>WNGF01001295.1_pt1 | contig 38175 bp, 32 predicted proteins | sample 5400641 | NCBI WGS metagenome assembly WNGF01 (sample SAMN13153371, study PRJNA577476) | soil metagenome | isolation source: 80 cm soil or saprolite under grassland replicate 2 | place: USA:California | collected 2016-06-15 | reverse complement strand
GCGTTGGCGCCCTCGGCCGCACGCTCAACGTACAGAGAGTACGCCTCGCGTGCGGCCCTCGGGCGCCGCCTTGCATCTGGACCTTTTTGAGCAGCCTGCAAGTTTTTCCGCATCCTGCTAGAGCTGGTCGCGCAGCGGGGTGGCCAGCAGTTCGAAGAATCGACTGAAGACCCCGCGGCGCCGCCAGTCCGCGTGTGTCATCCTCGTGGAGTTCGCGAGATCCTGGTCGAAGATCCGCTCGAGGTGCCGGGCAACGGCGTCGTTGTAGACGACGAGATTGAGCTCCTCGTTGAGGGCGAAGGAGCGTCGGTCCAGGTTGGTGCTGCCGACCGTGGCCCAGACGCCGTCGATGACCATCGTCTTGGCGTGGAGCAGCGCGGCGCGATACTCGTAGATCTCGATCCCGGCTTTGAGCAGGCGACCGAGTTCCGACCGACTGGCCTGTCGGACGATGTTATGGTCGATGGCGCCGGGGAGGAGCAGGACGACGCGAACTCCCCTCCGCGCGGCCTGGATCAGGGTCTCGATCATCTTGTCGTCGGGAACGAAATAAGGGTTGGTGATGTAGATGGAGCGGCGGGCAGAGGCCATGGCGAGCAGGAACATCGTATACATGGCGGCACTGCCGCCGGCGGGCGAACTACGCACCGCCTGGGCGTCGACCGAGCCCCGCGGGAGGGGCCGGGGGAAGTAGTCCTCGCCGCCGAGCGCGATCCCCGTCGCCTCGAGCCAGTTCTCGGCGAAAGCTCCCTGCAGTTCCTCGACGACCGGGCCCTCGACGCGGACATCGGTGTCCCGCCATTGGCCGGCGATCCGTCCGTTGCCGCTCCACTTGCCGCTCGTGCCGGAGCCGCCGGTGATTCCCAGTTGGCCGTCGACGACCAGGATTCGGCGATGGTTTCGATAGTTGGCGCGGTCGATGGTGAACGGGCGTAAGGGCCGGTAGCTGGCGACGTGGCAGCCGGCGTCCACCATTCGCGCCCAATACTCGCCGGGCATGGCCAGAGCTCCGACGGCATCCAGCAGCACGTTGACCTTCACGCCCGCCCGGCAGCGGTCTGCCAGCGCTCGCGCGATATCTGCCGCGGGCTGACCGTCCTCGAAGACGTACTCGGCGTAATTGATCGTTTTTCTGGCGCCACGAATCGCCGCCAGCTTGGCCGGAAAGATTTTGTCACCGTTCAGGAGTATGTCAACGCGGTTGGGGCCGACGACCGCGGCTCCGGTGTAGGCGACGGCAGTCGTGATGAACCCCGGCTGTCCGATTTGCAGGGCAGGGAGTTCGAGGTGCGGCTGGACCCGCGCGCAGGCGGTGGCAAGGGCGAGGAGCAGCGCAATGCCCACCACGCTCGGCCGTGAGCGCATCATCCCCGTCTCCTCGCCACCGCTTCCATTCATGGTTGTCTCTGACCTCCTACCTAGTGTCCTGTCCCAGAAAGTTGTGGACAAAGCGCCGGGCGGGGCGGGGGGTCCGCGGAACACGCTGAGTCGCAACCCGCTCCCGGCACTCGTAAGGAGCCACGAGAGTGAGGCTTTCGCCTCCGGCAACGCGCAGAAGCCACGGTTCCGCGGAGGGCCCCCCCGCCCCGCCCGGCGCCCGCGAGTCAACTGATTTCTGGGACACTACACTAGACGTTCGGCGGCGCCGCACTGATGTCTGCCAGGGCAGACCGGCGGTCCCGCTCCAGCGCCACATCGCCGAGAGATACGATTCCGACCACCTGACCGGTCTCCTCAACAACCGGAAGGCGGCGGAGGGCCTTCTCGCGCATGAGTCGCACGGCCTGACCGACGCTATCCGTGGGCACGACCATCGTGATCTCCCGGCTGCAGATGTCGCCCACGGTCGTGCTCGCCGGGTCTTTCCCCTCGGCGAGCACCCGCACGACGATGTCGCGGTCCGTCAGGATACCGAAGAGGCGACCGGCGTGCAGGACGATGACGTCGCCGATATCGTTTTCGCGCATGGCCTTGGCGGCATACATGACCGATTCGCTCGCGGGCATGGCGCAGGGGTTTGGGGTCATGACGTCTCGGATGCTGTCATTCATGGCCTTCCTCCTCAATTCAGCGTGGGTGGCTCGGGGCCGAGCGGATTTCCGCCAGTTGGCGGACAGCCCATGCCGGGGTGGACGTGCAACGGGCATGCCGGGGTGTTTGGGACCGACCTTGGACACAAAATCAACCTGTTTTCTGCAGTCTCGCGATGGGTCCAGCTCCGGAGCGGGGAGGCGAGGGTAGTTCTTGCCCGGCAGGGATGTAGTTCCTGCGCCGCGACCGCCGCGTGAGGGCTTGTCGGTGGCTAAGAACGCCGGATCAATCCCGCGGAGGTCGTCGCCCCGGGCCGTCCACGCGATGAAGTCCCGCACATTCTCCCGGCATGATGCTCTTGGCGTACGCGCGGGCGGGCGACGATTTTACACCATGTTCCTGCATCGGCCCGGCGTATATTTGTGTTACGAACGCGTACTTCGTACCGGACGAGCGGATGATCGAAGAGTCGCCAGGCGCCGTGGCCGAAGAGGTGCAGAGATCGCCTGCCATGCAGGAAGAGATTCGAATCTCGAACAGAGCGACGTACTGGCCCGTCGCGCCGATCGACCTCGTGATCGGGGCGCCGCTCATTGCTCGTCTCCTGCTGGGCGCCACGCCGATGGGGCGCGTCGTGCAGGGCGCGGCGCTCGGTGTATACCTCGGGAGCGCCATCCGCGATTGGCGCGACCGCCAGGGGATCCGGCGCATCGACTTCCGCCGGGAGTTTGGCGCCGACACGTGCCACCTCGTGTCGATGCCGCGCGAGGTCCGTGAGGCGGAGGTGAAAGCCCTGACGGAGCGCCTCAATGATGAGTTCACCCCCCAGCGCATCCCGCGCCGCGAGCTGGCAGTCGAGGCGGACCGGCATCTGACCAACTACATCGCGAGCATCACCGGGCAGCACGTGCGGACGAGCGCCGAGGTGCGCAGCTTCGCCCTGGTGGGGCTCGCGTTGCCGTTCGCGCTCGGTGCCTGCGACGTTCTCTCCGGCGACGTCGCGATCTTCAAGGACACCGGGCCCTTCGAGCCGCACATCATCGCGCACGAGTTCAGCCACCGGAAGGGCTACTGGAAGGAGCTGCACGCGCAGGCGCTCGCGTACCTCGCGCTCATCGCGTCCGGGGATCCCGTGTTGATGCAGTCCGCGCTCTTCGAGCGGCTGCACCGCAACCTGCGTGTGCTGTCGGGCGACGACGCGGCGGTGTTCAGCCGGCTCGTGGCGTGGGCCGGGCTCCGTCCCGAGCTGCGGAAGCCGCTCCTCGAGCTGCGGCCGTTGTCGGGTCGCGTCGCGCGGCGGCTGGAGGCCGCGATGCGTCGCCTCTACGATACGCGCATGCGGCTCACCGGGCAGAACGGCATCGCCGACTACGATCTCGGCTTCACGGACTTCCTCTACTCCTTCGAGACGAGCGCCACCGCGCGGCTGACGCCGCCGGCCGGCGCGCTGCATCGGCAGGCCCGGGAGCGGAGGACGCCATGAATCATGGGCCCGACCTCCTAACCCGGGGCAATAGGTGCCCCTCGGGCCCATTGCGCTCGCTGGAGGCCTGACCGCTCCCAGCCCCCTCGATGTCAGTCACGGGCCAGTCGCGTGAAGAAGGATCGGCCGCGACGTTGCTGCACGCAACGGCCCGGTGTCGCTCCCACGCCTCTTCGAGGACGCGAGGTCCCTTCAAGGGGATCGCGAACTTCGAAGAGCGGTGAAGCACCGTCGGGATCCACGATGATCGCCCCGTCTGACGCAAGGAAGATACCGATCTAGCTGGGCGGCGATCGCGACGGGCGCAGACTGGAGATTTGTCAGGAACGTGTGCGGGTTCTTGAGCGCGGCGAGCTCCGCCGACGTGACGGTGGGATCGAGGGCCAATGCGCTGATCGAGGGCCAATGCGCTGATGAAGAGGTCATTGCGGAAGTAGCTCGCGCGGTCGGCCAGATCCCCGGCGCGGATCAGCGCGCTGGCCGTTGGGTTGGGCACCGTTTTGTCACCCTTTGCGAACTGGATGATGACCGGCCTGGCTTGCATGCCGTCCAGCGGGCTCTTTCGGATATGCGGCGCGTATGCGACGGGGTTGCCAGCCTGCGAGACCCACTCGGTGTTCTCGATCACCTCCTGGATGGCGGTGGCGCCGGGGACGGTGTTGATGAGCGGCAGAGAGTAATATAATGCCGGTTGGCGAGGAACGCGGCGCCTGCCCTCGAACCCCCGTAGCGCAGGAGGAGGCTTCCATGGACCATGACCGGACGGGCGTGACTCGGCGGGACTTCGTGAAGCGCGTGGCGGTCGGCGGCGCCGGCGCGGCGCTGGCCATGGCGCCATGGTCGCTGGCCGTGGCGGCCAAGGGGGCGGTCACCCTGGCCGACGTCGGCGTGGGCGACCCGGGCGGCGACTGGTCGAGGTTCACCGCGGCGACCGACTGGAACGTGAAGTTGGTGGCGATGGGCAACGCGCCGTCGGCGGTCCTCAACGTGTTGATCGCCGGCGGGGGCGCCCAGGTCTATGACATCGTGAACATCGTCGGCGGCATGCAAAAGCCGCTCGTCGAGAACAAACTGATCGAGCCGCTCGACACGGCCCGCCTCCCAAACTGGGGCAAGGACGCGTACATCCGCGACTTTCTCGCACCCGGCAAGCCCGGCTTCGACTTCATCGGGTACCAGGGCAAGGTGTATGGCGTGCCCACCGTGCTCCAGGGCGATTCATTCGCCTTCCTGCCCGAGAAGACCGGTCCCCTCGAGTCCTACGCCGCAATGTTCGACCCGAAGTGGAAGGGCTTCGTGGCCCTGGAGGACAACTTCACGACGACCGGCCAGAAGACGGCGCTCTATCTGCAGAAGGCGAAGCTCGCCTCGATCCAGGACCCGGCCAACATGACGCCGAGCGAGATCAAGACCGTCATCGACTTTCTGGTAGAGAAGAAGAAGGCGGGACAGTTCCGCGTGATCTGGTCGAGCTTCGAGCAGGCCGTGAACCTCCTGACGAGCCAGGAGGTGTACGTGATCGACTGCTGGGAGCCGATGGTGTTCGCGGCCAAGAAGAAGAGCGTGAACGCCGTGTACGCGGCGCCCAAGGAAGGCTACCTGCTCTGGGCCATGGCGGCCTACGTCGTGCGGAACCCCAAGCGCTCCCCCGAGCAGACCGCGGCGGCGTATGCGCTGCTCGATTTCATGCTCGGCGGGTGGTACGGCGCCAAGATCACCTTGCTGCGCGGCTACATGACCAACCCGCAGGCCGGTCCCTACGCCAAGGCCAACCAGAAGGACTTCTCGGCCAAGGAGGCCGAGGAGGTCGCGGCGATCGAGAGCAACGTGAGGAAGAAGTTCCGGGCCGGCGGTACTTGGCAGAACCGCTGGCCGACCCACGTCGAGGTGTACGAGTCCGAATGGGCGAGGTTCAAGGCCGCCTGACCCGTCGGCGCCGGCGGTCGGTGGGGGCGCTCGGACGGTTGGCCCTCCTCCTGCTGCCACTCGCGGTCGTCGGCGGGCTCCTCTTCGTCCCGCTCGGGCTGATGTTCGTGTGGAGCTTCTGGGAGCGGGCCGGATTCTGGGTCCGGCCCGCGTTTACCCTCGCGTCGTACGCGGAGTTCTTCTCGGGCGTTCGGCTCTCCGTCCTGGACCGGAGCCTCGTCGTGGCCGCTGCCGTCACCGTCCTGGGACTTGTGCTCGCCTATCCGATCGCCTACGTCCTGGCCATGCGCGTGCGGCGCGACCTGAGCCGGACCATCCTGCTGCTCTTCACGGTGCCGTTCCTCGTCAACTACATCATCCGGACGTTCTCGTGGGTATACCTGCTCTCGCGCACGGGACCGGTGAACCGGGCGCTGCAGGGCATCGGGCTCACCGACCGGGCGGTCGACTGGCTGCTGTTCAGCGACTTCTCGGTCTTCGTCGGGCTGATCAGCTCCTACATGCCGTTCATGATCTACCCGCTGTGGGCCGCGCTCGACGGGATCGACCACCGCCTGGTGGAAGCGAGTTGGCTCCTGGGTGCGGGTCCTCGCCTGACGTTCCTGCGCGTGACGTTGCCGCTCTCGATGCCGGGCGTGTTCGCCGCCGTGATCTTCGGCTTCGTGGGCTCCTTCGGGGAGAGCGCGGTGCCGGTCATCCTTGGCGGCGTCGGCTACCAGCTCATGGGCAACACCATCACCAGCGCCCTCGACGTGCTCAACTACCCGCTGGCCGCGGCGATGTCGAGCGTCGTGGTCGGCGTCATGCTGCTGCTCTTGACCGGCTGGTACCTCGCGTTCGACTTGCACGCCGTGCTGGGCAAGATCGTGCGCTGGCGGTTCTGATGCGTCGCGAACGAGTCGGCGCCGGGGTTGCCTGGGCCTACATCGCCCTCGTGCTGCTCTTCCTGTACGTGCCCCTCGTCCCGCCGCTCGCGTTCTCGCTGGCCCCGGCAGACGGTGGGGACGGCGGCCTCACCTTGCGCTGGTACAGGGAGCTGTGGGACAACCCGCTCCTGGCCGACGGCATCCAGAACTCGCTCCTGATCGGCGGGCTCGTTGGTGTCCTGACGCCCCCGCTCGCGCTCCTCGCCGCCATGGCCGTACGCGAGCTGCGCCTCAAGCGGCTCATCGTGCTCACCGTTCTGATGCCGCTCTTCATCCCCGGCGTGAGCATGGGGTTGGCCACCGCGTTCTTCTTCCGCCAGCTCGGGGTCACGCCCTCGATGTGGACGATCACGGCCGTCCACGTGCTGTGGGCGCTGCCGTTCGCGTTCCTGGTCATCCTGGCGGTGATGGCCACGTTCGATCCCGTGTACCTCGAAGCGGCGTACCTGCACGGCGCGGGGCGGTGGCGGGCGTTCGTGGATGTCGAGCTGCCTCTGATCCGCCACGGCATCCTCGGCGCCGGCATCTTCTCGGTGATTCTGTCGTTCAACGAGACGATCCGGACGGCGCTCGTGCAGGGCCCGCTCAACACGGTCCAGACCTACATCTGGTCCACGTTCCTCCAGGTGGGGCTGTCACCGACCCTGTACGCGCTGATGAGCCTGCTGATCATACTGACGCTGGGGCTGGTGGCGGCGCTGCTGGCGGTGGGCGCGCGGGGCGCGGTCAGTCCTCGAGGGGGATGACGTCGGCGCGATCGAAGCCGCAGGTCACCTGACCACCGTCGGCGTCCGCATCGCGGCGAGTGGACGTCGCCACGACCCGCTGACCGTCGGGGAGCGCAAGCACGTGGTCCACGCTGGTCCCGCGATAGATCATCTCGACAACGGTCGCCTGGATCCGCGTCTCGCACGCGTCCGCGCTCGCGCCGACCCGCAGGTGCTCGGCCCGGATCGCAATGTCCACGCGCGGTTTGTGGGGCAGGGCCACCCCCTCCAGCGCCACGATCACGGGCTGGCCGCCGATGCCGAGCCGGGCGCGGCCGGCGTCGCGATCGAGCACGTCGGCGGCGACGATGTTGCAGCCCCGGAAGAAGCCCGCCACGAAGCGTGTGCGCGGACGCCGGAAGAGGCGCTCGGGGGCGTCACACTGCACGCACGCGCCACGGTCGAGCACCGCGATGCGGTCGCTCATCGTCAGCGCTTCCTCCTGGTCGTGGGTGACGTAGAGGAACGTCGTACCCGTCTTCCGCTGGATGTGCTTCAGCTCGGCCTGCATCTCCCGCCGGATCTTCTCGTCGAGCGCGGAGAGGGGCTCGTCGAGGAGCAGGAGGGAGGGCTCGAGCACGAGGGCCCGGGCCAGCGCCACGCGCTGCTGCTCGCCGCCGGAGAGCCGCGTGACGTCCTTGTCGGCCATGCCCTGGAGGCCCACGAGCCGGAGCGAGGCGGTCACCTTCTCGCTGATCTCGCCGCGCGGCCGGCGGCGAACGCGGAGGCCGTAGGTGACGTTCTGGGCGACGGTCATGTGGGGGAAGATCGCATACTGCTGGAAGACCATGCCGAGGTTCCGGCGCCAGGGTGGCATGTCGTCAACGTCCCGGCCCGCGATCCGGATGCGTCCGGTGTCCGGCCGCTCGAGGCCCGCGACCATGCGAAGGATCGTCGACTTCCCCGAGCCGCTCGGCCCGAGGAAGGTGAAGAACTCGCCGCGGTACACGGTGAGGGACAGATGGTCGGCGGCCAGGGTGTGCTCGAAGCGCCTGGTGATCTGCGTGAGCTCGAGGATCGGCTCGGCCACGATGGCGCGAGCGTTACGCCGGGCTCGTCAGGGAGACGGCGAGAACGATGCGGACCGCCTCCACCATGGCGTCGAGGCTCATCGAGGCGAGGTCGGCCCGCTGGTGCAGCTCGAGTTGCTGCTCCTTGCGCAGGTCGTCGAGCAGCGCAGCGACCTGCCGCGGCAGGTACGGAAGGTGGACGAAGCCGCAGCGCGCGCCGGCCAGCGCCTGCTCGGTGCGGAGGAACGTGTACATCGTCGCATTGCACAGAAAAGTGCCGGCCGACGCCGACAGACGGGTCGGGATGCCGGCGGACAGCAGGGCGGATTCGATCGCTCGAAGCGGCAGGGTGCACGAGACACCGGTTGGCGCCGCGACTTCCACCACATCGTCCCGCACCAGGGAACCCTCGTTGTCCGGGATCTCGAAATCGGCGACGTTGACGGCGACCCGCTCGAGCCGGATCGTCGGCTCGCCCGGCCAGAGTCCCAGGCTCACCACCACGCGGGGATTCAGCTCGCGCATCAGCTCGCGCGCGCGCGGACGGAGTGCAACGAAGGACACCGGCAGGACCCGCGCGACGACCCGCGCGCCCTCGATCTCGAGGCCGGCGACGCGCTTCGCCACCTCGGAGGCGGGGTTGATCCCGCGGCGCCCGTAGGGCTCGAAGCCGGTCACCAGCGCGACGTCGGCCACCACGTCACCGCTTCCAGAGCTTCTGCGAGGGCACGCGGCGCGGTTGACGTGCCGAAGCGTTCTCCCAGGCGACGATGGCGGTCAGATCGACGGCCTCACGCGCGAGCTTTCGCGTCTACCAGTTCCAGTACGCCCTACTCCAGCCGCTCATCGATGCCAGGCGTCGCGGGACTGCCCGCGCGCGGGGGGCCTTCCGCTCGCTTACTTGCGCCGGCCGCGCCTCGACGCTACCGCACCCATCCCGGCGAGGGCGGAGCCGAGGAGCAGCAGGGTGGCCGGCTCCGGCACAGGCTGCAACTGCCCTCGGATCTCCCCGCCGGGAAACTCAGTCGAGTGGACGTTGAAATACGACAACCCATCTTTCATTGCTTGGACAAAATCCGCCCTCGTCAGGTCAGGAATGCCCGGCAACGGATCCGGAATCGCAAAATCGAGGTTCGCGAACTGGCCCAGAGGCAGCGTGGGAGGCTCGACCCTCACGGGCGCGTTCACGCCCGGGGGGGCGCAGCAGTGGATGTGGTCTGCTGTCTGGGCGGCCAACAGCCCCGAGAAGCTCAGACTGATCGTGACCGCGTCCTGGGCGTCGTTCAGCAGGACGCTCACGAACCCCGTGGCCGGGCTGCCGGTCGGTGGGACTTCGAAAGCGCCGGTCAGCGTTGCTTCAAAGAGCAGGGATGCTCGAGCCGGACTGAAGAGCCCGGCAAGCAGGATCACACAGAACACGCCCCACAGAAGAACAAGAGAGTTCGCCCTTCTCATGATCATTGGAGGCCCTCCTCGCGGAATTCACCGCTTCGAACGTTCCCCCGATCTGAACTACTCCCCCACGGTCGAGCGCGCGTCAACGCCGAACGGCGAGTGTCCACCCCAGCGGTCCTGCCCCGCCACAGCGCGGATGCGATTGTTCCGGGATCATGCCAGATCGGCGGGGAAGGGTCAAGCAGTCGAATCGCGCCGTCTCAACTGTTAAGCCTGGCGGAGAAAAGCGACGTGATCGCCGTTCGAGCACCGGCTTGGCCGGTGCAACCGATTCCTTGGGGGGAGGCTTCGAAAGGGGGGCTCCGCCCCCCTTCGAGTTTCCTAGCGTGGTGTCCAGAGAAATCCGTTGACTCGCGGGCGCCGGGCGGGGCGGGGGCCCCGCCGCGGAACCGTGGCTTCTGCGCGTTGCCGCAGGCCGTCGCCTCACTCTCGTGGCTCCGTACGAGTGCCCGGTGCGGGTTGCGACTCAGCGTGTTCCGCGGCGGGGCCCCCGCCCCGCCCGGCGCTTTGTCCACAAGCCTCTGGGACAGGACACTAGCCGGTGACCAGGAAGTTCCGGGTGAGCGCCGCCCACTGCTCTTGGCTCAGGAGCGCGGGCGTCGGGGCGACGGTCTCTCCGCCGTCGGCGGCTGCCACCCCCAGGTCTCGCTCGGGGAACCGGGCGAGACGCCCGCCCTCCGCCACGAGCCAGGCGCGGGCCGGCTCCCCATGCGTGAGCCGCTCGAGAGCGGAGTCGCTGGGCGCCACGGTGAACAACCACCCGCGCCCGTACGGCGCCCGGTTGATGAGCGACGGGTTCGCCATCAGGGCGTCGTTGACGGCCGTGATCATCCCGCCGACGGGAGAAGGGATCTCCGCGCGCTTGTCGCCGCAGCTGATGGTGCCGGCGACCTGTCCGGCACGCACCATTGTTCCCGGCTTCGGAAGATCGATCGTCCGAGGGCCGACAAACAGCCGCTGGGCCAAGTCGTCGAGCCCGACGCGCACGCGGCCGGGAGCGACTCGCCGGGCCCACGTGTGGCCGGGCGCGTAGTAAGCCCGCGGCGTCCAGCGGACGCCGTGGGCGCCGGCGAGACAGCCACTTCCGGCCTGCCCGACTCCGTCGGCACCGTCACCTCCTGGAAGAACGGACATTGCTTGAAGCCGCCGTCCAGGCAGGGGCTCGCGGTCAGGCTCCGGCTGCGCGGAATGAGCTTCTTGACCGGGTACGCCCGGCAGAAGACCATCACGACTTCCTCGAGATAGGGGCAACTCATGGCCCGCCCTCCTTTTCGGATCCTTCACCGGATGAGAGGGCAAGGTCCGCGCCAAGACCGGGGCACGAGCGAGGCCGCCGCGCAACACGGCCTCAGGAAAGGAGATTTCTGGCGGTGACTACTTCTCGGTCAGGAGCCGGCCGTTCGGCGCCGGTCGGGGAGTGTTGCGAAATTCACCACCTCGCGCGCCGCCGAAGTGGAATCGGCCCGCAGCCATCGAGGCTTACCGCACTGTCGAGTTGCTCGGCAGGCCTGTAGAGATTCTCAACAAGCCGGGTCGACGCCCTCGTCGGTCCTGCGGAACTGGTACTTCTTCATCTTGTGATAGAGGGTGGCCCGGTCGATCTCGAGGATGCGCGCAGCTTGGCTCACGTTGCCGGATGTCCGGCGCAAGACGTCGGCGATGTGCCGGCGCTCGACCGCTTCGAGCGAGCCGGGCGCGGTGTCGCCCCCGGGGGCCGGCACCACCAGCCCGAGGTCACGTGGCTCCAGGATGCTGCCGCTGGCGACGCCTGCTGCCCGCTCCAGGACGTTGCGGAGTTCCCGCACATTCCCGGGCCAGTCGTGGGCCATCAGGAGCCGCATCCCTTCGACCGAGATTCCCTCGATCCGGCGATTCATCTCGACGCTCAGCTGATCGAGAAAGTGCTCAACCAGGAGCGGCAGGTCCTCGCGCCGCTGGCGTAGGGGCGGGAGCGTGATCGGGATCACGTTGAGGCGGTAGTAGAGGTCCTCGCGGAAGCGCTCCTCGGCGACTGCCTTCCGGAGATCGCGGTTGGTGGCTGCGACGATGCGGATGTCGACCTGGACCGCGTCGGTGCCACCCAGCCGGTAGAAGCCGCGGTCCTCCAGTACTCGCAGCAGATCGAGCTGGAGCTTGGCGCTGATGTCGCCGATCTCGTCGAGGAAGAGCGTGCCACCGTCGGCTGCCTCGAACTTCCCCTTCCGTCGAGCGACGGCGCCCGTGAAGGCGCCCTTCTCGTGGCCGAACAGCTCGGACTCGAGCAGGGTCTCGGCGAGGGCCGCGCACGAGATGGCCACGAAGGGCCCTTCGCTGCGCGGGCTCTCGGCGTGGATGGCCCGGGCCAGCAGCTCCTTCCCGGTCCCGCTCTCGCCGTGGATGAGGATGGTGGAATGGCTGCGCGCGGCTACCCGGGCCAGGTCGAAGACGGCCTGCATCACGGCCGATTTGCTCAGCAGATCGCGGAAGCGGTACTCGCGGCGCAGGGCCTGGCGCAGGAGCGCGTTCTCTCGGACGAGCGCCTGCTGGGCCACGATCTTGCCGATCAGGAGACTCAGCTCCTCGGGATCGAACGGCTTCACGAGGTAGTCATAGGCCCCCAGCTTCATGGCGGCCACCGCGGTGTCCACGGTGGCATAGGCCGTCATGATGATCATGACGGCCTCGGGCCGGAGCTGACGGGCCTGCTCCAGCACCTGGATACCGTCCATGCCGGGCATCTTCAGATCGAGCAGGACACCTGGCGCTCGAGCCCTTCCATCAGGCGGCGAATCTCCTCCCGCGCCTGCCGGAGGGAGCGGGTCATGTGGTTGAACGAGGTGGCGAGGACGCCGATCTCGTCGCCGGATCTCACGGGGATCTCGTGCTCGAGCTCGCCGCCCGCCATCTCGCGCGTGCCCTCCAAGAGCTGGGACACCGGCTTCACCACGAAGCGCCGCGCCACCAGGCCCACCAGACCGGCCACGCCGAGCAGCGCGAGCAACGACAGCAGCAGCGTCCTGCGCTCCAGGCGCGCCATGCCCGCGTCGACCTCGGCCAGCGACAGACCGATGTCCACCACCCCCAGCACCCGCTGGCTCTCCGGATGCGCGTGGCAGGAGGCGTTCGAGCAGGAGCGCTCGTTGTAGATCGGCGTGACCATCCCGAGGGTGCGGTCACCGTCGTGCGGGTAGATCCGGCTGCGGGAGGAGAGCGCGAGGCGTACGATGGGCTGATCGCTCGCGTGACACGCGTAGCACGACTCGGCCCGCTTGTCGACGAGCCTCCCGGTCTCCGCCCGGTCCGTCGAGAACGTGATCTGCCCGTCCTTGTTGAAGATGCGGACCCTCTCCACGCCTTCCTGGCGTCCGATGGTCTCCATGATCCGGTAGGCCTCGGCGCGCCGGTTCTCCAGCATGAAGTGATAGGTGCTGCTCTTGATGGTGTCGCTGAATAGCGCGGCGCTGCGGACGACCTCGTGCGTGAGGTGGTCGCGCTGCACGCGGACCGCCGCCAGCACGAACGTCCCGAGGACGGTCAGGGTCACAACGGCGATGAGCGCCGAGAACCTGACGCTCAGCCGCTTCCACCAGGCGATGGGCCGCGAGCTCAGGGCCGAGCCGGCCTCGGACTCAGGCCCCGGCGAGGCAGTGGGTGCCTCAGAGATTAAAGGCAGTGCATGCGCAGGCTGGGCCGAGTCGGGCGAGCTGGCCCCGCTCCCGGCACCCCTCGCCCCAGCGTGGATGGGCTTGCCACGCTGCCGATCATGCCAGATCGGTAGGGAGGGGTCAAACCGCAGCCCGGGTCGGAGCCCCCGAGGGCCAATAAGCCCCGCTAGTGTAGTGTCCCAGCAATCCGTTGACTCGCGGGCCCCCCGCCCCGCCCGGCGCTTTGTCCACAACCTTCTGGGACAGGACACTAGCGCGAAGACCCGGGAGGAGGTGGTGGCGGAGGTCCTGGCGGCGGAGGGGGGATGTTCGGCGGAACGTTTGGAGCAGGAGGCGTGGCACGGGTTGAGGCGCACCGGAAGACCTCCGCGTACATGGTCGACATGTCGTCGATCCCGAACGACAGAACGCCCGTATCGCCGCCCGCTCTTACGATCTTTCTTCTCAGATCCTTGACGGAATCGTCATTCACCCGACCGACACGGATGCATCCCTTCGCTGTCGCGGCTTCAGTGCTCAGACGGACCCGAACCATCGCCATCCTCTCAGCGTCGTCCGCCCAGGCGTAGGAGACCGAAACGAGGAGCAATACCGCCGTATATGTCGCTCTTCCGTTCATGCGTATCTCCTGCTCCGTATCTGGCGAAGCCTAGAGAGTCCAGAACCCCGTGGCCGGCCGCTGCAATAGGTGGGTGTTCACACCGATGAAGTACGCTATGAGTCCTAGCGCGAGAAGCCCGAGCAGCACGCCGATGAGGTTCGCAACCCACTTCGGAAATTGCCAGGCGCCTTCTGTAAGCATACTTCCACCTCCTTCGTCTGCCCGATAATCGGGCGTGGCGGGGACCCGTTCGCGGCGGGGCCCCACACCGGCAGCAATGCATCCAACAGATTCTAACGCCGTCTGTCTAGGTAGACACCTCCGAGACGCCCACCGGCCGAACGAACTCGATGTGTGGCGGCGCGCTCCGTAGCTCGGGGACACCAGGCTCAATCCTGAACACCCGGTGGGCCTGCGGACCGAGCTCGACGTCGCCGGCTACGTCTTTCTGCTTCGTCACCGCGTGCCGATCGACGAGCGCCTTGGGCAGGGGCGGACCGGGTCACACGAACTTCGGCATGATCAGCCGAGGGAAGAACAGGATCGCGCCGGGAAAGAAGATGACGAACCCGAGCATCAGGAGCATCGCGATGAGGAGAATCGCGACGTCTCTAATGCACTCGACGACCTTGATACGTCCGATGGTACATGAGATGAGCAGGCACAGGCCGTAGGGCGGCGTCACCAGGCCGAAGGCCAGGGACACCACGCCGATGATTGCGAAATGCACGGGGTGCATGTGCACCCGCTCGGCCAGGGGCAGCATCAGGTTGCCGAAGATGATCATCGCCGGAATCGCATCGATGAAGCAGCCGACGATCAGGAACACGCCGGCCACGATGAGGCCCACCGTGGTCACGCTGGTCGCGTAGGGCCCGAGCGCCTTCATGATCGCGGTCGGGATGCGATAGAAGGCCAGCAGCCAGCCGAAGGCGGAGGCGGTGCCGATGCAGAAGAGGGAGATGGAGGCAAGCCGCGCCGTCTCGTAGAACACGCGGGGCAACTCACGGACCCCGATCGACCGGTATACGAGCACGCCGACCGCCAAGGTGTAGAGCACCGCGAGGACCGACGCCTCGGTGGGGGTCGCGATCCCGAAGACGACGCCGCCGACCACGATCCCCGGCGCAAACAGCGCGAACGCCGCCCGCCCCAGCGTGCGGAGGAAGTCCCGGATCGAGGCGCGTGTGTACACGGGGTAACCCCGTCGCCGGGCGTAGACGTAGACGCAGCACATCAGCGACAGGCCGATCATGATCCCGGGGAGGAAACCCGCCAGGAAGAGCGCCCCGATGGAGACCGACATGATCCCGCCCCACACGACCATCAGGATGCTCGGGGGTATGATGACGCCGATCACCGAGGCGCACGCGATCAGGGCCACGGTGAAGCTCGAGTCGTACCCCTGCTTCTTCATCGCCGGGATGAGGAGCGAGCCGATGCCAGCCGCCTCGGCAGTGGACGAGCCGGAGATACCGGCGAAGATCATGCTGACGACGACCCCGATGTGCCCGAGGCCCCCGCGGAAGTGTCCCACCATGGAGCGCGAGAGATCCACCAGCCGCTCGGTGATACCGGAAGAATTCATCAGGTTGGCGGCAAGGATGAAGAACGGCACCGCTAGCAACACGAACGAGTTGTAGGACTTGTGCATCTCGGTGAGCAGCAGAACGGGCGAGAGCCGGTCGTCGAGCCAGAATACCGGCACGCAGGCGATCCCCAGGGCGAAGGCGACCGGAACGCGGACGACGATCAGGGCCGCGAAGACCAGCATCATCAGCGTTCCGATCTCTCCGGACGTCACCGGGACCTCCTCCAGAGGACCGCGAGGGCTGAGAGAGCCCGCTCCGCGATGAACACGATCCAGGTGACTCCGGCCAGCGGGAAGGCGAGGTGCATCGTCACCATGTTGATGCCCGTCAGCTCGGAGGTCTGGCCGTAGCCGAAGACGGCATAGCCATAGCCGTACGCGACGAACACGACGGCGATCACGAGGATGGCGCCGTCGACGATCAGCTCGCCGATGGCCATCCCGCGCGGGGTCGTCGGCCTGGGCAGGATGTCCACATCGAAATGGGTCCGCTCGCGGACGGCGATCGTCGCGCCGATCATGATGATCCAGATGAAGAGGAACCGCGCCGCCTCCTCCGTCCAGATATAGCGCGGGATCAGCTCCGTATAACGAGCCACGATCTGTAGCGTCACGGGGATGACCAGAAAGAAGAGCAAGACGGTGAGAACGAGCTGCAGCAGTCGAACGTACGCCTCGATGATGCGCTTCATGGCGCTGGCATCCCGATGAGGAGTGACGCGACGGCGGGTCTCCGAAGATGCCGTCCGGGGACCCGCCCGTGCGCTCGTCGCTGGTCTGGGACGTCTACTTCACCGCGTTGATGGCCGCCAGGACCTTGTCCGCCTCGATCTCCTTCGCGAAGGACTCCTTCACCGGCGCCGCCAGCTCCAGCAGCTTGGCGCGGTCGGTGAATGGGTGGATGCGAATCTTCCCCTCGGCCTTCAGCTTCTCCAGGATCTTGTCATCCTCCCGGCGCTCCCACTCCCGGCCCCAGGCCGCGCCGTCCTTGGCGGCCTTGAGAATGGCCTCCTGGAGGTCCTTCGGGAGCTTGCGGAAGGTCTTTCCGCTGAAGCAGAGCGGCCGGATGGTGATCGCGTGCTGGGTGAGGGAGACGTCGCCGGCCACCTCGTGCCACTTCATCTGGGACCATCCGGGCGCCTCGTTCTCGCCCGCCTGGATGACGTTCGTCTGGATCGCGTTGTACACCTCGTCGTAGGCGATGACGGTCGGGGCGGCGGTGATCGCCTGGAACATGCGCGTCTGGATCGGCGCGCCCATCACGCGGATGTTCAGGCCCCTGAGCTCCGCCATATTGCGCACCGGCTTGTTGGCCACCACGTTGCGCACGCCGCCGCCCGCGTAACCGATCAGCATGACGTCCGCCTTCTTGAGGACGTCGTCCGCGACCGGCTTGAGGGCATCTCCGGTCGACAGCACCTTGTTCCAGTGATCGATGTCCCGGAACAGGAACGGCATGTCCATGAGCGTCGCCTGCTTGGAGAAGGTGGCCATGTGCGAGGGGGCCACGATGGCGTAGTCCACCGAGAGGCCCTGGCTCATGTACGAGAAATAGTCCTTCTCGAGCCCCAGCTCCCGGTTGCGATGCAGGACAAAGTTCACCGGCTTGCCATAGTATTTCTGGACCTGCTCGGCGAACTTGAGCATGGTCTGGTTATAGGAGTGGGTGTCGTCGAACTGGCTGGCTCCCCGCAGGGTGATGGTCTGCCCCAGCGCCGGCGACCCCAGGCCGACAGCGAAGGCGACGCAGGCCACGAAGACACAGACACGTGTCAGACTCGTCAGGGTCATGTCGCGTCCCTCCTGTGATCGACGGGGTGACGCGTCAGCGCGTGCTGACTTGTCACCTGTGATCGTACGCCTTCGGTGGTTGAAGCGCGCCGCGGCCCTCAGTGGGATGGTCGCCCACCGGGCCGGCGAACTGGCCCTATTTGGCACAAGGCGGGCAGCTTCGTCAAGGACACTCCGGTGAACCCGGTGGCCTCCTATGTCTCCCTCCTACCTCCTGCAAAAAAACCGCTCGCTGGCCGATGTCCGGCATCTCGTGGGTCCCGGCTACCGACGGCGGGCTGCAGGAAAGCCCCCACGAACCTGACCAGCGCCCCGCCCACGACGATCATGACCGACCGGGTCTTGTCCGGCGCCCGGACGCCGGGGCTGAGGCCCAGTCGGAGGTGCTTCCGGCGTAAGGATTGGTGCCCCACGGCCGTGGAGCACGGCCAGCTATTCTTTCCCCCCGCTGGCAGTCCTTGCCGTGGTGGTCTATTGTGAGGTGACGGGACAACAGGCGGGGCCGCATGAAACAGTTCGGGTGGATTCTGGCTCTCTTGGTTGTTCTCGTTCTGCTGCTCGCGATGAAGGTGAAGGGGAGGAGTCCCGACGCCGCAAGGCACCACGGGTTGAGGGCCGCGTGAACAGACCGCATTCTCATGGAGGAACCGGAGGATGGTCTGGCGACGGGTTCTGCAAGGGATCGGGATCGCGTTGATCGCTGCAGGGTGTGCATCGCCCAGTGGAGCGCCCGTGAGTGTGGCTGACCGATGCGTCCAAGATGGCGGGCGATGGGTCGCCGCGCTGGGGACGTGTGAGAGGGGGACAGGCGGCGGCGGGGGATACTGAGTGGGTGGGTCGGGACCGGCGTTTCTTGACACGGACGACCAGAGCATCCTAGCGTGGGTGTACGGATAAGGAGGATCCCATGAGCTACCGCTGGCTTTCCCTCGCGCTGATCCTGGCGGCGGTGTGCGGTTGGTGGGCCGAGGCCACGGCCCAGACCGCTCTGATGTCAAGCATTGTCGTCCCCGGCGAGAGCGCGACCATCACGGTCGACGCATTGCCACTCCAGGCCGAAGTGCGATTGGATGGAGTGCTCCTCGGCACGGCACAGGACTTGATCGGCCGCGCGGTCCCCGTGGTCCCCGGCGTGCATGTCGTGCAGGTCTCGGCCGAGGGCCATCTGCCGAGCGTGGTGAACGTCCCCGGCTATTCGGACTGGGCCAGTCGGGTCAAGCTCCAGCTCGTGCCCGATCGCCGGCCCTGAATCGGCGTCGGGGAAGCTGGCTCGTCGAGTGCCGGCGCGGCCTCAGAGGCACGGCTGGGCCGCCGGTCAGGAGTGATGGCAGGCGGCGCGCGAGCGACACCGCAACCACGCCCGGAAGCTCACCGGCACCCCGGGGTATCCCAGAGTCGGGGATCCGATCCGGAAAGGGGGGAATCTGGAAAATGACCTCATCTGACAGGATTGCCATCGTCACTGGCGCGGGAACCGGAATCGGCAAGCAGGTCGCGCTTGCGCTCTTGCAGGAGGGCTACTCGGTGGTCCTCGCGGGCCGCCGAAAGGAGCCGCTGGAAGCGGCGGCCATCGAGGGCAAGACATCCGGTTCCCGAACGCTGGTCGTTCCGACTGACGTGAGCGATCCCGCGTCCGTCGGAGCCCTGTTCGCCAAGACGACGGATGTGTTCGGTCGGCTGGATCTGCTGTTCAACAACGCGGGGATCGGCGCGCCTCCCGTGCTGCTCGAGGACTTGGCGTACGAGCAGTGGAAATCGGTCGTCGATATCAACCTGACCGGCGCATTCCTGTGCACTCAGGAAGCGTTCAAGATCATGAAGAGCCAGCGGCCCCGCGGCGGGCGCATCATCAACAACGGCTCGATTTCGGCGCACGCCCCGAGGCCGAACTCGGCCCCGTATACCGCGACCAAGCACGCGATAACGGGCCTCACCAAGTCGACTTCCCTCGACGGCCGGAAGTACGACATCGCATGCGGCCAGATCGACATCGGCAACGCCGCGACGGAGCTGACGGCAAGGATGAAGAAGGGCGTTCCCCAGGCGAACGGGTCCACCGAAGTCGAACCGACGATGGACGCACAGCACGTGGCGCGGGCGGTCGTGTACATGGCCAGCCTCCCGCTGGATGCCAACGTACAATTCCTGACGGTCATGGCGACGAAGATGCCCTTCGTCGGGCGCGGGTAGTCCCGCGCGCGCTCCGCCCGCGCACCCGGAGTGCCCGTTCGGGGCGGGCGAAGGCGAGCGTGGGCATCGTGGTCGCGCGCGGGCCCCGAGGCATCCTGCAGGGGCGCGGGCTCGCGGTCAAGAAGCGGGCAGAGGGGCGCGGCGGCGGGGCCGGGGGGCGTCGACGGGTGTCAGGGGCAGCGTCGAGAGAGGCACTCAGGCGGGGGCTACGTGATGGCGGCGGGCGCGGGTGGCGCGGGGCCGGGGGTGCGGGGGCGCCGGAGCGGGCCAGGTGGGCGAGGATGGCCTGCACGGCGCGGGGGTCCTGGACGGTCGCGATAACGGGCAACCGGCCGCCACAGCGGGGACAGGCCAGGACATCGAGATCGAACACGGGTCAGGTCATACATCTGATCTAGATCGGCCACCAGGGTATCGAGGTGAGCGCAGATCTCGAACGGCTGGGCCCAGTCCTTGGCGTTGCGCGAGAGCCGGGAGCGTTCGATCACCGCTCTGCAGGAGCCACGGTTGTTGCTGGACGCTCTCGCTCGTGGTTCGGACCTAACCGATGTATCCTACGTCAAGTTGACGGGGGCCAAGGAAGGGGCGACCGCCTCCGGGATGTCGTTCATGTTGCCTATCCTCCGGACCCCCCTCGGCAGGTGGCGAGCTTGCCGGGGGGTTTTTCTTTGACTCGCTTCCCCGGTCGGAGGAACATCTCATGGCAGCCATGCGCCGTCTGCTGCTCATTGGAAGCACGGTCCTTCTCTGGTCCGGGATCAACGCGAACATCGGAGGCGCCGAGGAGCCGGCCTCATGCGCGAGCCCGATTGCGCCGTGCACCGCGTGCCACAGCCCCGAGCTCGCCCGTGAGCTGGCCCGCTGCATCGCCGAGCCGTGGCCGATGCCGGCGTCCGCGAAGGAGATGAAGAGCCCCTTTTCGTCGTCCGACAAGGTGCTCAAGTTCGGCAAGGCGACATACGATATCTTCTGTGAAGGCTGCCATGGCAACACTGGCGACGGGAGGGGCTCCATCGCGCTCAAACGTTCGCTACCCTCTCTCGACATCAGCTCGCCTGCCGTGCAGGCCCAGACGGACGGCGAGCTCTTCTGGAAGATCTCGAACGGCAAGGGAGCGATGCCGAACTGGGGCAGCCTCCTGCCGGAGGAGGACCGCTGGCGGCTGGTGATCTTCGTCAGGACCCTGAGACGCGCCCCGGCGCAGTAGCCGCACCTGCACGGTGTCCGGGCGCCGGGAACGCGGTTGAGGCCTCGGAGGGGGCCGCCCCGCCCCCCTCCGATCTATTCCCTGATCGGCAAATAACCGGCCTCACCTCGCGCGAGTATTTGGCGATCAGGGTTATATTATTCCCGCGGCGTTAATTTAACTACGCGTGCTTTCTCACCCAGCCGTAGTACGCGTTGCTTCGCGCCGGCCCTTCCTGGTCGTACTCTGCCTTCAGCGCGGCCAGTTGGTCGTCGAAGTCCAGCGGGACCGCACCCAGCCGCGCGTTGAGGTCCAGGTTGTACAGGCCCGCGGAGTTGTAGCCCAGGATTGCCCCCTTGATGATCCCCGTCGCTGGCCCGAGCGGAGCGAATCCCCACTTCTTTTGCATGTCCTCGGGGATGTCGAGACGCCGGAACGCTTCGACTTGCCATTGGGGCGAGCCGTACCAGACCGAGTCGGAGCCCCAGACTACGTGATCAGCCCCCATATTCTTGATGAGGATGCCGAGCATACCAGCCGCCAGCCGGGGGTACGTGACGACCGTTGATGCGAAGGAGCTTCCGATCTCGGCGTACACGTTGCTCACGCCGTACTTCTGCGGGATCTCCGCCAGCTCCGAGATCCACGGAAGCCGGCCGGTCTGCTCGAACTCCGTGGCGGCCGCCTTGACGTCGAAGAACGGCCGCAACGCAGCATGGTAGATGATGAAGTTAAGGTCGGGCCAGTCCTTCGCGGCCTTGCCGAGGTCGTCGATGGCAGCAAAGCGCCAATTCTTGAAGGACGTCTGGTAGTCGGCGGGCATGAGCCCCTTGTGGATGCAGATGTTCTTGATCCCGTGCTTCCGTGCCTTCGCGTACGCGGGGTACGCGAGCTTGTCATCGTCGAGCATCCAGGGATACTGCGACGGCCCGAGTGGATCCCCGACAGTGTAGCCCTTCCAGCTGTCAATCTTGAGCTGCTGCGCGAGCCGGTCCATCTCGTCAAGGTAGCCGGGATAGCCGGGCCAGAAAAGGCCATGGGCGAGCATGCGCCGCGAGCCAGCGAGCCGGTTCATGAGATCGCGGCTCCGCACGATCTGGTCCGACGAGAGGGCCATGTTCTCGGGCGTGTCAGTGGTGAAGCCGCTCAAGAGCGCGATCTTGGTGTCGCTGTCGAGGAAGATGTCCTTGATATAGTGATCGAACTTGTACGCGTCGAGCGTGGACGGCTCCGAGGCGAGCGCGGGGTTCCACGCTTTGCCCTCAGGGTTCTTACCGGCCGCGTACTCGCGAAGGAACAGGACGCCCTTCCAGGCGTACGCGTCATGCACGTGATGGGTTTGGTCGTCGAAGATGAACTGACGGGCGAGGCCCGCGGCGCGCGCCGCCGCCGCCGCTGGATCCTGGGCCTCGGCGCGATCGACGGCGAACATCGGGCCGAACACCTCGTTCATGGCGATAAACGCCGCGGCCATCCCACAGCTCGTCCGCAGGAAGTCGCGCCGACTCTGCCCGAGTTTCTTGCCAAATGTGTCTGCGCTGGCCTTGATCCGCTCCTCCACCTCCCGCTGCTCGCCTGTCTGCGGCGGTGGCATCCATTCCCCGTTGGAGACGACCTGCGTCGGCACGGGGGAGCGGAAGGCTGCTTGCTCTGCTGGGACAACCTTCGTGAGATCCTTCGCACTGAACCAGGAACCCATAGGCAGCTCCTTTCTCCGAGGCGATCCCGAACATGGATGTCACGTGGCCCCCACCGGGCCGCGTGCCCGCAAGTTTAGTCCATTCGAGTCTCCGCCTCAAGCGGGAAAGGTGTGCCGGGCGCATTCCGCACGACTTCCGCAGGACGGCGTTGCCGGCATCGCCTCTCATTAGCAAGGCCTGGGCGCACTCGGTTTACGTGGAGGGCTCCGGCCGGTCCTGTGTCCTTCATCCCGGCCGTCGTGCGCACGTCGTTCCCGAGCTCACGTCGTAGATCCGATCCGGCGCCGAGACGGCACCGACCACCGGGCAACCGCATGATTACCAGGGGGTCGGCGTCAGCAGCGCCACACCAAGGTTGCTCTGGGAAATGCCCCCGGGGGAGCTCGGAAGCGCAGGGGTGGATCAAGCCCTGGCCCATGGCCCCGTCCGTTGGTCTTACAACAATGGGACGTTCGTCTCATGGACTGCGGAGCCAGTAGGTGCTCCCTTACTCGGTGGTCGAGCCTGCCGCACCCTCTCCCTGCGCCGAACTTGTCGTAGAGCTTCATGGACGCCAGCCCATGGAGTGCTTGATTGCACTGGATGTCCCGATACCGCCACAGCTCAGCGACGCGAGAAGGGGCGTTGCACTACGAGCGTCCCGGGGCGGAAATGTCGCCGACGATGTAGCCATAGCGGGTACCCGCGATGCGATGGGCCTCATCGGGCCACGCGCGCTCTGGACCGAGGGCAGAGGATAGGTTCTTCCGAGCCGAGCGCTCAGGCGCCGCTGACAAACTTCATCGCGAGCTGGGTCAGCTCTTGCCGATCCAGGTCGGAGACCAGCCCGTAACCCAGCTCTCCGCTCCGCCAGAGGATCACGTTGAACCCGCGGGCGACCGTTATGTACGCCTCGGTGTTGCCCAGCGGCTCACGGCCGCGGGCGGGCCAGGGCAGCCCATCGGCGCGGAAGATGAACAGCGAGATCGCGTGGAGCCGGCGGTGGAACACGAAGACCGCCGCCTTGCGGTCGAGGAAGTAGCCGACGGCGCCCCCCTGAAGCGGGAACTCCTCGTCTCCGAGGAAGGAGACCACGGGGGCGAAGTCCAGTCGGCCCTCGAACCAGGGCTTGACCTGATGCATGCCGCCGCTCTCGATGTCGAGCGGGTGCTGGCTCGAGAGAATCCGCAGGTGGTCGTTCACTGCCTCGGTGACCATACCCGGCCCGTCGCGCAGGGAGACGGGCGCCTGTTGATAATAGTAGAGCGGTATGGCGAACAGGAGCGCCGTCGCGACGGCGAAGGCCGGAACGAGGGAGCGTCCCCATCGGCTCCACCACGACGGGCGGGGGACGGCTGTGACCGGCCAGTGCGCCGCCAGGCGCCGCTTCAGGGCCAGCGGGGCCGCGTGCTGAGGCAGCTGCTCTTCGAGCACCTGGGTGAGCGCCTGCTCGGCCGCCTCTTCATGAGCGCAGGCCGCGCAGCCGTCGAGGTGAGCGCGGACCGCCTCTTGCGCGTCCGCCCCGAGCCGCCCGCGCTGGTAATCGAGGAGATGAGGTCGCACGTCCTGGCAGTTCATGCCACCATTTACCTCGCGTAGTCCTTCAGGAGCAGCCGGAGCGCCGACCGGGCACGCGCCAGCCGCGACTTCACCGTGCCCACGGCGCAGCCGACGATCCGCGCCACCTCGGCTTCCGTCAGGCCGTCCAGGTCCAGGAGAATCACCGTGCGCGCTTCCTCGGACAGCGTCATCAACGCCTGCTCGATCTCCGCGCCGACGACCTTCCGCAGCCGTTCGAGCTCCAGATCATCGCGCAGCCATTGCTCGGGCGCCGGACCCTGCGCCGTGGGATCGACCGTGTCAAGGCCGCCGATGGTCGGATTGTGGCGCTGGCGTCGGTAGAGGCTGATGAACGTGTTGCGCAGGATGCGGAAGAGCCAGGCTTTGAGATTCGTCCCGGGCGTGAACTGGTGGGCCGCCTGGAGCGCCCGCGTGTAGGTCTCCTGGACGAGGTCTTCGGCGTCAGTCGGGTTGCCCGTGAGATAGCGCGCAAGGTTGAAAAGGGCATCCGCGTAGGCCAGCGCCTCTCGTCCGATCGCTGCGCCCGAGCCCTCACCTCCACGTTCCATGCCGCCACCATGGTACTCCTTCCGCGTCCTGGGGGGCCACGGGCTCTGGTAGCTTTGGGCAACCTCGTGGCCGCTGTGGCCATGGCCGGTGTCTTCCCGCACGGGCACCGCGTGGCCTGGCAAGAGTTCCGCTCGGCCGCCGAGCAGTCGCTCGTCCATCGGTCTCCCAATCGTTGCAACGCTTGAGCGCTCCATTCGTTCCCGAATGGCTGGCGGGAACGAATCGCGGCGGGAGACGTTGGCAGGGGTGAACCCGATCACAACGAAACGGAGGATGGCCATGATGCGAGACGAATCGGCACACAGGTGGTCCCGGTGGCTCCGGAGACGCCGCACGGCCGGCGGGCTCTTCGTGATGCTGGCAGCCCTCGGCGTTCTGGGTACGCAGGCAAACTCTGCCGCGCAGCCGGAGAACACGACCCGGCAGACGGTCGCCGCCGCGAAGCCGGCCGCGGGGCCTCAGATCGAGATCAAGGAGCACAAGTACAACCCGGCAGCGGTGACGGTCCCGGTCGGCGCGACCGTGACCTGGATCAATCACGATGACGACGTGCACACCGTGACCTCGTCGGCCCAGGCGTTCACCTCGGCAGGCATCGACTCCGACGAGACCTTCACGTACCGGTTCGCGAAGCCGGGCACCTACGTCTACTTCTGCACGCTGCACCCGCTGATGACCGCCAAGATCGTCGTGAGATGACCCGAACCTACCGACAAAGGAGACGACCATGACCGACGAGATCAGCTGCGAGGCTGGCAAGCAGTCCGGAGACGATCACAGCGAGGGGGGGATGGACCGCCGAGGCTTTCTAGAGTGCATGGCCTGGGGAGGGACGGGCCTCGTCTGGACCGCGACGAGCGGGATCCTCTCTTCCGCTCGCCTGGGCCACGCGTCAGCGCAGGAGCGGCCGGCGGGGGATTTCAGCTTCGTCCAGATCAGCGATACCCACATCGGCTTCAGGGGCGAGGCGAACAAGGACGTGATCGGGACGCTCCAGCAAGCCATAGCCAAGATCAAGGCGCTCCAGCCGGCGCCCGCCTTCGTGATCCACACCGGCGACATCACCCACACCCAGAAGGCGGGCGCCTTCGACACCGTCACCGAGCTGCTCAAGGACACCCGCGTGGGCCAGGTCTTCTACGTGCCCGGCGAGAACGACGTGTTCGCCGACGGTGGCAAGGAGTATCTCGGCCGGTTCGCGGGGGGCGCTGCGGGCTGGCAGAGCTTCGATTACAAGGGTGTGCATTTCATCGGGCTCATCAATGTGCTGAACTTCAAGGCGGGCGGTCTGGGCAGCCTCGGACACGACCAGCTCGACTGGCTCGAGAGGGACGTGGAAGGCTTCGGAAGCAGCACGCCCATGGTGGTGTTCGCGCATGTGCCCCTCTGGGCCGTCTACCCCAAGTGGGGATGGGTGACCGAGGACGGCGAGCAGGCCCTCGCATATCTCAAGCGGTTCGGGTCGGTCACGGTGCTGAACGGCCACATCCACCAGATCATGCAGAAAGTGGAAGGCAACATCACCTTCCATACCGCCATGTCCACCGCCTTCCCGCAGCCGGCGCCGGGTGTCGGTCCGGGCCCTGGGCCTCTGAAGGTCCCCGTGGATCAGCTCGTCAGCGTGCTCGGGATCCGGGACGTGACGTATGTCCAGGGGAAAAGTCGGCTGGCGATCATCGACTCCCCGCTGGCCTAGCCCACGTTAAGATCGATCCAGGCGTCGATGAGCGTGTGGTCCTGCGGCGACCGTCGCGTCTGGAACCCGGCGGCGCGGGCCACGCGCAGCATCTCGGTGTTCTCGGCGGAGATGTAGCCGACGATCCTGCCGAGCTTCTCGTCGCGTCCGATGGCGAGGAGCCGTCGGAGCAATTCGCTCCCGAGCCCGTGCTTCTGGAAGACATCGCTGACCACGAGCGCGAACTCCGCCTCGTCCCGCCAGTGGAGCTTGCTCAGCCGCCCCACGCCGAGAACCTCGCGTAGGCCGCCGCCCGGCGGCTCGTGCTCCGCCACCAGCACCATCTCCCGGTCGTAGTCGATGAAACAGATGCGGGAGAGCCGCTCGTGAGCGACGCGCTGGCCGAGCTTCATCGGGCCGAGGTAACGGAAGTACACGCTCCGCTCGGAGAGCGTCGCGTGGAACTTGGCCAGGAGCGGCTCGTCTTCGGGGCGGATGGGACGGATGGTGAACCGCGTGCCGTCTTTCGTCTCCCAGGGGCTGATGTACTCGACCGGATAGGGGCGGATAGCCGGGCGCGGGAGGGCCTCCGCCGGGCTGTCGGGCGCGTGCAGGACCACCCGGGCGTCCAGCGCGATCAGCGTCTCCGGCGAGGCTAGCAGGGGATTGATGTCGAGCTCCTTGACCCACGGCTGCTCGACCACGAGGTGGCTCACCCGCACGAGAAGCTCTTCGAGGCGCCCGAGGTCGACGGCCGGCCGGCCGCGGACGCCGCGCAGGGCGGTGAAGATGCGCGTGCGCTCCATCATCCGGCGCGCGAGCGTCGTGGTGAGCGCCGGCAGGCCGAGCGCGCGATCGCGGAAGACCTCCACGAGCTGGCCGCCGGTCCCGAAGAGCAGCACGGGGCCGAACTGGGGGTCGACGGCGCTACCGACGATCAGCTCGTAACCGTCGAGCCGGACCATGGGCTGCACGGTCACGCCCTGGAAGTGCCCAGGGCCGGCGGCCGCGTCGACCGCGGCCTCGATCTCCGCGTACGCCCGCCGCACCGCAAGGGCGTCGCCCAGGCCGAGCCGGACGCCGCCGACTTCGGTCTTGTGGCTGACGGTCTCCGAGTGCAGCTTGACCGCCACCGGGAAGCCGAGCGCCGCGGCCGCGCGGGCGGCCTCCGTGGGGCTGGTGGCGACGCGCGTCTCGACGGTGGGGATGCCATAGGCGGCCAGCAGCCGCTTCGACTCGACCTCGGTCAGGAGGACGCGTCCCGCCTTGCGCGCCGTCTCCACGAGCGTCGCCGCCACCTCGCGTTGCGGGCGGTCTTCGTCTTCGGCGGCGGCGAGCACCGGTGTCTCGTAGAGGGCGCGCAGGGTTTCGGTGTAGTGCCACATGTAGTCGAAGACGCGCGCGGCGGTGTCCGGATACGCGAAGGTCGGGATGTTCGCGCGGTTCAGGATGGCCTCGCCCGCGGCGACGTCCACGCCCCCCATCCAGCTGGCCAGCACCGGCTTGCCGGGGACGGAGGCGTAGGCCCTGAGCCGCTCCGCCGTCCGGCTAGGGTCCGTCATGGCTTGCGGCGTGAGGACGACGAGCACGCCGTCGCTGTTCGGGTCCTTCGCCGCGATCTCCAGGGCGGCCGCGTAGCGGTCGCCGTCGGCGTCGCCGAGGATGTCGATCGGGTTGCCGTGACTCCAGTGCGGGGGCAGGACGCGGTCCAGCGCCGCCAGCGCCTCTTTGGAAAGGGTGGCGAGCTGACCGCCGTTGAGCAGCAGCTCGTCGGCGGCGATGACGGCGGGGCCGCCGGCATTGGTGACGATGGTCAGCCGGGGCCCGCGCGGATTCGGCTGCTTGGCGAGCGATTCCGCCAGGGAGAACAGATCCTCGATGTGCGAGACGCGCACCACGCCACACCGCCGGAAGGCGGCATCGACCACCTCGTCGCTCCCGGTCAGGGACCCGGTGTGGGAGGCCGCCGCCCGTGCCGCCCCCTCCGTGCGCCCGGGCTTGATCACGATGATCGGCTTGGTGAGCGCCACCTCCCGCGCCGCCGACAGGAAGGAGCGGGCATTGCCGATCGTTTCCATGTAGATCACGATGGACTGGGTGCGCGGGTCGTCGCCGAGGTACAGGACAAGGTCTCCCCAGTCGACGTCCAGCATGGAGCCGATCGAGACGAAGGCGCTGAAACCGACGTGCTCGCGAAGGCTCCAGTCGAGCACGGCCGTGCACAGGGCGCCGCTCTGGCTGATGAAGGCGACGCGCCCCTGGGTCGCCATCGCATTGGCGAAGGTGGCATTCAGCCCGGTCTGGGGGTTCATCACCCCGAGGCAGTTTGGACCGATGAGGCGCATGTGGCCGCGGCGGGCCTCGTCCAGGACCCGCCGCTCGAGGGCAGCCCCCTCCGGGCCGGTCTCCTTGAAGCCGGCCGAGATCATGATGGCTCCCTTGACGCCCGCCCGTACGCAGTCGGTGATGACGCCGGGGACCGTCGGGGCCGGCGTGACCACGACGGCGAGGTCGATGCGCTCCGGCACCGAGCCGATGTCGGGATAGGCCTTGATCCCCAGGACGCTCGCCCGCGTCGGGGTGACGGGAAAGACCGTTCCCCCGAACGGGTTGGTGACGAGGTTCCAGATCAGCGTCCGTCCGACGCTGCCCGGGCGCTCGGTGGCGCCGATGACGGCCACGCTCTTGGGCGCAAAGATCGCGTCGAGCGCGGACCGCCTGTCGTGGAGGATGTCGCTGGCGGGATCGCCGCCGGCGCCGACCGGCGCACCGGGGCCGGCGCCAGGGGCTACCGTCGGCTTCCGGGCTGGCTTGGCGGCGGTTCGCTGAGGGTGCGACTCTCCTTTTGCCATCACGGCGAGCAGGATACCAGAAGAATGCTTCGCGCCGATCGGCGGCGCTCAGGGCCTCCGCCCGAGCGGGCCGCGCAGCAGCTGCCCGGGGAGCGCGCCCGTGTGCTTGCCGTCGCGCAGCAGGATCTCGCCGTTCACCACGGTGGTGGAGATGCCGCGCGCCCTCTGCACGAGGCGCCGCGCTCCGGCGGGCAGGTCGTGCACCACTTCCGGCATCTCCGGGGCGACCGTGTCGGGGTCGAAGACGATGAGATCGGCGGCGAACCCTTCCCGGATCAGGCCGCGGTCAGAAAAGCCCCAGAGAGTGGCCGGCTCGAAGCTCAGCATGCGGACCGCCTGCTCGAGCGTGAGCGCCTGCTTCGCGCGCACCCAGTGGCTGAGCAGGTGGGTCTGGAGCGAGGCATCCATGATCTGCGAGACGTGCGCGCCCGAGTCCGAGAAGGTCACGACCGTGCGCGGATGCTTCATCAGCTCGAGCGCGTGGTCCTGGTCCTCGTTGGCGATGGGCTGGAGGAAGAACAGCTCCAGATCCTTCTCGAGGGCGAGGTCGATCATCGCCTCGACCGGGTCGCAGCGCCGCTCGCGCGCGACATCCGCCACCGGGCGGTGCGGTCCCTCCACCGTGTCCATGACGAAGATCCACTCGTAGTCGGCCGGCCGCGGCTCCGCCCCGATCGCGGGCTGCTCGTCGAGCTCCCGCGCGGCCTCGATCAGCCGGGGCCGCAGTCCCGGATCGCGCAGGCGCTGCTTCTGCTCGGCGAGCGGCAGTGCCCGCAGCTCCTTCCAGACCGGCAGCCGGTCGAATGGCAGATTGGTCTTGAACGAGAGCACCACGGCGAGCGCGCGGCTGTGCACCTGGGCGAACATGCGGCCGCCCGCGGCGGCGGTCTCGTCGAGCAGGTCGAGGTAGGAGCGCCAGACGTCGCGCGCCTCCCTCCGGCTGAACAGGCCCCAGGTCACGGGGCGCCCCGTCTCCACGGCGAGATCGCGCAGCCGCACGTGGTACTCGCGCAGGCCCTCGGGATCGTCGGGGGTGCGGCCCGCCGCCTCGCCGGCCAGCTCGAAGATGCCCGCGCCGAGCTCGCCCATGGCGCCGACCAGCCGCCGAACCTCGTCCCAGGTGGCGAGGCGGCTGGCGACGGGGCGGCCGTCAGGGGTCTCGTGGCTCGGCGAGCGGGAGGTCGTGAAGCCCATGGCGCCGGCGCGGATGGCGTCACGCAGCTCCCGCTCCATCGCCGCCAGATCGTCCTCGCCGGCCGGCTTCTCGAACGCCCGCTGGCCCATCACGTAGGTGCGCAGGGCCGAGTGACCGAGGTAGCCGGCGTAGTTGATCCCCTTGGGCAGGGACTCGACGGCGTCGAGGAACTCCGCGAAGGTGGTCCACCGCCACTCGATGCCCGCCTCCATCGCCTCGGCCGCGATGTCCTCGGCGCGCTCGAGGTTGCGCATGACCAGGTCCCGGTCGGACTTGGCGCAGGGTGCGAGGGTGAAGCCGCAGTTCCCCATCACGACGCTGGTCACCCCGTGCCAGCACGAGCAGGTGCCGAGCGGGTCCCAGAAGACCTGCGCGTCCATGTGCGTGTGCCCGTCCACGAAGCCGGGCGCCACCACCTGGCCGTCGGCGTCCACCACCTCGCGCGCGGACTCCCGGATGCGGCCGAGGGTAACGATGCGGCCGTGCTTCACCCCGACGTCGGCCCGGTATCGGGGCAGCCCGGATCCGTCCATCACCACTCCGTTCTTGATGACGAGGTCATAGCGCATCGCCGACTCCTCTCTGCCCCACGCCCGTGTCCCGCTCGTCGAGGCCACATCATACTACTCCACCCGCCGACCTCCTCACAGAGGCGCGCCAGACGCCCACCGGCAAGGCCGGTCCGATGTTGACAAAGCCCGGCGGTCCGGCGACTCTGACGCTGCCGAACGCTGCCGTGAGACATCCTGGCCTTGACATCTGCGCGGCGCCGCGATGAGCAGGAAGACGCTCGTATGGATAGGGTTGTCTATCGGCTCGGTGGCCGGCGGCTACGTTCCTCTACTATGGGGCGCCGACATGTTTTCATTTTCGTCGGTACTCTTCAGTGCTATCGGCGGAATCCTGGGGATCTGGCTCGGCTTCAGACTAGGGGAGTGATGCTCCAGGCGCGTCCCCGGGGACGCTTAGCCTCCCGTCGTCAGCCGCTGACCGTCCCAGCGTTCGAGCGTCGTGAAGTCCGGAACGGCCTTGCGCTTCAGCGTAGTGAGTTGCTTCACCGGTCGCCCCAGCGGCATGATCGCGCCCACCGCGACGTGCCGGGGAATGCCCAGGAGCTCCTGCAGCTTCGGTTCCTCGGCCACCGCCAACGTGGTGATGGTTCCGGCGAATCCTTCGTGACGCGCAGCCAGCAGGATGTTCCACGCGAAGGGGTAGACCGACGCCCCGGCGATGACGCCCACACGGGCCAGCGACTGATCCGTGGCCGCGACGACCTTGAGGTCGACGCAGACGACGAGCACGACTGGCGCGCGGACGAACGGCTCCGTCAACCGAGCGGGCGCCGGCGTCCGCTCGATGGTCCCGGGGTCGACCGAGATCGGGTCGATGGTGTTCCACGGGTTCTCACCGGCCTGGAGCTGGGCGGCGTAGCGCTTGGCGGCCGGGGCGCTCAGCTCGGCCAGAGCTTGCCGGGTCCCGCGATCGCGCACGACGATCACACGCCATCCCTGACGGTTGCCCCCGCTCGGCGCGAAGCGCGCCTTGTCCAGGATCTTGAAGAGCGCCGCGTCAGGCAGGGGGTCACTGGTGAACTCCCGAGCGGCGAAGGTGGTGCGCATGACGTCGTAGAGTTCCATGACTCTTTCTCCAACACGCTCCTGGGCCGTCGTGGGCTCGGAGAGGCCTCAGGCGCCGGCGGCCTGGCTGGCGGCGCCGAGGGCGGCCTCGTAGGAAACTCGGAGGGGGGCTTCGCCCCCCTTCCGAAGCCTCCCCCCAGGAATCGTTGCGCCGGCAAAGCCGGCGCTCGAGCCTGGATCACCTCGCCCGAGCTTTTTTCTCCGACACGCTCCTGGGCCGTCGTGGACTCGGAGAGGCCTCAGCCGCCGGCGGCCTGGCTGGCGGCGCCGAGGGCGGCCTCGTAGTCGGGCTCGCTCGTGATCTCCTTGACGTACTCCACGTGCTTCACCTTGCCGTCCTTGCCCACGACGAAGACCGCCCGCGCCGTGAGTCCGGCCAGGGGGCCGTCCTTGATCAGGACGCCGTAGCTCTGGGCAAACGCGTGATCCCGGAAGTCGGACAGGGTCTTGACGTGGCTGATCCCGGCGGCCCCGCACCAGCGCTTCTGGGCGAAGGGCAGGTCCATGCTGATGGTCCACACCTCCACGCTTCCGCCCAGCTTGCTCGCCTCCTGGTTGAAGCGACGGGTCTCGGTGTCGCAGACGGGGGTGTCAAGAGACGGGACGGAGCTGAGGACAATGACCTTGCCTTGGGCCGCGCCGAGACGCACAGGCTGAAGCGTGGTGTCCACGGCGGCGAAGTCAGGAGCGGCGGCGCCCGGCTTGATCTCGGGCCCTACCAAGGTGACGGGAGTGCTCTTGAACATGACGGCTCCAGGCCGAGTGTCTGCCATGCGAAGTCCTCCTTGGCACGAGGGTGAATGTGGCGGCGGGGGCCATGCTCCCCGGCCGGGCGCCCCCAGAATCCTACGAGACGGCGGTCTTGGCAACTCGAAGGTCTCGGAGAGCGATCCGCGCGAGAGCGACTTCCCGGCGGTGGCGCCTCCGAGGCTGTTACGATATCGGCGCGCCTCGAGGCGGCCTGGAGGTGGCCGCCGCGTCGCGCCGAGCCTCATGAGCCAGGAGGATCCCCTGATGACGGCCCACTCCTTCGACCCACTGGCCGCGACGGCGGCGGCATTGACGCCCTCCACGGCGGCGCTCCAGGCGATGAGCGAGCGCTTCCAGGAGGAGATCGAGCGCGGCCTCGGCGGCAGAGGCGGATCGCTCAAGGTGCTGCCGACCTTTCTCCGGCAGCCCCGCGGCGACGAGCGGGGAGAGGTGCTGTTCGTCGACTGGGGCGGGACGCGCGGGCGCGCGGGTCGGGTCCGGCTGGGCGGAGACGGCCGCGTGGACATGGTGCAGGAAGACGTCTTCACCTTCAGCAGCGAGGACAAGGCGGAGCCCGCCGATCACGTCTTCGACACGATCGCCGCCGCCCTGGAGCGCGTCGCCGGCCGCGATCGAAGCAGCCGCCCGCTGGGCTTGGCGTACTCCTTCCCCGCCCGGCTCGAGCGCATCGACCGGGCCATCGCTCTGCCCCTCACCAAGGGCTGGCAGCTCCCGGGACTCGAGGGCCACGATGTGGTCGGGCTCCTCGCGCGGGCGCTCCAGCGGCGCGGCCTTGACAACGTGGCGGTGAGCGCGGTCGCCAACGACACGGTGGCGGCCTTGGCATTGCTGAGCTTTCGCATCCGGAGCCGCGACCGCGCCGCTCGACCGGCCGAGATCGGGTTGATCGTCGGCACGGGGACCAATCAGGCGGCCGATCTGGGCACGCTCGGGATTCGCAACCTGGAGTCCGGGAACTTCGACGCGGTGACGGCCCTCGAGGCCCCGTGCGACGTGGCGCTGGACCGCGAAGTGAGGGAGCCCCGGCCCGGCGCCCAGCGATTGGAGAAGATGGTGGCCGGGCAGTACCTCGGCGAGCTCGTGCGGCGGCTGGTCATCGATCTGGCCCCCCGGTCCACGCTGTTCCGGTCGTGGACGGGTGCGGCGTTTCAGGGGCCCTTCGGATTCGAGACGGCGAACCTCTCCCGGATCGAGGCGGACGGCTCGCCGGACCTGTCGGAGAGCGAGCGGCTCCTGCGTGGCCTCGGCATCGAGAGCTCGGCGGAAGAGCGCCGGGCGCTCAAGACCCTCGCCCGGCTCGTCGTGACGCGCTCGGCCCGGCTGATCGCCGCCGCGCTCCTCGGCACGCTGCGGCGCATCGATCCCCGCCTGGAGTCCCCGCACCGCATCGCCGTTGACGGGAGCCTGTACGGGGGGTATCCCAACTATGACGGGCTCGTGCGGCGGGGACTGGAAGACCTGGCCGGGTCCGCGCCGGCGGACCGCGTCCGGCTCGAGTTCGTGAAGGACTCGACCGGTCTCGGCGCGGCCGTCATCGCCGCGGTCGCACGAGACCGCGAATGATGATCCGGGCGAGAGCGACAGAGGGAGATGATGCATGGAGAGCGCGCTGTCCAAGCAGGAGATCGAGGGCCTCGACGCCTACTGGCGGGCCGCCAACTACCTCACGGTAGGCCAGATCTATCTTCGAGATAATCCGCTCCTCCGCGAGCCGCTCCGACCCGAGCACATCAAGCCCCGGCTGCTCGGGCACTGGGGGACGTCGCCCGGACTCAGCTTCATCTACGTCCACCTGAACCGGCTGGTCCGCGAGACCGACGCCAGCGTCATCTACCTGACGGGTCCAGGACACGGGGGCCCTGCGATCGTGGCCAACGTGTACCTCGAGGGCACGTACTCGGAAATCTACCCGAGCGTGTCCCAGGATGCGGAAGGGATGCGGCGCCTGTTCCGACAGTTCTCGACTCCGGGCGGCGTGCCGAGCCACGTGAGCGTCCCGACGCCGGGGTCGATTCACGAAGGCGGTGAGCTCGGCTACGTGCTCGTCCACGCCTTCGGGGCGGCGTTCGACAATCCCGATCTGCTCGTTGCCGCCGTGGTCGGGGATGGGGAGGCCGAGACCGGCCCTCTCGAGGGCGCGTGGAAGGGCATCCATTTCCTGAACCCGGCCCGGGACGGCGCGGTCCTGCCGATCCTGCACCTGAACGGTTACAAGATCGCCGGCCCGACGGTGCTCGGCCGGAGCGGTGACGAGGAGGTGGCGAGCCTGCTCCGGGGGCACGGCTACGAGCCGTATCTCCTCGAGGGCGACGATCCGGTGGTCATGCACCCGCGCTTCGCGGCGGCGCTCGACGCGTGCTACGCCAAGATCCGCGCGATCCAGGACGAGGCCCGCCGGGCCGGGTCATCGCGCCGACCCCGGTGGCCGGCGATCATCCTGCGCACGCCCAAGGGATGGACCGGGCCGACGGTCGTCGATGGCGTGCCCGTCGAAGGCACGTTCCGCGCGCACCAGGTGCCGCTCCCGAACGTCAGGGAGAACCCGGAGCATCTGCGGCTCCTCGAGGCGTGGATGAAGAGCTACCGGCCGGCGGAGCTCTTCGACGACGGCCGCCTCCGCTCGAGGCTGGCCGCCCTCGCCCCGAAGGGCGATCGTCGCCTCGGGGCCAACCCGCACGCCAACGGCGGCCGCGTGCTGGTGGACCTCGACCTCCCGGAGTTCACCGGCTACGCGATTCCGGTGGCCCGCCCCGGCGCCGAGCACCACGAGTCCACGCGCCAGCTCGGCAAGTTGATGCGGGACATCTTCACGCGGAACGCCGGGCGGCGGAACTTCCGGCTGTTCTGTCCCGACGAGACCAACTCGAACCGCCTCGGAGACGTCTTCGAGGTCGAGAACCGCTGCTCGATGGACCCCGTCCTCTCCTCCGACGATCACGTGTCGCCTGACGGCCGGGTCATGGAGGTCCTCAGCGAGCACAACTGCCAGGGCTGGCTCGAGGGCTATCTCCTCACCGGCCGCCACGGTCTCTTCGCGAGCTACGAGGCCTTCGCGATGGTGTCGGCCTCCATGACGGTCCAGCACGCCAAGTGGCTCGAGGAGGCCGCCAAGCTCCGCTGGCGCGAGCCCATCGCGTCCCTCAACATCCTGCTGACCTCGACGTGCTGGCGCAACGACCACAACGGGTTCAGTCATCAGGGCCCGGGGCTCATCGACGTGGTGCTGTCGAAGAAGGGCACGGTCTCCCGCATCTACCTCCCGCCCGACGCCAACTGCTTGCTGTCGGTGGCCGATCACTGCTTCCGGAGCCGGAACTACGTGAACCTGATCGTGATCGACAAGCAGCCGCAGCTCCAGTGGCTCGACATGAGCGAGGCGATGCAGCATTGCGCGCGCGGCGCCTCGATCTGGCGGTGGGCGAGCAACGACGCGGGCGGGGAGCCCGACGTGGTCCTGGCGGCGGCCGGCGATATCCCCACCATGGAGGTGGTGGCGGCGGCCTGGTGGCTCAGGCGCCATGCCCCCGAGCTGAAGGTTCGCGTCGTCAATGTCGTCGACCTGATGACGCTCTTTCCGCCCGCCGCCCATCCCCACGGCATGGACGAGGTCTCCTTCGTCGACCTCTTCACCCGCGGGACGGACGTCGTCTTCGCCTTCCACGGCTACCAGGGCGCGATCCACGAGATCCTGCACGGGCGACCCGCCCCGGCCCGGTTCCACGTGCGCGGGTTCAACGAGGAGGGCACCACGACGACCCCCTTCGACATGGTGGTGAGGAACGGCATGAGCCGGTATGACCTCTGCGTCGAGGCGCTCCGGCGCGCTCCCCGGATGGCGGCGCGGAGGGGCGAGCTGATCGATCGATGCGCGGCCATGCTCCGCCGGCACGAGTCCTATATCCGGGAGCACCTCGAGGACATGCCGGAAGTGCGGGACTGGACGTGGACCGAGGCCTGAGTCCTCCCTCGCCCTCCCCTCTCTCCCTCGGCGGGGGAGAGGGTGATCATCGCGAGGCCCTTTTTCCTCCAAGAGGGAGTCGTCTCGGCGGATCACCTGCCTGGACTACACCGAGCTCGTACAGTACCTGCAACGGGTCGCTCTCGCGAGAATGCTCTCCCCGCACGCCCCACAGATCTTCATGGCGGGGCCGGGAGGCGCCGGTCTTTCCTTCAGGAGCGCCTTGGTGATGAGAAACACGAACAAGGCAATGATGGCGAAGTCCACGACTACCCCGAGGAAGCTCCCGATTGCCAGGGCCGACAGCACCTTGCCGTCCGGCGCCGTCTTGAGTGGGATCGACCACGCTCGCCACTCGCCGCCGCCCACGAACAACCCGACGACCGGCATCAGGAGATCCGCCACCACCGAGGACACCACCTTGCCGATGGCTGCTCCCATGATGACCGCCACCGCTAGAGCGAGGGCATTGGTCTTTGTCAAGAATTCGACGAACTCACGCAACATGGCGCCCTCCTGAGTGTTGGCCTGCGTTCCCTTGCTCTCCTGCCGCCTTGGGGGTCACAGTTCTCGGGATCTTGCCCCGCTACTGTGTTCGCAGTCGAGGCAGACGGCCTCTCGCGGCCCAGGTCCCGAGCGGCCCGCAGCACGCCGCGAGCAAGTGAACGGGCTTGCGTTCTGATGCCCTCGCCCTTCCTGCCGTCAGACCCATGCTTCCTTGCGGCTGTTCCCATCACGAGATTCCTCCGCGAACGGTCGCCGGCCCGGATGCGCTCACCCGATCGAGTTGCGCACGGCAGGACACTGGCGCTATGCTCTGCGCCGTGAAGGGGGATGACCGCAGGAGGTTCATGAGCGAGTGTCTCCGCGCCGACAAGAACTCCCGAGCTCCGGGGTAACTTGGCAGACACCATGCGCGCACATTTGACTTCGTGGCCGCGCCGCCGCGTGCTTGTCATGAGCGTGCTCGTGCTTGCGCTCTCGGGCGCCGCCGAGGCCCAGATCGATCAGCTGCTCAAGGGCCTGGGCCAGGGGTCGTCGGGTGGCCTCTCGGACGACAGGATCGGCGCGGGGCTGAAGGAGGCGCTGCAGGTGGCCACCGAGAAGGCCGTGAGCCTCACGGGACGGCCTGACGGCTACTTCACCAACCAGGCCATCAAGATTCTCATGCCCGAGAAGCTGCGGAGTCTCGAGACCGGCCTCCGCACCGTGGGCTACGGACCGCAGGTGGACGAGTTCGTGCTGAGCATGAACCGGGCCGCCGAGCGAGCCTCCCCGTCGGCGAAGCAGATCTTTCTCGACGCCATCGGTGAGATGAGCTTCGACGACGCCCGCAAGATCCTGAACGGTGGGGACACAGCGGCCACGGAGTACTTCAGATCGAAGACCACCCCGCGGCTCACCTCCTCCTTCCGACCGGTCGTGTCCCAGTCGATGAACGAGGTGGGCGTCACGCGCCAGTACAAGGACCTCGTGGGGCGCTTCGAGGCCATTCCGTTCGCCAGCAGCCAAGCCTTCGACCTGGACGGCTATGTCGTGGACAAGGGACTGGCGGGGCTCTTCCACGTTCTCGGGGAGCAGGAGAAGCAGATCCGCGCCGATCCGTCGGCCCGCGTGACCGACCTTCTCAAGGAGGTCTTCAAGCGCTGAACCCGCGGGTATGGTAACAGAATTTCC
>WNGF01001231.1_pt1 | contig 38176 bp, 32 predicted proteins | sample 5400641 | NCBI WGS metagenome assembly WNGF01 (sample SAMN13153371, study PRJNA577476) | soil metagenome | isolation source: 80 cm soil or saprolite under grassland replicate 2 | place: USA:California | collected 2016-06-15 | reverse complement strand
TCGGCGACGAGCTTTGGGTGAGCCTGAGGGCTCTGGACACCGAGGGCAGCGGGTTCTACCTCGTTCCCAAGGGGCCGCTTCCCGCCGGATGGCGAGCGGTGGCGCCGGCGGAGGGTGAGACGGTCTGGGGCAAGGGCACAGCGGCGGGCGTGGTCCCGACGGTCACCAACCCAGCTCAGACACCCAATACGGGTGGTAACGGTGGAGGCAGCGGCTCGAACTGTCAGGGCCTGGCCGGCTATAGCTTCAGCACGCTCGTGGCCAGCCTCCATCTGCTCGACACGCCCGTCGCCTACAGCCCCGCGCGCGGGCCGGCGGTTTCATTTACCGTGCGCTACACGCAGCGCGAGGCGTCTCAACCGCAGATCTTCTCTTACTCGAACCTCGGGCCCAAGTGGACCTTCGAGTGGCTGAGCTACCTGGAGGACGACCCGGGCAACCCCAGCGCGAGCGCCGATCTGTACATGCGCGGCGGTGGAGTCGAGAACAACACCGGCTACGATGCCGGCTCCTCGAGCTACGCCGGCGCCTACTGGACGCAGGCGCGCGTGGTCCGGACCTCCTCTTCTCCCATCCGCTACGAGCGGCGGCTGGGCGACGGCTCGGTGGAGTCGGTGGATCCCCAAGGCAACCGGCTCACCTTCACCTATGACGCCAGCCTGCGGCTGGTGGCCGTGACCGACGCCCTCGCCCAGGTGACGACGCTCTCCTACGAGCTTGCCGCCGATCCGCTGAAGATCACCAGGGTCACCGACCCTTCGGCCGGTTCGCCACCTTCGACTACGACTCGCGGGGAAGGCTGAGCAGGATCACCGACGTGATCGGCCTAACCTTTCTCTAGGCGAGGAGAAGCAGACCGGATTCTTGGAAACGCCGGAAATCGGCCGGATTCTCCGTAGCCAACCGGGCTTCCTGGCGAAGGGCCGTCGCCGCAATCATGCAGTCGGCCAAGGAGCTGCGTCGCCGCCCGGACTGGTTGAAGAGTTGCGCCGCCAGGGCCGCGTCCTCCTCGGCGAACGGGATGCGCTGCTGGATGATCCGGGCGACCAGCTCGACGTGCTGCGGCTCGACGGGACCGCAGAGAAACTCGGCCCAGGCGATAGTGCTCATCCCGACGGGCTCGCCGGCGCCCAGCCACCCCCGCAATCGTTTGTCCTGCGCCGAACCCCGTACGAGGGCGCGGATCAGGAAGCTCGTGTCGAGGTGGATCAACGGGCGCGTGCTTCACGGCGCCGCGAAGAGGCGCCACGCTCGGCTCGCGCGGCTTTCTGCCAGCGGGCGGCGGCTGCGTTGTCGAGGCCGAGGGACCGCTGCAGGTCGTCGAGGGCCTTGACCGCGTGACGCTGCGCCTCCAGTGGCTGCCGGGTCGCGGTAGCCCGGATCGCCCGCCGCAGCGCTTCCGATTTCGATACGTTCCAGCGACGGGCCAGCGCCTCGAGAGTGCGCACGGTCTCCAGGTCGAGGGAGTAGGTGGTCTTGACGGTCTGGGTGGCCATACCCGCATCTTATGGCCATACCACAGGCCCGTCAATGCGTTTGCGCAGTCCGTCCCGCGCCGCTAAGGTAGCCGCCGGCCGCCCACATGTCCATGCCCCGCCGAGCCCGTTCCGCCCTCCCCCTGTGCCTGTCCGCCGCCTGCGGGCTCCTGGCCGCTCCCGCGTCCGGCGAGCCGCGGCTCGTCCTCGTGGGCGGGGGCACGAAGCCCGCGGAGGCGATGGCCCGCTTCGTCGAGTGGGCGGGGGGGGCGAAGGCGCGCCTCCTCGTGATCCCCTGGGCGAGCGCCGAGGCGCAGGTGAGCTACGACGCCCTGCGGGCCGACCTCGCCGCCTACGGGCCAGCCGCGATCGAGCCGTCCCCGCTCACGCCGCTCACGGAGGCGGGGCGGGCCGAGCTGCTGGACAAGCTCGCCCGAGCCACCGGCGTCTTCTTCGGCGGAGGCGACCAGGGACGGATCATGGACGTGCTGCGGGACGAGACGCTGCTCCAGGCGGTCCGGGCCCGCCACCGGGCGGGGGTCGTCTTCGGGGGGACGAGCGCGGGCACCGCCGTGATGTCCGCCCGCATGATCACCGGCGAGGGGGACTTCACGGTGGTGGACGGCGACAAGGTCGAGGTGCGCCCCGGCCTCGCGCTCCTGCCCACCGGCGTGATCGTCGACCAGCACTTCATCAAGCGCCAGCGGCAGAACCGGCTCTTCGGCCTCGTCCTCAAGCACCCCGAGGAGCGCGGGGTGGGGATCGACGAGGGGGCCGCCCTGCTGGTCCAGGGGGCCGAGGCCGAGGTGGTCGGCGGCTCCGTGATGCTGGTGGACGCCCGGCCGGAGGCCGGCACCCTCCTCGTGACCCTCGTCCCACCCGGCCGCCGCATCGACCTCTCGCGCCGGCCCTGAGCCGCCGCCGTTCCGGGCCGCCGCCCGCTTCCCGTTATACTTCGATCTGGAGGAATCCCCGGAAAGCCGTGTACTTCATCTATAGTGTCGTCCTCGGCTTCGGCTTCGCCCTCGCCCTCCCCTGGTTCCTCTGGAAGGGGCGGGCGACCGGGAAGTACTTCCGGACCTTCCGCGAGCGGATGGGACGGCTTCCCGTCTACCTGAACATGGACGGCGACCGCTCGATCTGGGTCCACGCGGTCTCCGTGGGGGAAGTGCTCGCCACCCGGCCCCTGATCCCCGCCTTGAAGCAGCGCTACCCCAACCACAAGGTGTTCCTCTCCACCACCACCATGACCGGCAACGCGGTCGCCCAGAAGAGCGTCCGCGGCGTGGACGGGCTCTTCTACGCCCCCTTCGACTGGCCGGGGCCGGTCAAGAAGGCCCTGGCCACACTGAAGCCCTCGCTCCTCGTGCTGGTGGAGACCGAGATCTGGCCGAACCTGATCCACGAGGCCCATCTCGGGGGGACGCGGATCGCCCTCGTCAACGGGCGGATCTCGCGGAAGTCCTTCGCCGGGTACCGCTGGATCCGTGGCTTCCTGCGCCGGGTGCTCTGCGAGGTCGACGTGTTCCTCATGCAGGGCGAGGCCCACGCGGAGCGCGTGCGCAGCATGGGGGCGCCGGCCGAGCGCGTGAAGGTCACCGGCAACCTGAAGTTCGACGCGGTGGAAGCGGGCCGCACGCCCGAGCGCCTGGCCCGGATCCTCGGCGGCGAGGCCCGGCGCGGCCGGCCGCTCTGGGTGGCGGGCAGCACCGTGACCGGCGAGGAGGAGCTGATCCTGCAGGCGTATCACCGGGTGCGCGAGCGGGTGCCCCTGACCGGCCTCGTGCTCGCCCCGCGCCACCCCGAGCGCTTCCCCCAGGTGCCGGCGCTCGTGGAGAGCGCCGGCTTCCGCTGTCTCCGGCGGACGAACCTCGAGCCCGGGGCCTGGCGCGACGGCGAGGTGGTGCTGCTCGACACCCTGGGCGAGCTGGCCCAGCTCTATCCCCTGGCCAGCGTGGTCTTCGTGGGGGGCAGCCTCGTGCCCTCGGGCGGCCACAACATCCTGGAGGCCGCGGTGGCCGGCAAGCCCGTGATCGTCGGCCCGCACATGCAGAACTTCCAGGAGATCGCCGAGAAGTTCCAGGCCGAGGGGGCGCTGCTCCAGGTCGAATCGGCCGAGGACCTGGCCCGGGAGGTGATCAGCCTTCTCACCGACGAGGCGCGGCGGCGGAGCCTCGGGGAGCGGGCCAAGAGCCTGGTCGACCGGAACCGGGGCGCGCTCCGCAACACGATCGACGGTCTCGCCGGCCTCGTGGCGTGACGGGGCTCCTGGGCTCCGCCTACGGCGGCCTGGCCGCGCTCCGGGCCGCCGCCTACCGCCGCGGCCTGCTGCCGCGGGCCCGCCTCTCGGGGCCGGTGATCAGCGTGGGCAACCTCAGCGTCGGGGGGAGCGGCAAGACCCCGGTGGTGGCGCGGGTGGCGGAGATCCTGGGCGAGGAGGGACTCCCGGTGGCCGTGCTCTCCCGCGGCTATCGCGGCTCGTTCACCGGAGCCGCGCTGGTCGTGAGCGACGGCGCGTCCGTGCTGGCCTCGGCGGAGGAGGCGGGGGACGAGCCGGTCATGCTCGCGCGCTCCCTGCCCGGGGTGGTGGTGGCGGTCGGCCGCCGCCGGGACGTGGTGGGCCGCGCGGTGGAGGCGCGCTTCGGCCCCCGCGTCCACATCCTCGACGACGGCTTCCAGCACCTCCGCCTCCACCGCGACCTCGACCTGCTCTGCCTCGACGCGTGGGACCTGGAGGACGAGCCGCTCCCGGCCGGCCGGCTCCGCGAGTGGCCCCAGGCGGAGGGCCGAGCCGACCTCGTGCTGCTCACCCGGATCGAGGACAGGTCCGACGCCACCCGGTTCGCGCTCGAGGACCGGCTGGGCCCCGAGCGGACGTTCCGCGTGCGGCGACGACCCCTGGGCTTCGCGACCCGAGAGGGCGTCTCCGCCGCGGCCCCCGCCCGGCCGTTCCTGGTGGCGGGCATCGCGCGCCCGGAGCGGTTCGAGGCGGACGTCGAAGCCTTCGGCACCGTCGCGGGCTGTGCCTTCTTCGAGGACCACCACTCGTTCCAGCCCGACGAGCTCAGGGCCGTGCTCGACTCGGCGCGGGCCGCCGGGGCCGACGCGGTGGTCACCACGGCGAAGGACGCGGTGCGCCTGCCCCCGGCGGCCCTCGATCTGCCCGTGCTCGTCTTCCGCATCGCGGCCGAGATCGAGGAGGAGCCGCGCTTCCGCGCGCGGCTCCTGCGCGCGGCGCGGAGGACGGCCTGAGCCGGCGGGAGTGGGAAGCCCGGGCGGCTGCCCTCGGGGGCGGCCTCCTCGCCCGCCTCCCCCGGCCGGTGGCCCTCGCCCTCGGCCGCGGCCTCGGCGCGTTGTGGGGCGACCTCGACGGGCGGCACGCGGCCATCGCGGCGGACCACCTTCGGCGGGCGTTCCCGGACTGGGACGAGAGCCGGGTCCTGCGAACGGCTCGAGGCGTCTACCGCCACTTCGGCCAGGTGCTGTTCGACATCCTCTGGCTGCAGGACCGGCCGCGCGAGACCGTGCTCGGGCTCGTCGAGTTCGTCGGCCGCGAGCACGTCGAGGCCGCGATCGCAGCCGGTCGGGGCGCGATCTACGCGACCGGACACCTGAGCAACTGGGAGATCCATGCGCTGGCCCACTCGTGGGCATGGGGGCCGGTGGGGGTGGTGGCCCGGCCCCTCGACAACCCCGCCCTCGACCAGAGGCTCGTCGCCTTCCGCCGACAGGGCGGGAACACGGTCATCTACAAGCAGCGGGCCCTGGTCCAGGTCATGCGCTTGCTCCGCGAGGGCGGGGGCGTGGCCATCCTGATGGACCAGAACGTGGTCGCCTCCGAGGGCATCTTCGTCCCCTTCTTCGGCCGGCCGGCCGCCACCACGACCGTCTCCGCGGCCCTCGCGGTGAAGACCGGAGCCGCGCTCATCCCCTGCCACACCGAGACGCTTCCCCGCGGCCGCTACCGCATCGTCTACGAGGCCCCGCTGCTCCTCGGCGGCGCCGCCACCGGGCAGGACGAGGTCGCGCGCCTCACCCGGGAAATGACCGCGCGCATCGAAGGCTGGGTGCGGGCCAACCCCGAGCAGTGGCTGTGGATGCACCGGCGATGGAAGACGCAGCCGGAGGAGAACTCGGCAAAGTCCTCTCCCTTCGGGTGAGCCAGGGCCGAAGCGCGGAAACAGGCGGTAACTGGTCGCGCTCCGCTGCGAGTAGGGCCGGATCAGACCTCTCGGTAGAGCCAGCCGGCGAGCAGGGTCGCCAGGATCGCGCCACCCCACAGCTCCAGCATCCAGCCCAGGGGCAGCATGCGGTCGGCGTTGAGCCAGGTCTCCTGCGCGAAGTTGCCGGGGAACCCGGCCGCGAAGCCGAGCCAGGCCCCCACGCACGCGGCCGTCTTCGCGCCGGGACCGGCCACGCTCCGCACCCGCGCGTAGAGCCACGCGCCGCCGTAGCTGAGCATGAACAGGCTGAGGAGATAGACGGGCAGGAAGAAGGGGTAGCGCGGCTCCTTCAGGAACACGCCCGCCTGCTGCGCCTTCACGTAAGGCGCTTCGCCGATCACCAGCATCCCGATCGCGAAGCTCCACGCCGTCCACAGCACACCCCCCGCGAGGGCGCCGATCCATACGCGCTTCGAGTTGATGGCCGCCATGGGAACACCTCCCGGGCACGATTCTGTCACGGAGGGTAGCCGCCCGGGGTCCCGTCGTGCCTAGAGCGGCGCCGATGACGGAGCGCCCGCTGGGGCCGGCTCACCCACCAGCCGGCGCGTCCCGACCGCCAGCGCGCCGCAGATCATCCCGCCCACGATCGTCAGGTAGATCCAGACCGACACCTGGGGCAGAAGGGCCGTCCAGAAGAAGAGTCCCCCCGGCCCCATCGGAGGGAAGTCCGGCCGCGGCTTGGTATAGTGCGTGTCCCATCCCCCGAAGATCGACAGGAACATGATGATGACGACGGGGATCCGAGCGGCCAGTCCGTAGGCGAGGAGCACCCGCCAGAGGTCCGTCCAGCCGGGCCGAGCCAGCAGGATGGCGAGCCAGGAGGTCACGGTGAAGATCGCGAGTTGCGCGACCGGGCTCTTGACGAGGACGAAGGAGCCGAAGCCCAGGGCGAAGTTGAACACGAAGGCCAGGACCGCCCAGCCGAGCGCCTTGCCGACGCTCGCCGGCGCCCGACCGGCCTGGGCGAGGCGTAGCCCGAACAGGATTCCGAAGACCGGGATGAGCCAGACGATCCCGACGAGGGCGCCGCCGCCGCCTGCCTCGCGGTTGAAGAGCGCGGGCGACCAGCGCATGAGCTCGCCGGTGAGGCGGACCAGGGTGACCGCCAGCGTGAAAAGCGCAGGGACGAGGATCAAGCGGCGCAGCGACAGGTTGGGCATGCCTTCCTCTCCTGAAAGCGGAAGTGTACCGCCAAAGAGTTTGCCATGCGCCTCGGCTTGCGCTAGCGTCCGCTCCGTGACCATTACCCGACGCCAGGCGCTGCAGCTCGGAGCGGCCACGGCCGTCGCTCCCGCCCGCATCCTCGACCCCTCGCCGGACGCGAGCGCGGCCCCCACGGCGCGACCGCGGGTGAGGCTGGCGGTGTCGACCTACTCGTACTGGCACTTCAAGGCGGAGAAGTTCCCCATCGAGAAGGTCATCGAGCACGCGGCGGAGCTGGGGTTCGACGGGGTCGAGATCCTGCACCGGCAGATGACGGACGAGTCGCCCGCCTACGTCAACGGCCTCAAGAAGGCGGCCTTCCGGAACAGCCTCGACCTGGTCATGCTCTCGATCCACCAGGATTTCGTCTCGCCCGACGCGGGCGAGCGCCGGAAGCAGATCGAGCACACCCGGCGCTGCATCGACCTCGCGACCCAGCTCGGGATCCCCTGCATCCGGCTCAATTCCGGCCGGTGGAAGACCGTCCAGTCGTTCGACGACCTGATGAAGGTGAAGGGCGACGAGCCGCCCCTGCCCGGCTACTCCGACGACGACGCCTTTAAGTGGTGCATCGAGTCGATCGAGGCCTGCCTGCCCGCCGCCGAAAGGGCGGGCGTGATGCTCGCGCTCGAGAACCACTGGGGCCTCACCACCCGGCCGGAGAACCTGCTGCGGATAATCCTGGCCATCCGCTCGCCCTGGCTCGGCGTCAACCTCGACACCGGCAACTTCCCCGGTGAGCCCTACGCGGGCCTCGAGAAGCTGGCCCCCCACGCGGTCATCGTGCAGGCCAAGACGTACTACGGCGGCGGCGAGTGGTACACCCTGGACCTCGACTACCCGCGGATCGCCGGCATCCTGCGCGGGGCCGGCTTCCAGGGTTACGTCTCCCTGGAGATGGAAGGCAAGGAGCCGGCGGAGACGGCGGTGCCGAAGAGCCTCCAGGTCCTGCGCTCGGCCTTCGGGGGTTGAGCGCGCGCCAGGGTCTGTGCCTAGGGTGAGGCGCCCAGCACACGCCGGATCTCCGCGACGAGGACGGCGATCGAGACCGGCTTGCGAAGAAGCGTGACGTCCAGATCCTGAAGCTGCTCGTCCGTGAGCAGAACCGAAGCGCTCAGGATCAGACCGGGGGTTCGCACGCCGCTCGACCGCAGGCGCGCAATGGCGTCGCGCCCCGTCATGCGAGGCATGTCGTGGTCGAACAGCAGGCAGTCGAAGGGACCGGCCGCGCCGAAGCGTTCCAGGGCCTGCTGTCCGTCCTCGGCGACGACGACCTCGTACCCCTCCGCTTCCAGGGCCTCGCGGATGACCTCGCAGAATTCCGCAGAATCGTCCGCGAGCAATATGCGAGGCATGAAGGCGAGAGCCTCCTCCGCCGCGACGCTCCGGTCAATACGATTTCTTTAGTCACTTTTCGCAGGGTCGAGGCATGGCCCATCGAAGCACGAAAAAAGCTCACCTCGACCCGACCCGTGGTTGGTGCGAGCTGTCCGCTAGGGAGCCGAAGAAGCCGCCTCGTTAGTTCTTCCCCGGCTCCGTTTCCGGCGGCAAGACGGAGCTGCAGATGTCCCCCAGCTCCTGGCCCGTCAGCTCGTCCTGACAAGTCAGCGGCTTTCTCGACTTGTCCTTGAGGGCCGTGAGCGTGCGGCGGATGATCTCGTCGCCCAGCTCGAAGACCATGGCCTGGTCGGCGCCGGCGGAATCCTTGTAGCCGATCGTGACGTAGTGCTTCCTGCTTTTTTTCGACAGGAATGACGGCAGTGACGCCAGGGACCTCGCCGTCTTCCACCGCGGGGGGACCCGCGGCCCATACTCCAGGTCCCGTATCGACTTCCACTGTACGGCCACGCTGTCGCCGCCCTTCGCGGCCACGAAGAACATCGCGGCGGCGGCGCTGAAATCGAGGCTCCCTTCGACCCGCCCGGGGGGAAGACTGGAGACCGTGCCCCCGACATACATGGCCTTGCGCGGGTCCAGGGCCCAGGCGGGCCCGGAAGCGAACGGCGCGATGCACACGAGTACCGCGATCGCCGGTGTCCTTTGCACTCTCAGCCTCCTTCGCCCGATTATCCCCCGTCCCGCACCGGCGCGCCGCCGGGGGTAAGATCCGCGCGTGCGGACCGCGTTCCTCGCCGCCCTCGGCCTCGGGCTCCTGGCCGTGGAGCGCCCGGCGACCCTCGACCATCCGCACCGGCCGCGATACCACTTCACCCCCCAGCGCAACTTCATGAACGACCCGAACGGCCTCGTCTACTTCGAGGGGGAATACCACCTCTTCTACCAGCACAACCCCTTCGGCGACACCTGGGGCCACATGAGCTGGGGCCACGCGGTGAGCGCCGACCTCGTGCGCTGGCGGCACCTGCCGGTGGCCCTGCGCGAGGAGGACGGGGTCATGGTCTTCTCGGGCAGCGCGGTGGTGGACCGCCGAAATACCAGCAGTCTCTGCGGTGCCCCGGGCACAGCGTGTTTGGTGGCCATTTACGCGGGGCACGGCCATGGCAAGCAGACCCAGAACCTCGCCTATAGCCGCGACCGCGGCCGGACCTGGACGAAGTACGCCGGCAATCCGGTGCTCGACATCGGCTCCAAGGACTTCCGCGATCCCAAGGTCTTCTGGCACCAGCCCACGGGCCGCTGGGTCATGGTGGCGGCCCTCTCCGAGGAGAGGAAGATCCGCTTCTACGGCTCGTCCGACCTCAAGCGCTGGACCCCCCTGAGCGACTTCGGACCGCAGGGGTACACGAAGGGCCAGTGGGAGTGTCCCGACCTGTTCGAGCTGCCCGTCGAGGGCGAGCCCGCAAGACGGAGGTGGGTGCTCGACGTGGACGTGAACCCCGGCGCGCCCCAGGGCGGCTCGGCCGACCAGTACTTCGTCGGCTCCTTCGACGGCACGAGCTTCAAGAATGACAACCCGGAGGCGCAGGTCCTCTGGGTGGACCAGGGGAAGGACTTCTACGCGAGCCTGTCCTGGTCTGACCTGCCGCCCTCCGACCCCCGGCGCATCTGGATCGGCTGGATGAGCAACTGGCAGTACGCGCAGCAGGAGCCCACCTCCCCCTGGCGGGGGATGTTCACGGTCCCGCGCGTCCTCAAGCTGGCCGCCCTCCCCGAGGGACTCCGCCTCGTGCAGGAGCCGGTGGCCGAGTTGCGCACGCTGCGCGGGGAGCACTGGACGATCGCGCCGCGCCAGGTCAGCGGGCAAGCGGCCCTCGACCCCGTCGCCGGAGACGCCCTCGAGATCCGGGCCGTGCTGGCCGCCGGTTCCGCCGCCGCTTTCGGCCTCAAGGTCCGGAAGAGCGACGGCGAGGAGACGATCATCGGCTACGACGTCCGCGCCGGCATGCTGTTCGTGGACCGGCGCCTCTCCGGGAACGTCCGCTTCCATCCCGACTTCACGGGCCGGCACGGCGGTCCCCTGGCGCTCGACCACGGCCGCCTGCGCCTCCAGGTTCTGGTCGACCGGTCCTCGGTCGAGGTCTTCGCGAACGGCGGGCGGGCGGTCATCACCGAGCGCATCTTCCCCGGCCCCGCGAGCCAGGGGGTCGAGGCCTGGGCCGACGACGGCACCGCGTCGCTCGTCGCCTGCGAGGCCTGGCGGCTGGGTGGAGCCGGCGCTCGGGATTGAACCGGCTGATCACGACTCGACGGGCGTTCGGGCCTACGCCCCGGGCCTCGCGATGGTCCCTTGCGTCGCATCTCGCCCTTCGCCGATTATGAGCTTCGAGCGGGCGCCTGGCGCGTCTTCTATCGGCTCGACGGGGAACGCGTATTGGTCACGCTCATCGGGGAGAAGCGCGGCGCCGCGGTGGTGGTGGAAGGCGAGGAGCTGAAGCTGTGAAGACCGAGAGCCTGCGGGAAGTGAAGAACAACCTCAGCCGAGTCATCGAGGGGTTGCGGAGAACGGGCCCTGTCTTGATCACGAAGAACGGCCGGAGTCGCGCCGTGCTGATCGATCGAAGCGTGGCTGGCAGCAAGCGGCGAGGCCCAACGCGCCTGGAAGACCTGCCCGAGTAGCCAGAGCCAGGTCATCATGACAAGCCGGGACCACGCTTGAGTCGCGTCCTCGCGCCGGCAACCGCGCTGCTGGTGGCCCTGGCCGCGCTCGGTGGCTGCGGCCGGCGCGACACGAAGCCGGCCGACACCCTTGCGGCCCCCCGGGGTACGATCGGCCTCTCGCTCCTCACCCTCACCAACCCGTTCTTCAACGAGATCGCCGACACCATGCGCGCGGAGGCGCGGCGCGCGGGCTACGACCTGCTGGCGGTGAGCGGCGAGTTCGACGTCGCCAAGCAGCAGAACCAGGTGAAGGACTTCATCGTCCGGAAGGTCGCCGCGATCGTCCTCACCCCCTGCGACTCGAAGGCCATCGGCCCGTCGATCCGCGAGGCCAACCAGGCGGGCATCCCGGTCTTCACCGCCGACATCGCGGCCGTCGATCCCGGGGCCCGCGTGGTGGCCCACGTCGCGACCGACAACTACCAGGGGGGCCGCCTGGCCGCGGAGGCCATGGTCGAGGCGCTCGGCGGCAAGGGACCGGTGGCGATTCTCGACCACCCCGAGGTGGAGTCGGTGACCCTGCGGACGAAAGGCTTCCGGGACGGCATCGCCGAGGCCAACCGCCGCCCCGACGTGAAGATCGAGATCGTGACCGCGCTGCCGGGGGGCGGGGCCCGCGACAAGAGCTACAAGGCCGCGCAGGACATTCTGCAGGCGCACCGCGACCTGCGGGGCATCTTCGCCATCAACGACCCCTCCGCCCTCGGGGCGGTGGCCGCCCTGGAGGAGAGCGGGCGGGACGCCTCGGTGCGGGTCGTGGGCTTCGACGGCCAGCCCGAGGGCCGAAAGGCCATCCGCGACGGGAAGATCTACGCCGACTCCATCCAGTTCCCGGACCGCATCGGCCGGGAGACCGTGCAGGCCATCGAGCGCTACTTCGCCGGCCAGGACCTGCCCGCGCAGATCCTGGTGCCCAGCGCCCTCTATCGACAGGCAGACGCAGTGAAGGACCCGAGCCTCGCACGTTAGCGAGCCGCGCCATGGCTTCCCCCGCGAACGCTCCCACCGCCGCTCCCCTGCTCGCCCTGAGCGGGATCGAGAAGTCCTTCCCGGGCGTGCGGGCGCTCCGGGGCGTCGACCTCGAGCTGCACACGGGCGAGGTCCTGGCCCTCGTGGGGGAGAACGGCGCGGGCAAGAGCACCCTGATCAAGGTCATGGCCGGCGTGCACTCCCCAGACGCGGGGCGGATCGCCCTCGACGGGCGTGAGGTGCACTTCTCGAGCCCCCTGGCCGCCCGGCGCGCCGGCATCGCCGTCATCCACCAGGAGCTGAGCCTCGTCCGCCCGCTCGCCGTCCGCGAGAACATCTTCCTCGGCCAGGAGGAGACGCGGGCCGGTTTCGTCCGGCGGTCCGAGGAGCGCCGCCGCGCCGAAGCGCTCCTCGCCCGGGTGGGGGCCTCCCTCGACCCCGACACCCGCTCGCGCGAGCTCACCATCGCCCAGCAGCAGGCGGTGGAGATCGCGAAGGCGCTCAGCGGGAGCGCCCGCGTCCTGATCATGGACGAGCCGAGCGCGACCCTCACCCCCCCGGAGGTGGAGCGGCTCTTCGCCGTGATGCGCGAGCTGAAGGGCCGGGGGATCGGCCTCGTCTACGTCAGCCACCGGCTGGACGAGATCTTCGCGGTGGCCGACCGGGTCATGGTCATGCGCGACGGACAGCACGTGGCCACGCGTCCCGTGCGCGAGGTGAGCCGCCCGGAGCTGATCGAGATGATGGCGGGCCGGCCCCTCACCGAGGAGTTCCCGAAGCGCCGGGTCGAGATCGGAGGCGATCGGCTGGTGGTCACGGGGCTCCGCCGCGGCCGGGCGGTGCGCGACGTCTCCTTCGCCATCCGCCGGGGCGAGGTGCTGGGGCTGGCGGGGCTCGTGGGCGCGGGCCGCACCGAGGTGGCGCGGCTCCTCTTCGGCGTCGACCGGAAGGAGGCGGGAGAGATCGCCCTCGACGGGAAACGGCTCCGCCTGCGCGGGCCGCGCGACGCGATCCGCTCCGGGATCTGCCTCCTGCCCGAGGACCGCAAGGCCCAGGGCCTGGTCCTCGGCCGCTCCGCGGTCGAGAACTTCGGCCTGCCGAACCTCCGCCGCTTCACCCGCCTCGGCCTGCTGAGCCGGCGCGACGAGGGCAGCGCGTTCGCGCGCTGGGTGGAGGCGGTCAAGATCCGCCTCTCCGGGGCGCGGCAGGCGGTGCGGAACCTCTCGGGCGGGAACCAGCAGAAGGTGGTCCTCGCCAAGTGGCTGGAGCGCAACTCCGAGGTGCTGCTCTTCGACGAGCCCACGCGCGGGATCGACGTGGCCGCCAAGTACGAGATCTACACCCTGATCAACGAGCTGGCGGCGAAGGGCAAGGCGGTGCTGCTCATCAGCTCCGAGCTGCCCGAGGTGCTGGGCATGAGCGACCGCGTGCTGGTGATGCACGAGGGGCGCGTCACGGGCACGATCGAGGAGCCCGCCCGCGCCACCCAGGAGCAGGTCCTCGAGCTGGCGATGGGCTGATCGGGCCGGGAGGGGCCATGGAGAGCACGGGTCTCAAGCGCGGGCTGTCGAGCCTCCTTTCCGACTACGGGATGCTGCTCGTCCTCGTCCTCATCGGGGCCTACTACTCCGCAGCCACGTGGGCCCCGCAGGACCCGAACGGGGCGGAGGGCGCGGCGCGCCTGGCCGCCGAGATGGGGGCGCGTTTCCGGCCCGGGGCGACGGTGCTCATCGTGGCCGGAGCGAGCCGGGAGGACCGGGAGTTCGCCCAGGGGCTCGAGCGCCGCCTGGCCGGCTCCGGCTTCCGCCCCGTGGCCGCCGTGGCCGGAGAGCCGCGGGAGGCCCGCCGGGCCCTCGAGCGCCTCGCCGCGGAGGGAGGAGGCCTCGACGTCATCGCGGGCAACCGGGCCAGCGCCTCCTGGGCGCTCTTCTCCCGGGAGCGGCTGGAAGCGGACTTCCCAAAGCTGGCCGGAGCGGTGGTCGTGTCCCCCGCGAGCTACCGCTGGCCGAACTTCCTCAAGCGCGACAACCTCGTGAACGTGGCCAACCAGATCGCGGTCATCGCCATCCTGGCCGTGGGCATGACGCTCGTGATCATCACCGGCGGCATCGACTTGTCGGTGGGAAGCCTCATCGCCTTCGCCGCGGTCCTGGCCACCCGGCTGATCCGCGACGCGGCGGGGGCCGAGCAGGCCACGGCTGCCGGCATGGTCTTCGCGTGCCTGGCCGGGATCGCCGCCTGCGCGCTAGTGGGGGCCTTTTCCGGCCTCATGGTGACCGCTTTCTCGATCCCACCCTTCATCGTCACCCTGGGGATGATGCTCGTCGCGAGCGGCCTTGCCTTCATCCTCGCGGAGGGCCAGTCCATCTACCAGATGCCCGAGAGCTTCGTCTGGCTGGGGCGGGGGGCGAGCCTTCCCGGGCTCCCCAACGCGGTCCTCCTGGTGCTCCTCCTCTACGCGGCCGCCCACGTCCTCATGAGCCACACCGCCCTCGGCCGCTACATCTACGCGATCGGCGGCAACGCGGAGGCCGCCTGGCTGAGCGGCGTCCCCGTGCGGCGCGTCCTGCTCTTCGCCTACGCGTTCTCCGCCGCCCTTGCCGGCCTCGGCGGTGTCGTCATGGCCTCCCAGCTCAAGAGCGGCGCCCCCACCTACGGCCTCATGTACGAGCTCTACGCGATCGCGGCGGTGGTGGTGGGTGGCACCTCCCTCGCCGGCGGCGAGGGCCGGGTCCTGGGCACCCTCATCGGCGCCCTCATCATCGCCGTGATCCAGAACGGCATGAACCTCACCGGCGTCGAGAGCTACACCCAGAAGGTCGTCCTCGGCCTCGTGATCCTGGGCGCGGTGCTGCTCGACACGCTCAAACGCCGGGGCTTCCGGCTCGCGGCGTCCTCCTGAGGATGGGCATCCCGGTCGGGGGCAAACAAATCACCCAACCCCTTGACACTCGACCGGTTGATGTTTCAGGCTGGACGCGTTCCCTGGAACAATCGGCCGGCCGACCGGCCCGTTCCACTGTCGGTCGGCCTACTTACTTTCTAGACGCACAGTGAGGTGGAAGACGCATGGCGATCGACCTCGATCTGTTTCACTTCCAGCTCTCTGACCTGGCGACCACGCGACTGCATCTAGACGGAAGCGTGGCGAAACTCCGGGCTAGCGGGGAGCTCAAGGGGTTTTACGGCCTGTTCACCGCGTCGCCGGAGATTCCTGGCCCGCCGGAAGAGGAGGCTCTCGAGTCGGAGGCTCGCGCAGAGGCTCGGACCGAGCGCCGCCTCCGGGAGATGCTCGCTCGCATGTCGTACGTCTTCGGGGTGACCTGCCTCGAACACCTTCTTGAGGAGTGCGTCCGCGAAGTGCTGCAGGCCCAGCCACAGAGGATTCTGGACATCGGTGACTGGTGGCGAGATGGAAACCTGGTCCGGCGACAAGTTGTTGATGGCTGGAATCGGGAGCAGGTCATCGCAGCGCTTATCGAGTCCGCAGTGGAGAGCTTCAAGAAGCAGCCGTTCCCAGAGTTCCCGAAGTACTTCGAGAAGCGCTTGGAGGTTCCATGGGCACCCAAGTGGCGTGAGGATCTATTGCTTATCGTCGACACGCGTAATCGCGCCGCCCACACCCTGGGCTTTAGCGGGCCACCTGCCGAGGACCTTGCTGCTGATCTCGACACGTTATTGGCTCATGGCGAGTCCATAGCCCGGGCTGTCGCAGCGAAGCACGGCCTTCCGCTTAGGTCTGCGAACATCGACCGGGAGCGAGCCGAGCTTCTTGAAGACGAAGGCCGCTAACAAATAGCGGATGAAGCTGACGAGGCACGGCTACTGGCCAGAACTTCCTTCGGAGCCTCGCAGCTTATCCGCAGTGTTGGGCCGACCTAGTGAAGTATTCCGACGGAGTGCAGGCAGCCATGCCCGTAGCAGTATTCAAGGCCTTCTCGATCGTCGAAGGCGAGTTGCTGGAGGAGGACGCGCCGTCTAGCCGCTCCCGGTTCAAGCTTGGGGACATCGCGGCGGTCTTGACGGCGCTTGAGGCGCGGGGGGATGGTCCAGCCTGGGCTTTTCACCTGCTAATCGGAACGGGACCAGGGTCTCGCGAAATGGCCATCCCCCTGAGGCAGTTTCTGACTGCAGAGGAGTACCGCCGGTCCTTCGCCGAGCCGTTTTCCTTCGCGGAGGTGGGCGCAATGTTGGATCCGAAGACCATCAGCGATCCGACCCTCCGTTGGCTCTGGCTCTACCGCGATGGCATCTACGCGACCGAGCGAAGCCCGAGATCCTCGGAGATGGGTGAGGTAGCCCTTCGAGTGAAATCACTCCACTTTCAGGAGGACCAGGCGTTGAGGCGCCTCAAAGAACAAGTCGCCAACTTCGAGGCGATCGACACCAACCTCAAGGCCGCGGGCCACCGGACCGCGATACCCGATGATGTGAAGCTGCTAGTCTGGTCGCGCGACGGCGGGGCGTGCGTGAAGTGCGGTACGACAGAGGAGCTTCAGTTCGATCACATAATCCCATACGCTCGCGGCGGCAGCGATGCAGCCGCGAACATCCAAATCCTGTGCCGCAGCTGCAATCTTGCTAAGAGCGATCGACTCCTGTGAGAGACGCGGCGCGGCCCAACAAGGTGTAGCTGGCGAGGTCCGCGCCGGTCACGGGAAAGCGCGGCCCTCGCAGATGATCCCCAGTGTTTTGCGAACGCGAGGCTGCGGCGGTGATGGTAAGCGAGGGATGCTGTGGCTGAGGACCTTCGTGCCAAAGTGATTCATGTCCTTCGAGGCACAGGCGAGGGCTTCGAGCAGGTCTTTCCTGGCTCAACCAACCGCTTCGTTGGCGCAGTCGTCCCGGCGCTTGAGAACCTTCTGGCCACCCTCGACCGTTTCGGGGAAGAGCCTTTGCGCAGTCAGCGCTCAGGGAACCAGCCCGATCACTACATCCTGGCGTGGCAGCTTCTATGGGAAGCTTGCAATGCGCTACTCGCGGCATTCACGCTTTTTCAGCGGGGCTACGCGACCGAATCACTGGCGGTAACCCGAGGGGTTTTTGAGCGCGTGGCCTGTGCCTTGGTTCTCTTCGACAACCCTGGCCTGCTTCCGCGTTTCACGGCGGGCGCCCTCGGGGATTTGGCTAGCATAGCGGTTGGCCCCGCCAGCAGAGTGATTCGTGACTTTGGCCGCGTGTACGGCCTCTTGACCGAGCTGGGAGCTCACATCGGCAAGGACAATGTTGGAACAGGCATTATAGGTATCGAGCGCGAAGAGACGGTGCATCATCTGCACCTCGCCATCGGTGGGAACATCCCTACGACTGGTCCTGACGTCGAGGGCTGGACAGACATGGTCTCGGAGTTCTGCGAGATCGCGGAGCGTATTCTCGCTCCGGCTCCTGAACAGCTGTTCTTCAATGCCAAGCGGGTGACTGCCAAGCTCAAGAAAACGGGCACCTCAGGGCCTGGAGAGGTCATGTAGGACCGGCGGGGGGGACGATGTCGCATAAGAATGGAGCTCACGAGGCACGGCCAATATAACGTGCGGTGCGGGAGCCTCGCAGCGCCCGTGCTCGATCGACCTGAGAAGGGCCTCGTGAGACCCCGGGCTGAAGTAGCGCATGCCGGTCGGAAGGCGCCCTGCCGCGGCCTTGCCCGCGATCTCGTTGACACGCGAGAGCGCCGCTGGATAGAGTCGCTCCGATGCGGCCCCCGCTTCTCGTGCTCGTCCTGTTCGCGGTGCCGGCCGTGGCGGCTGAGCGGCCCAACATCCTGTTCATCATGACGGACGACCACGCGGCGCACGCGATCGGGGCCTACGGGTCGCGGGTCAACGAGACCGAGCACCTGGACCGGCTCGCCCGGGAGGGGATGCTCTTCCGGAGCGCCTTCGTCACGAACTCGATCTGCACTCCGGCCCGCGCGTCGATCCTGACGGGCAAGTACTCGCACCTGAACGGCGTCCCCGTCTTCAACCGCTTCGACGGCTCCCAGCCGACGGTGGCGAAGCTGCTCCAGGCCGGGGGTTATCACACGGGCATGATCGGCAAATGGCACCTGGGGAGCGACCCCACCGGGTTCGACCACTGGGAGATCTTTCCCGGCCAGGGCGCCTACGACGATCCCGTGCTCTACGCGGCCGCCGGGGAGAAGACCTACACCGGCCGCTACGCCACCGACCTCGTCACCGACCTCGCCATCGAGTTCATCCGGAGCCGGCCGAGGGATCGTCCGTTCGTCCTCATGTGCCACCACAAGGCGCCCCACCGGCCGTGGACGCCCGACGAGAGGCACCGCCGGATGTTCGAGGGCCGGTGGATCCCCGAGCCGCCCACGCTCTGGGACGGGTACCAGACGCGGACCGACGCGCTGCGCGAGAACGAGCAGCGCGTCGCGGCCGACCTCACGCGCCGTGATCTCAAGCTCGAGCCCCCGGCGGGCCTCGCGGGGCGGGAGCTCGCGGAGTGGCTCGCGGTCAAGCCGGCCGAGGTCACGATCGAGGTCGCGGGAGAGAAGAAGACGCTGGCCGGAGAGGCGCTCGCGCGCTGGAAGTACCAGCGCTACATGCAGGACTACCTCGCCTGCGTCCAGACCGTCGACGACAACGTCGGCCGCCTGCTCGACTTCCTGAAGGAGAGCGGGCTCGAGCGGAACACGATCGTCGTCTACACGAGCGACCAGGGCTTCTTCCTGGGCGATCACGGGCTCTTCGACAAGCGCTTCATGTACGAGGACAGCCTGAGGATCCCGCTTGTCGTGCGCTGGCCCGCGGCGATTGCGTCCGGAGCCACCACCGACGCCATGGCGCTCAACCTCGACTTCGCCCCGACGTTCCTGGAGGCGGCGGGCCTCCCCGTGCCCGGGGACCTGCAGGGCCACAGCCTGCTTCCCATCCTGCGCGGCCAGAGGCCGGCCGGCTGGCGCACGTCGATGTACTACCGCTATTACCACGACCCCGGCGACCACAACACGCGCGCCCACTACGGCGTCCGGACCCTGACCCACAAGCTCATCTACTTCTGGACCAAGGACCAATGGGAGCTGTTCGACCTCGCCCGGGATCCCTGGGAGCTGCATAACCTCTACGGCCAGCCCGGCCAGGAGAAGCTCACCGCCGAGCTGAAGGCCGAGCTGGCGCGCCTCAAGAAGGAAGTGCGCGACGACGACCAGTTCGCCGGCACGCAGCTCCCGAACGGCGTGGACGGGACCGTGGCCAGGCTGCGCGGGCGGTGAGCAAGCCTTGGGCGCGGTGCCGGCAGTCGGGACCGACGTGGACACAAGGAGGACACGCATGAGGGCGCCTGCTTGGGTTTCTTGCGTCGCTCTGGCGATGCTGGGCATGGTTGCGTCGCCTGTGGTCCGTGGCCAGGGCTCTCCCCCGACCGACAACCCTGAGCTGGCCAGGATGTTCCAGGAAGATCAGGACGACCGCAAGCCTGGCTTCCATGGCATCGACTGGGCCATGGTCAAGCCGCGAGACGACGCGCGCCTCAAGCGCACTCGGGAGCTCTATGCCTCCGGCGCCCTGCTCACAGGTGCCGACTGGTTCCATGCAGCGCTGATACTTCAGCACAGCAGCGAGGCCGACGACTACCTGTTGGCCCACGAGATGTGCGTGGCAGCCCTGGCGAAGGGTGAGATGAATGCGAAGTCGCTGGCTGCTGCCGCAGAAGATCGCTTCCTGATGAGGATCGGCCGGAACCAGCGCTTCGGCACCCAGTACGTGCCCGCGGACGAGCCTGGCAAGTTCAGGCTGGCGCCAACGGACTCCCAGGTCACTGACGAGTTGCGCGCGCTGCTCGACACCCCGTCCCTCGCCGAAGCGAGGGCCACCGCGAGTCAGTTCGACAAGAAGTGATGCGGAGTATGAGGAAGGTCAAGAGGCAGGTCGCTGACGACAACATGCGGCCGGAGTACGACTTCAGCGGCGCCGTGCGCGGCAAGTACTATGAGCGCTTCCAGAAGAGTTCCAACGTCGTGCTCCTGGAGCCCGACGTGTCCACGGCCTTCCCCAACTCCGCGTCCGTCAACAAGGCGCTCCGCGCCCTGGTGTCTGTAGCCCGGAGGAGCGGGCGAGTCGTCCGGCGTCCTCCGAGTCCACAGAGGCGGCTGAGCAAACGGATACGGCTGACGAGGTCCGCGAAGGCGAGGCGGCGCGGCCCTCGCCGCTGATCTCAGGATTGGGCATGCACCCGTTGCGGGACAGGTGGATCGGGAGCAGAATCCACACATGACGCAGCGGGTGGTTGATGTAGAGCGCCTGACGCCCGGCGAGCAGCTCGACTCATCGGCGAGCTCTGGGATCGTTTGAGCAAGGTCCCCGCGAACGTACCGCTGAGCGACGCCCAGCGGGCGGAAATCGATCGGCGTTCCGACGAGCTCGACGGTTATGCCCGAGCGGGCCGTTCACTCGGCATCCCGTGGGAAGAGGTCTTTCGCCAGATCCGGACGCGTCTCTGAGGCACTTGTTGTTCCGCCCTGCGGCGGCAGCAGACCTTGAGGAAGCTTCGCGCTGGCACGTAGTCGCTTCCAAACCCGCTGTCGAACATGCGTATAGAGCGGGACGAGGCACGGCAGGATCGAATCGCACACATCGCCCCTCCCGTGGGTACAATGTGGCTACGAGGATGTTCCATGAAGGCGCGCCTCATTCGAATCGGGAACTCCCGCGGTGTTCGCCTGCCGAAGCCCGTTATTGAAGAGGCGGGCCTCGAGGAGCAGGTCGAACTCCAGGTTCGCGGCGGCACCGTGGTCATCAGTTCACGCCCGCCTCCGCGGGCCGGCTGGGCGGAGGCCGCACGCCGCCTGCGCGAACTGGGGGAGGATCAGCACCTCGACAAGCCTGCATCGACGCGGTTCGACGAAGAGCAGGGGCGTTAGCGGTAGGGAAGGTTAGTCGCGGGGACGTCTTCCTCGTCAACCTGAATCCGACCCGCGGGGGCGAGATTCGGAAGACCGGGCCCTGCGTCGTCGTTTCCCCGGACGAGCCCTGTCGGTCACCTTTCGTGATCCAGACGGCTCGCTCGAGGAGTTCCGCTTCCTCACTTTCGGGCAGAGCTCGACCGGGCGTATCCTTGTGGTGGCTCACACCGATCGCGGGGAGGCCGTGCGGCTAATCTCAGCCCGTCCAGCCACGCGCAGTGAGCGCCGCGCCTATGAAGAAGGCTAGCCTCAGCAGTCCTGACGATCTTCGTCCTGAATACGACCTGGCCTCGTTGGGGTCGGGCGTACGGGGCAAGTACGCGCAGCTGTTGAAGGGGACGACCCTCGTTGCGCTCCAGCCTGAAGTCGCAGACGCCTTCCCCACGTCTGAGGCGGTGAACGAGGCTCTGCGGGCTGTCCTGAAGGCAACCACCGTCGTCCGGCGTTCCACGCCGATACGAAAACGAGCCACAGCAGGCGCCCGAGGCAGGAGGAAGTAGTCGCGGCTCCCGGGCTTGGTCTGGCGAACGACCAGATGCAGCTATTATAACGACCGCGCCTTGGTCAGGTCGGTGGCGCGGCCCTCGCAGCTGATCTCGGAGTCATGCGACTCTCGACGAGCGGAGGGGGCGCGTGACGAGCCGGACGCGAACTCCCAGGCGGGCCAGCATGTCGATCAGCGTATCCGTGCTGTAGGCGAGAGCCCGTTCAATTGCGGACAGCATGTCGCCCAGGTAGAGCCTCTCGTCTCGCTCGGTCGGCGTCAGAGTGCGACCGCCTGACGAAGGACCTTGTCGCGAATCAACGGGGGAAGGCTCTTTTCGGTCACCACGTCGACCCTCCGTTCGAGCAGCTCCTCCACCTTCTCGCAGGACTCCACGAACGCGAATCCGCTGCGACCAGGGACATATTCCACCAGCAGGTCCACATCGCTTCCGGGGCGCGCGTCGCCTCGAGCAAAGGACCCAAACACCCGGATGTTCCGGATTCCGTAATGGTCCCCGAGTTTGCGGATTTCGGCCGCGATCCGCTCAGGAATGACGTCTCGCAACGCCGGCAACGATGTCGACACGGGTTCGTTCACAGCGCCTATGGTACCGCGGCTGGCTCGACTCGGCGGCACCGGCACAAGTCGCTGACCCAGAATGGGACTCGGCCGCCCTCGCGCGCGCCGTCACCCGACCCTGGCGCCGGCCCGCCGCATGTACAGCCCGTGCAGCTCCGGCCGCAGGCGCTTCATCCTCCGGCGCGCTTCGTGTAGCAGGTCCTCCGAGGAGTCCGCGCTCTCGCTGACCCGCAGGCACTGCCAGAAGCCGAGGGCGGCTGCTTCGTCGGATCGAGTCTCGGCCGGCAGGCTCCGCAGCGCTTCGACGTCGGCCTCGTCGGGCGGCGGCGTGGACCACAGCCGCCGAACGAGCCCGAGGCTGGCGAGCCAGCGTGGAGGGAGGTTCTCGGCCAGGAGGTCGGCGAGCGCGGCGTCTTCCTCGAAGTCCAGCGATTCCAGGCCTCGATCGTCCAGTAGGGCGTCCCGGACCAGCTCCCGCGCGCGGCGCCGCCCCTCCTCAGGCGGGGTCACGACGCCGGAGCCGAGGACGGCCGCCAGCGCCGGCAGGCACTCCGGGCGCGCCGTGACCAACGCTTCGGCGCGGTGCGATTCCAGCAGGCGCCTGAAGACGCCCTCCCGGAGGCGGGCCCTGAGATGGGGCCGCTCGCGGAGCTGGCCGTCGATCTCGGTCCAGACCACGAGTGCCTCGCCTGGTTGACGCTGCCACCCGAGCCCGTCGAAGCGCTCCAGGAAGCTGAGAGCGACGGTGTCGCGAGAAGGACCGTAGGCTTCGTCGAGGAGCCGACGCAGGCCCGCCGCCTCCTCGAACCGGCCGCGGCCTAGCGCCACCTCCAGCTCCCGGGCGAGCACGACGGGATGCGCGAAGAGCTCGATCTGCCGGTCGTCGGAGGCCGGGACGGCCTGGCCTGCCGCCTCCTGCACGGTGTGCGAGCCTTCCGCCCCCGCCAACGGCCGCGGATCGACGCTGAACAGCGTCAGCTGGCCCGAAGGCATGCTGGCACTGTGCCATGGCGGCCGGTCATTTCAGGTCCGGTCCCGCCCGGGCTGGGTGGCGTGGGAACATCCTCCCCATGCTGAGCTGCTTTGACCGTTCGGGCGTTTGGAGTACCTTGACGGTTCCATCCCCGAGCAAGACGGGGCCGCCATGACAGAGCGCACCTTGACCGGTGAGGAAGCCACCGACGATCTCGTCCATGAGGGTGTCGCGCCGTCCGAGCAGCCGGACGCCGCGACCGGCTGGGAGAGCCTGCCCGCGGCCCTTGCCGGCTTCAGACCCGAGCAGGTCCCGGCCCTGGCCGCTACTCGGGAGCTGGAGCCGATCTATCCCCTGCTGCACGCGCTGACGCGAGGCAACCTCCGCGACTTCTATCTGCGCGTGGCCACGCTGGAAGCCGTAGCGGGCGACGGGCGCAGTCCGATCAAGCCGGCGGAGCTGGACGAGGTCCTCTACTGGCTTTCCGAGAGCGCCCGGGGGCAGGTGCTGAGGACGCTGCGGGCCAGCGGCTGGCTGTCGTACGAAGGCGAAGGCGGGTACCGGCTCACCGACGCGGGCCGCTTCGTCGCGACCGTGCTCTCCTTCCTGAGGGCGCGAGTGAGGGAAGGGAGCCTGCTGCCCACGGTCGAGGGCGTCGACTACATGCTCCGGCTGGGGGTCGATCCGGTGCGGCAGGTCGTGCTCCTGCGCTCCCAGCTCGAGGACCTCCGCGGCGAGATGGAGGCGGCCCGCAGCTCGCACTCCGAGGTCATCCTGCGCAGCGCGGACCGGCGTCTGCGCCGGGCTCTCTCCCTCTCCGAGCGCATCCGCGCGGTGCTCTCGCGCGTCCCCCTAGAGATGACCGAAGCGCGCCGCATCGCTCAAGACGTCCACGACCTGCTCAGCCGCCTGCACGGCGTGGGCAGCGACCTGCACGCGGCGATGACGGAGGTGGGACGCCAGTACCTCCACCTCGTCGCCGGGCTGACCACCACCGACATCATCGCCACCCTCATGCGCCTGCCCCTGGAGGAGCTGGCCGCCGCCGGGCGGGCCGCTCTGCGACCGGTGGTGACGGGTCCGCCCTTGATCGTCCCGGAGCTGATGGCGGCCGCCGCCGAGGGACACCTGGCCCGCCAGCGCGAGACGCCCCCGCCCGTCGAATGGCGCGATCCGCCGGCGCCGCTGCCCGCCGACGGCGCGGTGGCCCTTCCGGCCGAGGTCGGCCGGCTGCTCGACGACCTCGACCGTCTGCTGGCCGCCCGCCGCCTCGAACCCCTGTCTGGCTTCGTGCCCCGCGGCAGCGCCTCCGAGAGCCTCCTGCGCGCGAGCCTGCTGCCGCTGGTGGGCGAGCGCGTCGGGGGCGAAGGCGTCGCGGGCCGCCTTGGCTCCCTCGGCCTTGCCGTCGCCGTCGAGGGCGACGGCTTCCCGGCGCCGTCGCCGCCGGGGCCCCTCGCCGAGCTGACTCCCGGGCGCATCGAACCTGTGGAGGCGCTGGAGAATGGATGAGGCCGCCCGCATCTGCGCGCGGCTGATCGTGGCCGGCGCGGTCGCACGGAAGGAGCTGCCGGAGATCGACCACCCGGTGATCCGGACCGAGGTGGAGGAGCGCCTCTCGCGCTGCGGGCTGGCCCTGGCCACCGGCGCCTATAGCGACCACGTCGGCCTGCGGCTCGCGCCGGACACGTCGGATCCCTCCGTGCTGGACGAGCCCTCGAACCTCGGCCTTCCGGCGGACGCCTGCGCGCTCCTCACCGTGCTCTGGGCGCGGCTTGCGCTGCAGCGGCGGACCGCCGAGGACACCCGCGACACTCCCGATCCGCAGCGGCGACTGCTGCCGGACGAGCCGGGCGGCGCCTCGCGCCGTTACTCGCCGACGGTGCGCTTCGAAACCCTGCGCCGGGAGTTCGGCGCCCAGTTGGGTGGACGCGTCCGGCTCAAGGCCCTGCTCGGGCGGCTGCGCCGGCTGGGTTTCGTGAAGTACCTGCGCCTGGACGCGATCGAGGCGGGGCCGCTGCTAGAGCTGGGGATCGACGGCGAGAGGATGGTGGCCTTCATCCGGTCGCGGGTGCTGGGCCAGCTCCTCGAAGCGCGCGTGCCGGAAGAGGCGCCCGCCGAGCCGGACGCCGCTCCGGCCACCGGCGCCGCGGAGAGGCTCATCAGCGTCCTGGCCAACGACGGACCTCCCGCCAGCATCGGGGACCTGGAGCAGCGGACGGGAATACCCCGGCAGCAGCTCCGGCAGGCGCTTGCTGAGCTGCGGGCGGAAGGTCGCGTGGAGAAGCTGGGCAACCGCAGCGACGCGCGCTACCGGTCGGTCCCGGCGCGGACGGGTTGATGTTCCGGTTCCTCGAGCTGGAGCTGCACGGCTGGGACTTCTGGAGCTCGCTGCGCGTGCCCCTCGATGCCGGCGTGGTCGTGCTCTCCGGCCCGAACGGCTCGGGCAAGACGACCATGCTCGACGCGGTGAGGCAGGTGCTGCACGCGCCGCGGCTGAGCCAGAACCGCCGCGTCGCGCACTACCTCCGCCAGCCCAACCGTCCCGCGCTCCTCCGGGCCGTGGTCTCGAACCCGGCCGACGAGCGCGGCCGCCGTCCCTTCGACCGCCAGCAGGTCTTCACGGACGAGGCCACGCTCGCCTGCGCCCTGGTGCCCGACGGAGGCTCGCCCGAGAAGAGATACGCGGTTCTGCCGGGGAGGGTACCGCCGCAGGAGCTGCAATCCCGGCTGCTGGAGAGCCGCGACTGGCTGGCGCCGGAGGAGTACCGCCGGGTCCTCGACTACGCCGGCGTCTCCCGCAGCCTCATGCACATCCTGGCCCTCGAGCAGGGGCGCGCCGACGAGCTGTCGCGGCAGAAGCCGCGCGAGCTGTTCCGCTGGGTCATGGAGGCGCGGGGCACCCAACAGGTGCTCGAGCGCTACACGGCCGCGCGGCGACGCTACGAGGACTCGGTGCGCGAGGTCCAGCGCCAGCGCGCGCAGGTCGTCCGGTACCAGACCGAGGTCACCGACCTCGAGCGGCAGGTACGTCGCCTGGACGAGCACGCGGACAAACGCGGACGTGTCGAGCACGCCGAGCGGCTGAGCGTGGCCGCCCGGCTGCAGGCCCGCCTGCAGGCGCTGGCCGAGCTCGAGCGCAAGCTGCCCGAGCTGCGTACGAAGGTCACCAACCTGGCCACCACCGCCGACCGCCTGCGGCGCGAGCTGATCGCGGACGACACGAAGCTGGCCGACCTGCGCCAGGCGGCGCAACTCTGCGGGGGCCGCGCTCGGACGGCCACCGAGGCGTGCGACGCTGCGGGGCAGCGGCAGGGGCGTCTCCAGGCTGAGGTCGCGAGACTCCAGGACCATGCCGCCGAGCTGGCCCGTATCCCGGAAGAGGACGGCGCAGCGCTCGGTCGCGAGCTGGAGGCCGCCCGGGCCCGGGCCTTCGCCGCGGGGCACCGGTGCGAGATCCTGTCCGGACAGCTCGCCGACCTCACGTCCCGCCTGGCCGATCTCGAGCGTGGTGTGCCCCGGTTTCCGCCCGAAGTCGAGCGCACGCTCGGCGCCCTGGCCGCAGCCGGCCTCCGAGGTGCGCTGGCCGCTCCGGCCATCGAGGTCGCCGACGACGCCTGGGCGGTGGCCGTCGAATCCGCCCTCGGTCCCGCCCGGTACGCGCTGTGCGTCCGGGCCGAGGACGAGCCCCGCGTCACGGAGATCGCGCGCGAGAACGGCTTCCCGGGGCCGATCGTGGCCGATCTCGCCCAGGAGTCCACCAGCGCCGGTCCGCTCCGGCTCGGCCGTCCCGTCCCGCGTTGGCTGGAGACATGGGGCCGCACTCTGCGGCTGGCCGACGAGCCGCACCCGCCCGAGGGCGAAGCCGTCCTCCTCCGCGACGGCACGCGGCGCGACTCTCGCGGCGTGTGGGTCGGGCGCGCGGAAGCCCGCGTGCTGGGCGGATCGGCGGTCCGGGCCCAGCTCGAGGCGGCGCGGACCGAGCGCGATCGCCTCCTCGACGAACGACGCGAGGCAGAAAGGGAGGGGGCCGCGGCCAGGGAGCGGACTACCGACCTGGAATCACGGCTCGAAGCGCAGCGGCACAGGGCAGAGCTGGCGCGGGAGGTTGCCGCGCTGGGCGAGCGGGAAGCCGACCTGGCCCGGACGTCGGCCGAGCTGGCCGAGAGCCGGCACGCCCGTGACACCGCGCAGGAGGAGCGGCGCGCGGCCGAGCGGGCGGTCACGGTCGCCGAGCTGGCCCTGAACGGCAAGCGAGACGAGGCTTCGGCGCGCGAGAAGGAGCTGCAGGGGACGCGGGAGGCCGTCTCCGAGATGGAGCAACGGAGGGCCGCCCTCGAGCCCGAAGTGGAAGCGCTCTCGGGTCAGACGGATCCCGCCCTGCGCGCCCGCGCGCAGGCGGGCGCGCTGCCGTCCGAGGACCTCGCCGCGCGCGACCTCGAACAGGCGCGGGAGGGCCTCCTGCGGTTCGAGGCAGAGGGGCCCATACCGGAGGCCAGCGTGCGCGAAGAGCTGAAGGTCCTCTCTCGCAATCTCGACGATCTGCACGGGCACGTGCGGGCGCGGCAGGCTGAAGCCGACGCGGCGGGACAGGAGCTGGACCAGTGCCGCCAGGACTACCTGGGGGTCGTCCAGAGCACGCTCCACGACTATGCGCGGCGCGCGCGCGGCCTGGCCGAGCTCGCGTCCGCGCGGGTCGAGATCGAGCTGCCCCGTCTGGAGAACGACGACCGCTCGATCGACGAGGCCGGCATCGTCGTCCGCATCGGCTTCGACGGCAAGCGCCCGACGGACCTGGGCGACACGGCGCACAGCGGGGGCCAGCAGGTCGTCTCCGGGCTGGTCCTCTTGATGGCCATGGCCGAGACCGAAGGCGACACCTTCTTCATCGTGGACGAGCCCTTCGCCCACCTCTCGCTCGACCGAGTGGACGACGTGGGCAAGTTCCTGCGGCGCAGCGGCGCGCAGTTCCTCATCACGGTGCCCACCACTCTCGACCGCGGCCAGCTCGACCCCGCCTCGCTCCTGATCGTGCTCAAGAAGAAGGCGGCGGGGGAGGAGTTCGCGCCCCGCCCCATCGTGGCCCGCGTGTGACGGCCGCGCACCGCTGCCGCCGATTCCGCCGGGAAAGGCGAGAGGGACCCTGGCGGGAGGCGGGACCGCTTCGCGAGCGGCCGATCGAGAAGGTGTCCGTCTGCTCCGAGTGCGGCAACGAGCGCGCCGCCCGCTTCCGCAGGTTATTGGCGGTCGAACGGGAAGCGCGGCTCTCGCGCGGCGACACCCTCGCCGATCCGTCGCTGCGCCGGCTGGCCCGCCGCCTCGACGTGCTGTTCCAGCACCGCACCATGGTGCGAGCCGCCCCCCTCATACGCCGGCTGGGTGGCGTGCGCCTGGAGCCGGACCTCGAACGGCTCGCCGCCTGCGGCTCCGTGCGGCTCCTCTATCGGCCGGTGGCGGGGAGCCTGCACCTGAACGCCATCCGGCTGCTCGAGCCCGGCGCCCTGGCCGAAGTGGCGCACCCCGGAGCGGCCGCGCGCCGGGCGGCCGCCCTGGCGCAGGCGCGGCGCCAGACGGCGGTCGTGGCTCATCCCGAAGGGAGGCGGCTGGCCGACCTTCTGGCCGGGGAAGAGGCCGCGGCCATGGACGAGCGCGTGATCCGCTCCATCGTCGGACTGGTTCGCCTGCTCGAGGAGGGGGAGCCGCGGCCCGCGCGGGTCTTCGCCGCCCAGGTGCTGGGGCACTCGAAGGCCCTCGCGCCCATACGCCCTCGGCTGGAGCGGCTGGTGGGCCCGCTCGAGCGGCTCGGGATCCGCGACTCCGGGACGCTGGTCCTCCTGGGAGGCGCGGGCCGCCTGCGCCTCCCGGATGCCGACGTGGAGGTGGAGAAGTTCCGCTACGTGGGCCTGTCGGCTCACGACATGCTGGGGCTCCGGCAAGTGGAGCTGCCGCCGGAAGGGCTCGTGGTCGTCGAGAACTTGACGCCCTTCGAGGCCTACGTCGACCGGTTGGCCACCCGCCGCTCTGCGCTGGTCCTGTGGTCGGCCGGATTTCCCGGCCGCGCCGCGGTCGGCCTGATCCGGCAGGCCGCCTCACTGGGAGCGCCGATCCGTGCCTGGTGCGACATCGACCTCGGCGGCGTGCGCATCGCCCGGCTCATCGGGCAGGCGACCTCGGGAGCCGCACGACCCATGCTGATGGATCCCGCGATCGTGCGCGAGGCTCCGCTCGTGCGTCCCCTCAGCCCCGAGCAGCGCGCCGCCACCAGACGCGAGCTCAGCCTCCACCCCGATGCGATTCTTGCCGATACCCTGCGAGCCATCCTCGAGCGGAGTGCCTGGATCGAGCAGGAGTCCCTCCTCGACCGGCTCAACGGCGATGACTTCGCCTGAGCCTCGGTACACCCGCGCACGGATCTCCACGCCACGCCAACTGCCGGCCGGAGAGACCGGCGTGAGCCAGTAACCGCTGCCCCGTGCGCGGCGGGGACTCAAGAGGGTAAGATCCGCCCGTGCGGATCGTGATCTGCCTGTCGCTCGCCTTCGGCCTCGCGGCGGCGGCGCCGCGGCCTTGGGACCAGGCGCCCGCTCCGGGACGTCCCCCGTCCACCGGCGTCCCCGCGTCCCCGACGTTCGCGGAGGACGTCGCCTTCCTGCAGCGCCACGCTCCGGTCAGGGGCCTGGTCGCGCCCTCGGGGGCACGCGTGGCGGTGTCGGCGCCCTACCAGGGCCGGGTGATGACGAGCGCGGTCGCGGCCGAGGGAGCGAGCCTCGGCTGGATCAACCGCGCGTTCATCGCCGCGGGCAAGACCGGCACCGCCTTCGACAACTACGGCGGGGAGGACCGGTTCTGGCTCGGCCCCGAAGGCGGGCAGTACGGCCTCTACTTCCCTCCCGGCAAGCCCTTCCTGTTTTCGGAATGGCGGACCCCGGCCGCCCTGCAGGAAGGGGCCTGGGAGGTGAAGGAGGCCGCGGACGACCACGTGGTCTTCGTCCGCCCCATGGCGCTCACGAACTACGCGGGGACCCGCTTCGCCCTCGAGGTGGAGCGCCGGGTCCGGCTCCTCCCGGACGCCGAGGTGGCCCCGCGTCTCGGGATCGACCTCGCCGCCGCGAAGGCCCGCGGCGCGAAGTGGGTCGCCTTCGAGACCGTCAACCGGATCACGAACCGCGGGCCCGAGCCCTGGATCCGCGAGCGCGGCCTGCTCTCGATCTGGATCCTCGCCATGTACGCGCCTTCCCCCGACGGCCACGTGCTGGTCCCGTTCGAGACCGCGGGCACGGGCCCCATCGTCAACGACGCCTACTTCGGCAAGGTCCCGGCCGACCGGCTGGCCGTGCGGGAGAACGAGGGGCACCTCGTGTTCAAGAGCGACGGCCAGCACCGCGGCAAGATCGGCCTCGGGCCGGCGCGCGCCCGGGAGGTCCTCGGCAGCTACAGCGCCTCCACGCGCCTGCTGACCCTCGTCCACTACGACAAGCCGAAGGGGGCCCGGGACTACGTGAACAGCATGTGGGAGACCCAGAAGGAGCCCTACGGCGGCGACGTGGTCAACAGCTACAACGACGGCCCGCCCGGTCCCGGCCTGCCCTCCCTCGGGGGCTTCTACGAGCTGGAAACCAGCTCGCCCGCGGCCGCCCTCCGGCCCGGGGAGTCCCTCGTGCACACCCACCGCACCTTCCATTTCGTCGGCGATCGGCCGGCCCTCGATCCGGTTGCCACCCGGGTGCTCGGGGTCAGCGCATCGCGTATGGCCGAGGGAGTCCGGTAGCACGTGTCCGAGCGACATCTGAGACACTGCTTGACTCTGGAGAGACGAGTCTCTTCGCCTGACCCTAGCCTGCCGGCCTCGCCGCCTTTGACGGAAGGAGAAGGAAAATGAAAGCCAAGGTTCCCGGAGTCTTCACTCTGTGCTTCGCGGTGGTCCTCGTTCTCCTGCTCGGAGACCCGGCCCGCGCCCAGATCGACACCGCCTCCATCGTGGGCACGGTCACGGACGCCTCGGGGGCCGTCCTCGCCGGCGCTATCGTCACCGCCACGCAGGAGGGGACGGGCTCCAGCTCCACGACCGTGACCAACGCCAAGGGGCAGTACGTGTTCCCCAACCTCAAAATCGGCCGCTACACGGTCACGGTCGAGATGCAGGGCTTCAAGAAGGGGATCCGGCAGGGGATCCAGCTCCATGTCCAGGAGCGCCTGCAGACCGACTTCTCGCTCGCGCTGGGAAGCATGAGCGAAGAGGTCGTGGTCAGCGGCCGGGCCGAGTTGCTCCAGACCCAGACCGGCGACATGGGCCATGCGGTCGACCAGCGCCAGCTCACCGACCTGCCGCTGCTGGGACGCCGTTATTCGGAGCTGGCCCTGCTGCAGACCGGCGTCGTCTACTCGGGCCAGGGCATCCAGAGCCGCGGCGAGGACACGTTTTTCAACTCCAACGGGAACTACGCGACCTGGAACAACTTCACCCTGGACGGCGCCGACAACAACTCGTTCTCGACCAACCTGCAGGAGCGCTCCCCGGAGGTGATCCAGCCGCCGGTCGACGCGCTCGAGGAGTTCCGCATCTCGACGCGCAACTACTCCGCCGAGTCCGGGCGCTCGGCGGGCGCGGTGATCAACGCCTCGATCAAGCAGGGCTCGAACGACATCCGCGGCGTCGTCTTCGGCTTCCTCCGCGACGAAGCCTTCAACTCCAACATCTGGGAGAACGAGCGGGCAGGCAGGCCGAAAGGCAAGTACAACCAGTACATCAGCGGCGCCACCATCGGCGGGCCCATCCGCAAGAACAAGTTGTTCTTCTTCGCCGACTACCAGAATACCAACACCGACCAGGCACTCTCCCAGCTCGCCACCGTCCCCACCGCGCTGATGCGGCAGGGCAACCTGATCGAGCTGTCGCGGGCCCTGAGCGCCGGCAACGCGTTCGTGCCCGCGGGCTGCGTCGACACGGTCAACAAGCGGATCAGCCCGGCCTGCTTCGACCCGGTCGCCGCCCGCCTGATCGGCCTCTACCCTTTGCCCAACATCCAGAGCGAGCTGGCGAAGGCCGGCCAGGCGGGCAGCTTCGGTCTGCCGAACTACATCGACAACGGCGTGCTCAGCGTCGACATCAACCAGTACGATGTCCGCCTCGACGCCAAGCCGAGCACCAGCAGCTCCTTCTTCGGGCGCTACAGCTACATGAAGACCAAGCGAAAGGAGCCGCCGGTGCTGGGGCCGATCGCCTCGGGCGACTTCAACAGCAACATCGAGATCACCGGCCAGAGCGCGGTCGCCGGCTGGTCGCACACCCTCAGCAGCTCCATGTTCAGCGAGGTGCGCGCCTCCTGGAACAAGATCGAGGGCGACACCTTCCACTGGGCCTTCGGCGACGATTCCGACTCGCAGTTCGGCATCACGGGAATTCCCCAGGACCCCCGCTACAGTGGCGGCATCCCGAACACCAACATCGGCGGTCTCACGCGCCTGGGCGGACCCTTCTTCCGACCGCAGTTCCAGACCGCGCAGATCCTCCAGCTCTCGGCGAACCTGACCTGGCACCGCGGCTCACACTCCTGGAAGTTCGGCGTCGAACGGCGCCGCGACAAGGTGGACTACATCGACCTGCGCGCCCTGAACGGCTTCCTGAGCTTCAACGACGCCCGCTACACCGGCTCCGGGATCGGCGACTTCCTGCTGGGCCTGGCGACGCAGCAGGGCCTGACCCTGTTCCACGAGGCCAACCTCTACACGGACGGCTGGCAGTTCTTCGCGCAGGACTCCTGGCGGCCGATCAGCAAGCTGTCCGTCAACTACGGCGCCCGCTACGAGTACTTCACGCCCTTGCTCGACGTGAACAACCAGATGACCAACATCGATCCCGCCACCGGCCAGCAATTCACCTCCAAGTCGTCGGGCAGCGTCTTCGATCGCGCGCTGATCCACCCCGACAAGAACAACATCGCGCCGCGGGTGGCGATCGCCTACACGGTTGCGCCGAAGTGGGTGGTCCGAGGCGGCTACGGGACCTACTACCAGCACACCGATCGGTACGGGTCGGAGAGCCAGCTCGCGCTCAACCCGCCGCAGCTTATCGACGTGTTCGTGACCGCGCCCAACGCCAACTCCGCGCCGGTGCTGATCCTCAAGAACGGTTTCACCGCGCCCACCATCAACAACGTAAACCCGACCCTCGTGCAGTGGCGCATCCAGGACCCGAATCAGAAGACGCCGATCATCCACCAATTCAGCATGGGGCCCGAATTCCAGGTGATGTCGGACACGGTGCTGTCCATCGAAGGCGTCGGCAACCTGATCCGCAACGGCCGCCGGCTGCGCAACCTGAACCAGGGGCGGATCACCGGCCCGAGCACGGTCGTCTTCCCGTACGCTCGGTACGGCTACGGCACCGCCTTCCTGGAGCAGATCGTGACCAACGGCCGGGCCAACTACTACGCCCTGCAGGCCAAGCTGCAGCGGCGGATGAGCGGCGGCTTCGGCTACACGCTCTCGTACACCTGGTCGAAGGCCCTCGGCGATTTCATCGACCACCTGGCCGCGGGCGGTGGCGCCTCCGGCAACAACCCGCAGGACGCGACCAACATGGCCAACGACTATGGCCCGGTCGAGTTCGACATCCCGCATCGTTTCGTGGCGAGCTTCATCTACGAGCTTCCCGCGGGCAGGGGCCGCAAGACCAACCTGTCCGGAGTGGCGGGCGCCCTCCTCGACAACTGGAGCCTGAACGGCATCCTGTCCTTGAACGCAGGCCGGCCCTTCACGATCACCTCCAATGACAACACCGGCACCGGAACGTTCCACCAGTCGCGGGCGAACTGCCTCCGCGACGCCCAGCCCCCGGGGTTCGACAAGACGATCGACCACTGGTTCGACACAGCCCAGTTCGCGCAGCCGGCGCCCTTCACCTTCGGCACCTGCGGCTACGACACCGTGCGCGCCCCGGGAACCAAGAACTTCAACCTGTCGCTGTTCCGGAGCTTCCCGCTGCCGAAGGACCGCCGCATCGAGTTCCGCGTCGAGGCCTACAACGTGTTCAACTGGGTGAACTACGCGATCCCGGCCGCGAACGTCTCCAACCCGACCACCTTCGCCAGGATCACCAGCTCGCTGGGCGACCCGCGCCAGATGCAGTTCGCCTTGAAGTTCTATTACTGAGGCCGGCGGAACATCCGATGCTGAAGAAGACGAGAACGACGGCCGGGATCCTGGCCTTTCTGTTGCCCGTCGCCGCGGCGGCCGTGCCGCTGGGGGCCGCTGCGCTTCCCGAGGACCGGGGCGCGTCGGGGACGTGGCAGAAGCTGCTCAAGCTGCAGACGACCGCGAGCGCCATGCACACGACGGCGCACCCGGACGACGAGCACGGCGGCGTCCTTGCCTGGCTGAGTCGCGGCAAGGGGGCGCGCCTCGCCCTCCTGACGCTGAACCGCGGCGAGGCGGGGGACAACGCGATCGGCTCGGAGCTGTTCGACGGCCTGGGCCTCATCCGCACCGAGGAGCTGCTCGAGGCGGACATGTACTACGGCGTGGACGACCAGTACTTCACGACGGTGATCGACTACGGCTTCTCGAAGCGCCTCGAGGAGGCCCTCGAGAAGTGGGGCCGCGAGAACGTGCTGCGTGACGTCGTCCGGGTCGTCCGCATGAACCGGCCCTTCGTCCTCATCGCTCGCTTTCAGGGCAACCGGCGCGACGGCCACGGCAACCACCAGACCGCCGGCCTCATCACCCAGGACGCCTTCAAGGCCGCGGGGGACCCGAAGATGTTCCCCGAGCAGATCGCCGAGGGCTTGCGGCCGTGGCAGCCGCTCAAGCTCTACATGGGCGGCGTGCGCGTGGACGAGGACTGGACAGTGCGCGTCGACACCGGGGAGTACAGCCCCTGGCTCGGCGAGTCGTACGGCAACTTCTCGCGCGTCGGCCTGGGCTTCCAACGCTCACAGAACAGCGGCCGCCTGAGCCTCACCCAGGGCCCGTCCTATGGCTACTACCAGCGACTCGCCAGCACCGTCACCGCTCCGGACAAAGAGGCGAGCTTCTTCGATGGCATCGACACGAGTCTCTCCGGAATCTTCAGGACGCTCGGGAGGCCGGCCCCGGCGGGCGCCGCCGAGGCCCTCGCCGCCATCGAGCGAGAGGTCGCGGCAGCGGTCGATGCCTTCAAGGTCTCCGACCCCTCCGCCTGCGTCCCCGCCCTGGCCCGCGGCCTCCAGGCCACCCGCGACGCGCGGCGGCTCGTTCGCGACGAGCGCGATGCCGCCTTTCTGCTCATCGTGAAGGAGCAGCAGTTCCTCGACGCCATCAACACGGCGCTCGGCATCGGACTCACTGCCCTCGCGCAGCCGGCCGGCCTTCCGGAACCGACGGGCCCCCTCGCGGCCTTCGCCCCCCCACCGACCATGGGCCCGGCCGTCCCGGGTCAAGAGTTCGAGGTGCGCGTCAGCTTCACGAACAGGGGCAGCCCCGAGATCACGCCGACCGAGATTGCCCTCTTCACGGCGAATGGCTGGGTCGTACAAAAGGGGAGCGGCTCCCTCCGCCCTCTCAAGAGCAAGGAAACGGCCTTCCAGCGTTTCGCCGTGACCCTTGCGGAGGACACACCGCCGAGCCGGCCCTATTTCAGCCGGAGGTCGATCTTCGAGAACCGGTACACCATCGAGGACCCGAAGCAGATCCACCGGCCGGCCGCGGAGCCCGCCGCCGTCGCCGAGGTCACGTACACGGTCGGAGGGGTGAAAGCCGGGATCCGGGAGCCCGTGCGTCGCCGCGAGGCGCATCTGCCGTACGGCTACGAGATGCGCGAGCTGATGGTGGTTCCGGCGATCGCCGTGAACCTCACGCCGGGGACGGCCGTCATCCCCACGGCGGCGAAGACCAAGACGCTCGCGCTCCAAGTGGAGCTGCTCAACAACTGGGCGGGCGAGATCGGCGGACAGGTGGCCCTCAGCCTCCCGACCTCGTGGAAGTCAGATCCGGTGAGCCACCCCTTCAAGTTCTCACGCGCCGGCGAGCGCAGCGTCTGCCGCTTCACGGTGTCCGTCCCCGCCCTCGAGAGCAAGCTCTACGAGGTGCAGGCCGTGGCCACCGCGAACGGCAAGGAGTACCGCGACGGCTACGACATCATCGAGCACCGCGACCTCGAGACCCGCTACCTCTATCGAAAGGCCGCGAGCGAGGTGCGCGGCATCGACGTCAAGGTGGTTCCCGGCCTCAGCGTCGGCTACGTGATGGGCGTCGGGGACCAGGTCCCCGCGGGGATCGCGCAGCTCGGTGCCAAGGTCCGCCTCCTGGACGAGAAGGACCTGGCCGCGGGGAACCTCCGCCAGTTCGACGCCATCATGACGGGGACCCGAGCCTACGCCGTCCGTGAGGACCTGAAGACGTACAACCAGCGGCTGCTCGACTACGTGAAAGACGGCGGGAACCTGATCGTCCTCTACAACACCCAGGAGTTCGTCCCCAACAGATACGCGCCGTATCCGGCGGATCTGCCGCAGGGGGCCGAGGAGGTCTCGGAGGAGGACTCGCCGGTCGACATCCTCGCCCCCGACAACCAGGTCTTCACCTGGCCCAACAAAATCACGAAGGCCGACTTCGACGGCTGGGTCGAGCAGCGCGGCTCGAAGTTCTTCACGGAGTGGGACAGGGCCTACACGCCGATGATCGCGACCTGGGACAAGGGGCAGGCGCCGCAAAAGGGCGGCTGGGTGTGGGCGCGCCACGGGAAGGGGAACTATTCGTACTTCGCCTACGCCTTCCACCGGCAGCTTCCCTACGGTGTGCCGGGGGCGTACAGGTTGCTCGCGAACGTTCTCTGCTTCGGCAAGATCCAGCCGGCTGCCGCGAAGCCGGCGGCGAGAACCCAGTGAGGTTCCAGTCTCCAGCGCGATGAAGGAGTCGAGCACGGTGGACAGCCCGATCCAGGCCTGGTTCAGGAGTCGCCCCTAGAGAGCATCCTTGGGCGCCTCGCGTCCTCGGGCCTGCTCAGCGAACCGCGCCCCAACTCGCCTTCGGGAGCGATGCGCCGGAGATGGTCCGTGCGAGATCGCGATTGGAGGCGCCGAGGGCGAGAAGCGACCTGATCAGAAGGTCGATGGAGACGGACGGATCGCCGCCCTCCATCTTCGCGACGCGGGACTGGCTCGAACGGAGGAGCTTCGCGAGGTCTGTCTGGCTCAGCTTCCGCTTCTGCCGGCGAAGCCGCAGGCTGTCCGCCAGCCGCAGCCGCAGTTCCACGTACGCGGTCTCTTCATCCGAAAGGCCGAGGAACTCCTGCGCGGTTCCGAACCTCCAGCCCTTCGCCTCAAGCCTTTCCTTCTTGCTCCTACGCATCATCGTATTCCTTCAATCGCCTCCGACAGGCGTCCAGGACCACGGCCGGCGTCTTAGGGGTCTTCTTGGCGAACGCCTCGGCAATGACGATCGCGTCCGGATCCACACGATAGATGATGCGCCACGCAACCCCCTCGTCTATCACCCGCAGCTCGTGGCATCGCGCACCGATGGCCGGCATTGGCCGGGAGTGCGGCATCGACAACGCCTTCCCCCTTTGGAGTTCGCGGAGCAGGTAGCCTGCCTCGATCCGCGCCGACTTACTGAACGGAGGGGTCTTGACCTCCCCGTGAAGCCAGGCAAGCGGCTTGTCCCTCCGGGCCACACTCACCATACTATGTCACTTCTGACATAGGCGCAAGTCTTCCCTTGCAGCTTGGCTACCAATCGAAGCGGTTACGCTGAAACAGGCTCAAGCGCGAGCCAAGGCAGAGCGCCAGCGGGATCTACTCAGCGAGCCAGACGGACGTTAGCCTCGTGGTGCTGAACGTGACCGACGTTGAACCGCCAGTGCTCCACCCACGAGAACGACGTGATGCCAGCTACCAGACGAGCCGCCCGCAGGCATGCCTTTGCCTCGTGTACCTGTACGGGAGCCAGGGTCGAAGACGACGGTGATCCCGTCCACGGTCATCTGCCCGGTCTGTCAGGGAGCGAAGCGCCTCGGGCGAGGGTCATATGACGCCCCGTGGATCCCGTGCTTTCCATGCAGCACGGACGCGAGCCCTACCGTCCACTGAGCCCCGAGGACGGCACGGCTCCGCGGATTCACTTAGTACCCTGGTTCAGAAGTTCGCTCACGTATTGTCGGTCATGCGGCAACGAGGGAGTAGTCAAGCTTGCGTAGCAGGGCCGCGAGATCCTTTCGTGTGAATCGCCATTCGAAGGGCCGAGCGATGCTCTGGTATTGGCGCTGGAAGTCGAGGATCCTTTTCGCGAGGGCCGGGAGGGACGGAAAGTCGTTGGGCGTAAGAG
>WNGF01001193.1_pt1 | contig 38181 bp, 25 predicted proteins | sample 5400641 | NCBI WGS metagenome assembly WNGF01 (sample SAMN13153371, study PRJNA577476) | soil metagenome | isolation source: 80 cm soil or saprolite under grassland replicate 2 | place: USA:California | collected 2016-06-15 | reverse complement strand
TGGCTCATCAACCTGCCTTTTGTGCTTACGGCGTGTACTCATAGGCCCCGATATCAATTGCTCCAAAGACAGGCCTTGGACTCGCGGTCCCAACTGCAAGCGCCGTGTGAAAAGGTGGCTCAAAAGCCGGAGGAAACAACGGGCTGATAAACGGGTGCCCGGCTGGGCTTGGGGGATTTCCATTCCCAGCGTTAACGAGCGGACTAGTCGAGAAATCGGCCCGCAGCCGCACTATTTCCGGTAGTGACCTAATTTCAGCTTTCCTCTGTGCCACCTCTGTGTTCTCTGTGTCTCAGTGGTGAATCTTACTCGGCAAACACTCACCACAGAGGCACAGAGATCACAGAGGTGGCACAGAGATTTTCAAAACACGTGACTACCCTTTCCGACGACTTTGCTTCGCCAGAGCTTGCGCCAATTTATAGCGCGCGCGCGCGTATTCATTTCCTGTCTCCGCGAATCCAACTCTGCCGCCGGCGTCCGAAAAGACGCGGGGCACTACTGATTGCATTACTTCATCGATCAATGAATCGAGTCCGAATTGGCGCGCCAGTGTCAGGTATTGATGGTCTTGTAATCCACGCCTGAAGTTAGCAAGTTGTATCGTCGACACCGGCCCTGCTATCCCACGGTCCTCTTCAGGATGGAGCTTTTCTTCACCGGGGTATATGAGGACGCCATCACCGTTTATGTAACCCTGATCGGCGACAGGCTTGTTCGGCTGTCCGCGGTTGTCGAACGTTATCGGATTTGCCCAGATATTCTGCCGCCGTTCGCCGACCTTTTGCCTATTGTGTTGCCAATGGACCCCGTGCCAGTAAAAGTAGTTGTCGATGCCGTGCTTGAAACAGGCCCATATAGTCGCGCGCGCATCGGTAGCGGGAGAATCAATCACGATCGCGCCTGCCGCCGGTCGCCCGCCGTTGTATATCCAGTACCTGCGACCTCGCGCACGCTCCTCATTCGCCCGCTGAATGTCGTAGCCAAGTGGTCCTGTGTCCCAGATGTCGATGGCCCCGTCTAACTCCTTCACGTAATGCTTGGTGACGAATGTCGGTAACGTCTTTCCCGGCCCAGGATTGGAATGAACATTCTCGCCGAGTTGACGGATGTATTTGTATTCTGACCTTCCTGGTTCATCCGGCAAGTACAGGAAAGTGATCGCGTTGGGAAAGTTTTGCTTCAGGAATCTCATCCAGCGGTCTGCTTGTCGCCAGGCACTCGCGCGATCATCGAAATCTTTGCCGGGTCCGTAAAAGGTCCGCGGGATGATTCGATTGCCTACGTTTTCGCCGGGTCCTTCATAACCGCGTGCCTTTGTAAAATCGGTACCATCAAAAAGTCCCTTGGCTGTTTTGACTTTACTTATGTCGTACTCATGGACAAGTTCGATTCGTTGGCGATGAGCGAAGCGGTGATACTCGGCATCGAGGTCGCGCCCTTGATAGATTTTGGGTTGCAGACTTTCGTAGTAGACCATTGCCTGCATGCTGTTTTGATCCGGCAGTGTGAAGTCGAATAGTTCCAACTCAATTGGTATCGTTTGCTTTAATCCGTCGGCGTTCACCATTACATTTCCCCGGTAGATTCCGGCCGGTAAGTTTCGGCTCGTATAGACCTCAATCCATACCGCCTGGTTGTTTCCACCTTCGACCCGGAGCGGGAAACCGCCGCGTCCCGAACGTGCGTTCTCAGGCACTAGCTGCACCGGCTTCCACCCTATGGGATCTTTGGGAGCGCCTGGAGACTCCGGCATATAGATCCACTCAGCGTGCGAAGGAGTCTCAATGTTCATGTAGTTGACCGAGAATATTTCGATTGGCCTGCCAACATAATGCGTAGGGTCAAGCGCAGGTGGGATGTATTTAATAATTGCGCTGCCATTTTGCCGGCCGAGTTCCGGTAGGGCGACGGTGAGATGAGTGATGCCATCCTGGTCCGCCTCGACGATTACCTGGAAGGCGATGATTTCGTTGCGTGCACCGAAGATTTTTATCTTGTGCCCGTCCCAGGCCGAGTTTGAGTTCTTGTTCGGGTTATTGAGATCATCGCGCTCAATCTTTTCGCCATCATTTACGGCCCAGACGTGGCGGACCGATGCTGATGCCGTAAGGGCAAACAGCAGATAGGCCGTACCAAACAGTGCGGCGAAACTTCCTCTCTTAACTCTCAACATCCGAAACGCTCTCCTGGTTAGCCTCACTTCGGCGGGGTTTTGATTCTCGCTGGACACGGCGTGCGTTTCCTGCGCCTCTCTGTCTATTTTTCAATTGCCGTTACCGGTTCAACTACCGCTGGCTCAGTGCGCACTGTTACCGCCGGCGGCACCCTACCCGCAGCCACAAACGCGAGTCCAACGAGCGTTGTAACCAAGGCGTAAATTCCCACAATCAATCGATCGCGACCCGCTGAACTCGCCAGCACGATGAAAAAGCACGCCAGACCCATCCCCGTTGTGACTTTGCCGACGAGTGCTAATTGGCCACGTCCCGACACGCCGGCCAATCCCAATTCCGTCGCTGTATTTATGGGGGTTTCCAGTTTTTCGAAAAAAGCGTCGACGCGGCTGGCAAACTGTCCTTTCGGCTTCATAAGAAGAACTGGAACGAAGAAAGCAATAGTCGTCGTGATCGCGGGAATGCCGATTAGGTAAGTCTCGTTCAGGCCCATTCCGAGATGACGGTTGAGATAAAAGTTGACGAAAAGTGATGTGATCGCGCCGACCACGTATGCGCAGACTGCCGACCACCACGGTCCACCCCTGGCCAGAAAACCGTAAAGAAGGGGTAAGCCAAGCGGAATCAGAAACATCGATTCCAATATGAATAGCAAAGTGAAAATGCCGCTCGCACCCTGCGCAAACAAAAGCGCTACGCAAATCATTATCAGCCCGACTCCGAGCGACGTGATCCGGCTGGCTGTAAGCATGTGCCGATCCGAAGCGTCGCGGCGCAGGTAGCCTTGATATATATCCTTGGCAAAAATGCCGGTGATGATGTGGTTGTGCGCCGATAGCGAGGCCATCGAGGAAGCCAGCATTGCAGCCAATAACACACCGATCATCCCCGGGGGCAGAACACGCAAACCCATTGCGATGTAGGCTGCTTCCGACGGCTGTCGCAAGCCATTTGCCGCTGTGCCGAGTTCAGGTAAGGCTACCCGTGCAATCAGAGGGGGTAAATAAAAGATCACGCTACCGATGGTGAAGAGGATCATACAAAGGATGGCAATTCTCTTTGCCGACTGCTCCGTGTCCGCGCAGAAGTACCGCTGGGCGTTGCCAAAGTTGTTGTAGCCGGTTGTCTGCGAAATGGTATAGACAATCAGGAATAGCCAACCGTAGTCTCCGGCAAGGGGGTTGAAGTAACCCTGCGGAGCGTGGGCAACAAAGTTGCTGAAGCCGCCCACATTCGCGAGCGATAACACCATCAGCATGCAGGCGATCGGGAAGAGAAACATGAACTGAAACATGTCTGTGAAGCAGACGGCCCAATAACCGCCCAACACGGTGTAAGCGAGCACGACTAATCCACAGATGACCACCAGATACTCAACGGGTACACCAAGAGCGATAGACATGAAGCTCGAAAGGGCGAAAAGCCGAACCGACCCGAACATCAACTGGCTCGGCCCAGTCAGCCAGGAAAATGTTTTGTGCGTGCCCTCTCCGAAACGGCTACGAATGTACTCAACCACCGTTGTAACGCGAGAGCGCCGCCAGCGCTCGGCAAAAATGATGTAGCCGAAGAGAAACGCTGGTACCGCCAGCGCCATCAGGAAGACGCCGATCACGCCTTGCCTGTATGCGAAACCTGCCCCACCTGTAAAAGTCCAGACGGAGAAACCTGACATGAAGGAAGCCATGCCCGCTACCCACCACTCGACGCGGTTCCCGCCCTTGAGAAAATCCGAGCCCACGCGCATGAAGCGCATGAAATAGGCCCCGATGCCCGCCATCATCAGGAGATAACAAACCAGCACGACATAATCTATGGCGTGGACCGAAGAGCGCATGCTGTTCTCCTTCTAATATGAGACGGGTTCGAGTCCTCCAGGCGGCTGCCGGGGATTGATTCGCGCAGATTAACAGTTCACACCTTTTGATACTGTGAACTTGAGCTCTATCGCGTTTCTAAAGGGGGAGTATTTTGGCCATTGTCCTAATTTCACTTTTCTCTGTGCCACCTCAGTGCCCTCTGTGTCTCGGTGGTGAATAAACGTGAAGCAAACACTCACCACAGAGACACAGAGAACACGGAGGAGGCACAGAGAATTAGCGCAAATTCGGACACTACCGTATTTGACACCGAGTGTTTTCAAGACAGTGCCGCCGCTCAAACTGTCAAAAGTTCCGCCGAATCGACGTCGATGAAAAGGTGCGCATCCGGATGTCGGCGCAATATGGACGCCGGACACGTGGTAGCGATTGGTCCCTCAATGGCCCTCTTGATAGCCTGCCGTTTTGTCGGGCCGGGCGCGATTGCAAATAGTTTAGGGCGCGCCATCAACGTCGGTATGGTGAGCGAGAGCGCCTCCGCTGGAACTTCTTCGAGCGTCGCAAACGCGCCGTCGTTTACCTGTTGTCTGCGACACACTTCATCCAGCTCCACCACTTTTACGGCTTCAGGATCTTCAAAATTGCAGAAAGGTGGATCGATGAACGCGAGATGCCCATTCTCTCCAACGCCGAGCACCGCGAAGTCTGGAGGATTCGCCGCGAGTAGCTGGGCGTAACGACGCGCCTCTGAATCTCCATCGTCGGCCTCGCCGCGCAGGCCGTGGAATTCGCCGAGCTGCACTTTGTCAACCAGACGATCGATCAGGAACCGCCGGAATGATTGCGGCGCGTGCTTGTCCATGCCGAGATACTCATCGAGATGAAATGCCACTACGCGAGACCAGTCAATTCCGGGGGCTTCGACGAGCGCGCTTAAAAACTCGTTCTGCGATGGTGCGGAGGCGAAAATGACAACGGCGCGACCACGTTCCTCTATCAGCAGTCTGATCTCAGACGCGATAACAGCGGCGGCTGCGCTCCCCATTTTCGGTCGCGAGCCATAGATATAAACATTAAGCTCGTCGGCACGAAAGTTTTTAATAAGACCATCCTGCATAGTCGCTGTCGATTCCATATTCCCTCCTGAAAAAAAGGTAGTGATCCAGTTTCAATACCTGTCGCCCGATAAAACTTCAGAAACCTCTGATCAAGTGGTCAACTCCTTGGAGTGCGGCGACCTGTCGCCGCTTTGGTCTGCGGCGGCTGGACGCCGCATTCTTTGAAAAAACTCCACCAAACCTGGTCGCGACAGGTCGCGACCGACCAAAGCGCTGACAGGTCAGCGCACTCCAAAGAGTTGACGCTTCCTCATAGCAAAACCCCTCACCCGACCTCCGGCCCCGCGATAGCGAAGATCCAGGAAGAAGTAACGTTATTTCTCGTTCCGTGACGCATACGAATTAAGTCGCGCTGTTTTACGAACACCCGATCCGCTAACACTCTTGCCCCATTCTCGAAAGCTGAATTCACGTCAACGTAAATCTGGTGACCTGTCAGTTGATCGAGAACCCGATCAAATAGGCAAGCAGCCTGCTCTGCATCGGTTGAGACGAGCGGCCCGATGTAATCCGCGTTGGTCCCTTGCCGCGCTAACGCGAAACCGCTCAACCGGCCATCTGCGTCTCTGGCGAGCACCGGTGAGACAGAAGCGTTATTAATCAGTATCTCGATTAACGTCGAACGATCGGCGCCGAAGGCGCGACGGTCGAGTGCGATCAGTTCACGACGAGTCTCACTATCCAACTCGGCCCTCATCTCTACCTTGTTGGAGCGGCCAACTGGCGCAGCACGCGCGATTCCGACCCATCGTTCAATGAGCGATTCCACCTCGAAGCCAAGACTTTCATAAACGGGCTGACCCTCGGGCGTCGCGTCCAACTTCACTGTTCTAACCTTTCCACTTAAGTAATCGAGGGCAGTCTTAATTAAACGTGTCGCGATCCCGCAGCGGCGATTCTCCGGGTTGACAAGCACCATCCCAATCCATGCTAATTCTCGATCGTACCTGGTGGTCGTTGTCGTACCCACCAGCCTGCCGTCCAGGAAGGCGCCGAAGCAACCACCTGGTTCAAGCCGGAGCAGGCAACGCCAGTCACTCTCCGTCTGATTCCAGCGCGCCGACTCTTTGAGTTGCATCGCCGCCGGGATATGCGACTCATCCAGCAAACGTATTTCAATCCGCCCGGTTTCCTGCATGGACTCAACCAAGGGTCGATTCGTGCGCGGCCCACAGCTGGTTTGCCGGTTCGAGACAGAATTCCGCCATCTTCCTGATGTTCCACTCAGGCGGCCAGTCGAACACACGGCGCAGATGCAAGAGCCAGGCAAGCAATCCTTCTTCCGGATGAAAGTAAAGTTCAAGCAGAGCGCGCGCGGTTTTGCCGCCGGTCTGCATCGTGTATTCGCCGCTCGGCAGTTGAAAGTATGTATGTATCTGAAAGCTGCTGGCGCCTCGGAGGAGATACTCGGTGGCTGTGCGTCCCGAAGTAATATTTCCAGTTCCGCTAATGGGCAGCCGGCAAACGGGGATACTGCGCATATGTTCGAATAAACGCATTCGGGCTAATACTGAAAGATTGCGCGCACTTAGATCCGGACCGCCGTATGCGATGCCGCGCACGCCATCGAACTGACGATCGGGATCGAAGAGACGATTGCCATAAACCAGGAAATCAGGCGCGTCTTCGCCCTCACAGCTCTCGTTGATCGCGCGCAACATCTCCAATTGAAAATCGTCTCCAAAGATGGAGTTGAAAACCTTCAACCCTACTTTAATGCCGAAAGGCTGCGCGCCGTGGCGAATGAGCCCGGTGACGCGAGTTAACCAATGGATAATGATTTGTCTCTGCGCGGCGCGATCCGATCCTGCCAGTGTCGGGCTGAAATCCTTTTCAATGGGCATGTCATGACTGGGAAAATGACTTTGCCAGACCTCCAGCAGCCGGCGAGTGGTGTGCTCATACTCAGCCACTTTCCACTCGCCTTCCCCTGATCGCGGCAGGTGATATTTACAAGAAGGAACGACCGGCATTCCGACCGCTTGTCCGGCCGCCAGCGCTTCGCTAAAGAATTCAAGATACTTTTCCAACGTGTCGTACCATCCGCGCCCCTTCCACGAGACCGTCCAGCCCTCGCTGCCGTCGGCGCCCGTAATGCGCTCGACCATCATGCGGGTTTCTTCAATCGCCCACTCGCTCATCGATTGAGCGCCTTCAGCATCTTCAGCGATGATCGTCTTGAGCACGACAAAGCCAAGACCTTCTTCGGCGTCTCGCCGTACCTGGGAGATGTTCAGCGAAAGTTGGCCCGAAGCCTTCCCAAAAGGATTTTTCACCCGCAGTCCACCGTACTCACTGCTCAAATCAATCGCGTACTGGTCTTGCACATACGCTTCGAGTGAATGCGGAAGGCCGGTGCGAAAACGTCCATAATCCCTGGCCAGCGCAGAGCGCATCGACGGGTCGATCTCAGGTTGCCTTAGCGTGAGTGGTACCAATGTCTTCCGCGCCTTGATCAAATAACGTGCGCCTCGGTTGTAAGCGCAGCGAGTATTCGGCCTATTTCATCGAACTGGTTAGTGGGAAGCTTGGGTCCCCAGGGATCGTAAGCAGCAGATGGAGGAATTACTCCCAAGTGGACCAGCGCCCATAGTAATCGCTTTATATAGCCTTCCATCGGATTAATAAAAATCGTTTCAGCAAGCATGTCGACAGCGTCAGACAGCTCCAGAAAACGATCGGTGTTTCCTTCCTCATTAGCACGTATCAACTCGGCCTGAAGATCGCAGCAGATCGCACCCAGGCCGACTAATGCCGCTCGGGCACCTCGCCGCAGACTGTAGCCGAGAAAACGATCTTCACCTGTGATCAAGAGTTTGTCCGGATGATGTGCTTGCACTTGCCGGGAGATCTCCTGGTAGGTCATTACGCTGTCCAGTGTTGCCATCTTGATACCTACCACCTGCGGAAGCCGGAGCAAGTCGTCGAGCACTGTCGAGCTGTAACTGATCCCACCTGCAGCCTCATAAAGATAAAAAAGGATGATCGGTAATCCCACTTGTGACACGCGAAGGTGATGTTCGACGATCAACTCATCGCATAAGTGATGCTCGCGCAACCAGGTTGGTGGATAGACGAGCAAAGCATCGGCTCCCATCCTGGCGGCGGTTTCGGCCATGCCGACCGTCAGTGTCGTGGCCTGTTCCGGATGAATTCCCGTCGCACCCGCGCCGGCAATTACGATTTTCTCCGGCAAAGCACCGCGCCAATCCTGCAACACGTGGCCGGCTGTTTCAGCATCAAGCATCAGTCCTCGTCCCGTGTGGGCCCAGACTGCAACGCCGGCGATGGGCTGCGACGACATGTAACGCAAGTAAGACTCGTGCGCTCCCGCATGCAACCTCCCATTGCTGTCGAAGGGAACAGGCGCCGCTGCGATAAGCCCACCCGCAAGTTGTGCTTGTAGTTCTGCGGAACCGCTGAATCTTGCTGATCGATTCATATAAACCCAAAACTCTAAGATGATATTGAGGGTTCGAAATTCGTCTCGCTATTAGCGCCAGGCTCAGCCCATGTGGGGCACCGAAAGAAGATCATTTTGTATGAGCGTGAGCGCTCCTTTAAGGCTAGGTCTCACCTCAAAGGCCGACCGCCTGATAGCTACACCGTGCGAGCGCGGCGCGAGCAAACTGCGTTTCGTTTCTTCAACAATGATCGGCTCGATCAAGCCCCAGCCTTTCGTGATCTCACCACCAATGACGACTACCTCTGGATCCAATCCGTTAATCAATCCTGTGATTCCTATGCCCAGATACCGTGCTGTTTCGCGCACCGCTTCGGTCGCCGCAGGATCGCCGGAGTCGACCAGCTCCATGAGTTTGCGTATCGTCGGAACGCGCTTCCCTCCACCACCACGCAAACCCAAATATCGTTTGATAGTTGCTTTATCAGAAGCGTAAAGGTCCCAACAGCCACGCTGTCCGCAGCGACACTCGGAGCCGTTCAGATCAATTGGAATGTGGCCAAACTGTCCGGCCGTGTTATTGCCGCCACGGTAAAGGCCGCCGTCAATCACCACGCCGCATGCCAATCCAGTGCTGACGCTGACGTAAAGCAGATCACGAACCTGGGCATACTGCGCCTTGCCGTGCCAGATTTCAGCGAGGGCGGAACAGCGTGCGGAGTTATCAATGATGACCGGGAGGTTTGTTGCTTTCTCCAACAAGCGGACCACCGGGACGTCGCGCCAGGGCAAAACAACTGAGAGAAGGAATTTTCCGCTATGGTTATCAACCAGACCGGGAAGGCTGACGCCGATACCGGGAAACTCGATAAAGTCATCATGTTTTGAACGAAGTTTTCTGATCTCCTTCCCGATCTTATTAAGGAATGCCCCCGCGTCGGAACCGGTCTCAAAACTTACCCTTGAAACCAGATGGTTATTGAAGTCGCTAAGCGCCAGGACGGTTTCGTCGGCACGAATATCCACACCGAATAGGCCGAAACGCAGGCCATTAAGGCGTAGAGGTGTGGGCGGCTTTCCACCAATCGGCGTCGTTCTTCCCGAACCTTCTTCGATAATGCATGAGTCTTTCAGTAATTCACCGGTAATGGTTGAGATCGTAGCTTTGTTAAGACCGCTGATCTTGGCAATTTCAGCGCGTGAAATTGGTTGCCGATCTGAGAGGATGCTGAGCAGGATGCGACGGTTGACGAGCCGCAGCATGTCGTGCCCGGCAGCCTTAACATCGGCCAAGTTTGGTTTCCGCGTGAAATGATGGCGCGAAGGCGTGGCCATGATTATCGCCCAATTCTAGCGTCACATTTTTCTCCGCAGGATTTCATGTGGAGACGAGCGGATTAAGGAAGAAAGGCAAAAGGAGAAAGCGCTGTTCAGAAGGTTTCCACCTTTTGCCTCTGATGTTCTCCCGCCACGCTGCTAGAACGTGAAGCGCACCCGTAGGCGAACAGACCGACGGTTATCAATCCCCTCCTGAGAGTAACTAATGTTGTTCCTCCCAAAGTCGGGGTTTGGAGAAACGTCTACAATAGCGAGCTTGCCATCAGGATCTACGCCGATGCTGAAATTGCCAAGCAATGCGAAGCTGGTATCCAGCGGTGAGAACAGGGGATGGTTGAAGACATTATTGAAGTCTGCACCGACCTCCAGCCTGGTGGTCTCCGAAAAGTTGAAATACTTATGAATTCCAAGGTTGAGCCCCCAAGTGCCCGGCCCTTTGAGGAAGTTGCGCTTGGCAACAGCAGGATTGCTGAACAAATCACTACCCAAGGGAGGCAACGCGAAGGCGTTGGGGTTGAAGAACTGATCGCCAGCAAGGTTAGCGTATGGATCGCCGATGACGAGTGGACGGTAGCTATTTGATTGATTGAAGTCACCAAGCGCATCTATGAAGTCGCTGCCAACATTGCCAGGACCTATGTTGCCGCAGTCGTCACATTGCCAAAAGGGCGTAAAACCTGTTCCGCTTTTGGCGAACCCCTGCCAGGTTAGATCCCACCCTCCAGCGATGGCATTGACTAATCCCGATGTCGATTTGCCAAACATCCGGTCTCGACCAAACGGAAGCTCATACGTTCCATAAGTGATGAAGCGATGACGCGAGACAAATGAGTCGCGTGAGAAATCCGTTTGGGGGGTAAACTGGTCATAGAGCGTGCCGCCCAACGTGGAGTTGCCAGTATCAATGCCGTTGGTTTTTTGATCAAGCAGAGTGTAAGAAGCATTGAATGTCAGGTGGCGGACAAACCGGCGATTAACCTCAATCTGCAACGCATGAGAGCGGCCTTTGCCGGTATTACCATACGTGGCAAGGAACGTTCCAAGGCGTGGGAAAGGTAGCCGTGCTGCATCTTCCGGAGAGATGATACAGTCCCCCTCCCCAAACGGATCGCAGAGATTTCCATCCTCGTTATGAATGCCAAACGGTATATCGTTTGGCGGGATCTCGTTAAGATCGCGACCGCCAATCAAGCCATGCTGGCGTGAGCCGACATACGAAACCCGGACACCAGTGTTCCACCCTACTTCGCGCTCGAAGGTCGCATTGAACTGCTCGATGCGTGGGGTCTGTAAATCAAAGGGAATAGCATTTGCCGCCAACGCGGTAAAATCAGTTGGATCACCCACGCTAACCGTCCCGCCAGTAAACGGAGTAATCCCACGTGGGTTGATGCCGCCAGGCAACCCACGCGTTCCTCTTTTTGTAACACCCTGATTGAAGGCGTTTGTCGCCAGGGCATCGCGCATGCCTTGCGCTGCGGACGTCGGATAGTAGATTCCATAGCCTCCGCGGAGCACGTTCTTATCACTGAGGCGCCACGCGACTCCCAGGCGAGGTGCAACGTTATTCTTGTCGGTCTTGACCAGACCGCGACCGACGCCGGCCTCCTTAGCAGTCACGACACCATAGGAGACAAATCTTGGATCGAGCAGCGCGAAGGTTTTTTCGCTCGGCACAATAAAACGTCCCTTGAATTCAGGATTAACTGACGTCGTCGGATCAAAATTGACCATCAGATCATCCTTTTCGACGAATGGTGTAATGAGCTCGTAGCGCAGTCCGAGATTGAAGGTCACATTCTTACTAATTTTCCAATCATCCTGGACGAAGAAGCCATTCTCCCAGTTGGAAACATCCAGGTCTCCGCGTCGGGTGCTGCCTACATACGTGACAGAAGTTGGTGGCAGGCCGATGAGGAACCTGGCAAACGACGTAAAATTGGTACCATAATTAATGAGGCCGCGTGGTTGACCTCTGTTAGCAGAGAAACCATCAAGCGCCTGGTTTCTTACAAAATCTGCTCCGGCCCTAATCGCATGGTTTCCAGCGATCCAGCTCAGAGTGTCTCCGAAGGTAACCAGTTTTTGATCCAGCCGGCGGTTAATACTTCGCCCACCATTAGGGATGCCAGTAAATGGTGCAAAGGTAAATGCTACTTGACCCGCCGTGTCGAGCAAGTCAGTGCCCCCGACAATGCTGGCATAGGAATTAATCTCGTCATCGTTAAAGCCTATGCCAGCAAGAAAATCACGGACCGTCTGGTTGCCCCTTCTAAACAAATACTGGTAGTTAAGCCCGCCGCGCAACTCGTTCACCACTGAGGTTGAAAAGATTCGCGTATAGGAGAGAGAAAGGGTGTGATTTTTCTGGTGAAATGAACGCAACCCAAAAGCCGGCAACGGGCTAACAGCTAAGGCTTTTTGGGAGCCGCTCTGGACCTGATAGTTATACACGGCGAAAAATTTGTCTTTGACCGAGAAGTCATGATCAACGCGCAGCGTGGAGAGATCGCGAGTACTTAGACCGGGAATATTTCGCACAAAGTCCAATAACCTCCCATTATTATTTCTGAAAGGAGTTGCAGGATTTGTACGCGGATAGTAGCCATTGATGAGGTTCAGAGCTATCGGGTTCAGCAGACGCTGCGGAATGCTGACCAGGCGGAGGTCTGGCTCAGCCGGGTCGTCACTTATATCGATGACATTAGCCGCAAGCTCCTCCGGCGTCAGCAATGCGGCTATTGCGCCCGTCACTGATGGCTTACTTGAGTTCCGAATCGCGCTGAAATCGCCACCAAGGACTCGCGTTGTTGGTAGATTCGACGCCCTCAGTTGAGCGGGACTAAGATCCCAGCGACGCTCGTAGGAAAGGAGAAAGAATGTATTCTTATGGGTAAGAGGAACCGGGCCACTTAAATACCCACCCGTCTCATTAAGGTTAAACTGGGGTATTGGGAAGCTTGGAGTATCTGCGGTGGGAAGGAAAGTTGCGGCCGCATTTTTGTCCTGCACCCTGACAGCGGCAAGCGCCGAATTCTTGTTGTTATAAAAAAGCGAGCCGTGATACTCCCTGCCTCCGCGCTTTGTCTCGACGCGGATGTTTGCAATGCCGGAGTATTCGGCGGTGAAGTTCTTGGAAAGCACGGTTAGCTCGCCGATCGTTTCTAGCGACGGCTGGCTGGCTGTCGGCTCACCAAAAATGCCACCGTTGGTGCGTTGGCTATCAAGAGAGAAGCTGGCTCCATAGCTTTGACCGCCGATGAACTTAAAACTACCGTCGCCATTCGGTCCCTGAGTAATGTCCGGGTTCAAGTAGAGGAATTCGTAGATGTCTCGACTGTCGCGCGGCACTTCTATGAGCTGCCTGTTATTGAGCGTGCCGGCAATTACCGGCTGCTCCTTCTCAATTAAGCCCGCCTCTACGCCGCTGACGGTGACGTTTTCACTCTGGGCGCCAATTTCGGTCTTGAAATCTGCACGAACTACATCAGAGCCTTTGACAACAGCATCCATGACCGTGGTCTTAAACCCTGAAGCAGTAACGGTAACCTTGTAGTTGCCTGGCTTGAGCGCGTTGGCCTCATAATTTCCCTCGTTATCAGTGATCAGATCCCGAGAGATACCAGTGGCCTGGTCGGTTATTTGTACTGACGCATGCGGAATGACCGCTCCATTGGGGTCAGTCACGGTCCCGCGAATCGTTCCCAGGTTTGTGCCCTGCGAATAATCCGTACCACAGAGGCAAAAAAGACAGCCGGCTACGAGGAAGCTCGTGATTATTGTCCGTGCGATTCTCATATAGACTCCTTCAGTGAGAAATTAACTTCTCGAAGTAAAACAGCCCCAGGGGAGCTCGGGTGCCAACTAGCTCTAGCTTATGGCTCACCGCGTATCGGTCTAAGAAATTTCAGCCTCAATGGCTCGCGTATTTTCTACCACGTTTGTTGACGATGCGAACGAACCTAAGGTCTTTAGCTCCCGCTCTTGGCGGGAGGGTTAGTTTGCGTTTAGAACTAACTTTGGGCTAACCAAACTCGTCATAGTTCACTGCCGAGTTGAAGTGCATTATTTGATAGGGGAGATCGGACCTGGGCTCTAATGCTTAACGTCGGCCTTATAGCACTGCCTCACAGTCAAATGCAAGAACTTTTTTCGTTCCGGTGCAGTCCTTAAAGAGCAACTTTAAGTGCGGTATTGTAGCTTGAATGCTCCCCGTTCACTTCCCGGGTATCACCGGCAGAATTAGTGCTGAGGTGTTTTTGGCATCATGATAGATAGTTTGATGGGCCGTTAAGAAGCGAGATGAACCAAGCATCCGCTCACCGGTGTTTGGGTTACGATTGAACCTGGGAAAGTTGCTGCTTGAAATATAAAGCCGCACCTGATGCCCAGCTTTGAATACGTTTCCCGTTGCCCAAAGATCGATGGTGTATTTGTAGATTTTGCCGGGCACTAACTTGTCCGCTTCTGTCGTGGTATCTCGATAACGGGCGCGCACAATCCCATCGGTCAAAAAACGAGCATACCCATTAGCATCAACATCCGCCAACATCGCGGTGAAGTCAGTGTCAACCACGGAGGTTGCCGCAAAGAGTTCCACAGTAATAAACCCCGTGACCTCTAAGTCCGCTTGCAAACGCGGAGTGGAAAACACCAGCACGTCTGCGCGCGATTCATTGGGCCGTTGATCGAAAGGTCCGGGCGCAAGGGCGTCGCCGCAGCAAAGGCGTCCACCAATCGTGGGTACAGGCCTTCCCGGATCGTAATCAAATTGATCTGCTCGCTCTGCGCCTGGCGCAATCATGCTTAACGCTCCGTCACCAGCCGATCCATTTGCGCCCCGACTTGAGTGAAGGAAGTACCTGGTGTAGCGCGTACGCGCCAGGGGAATTTCCTGTTCATCACGCCACACATTCTCACCCATTATGAAGAGGCGCACGGGCGGCGAATTCGCATATTCATTCTTGATTCCTTTGAGGGTATGGTCGAACCATTTCAGGGCGGTGCCAGTCATATCCAGCACAGCATTTTTCCCGAATACGACATCGCCGATTTTTCCTTCGGGCGATGTGGGCACGTGGCCCCACGGTCCAATGAGCAAGCGCTGACCTGAACGCACTTCCCGTGTGGGCCCATCGGCGTGCAATCCCGTGTAATTCCTGATGGAGCCTTTCAGAAAAAGGTCGTGCCATCCGGCAGCGTGCAGACCCTGCACATTCATTTCACGGTAGTGATCCGAGATACGCCACCGCTGCCAATATGAATCATTCCTTTCGTGCTCTATCCAGTCGTGGAAATATGGGGCCAGAGAGGTTGTAAGCGGCAGCTTTAAAACGGGATACTCTTCTAAAGGCAACTGTCTTACCCACTCACGTGGCACCATACTCTTCTCTGCCTGACGACGTAACGTATCGACGGCTAAAATAGAAGTCCACGAACTGGTGAACCACTGCATCAGCACGCCGCTCTGGTAAGTCCAGCCGTCGTAATATTCGGAGCCAGTCAAATAAGGAAAGATTGCCAGGAGGTGCGGCGGGTGTGCCATTGCCGCCAGCATCTGCGTAGCGCCTACGTAGGAGCCACCGAACATTCCTACCTTTCCGTTGGAATGTTCTAACTGCGCCGCCCATTCAACCGAGTCATAACCGTCCTGACTTTCATCGCGGAAAGGGTAGAAATCGCCGCCCGAATCATAACGACCACGAGTGTCTTGCAACACCACAACATAACCATGAGCCGCCAACTCATTTGCCATGTCTGACTCGCCGGTCCGGTTGTAAGGAGTGCGCTCCAGCAGAACTGGAAACTTGGCCTCGCTCTCAGGTCGGTAGATATCTGCCGCGAGTAGCACGCCGTCACGCATCTTGATGCGAACAGCTTTCTGAATGGTGACCTTGTACTCTGCTCCCGGCTGAGCTGACAGAATGGATGATGACAGACTCAAAACAACGGCAGTACAGGCAAGTATTATGAAATCCCTTACCCCAGATTTACGAAGATAAGTCGACAGCAGATTGGTCATACGCACGCCTTATCATGCCACTTCAACTAAACACCAACTTGATGCGGAAACTCGTTCATGCGGCTTCCGCCCACGCCTAAGTTTTTTACCTCGCCTGTGTTGCAGCTGAGGAGATATTGATTGTTCCCATGTTGTACCAGCCGTCCGCTCCACGTCCCTTAATGGCCAGCCGAATCGCTGGTTGACTTGTACGCGGGTCCAGCAGCGCGAGTCGTAATTGATAAGTTCCAGGCTTGAGCGAGTCCGGTACGAAGACCGTTTGATCAACTACGGCATCTCCCGGTAACCACTTTCTCACGTCTGCAGACAGCGTGGTTGTCTGGCTGTTCTCATCGGATCGAAACTGCAGTGCGAGGATGTATTCTCGGTATGGGGGCGCCACGCCCGCGTTTAGCCACCACATGTGCACCGGCATCATCTCGCCGGCCTTTGCCGTTCGAGAATACTCGAACCGTCGAAGGACCAGGCGGTAACCCATTCGCTTCTGAAACTCGTCAAACTTATTCTTCCACTCGATAGGAATCGGAGACGATTTAACATTCAGGGAACTAACGTGCCAACGCAGTGCCTGGTCGAGTATGTAGTCCACGTCCCAGCCCTTTTCCTTCCAGAACCCCGGCACCCAGCACGTTTCCAGTGAAACCGGACTCCGTTGCCATACATCCTGAACATGCATGCGAGCGATCTGCTGCGGATAAAAATCAAGCATGTGAGAAAAACTCGGTCTATCTTTCCACTGCCTGCCCATGTCACCAAGACAATCGAGCCGCCAACCTGCTCCACGTTGAGTGCCATAGGCAAGCGCTTGCGGCTCGTCGAAATTCATTAGCAGAGGCGTTCGTTTGAAAGCATCGAAGTAGATATCGATTAGTGCCTTCTGGAACTGGAATGCCGGCATATAGTCGCTCCAGCCTTCACCCCAATAGCCGACTGAAGAGATGTCGACGCTCTCGAGAAACGGATGCCCGTCATAACGCGCGCCAGCCGATGAAACCAGTGCGTTCCAATGTTTCATGTACAGCGGATCACTAAAGTCAGGCTGCCAGATCGCGCCGTCCTTGTCGGTTGGCTTGTTGGCCCGCCTGGCTCCCGAGTTGCGATACCATTCGGGCAGCGCGTGTTCCTCATCGTAGGGCATCAGGCGGATGGCGAGCGTTTGCTGATGCCGCTGAGCTTCGGCTAGCGCAGTATCGACTATCTCCCATCGAATTCGATTCGCGGTTGGCTGAAGCTCGCTCCAAAACCAGCGACAGTAAGCGATGGATGTATTGGGAAAATCCGATCTAGTGGACGAATCCGATCGCTTTCCCGTCGGCCCTTCCTCCGACCAGTGCAGTCCCTGATTCAGCGGCTCACCGTTGAACCGCTGAAATGTTGTTATCCCCATGCCAGGATTGATCAGTATCTCGCCACTCTGTTCCGGCCTGACGATCACGGTGTCATTTTGTGCTGCTGCGGACAAATCCAACGAGATCGCCAGCATCAACAATAAGGACAATCTGCGAAATATGATCTTCATCATCAGTCCGAGAAGGAACTACAAACTCGCCTTCATACACCTCGACTTTTAAGCGCTCGCACGCCCCTGCCAGCATGTTGCAGGAAATAGACTAGTTGGCTAGAGAATTGAAAGGCCCAGTTAAATGCTCGCGCGGGGTGGTTAACATCGAGTGTGACAGCTAACCCGAAGAGCCGTTGGAACCGCGCTCGATAAATCTCCCGCCGTTTTGCGTCTTGAGTAAAAAAGATGCCCAGGGCGAAGGTGTAAGCCATCTCCGGATTGTGCATCTCCATGTCAGGCCCCAGCGCGCCGAGTGGTGCTTTCGGATCAAAACGCGCGAAACAGTTGATCACATAATAGGCCTTCGATCCATCTGGCACTATTCCCTGCCGGTCCAGAAAGTCGCACCACTTGACGACGATTTCCGGCACGCGCTTATCGCTGGTCAACGTCCAGTAGTGAAAGAGCGGATCGAGCAACAACGCCATCATCCAGGCGGAAGTGGCGCCTTTGAAGGTTGCCTCATTGGGATCGTACAGTTCCCAGTCTTGTCTTAAAGAACCGTCTGGAGGATGACCATCGGGCGGCTGCCGTTGGTGTCGATAATACGCCGCAACACATTCGCGCGCTTTTATCCAGTAGGCCCGGTCGCCTGTCATCTCCCAGCCGTGCAGGATGCCGAGCAAACCATAGGCCTGGTGCCGGAGAGTCCAGAAATTTCGACCGCGTTCGGGGTCAACGCCGAGAGGGACGGGTTTGATGAGCTCGGGACGGTAGACGGGTTCTTGATTCTTAACACAATACTGCGCCATTAGCTTGCCGGTAACGAGCGCGCGCTCGTCTCCAGTCAGCAAGTAATGAATATGCATAGCGCGCGGGTAAACGTATTTGAGGTCAGGTCCCTTTAACGTGAAAATGCCGGCGTCTGGACCATCTACCCTGGTGTGCTGTCGGACGAAATGCGCTGCGTGATAGGCCGCATCGAGGAACTTCCCGTCGCCGCTGCGGACGTACATCTTGTAATAGTTGGTCGTCCGATCAAAAAGCCATTCGTGATACAACTGGCTGTCAAGATAGGCAAGCGAACCGGGGAAGTTTTTTTCGACGAACTGATCGTATGACGAATACTCACCAGAGGAGCTGGTCGGCGTCTGCGGACCCACAATCCACGAATCGCAGAGCCATTGAGCCGGCAAGAGCGCAGTCACCCGCGGCCCCTTCAGACCTCCTTCGTCAATCAAGGTTCGGGATACCGGAACAAAGTTCGACGAACTTTTTTGCGGCGCTTCATGAAAGAGAACCTTGACAGATTGAGTCTGCTTGCGTGAGAAGTCTGACTTGAATTGAATGAGCAGTGAACGAATACTGCCATCTCGTCCACCTATGCGCCAGGGTTCGAGGGAGCGCACGGCTGCAGTTGCTTCTTGTCCGTTTTCAGTTACAACCCTCACTTTTCGCGGGTCCGTCAAAAAACCGAATGGAAGAGGAAGGCCGAAACTAACCAGCTCATTTCTCAGATCTGTGGCGCGCCCCTCCAGCGTCACTTGAACTTCCGACCGCCCCGAAGACACCTTCCACGGTTGCCGCGCAAACGGAGCCGCCAACAAAAACAGTAGGCCGTTTTTGACAAACAACCTGCGGGAATCACTCGTTGCTGTCATTTGATCTCTACTTAAGATCGCCGGGAGGAAGACTGAGGACTAGGCCTCCCCCCAAGGATTTGTTAAGTCTTCATACTCAATAACCGAGACGCGTTTTCATAGTAGACCTTGCGCAGAATCTTTTCCGGAAGGCCGATTCCGTAGATCCGCCAACGTCCTTGTGGTGGTTTTGGCGCGGGAGCATAGTCGAAGTATTCGTCTTCAGTTTCAAGGAAGCGATAATAGATTTCGTACAGCTCATTGCCGAAGATCTGCTGTGGAGTTTCATTGCCGTGAGGTGTGGCGTCTGTAGCAAAGAGAATTCGATCCTGATATTTGTCGAAAAACTTTCCCGCCATCCGCGGCTGTCGTCCCAGCTCGCCAATGCGGGCAGCAATATCAACATACATATTCGGATAGCGATCGAGGCACTCTGAAACGTACGGCAGGTTTTCGGAATCTGAGACATGAAGCGCCACGAATTTTGTGCCGGGGTGGCGAGCCATCACCCGGTTGCGTGCTTCTTGTAGTTCTGCATTGCTGGGAAAGTCTCTGCCATGGAAAGACCAATCAGGGTGGGCGCTAAGTTCCTCGTAACGTTCGTTGAAGCGGTCGGTTGGGAAAAAAAATGCTTCGGGATCGGAGACATGAATGGCCACCGGCATGTCCAAAGCACGGGCTGCGTCCCACATCTTATCGAAACGCCGGTCATCTACCTTGACCAATGGGCCCGTCGTCACGTTCTCCCGCAGATACAGGCCCAGCCTCTTCAGAACCTTCAAGCCTTTTGCGCCAATCTTCTTTGCGCTTTCAAGTTGATCCGCCTGAAACTTGGGATAATTCGGAGTGGTGATTTTTTCGTACCAAGGCTCGGTGAAGACAATGAAGCGATCAGGATGAGGCGTCTGCCAATGACGAATCGTTTCCTCAAGAAGGGGTCCATAGCCACCCGTTAGATTGATCATCATTCGCACATTCTTGGCATCCATCACCTGAAGAATCTCTGCCGGCTTCGCAGCGTGATGGACAACGTGAGTCTTTCCTCTCCGGTCAATCCAGGATAAGTGAGAGTGGAAATCTATATTCGGATATCGCGAACGCGAGACCTGGGTTTCCGGAACGTGCAACATGCTTCGCGGTTCATAGTCCTTCAATGCGAGCGGCCTGGCATTCGTCTTAGAGTTAAGGGACTCAGCCATCGACCCAGGTTTGTCCTTAGCGCTGCTGCGGTTGAGAAGATCGGCGCCGATCACGCCCAGTCCTGCCGTCGCCATTGTCGTTAACCAGTGTCTTCTGCTGCTCGCGTCCATGTCTCCTCCTACGTGCCTGGCCGCAATTGGATAACTAAGAATAAAAGACGCCTACTACGAAATAAGCTCCGGCGACTTCAAAGAGAATTAGTTTGACAATCTCAATGGCCTGTATTATTGGATTACCATTCTTTGGTTTTCTCAAAGAGAATCAGATCGCGTTTCTCCGTTCGAGTCTAAAGCGCAAATGTTTGTAAGCAATCCCAACTAACCTTTTAAGACCGGGGTGAACCAGGGGGCCCTGCAAGACGGAACGGACAGTTCACAGATTATCGAGTTGTTCTCAGTCTCAATGCTGGGGTGGCGGTAATCGAATGACTCCTAAATGGACTTAGCGCTTTATAGCATCAGAAACCAGCAGCTGCAACGATTTTTTCTTCAATATACATATGGACTGCCTAAGGTCACTTGAACCTGGTCGATACTTTTCAAACGTCTTCCGAAAGAGCCTACCGAATGATTGTCTCGGAACTAAAAATTGCCTTGTCCGAAGCACTTACCGGGGCAGACAGCGAGTATAGAAGGGTCCGATCAAATGGTGATCACCTGCGAATTCTGGACTATCTGATTGCGAACGGGAATTCTCCGCGGCAGGTAAATAATCGCTCCGTCCTTTACCTCTTCAAACAGATATATGGCACTCACGAAGAGGTGATCAATGACAAGGTCACCCGATTGCAAGATCTTTGTGATCTGTTTTTGAAACTTTACGGTGATGGCCCAGTTACCTTGCTGCGTGCTCCAGCTCGAATCAATGTCCTGGGTGAACACGTCGATTACGTCTCCTATATTCCGACCGCATCGCTCACCTTCGGCAGTAGAGAACGCGATATGCTGATGTTGTATCGCGGCAGCGAGACGGAACGCGTGCGCGGCGCTTCCACTTCTCCAGCCTGCCCGCCAGCCGCCTTTACATTGGCTCAGGGACCTTCCCTTCCCGCATCGGGCAGCGCAGAAGATGACTGGTTATCCTACTTGTATGAGATCTCCGCCCCAGTCCCTCACTGGGACAACTATGTAAAAGGCGCCGCCCATTTTGCACGTATAAAGTTTGGCCAACAGACCCGATTAGGATTTGATTTGGCGGTTGATTCCACTATCCCAGCGGGGGGTGGCGCATCCTCTTCGTCCGCCCTGGTGGTGCTGGCAGGCGCCGCTATACGCGAAGTCAATCATATTAAATACACGCCCGAGGAACTGGCCCGCGACTCTGCCAGGGCCGAATGGTACGTCGGTACAAGAGGCGGCGCAATGGACCATACAACTATCTGTCTTGCCCGCACCTCGCAGGCAGTGCTTATTAGTTACGCGGGAGAACGCACGCGGCACGTCTCGCTGCCCGGCCAACACTTCCAGTGGATAACATTCTTCTCAAAGGCGGCCGATAAAGGGCGCGAAGTGATGATTGAGTACAACGAGCGCGTCGCTGTTTCACGCTTACTTATCCCCGCAGTGATCGATGGCTGGAAGATTAAACGGCCCGACCGCTATCGCGCATGGTGTAAAGCTGTGGATTCGTTTGCCAAAGGATCAGTGGCGGCTCTGGATGAAATTGAAGCATTGCTAAGGAAACTACCAGAAACGCTTACCTTAACCGCGATCGAGCAGGATTGCCCGGGTGCCTTCTCCGAATGTGGCCGCGCTTTCCCAGCCCTGATCAAAGAACGCCGAGATCAGGCGCTCCGAGTGCGATCTCGGGCTTTGCATCACCTCGGAGAAGTACGGCGAGTTGCGCTGGCCACACTTATTCTGGATTCGCTGCAGAGTGGTTCAGATGGTTACGATCATGCCTCCGCGAGGCACTCGCTCGGCACACTTCTTAATGAATCACACCAAAGTTTACGCGATCTTTATAACGTCAGTACCACGGAGGTAGAACAGTTAGTCCAAATCATTCGCTCAGATCCGAATGTTTACGGCGCACGCTTAATGGGCGGCGGATTCGGTGGGAACGTGCTGGCGCTTACGAGCGAAGAGCACGTCTCTGAGCTAACAGAACGAGTGCAAGCGGAATACTACGAACCGCGGCAGCGGCATGGAATGCGAGAGGGATCGGTAATGATCTCAACTCCGGGTAACGGACTCGCCCCCTTGAACTTAAACAATGTCTGGCGCGAAGCAATCGAAGAATTCAATTCGTTGGGTCGTGAGGCGCTGTCTTACGATGCGAACATGGTGGCCGTGCTCGATGCGCTACAACTCAACGTGTCGCCCGCAGACATCTGGCCCATAATCGTGGCGGCAGGCAAAGGAACCCGCGCGACGGCAACAGGCCTGAGAGTGCCAAAGCCTCTGGCGTTAATAGGAGGCAAACCCGCCATCATGCGAGTCCTTAACACTGTCCGCGCAGCTTTGGGAAGAACACGCCCGCCCGTTGTCATCATCTCTCCGGAAACTGAAGCAGCTGTCCGCGAGGCGCTCGCAGGTGAAGAAGTAACATTCGTCTTGCAGCCTATCGCTCTAGGGACGGGAGATGCGGTCCTCCGCGCACAGGAACAAATGCGTAACTTTCAGGGCCTGGCGTTAGTTGTTTGGGGCACTCAGCCAGTGATACGCGCAAAGACAATGCAACGCACGGTGAAGCTGGCAACCGTCTTTGATGACTACGACATGGTACTTCCAACGGCGCTCAAGGACCTTCCATACGCCCCGCTGCAGCGAGATAAAGACGGCCACGTCCTGTCGGCACGCGAGACGCACCTGGAAGGCACCGAGGTCCCGGCCTTCGGTGAGACCAATATCGGGCTGTTTGTCCTGAAGAGCCAGATAATGTTCGAAATCCTAATCGATCTGAGACTGCGTTACTGGGATAAATTACGCGGGCGTTACCAACGTCCAGGTTATGAACTGGCTTTCCCTAGCGAGCTGATCAACTACCTGGGTCAACGAGAAACCGGCGTCTTTGCGTCCCCTATTGCTGACAGTCGTGAGGGGCAGGGTATTAAAACGCTCGAGGACGTCGGCCGTTGCGAGCAATTCATCTCCGAGTTGCGGCAATAGCAATCCTGGGGCTTCAACGTAGCAGGAATTCTTGTCTGATTCGACGGCGATCGAGCGAAAATCGGTCTTCGGTTGAAGAGAGATTATGGCAAAGGTTGAAAATATTTCCGGCGGCGTGCGCCCACCAATTTCAAACTTGCGCTGGTGGATCGGCGGACTACTCTTCGCATCGACAGTTATTAACTACATCGATCGCCAGACACTCTCGGTGTTAGGCCCTTATCTTAAGACCGACTATCACTGGAACAACGAACAGTTCGCATTGATCGTCATTGCCTTTCGCGTGTCGTATTCCGTCGGACAAACGGTTTCTGGTCGTATCATTGATCGCATCGGAACGCGCAAAGGTTTGACAATCACCGTCATTTGGTACTCATTGGCAGCGATGGCAACCTCGTTCGCCGTCGGATTACGCAGCTTTGCGCTTTTCCGTTTTTTACTGGGGGCAGGCGAATCTGCCAACTGGCCGGCGGCAACGAAGGCTGTCGCTGAATGGTTTCCAAAACGCGAACGCGGTTGGGCTGTGGCCCTCTTCGACAGCGGCTCCTCTATCGGCGGAGCGATCGCGCCACTACTAGTCATCGGCTTGTATAAATACTTCGGCGGTTGGCGTCCAGCCTTCGTCATCACAGGCACGCTTGGGTTCTTGTGGCTGGTCGCCTGGCGACTGCTTTATCATCCGCCCGAAACCCACCCGCATGTTAGCGAGCGCGAGCGCGAGATGATTTTGAAGGATCGCCTCGATCAGAAGATTGCCGAGGCGCGTACCGGTCCACCCCTGGCCTGGAAAGACTTGATTAAGCTGCCGCAGACGTGGGGAGTCATCGCCGCTCGTACGATGACTGATCCAGTGTGGTTTTTCATTACCGACTGGTTCGCGATTTACCTGGTGACCAAAGGAATTAACCCCGAAAAGGGACTGCTGGCTTTCTGGATTCCTTTCGTTGCTGCCGACCTTGGTAACTTTTTTGGCGGCGGCATCTCCAGCTGGCTGATCAGACGCGGTTGGCCGGTCTTGCGTGCGCGCAAGGCCGTGGTCATGTTTGGTGGACTGGGTATGACGCTTCTTATTCCTACTGTTTTCACTTCAAACCTATTGGCGCTGGCCGGCCTCTTTGCTGTTTCGACTTTTGCTTATGCTTCGTTCTCAACAATGGCGCTGGTGTTGCCTTCAGATCTATACCGAAGTGAGTCGGTGGCCACGGTGAGCGGAATGAGCGGCACAGGAGCAGGGATGGGCACGATCATCTCAACCTATCTGATTGGGTACGTTTCGGACCGCTACTCATTTGAGCCGATTTTGATCACGGCAAGCCTAATCCCCCTTGTCGGCATGGTGCTCGTTCTCTTTCTTGTGCGCGACAAGCCGCTTGCGAAGGTTCAAATTCTGACCGGCTGAAAGAAACAGTTCAGACTTTCTTCGACGCTTGCTTTCCAATAGTGTTTTCTAAAGGAACCTGGATATGCAAATGGTCGGGGGTTCGCTGGATGCGGGACATCCTTACGCTGGTAAGTTGAGGCAGGCATCAATTCTGTTACCTAAAGGCATGGATGGCCAAAAGATGAAGATCCGGGCGGAAATTGAAACTAAGGGTGGAATACGACGAGCGGTGAACTGGGCTTCAGCCCAATCATCCAATCCGGGACGGCTCACTCACGATCCAGTTGCTTCGTCGCGACGACGACAAATGGAGCAAAGGCGGGTGAAGCGAAAATAGGTCTTTTATTAACCTAACGTGAGTAGAACTCAATGAGCTACGCAATCGGTGTGGATCTCGGGGGAACGAACATCAAGATTGCAATCGTCTCCCACGATGGCGAAGTGTTGGACTATTCCACCTGCGAAACTGCGGACCATGTGGGCTGCTGGGCCGAGACAATAAAACAGAAGATCGCTGAGGCTCAGAATCAACGCGGTGAACCAGCGAGTCACATCGGTCTTGCAGCGCCCGGCCTGGCCGCGCGAGATGGTCTTTCAATAGTCAACATGCAGGGCCGCCTTCAGGGACTTGAAGGGCTCGTCTGGACAGACTTCCTGGAGTCGCCACGCCCCGTGCTGGTCCTCAACGATGCTCACGCGGCACTGCTTGGTGAAGTTTGGAAGGGTGCAGCGGCAGGTTATCGCAATGTAGTCCTACTGACACTCGGCACGGGGGTTGGTGGCGCGATCCTCGCTGATGGCCGTTTGCTCAAGGGCCATATTGGAAGAGCCGGACATCTCGGGCACATTTCGCTGAATCCGGATGGACCTCCGGATATTGTTGGCACTCCCGGCAGTCTTGAAGAGATGATTGGCAACTGCACTTTGCCAGCTCGTTCGGCAGGTCGATTCACCTCCACGCGGCAATTGGTCGATGCACATCTGGCCGGTGATTCACAGGCTACGGATATCTGGTTGCGATCTGTCTATCATCTGGCCGTCGGTATCACGTCCATCATTAATGCGTTTGATCCGGAAGTGTTCATTATCGGCGGTGGGATCGCTCGCGCCGGTTCAGCCCTTTTCACATCGCTATCCAACTTTATGGAACAGATAGAATGGCGACCATTGGGACACCGCGTGTCCATCCTCGCTGCTGGATTGGGCGATCATGCTGGGGCTCTAGGCGCCGTGTATCACGCGGTTCGCGGGACAGAAGGGGACTTGCTTTGAAGTTTCGCTTTCACTTTTGATTGCTTTCGTTTATTACTGTTTCCGAACGACGGTATTGATTTGCGACGCACCTTAGCCCCGGCCATTGCCGCCGTGCAGGAGATCTCGCAAGCAAAGATTCGAATCTGTTCGAAGCGGCAATAACAAAAACCGAAAGGCAGATGGCGAGCGCATGACAAAGTTCAACTGGTTATTGGACGGCAGCATCGTCGGGTTGTACTTGCTGATGACGATGGTGGCCGGCCTGATGGTGCGGAAATATGTCGGCAAGGTGGAACACTTTCTCGTAGCCGGCCGGGAGATGGATGTCTACCTTGGAATCGCCTCGCTGGCCGCCACAGAGTTCGGCATCGTTACGTGCATGTACACCGCGCAAAACGGTTATGAAAAGGGATTTGCCGGTGCGACGCCAGGAATCCTTATGGCGGCGGCAATGCTGGTCGTTGGTCTAACTGGATTTGTGATCAAACCGCTGCGGGATTCCGGTGTCATGACGATCCCGGAACTATTCGAGAAAAAGTTCGGTCCGCGCATTCGCTGGGCTGCGGGCGTCGTCATAGTGCTCGGCGGTTTGCTTAACATGGGCGTCTTTCTTCGCACGGGTGGACAGTTCCTGGTGCTGGTTGCGGGGTTGAACGTGAGGTATCTCGAAATCATGATGACCGCGCTGCTCGTCGGAGTGGCCATTTACACCATGCTGGGAGGAATGCTGTCCGTGTTAGTGACGGACTTTCTGCAATTCGTAGTCATGAGCGCGGGATTGATTTTGGTTACCATTCTTATTCTCATGAACGTTGGCTGGGAGAACATGGTCAACACCGTCGAGACGCATTATGGGGCGGGAGGCTTCAACCCTTTCATTAACCCGACAATGGGCTGGCAGTACGTGGTCTTCAACCTGATGCTGAACACAGCTGCGGTACTCACCTGGCAAACAATCATCGCGCGCGTGCTGGCAGCCAAGAATACCAACACGGGCCGCAAGGTTTACACGCGAACGAGCTTTTTCTTTGTGTGCCGTTTCTTGATTCCCGGGATATGGGGTATTGCCGCGCTCGCGACCCTGGCTCCGGTCGCGAATACACTGGAAGCGATGCCACGATATTTGAGTTCGGCAGTGCCGCCAGGACTAATGGGGATTCTTATCGCCGCAATGCTGGCGGCTGACATGTCCACTGATTCCTCATACATGCTGACGTGGTGCAGCGTGATCTACAACGACATTATGGCGCCTTTCCGCAAGAGACCCTGGTCCGAAAAGAAGGGCTTGTTTTGGAACCGAACGATCATCGCACTAATAGGAGTATTCCTGCTGCTCTATGGACTTTGGTATCCGCTCAAGGGGGATCTTTGGACGTACCTTGGCGTGACGGGCACAATTTATCTGGCTAGTATCTCAATTCTGCTTATTGCCTGCTGCTATTGGAACCGTGCTAACAGTTGGGGCGCTGCCGCCTCAATATTTATCAGCGCAGTTATCCCCATCACTTATCTGGTGATGGAACAGTTACCTTCTACTGCCGAGGTAGCGAAGACCATCGGTCCATACTACTCGGGCATTGCGACTTACCTGCTTTCCGGCGCTGCGATGGTCGTTGGCTCATTACTCAAGCCACAGTCGGGACTTGGATTACGGAAGGAGATTGCGTAATGCCTCATCACTGGTTCTGGTGGACCCTGACAGCCGCCTGTGTGCTCTGGTACTCGACCATCACAGTTTATGTAGCAATCAAAGGGGCCGCAGACATCAAGCACATGCTCGCGCGCCTTAGCGCCACAAAGGCACGGGAAGAAGCCGAAGAAAGGTAAGCTGAGATTCTGACACCGCTTACTGGAGGCTGGTTGTATGCTCGTCTGTGTTAGTGCCAATCCTGCGATCGATCGGCGACTGCGTCTGAAAAGCATCGCAGTCGGTGAGGTGAATCGTGCGCTCTCGGCGGAGCCCTTGCCGGGTGGTAAAGCCGCGCACGTCGCACTCGTAGCGCGCGCGCTTGGCACGGAAGTGATGTGGGTCGGATTTCTTGGCGGCTGTGCCGGAGAGGAATGCGAAACCGGTTTGTCGGCGCTGGGAGTTCCTTTAACAGTTGTGCGTACCCGGACTGAGACGCGAGCCAACCTTGAAATCATTTCCTCGGACGGCATTGTCACCGAAATTCTGGAGCCAGGCGGTGCTGTAACTGATGCAGAAGTTGAACGGCTTCTTTCTACTTGCCGGGATATTTTTGCTGAGAGTGGCGAGGCTACGCAGGTCGCTCTCTCCGGGAGCCTTCCGCCCGGCGCGCCCGCTGATTTGTACGCCGAGTTAATTCGCCTAGCCCATGTATACGGTTGTCGCACGCTCCTGGATACCAGCGGCGAAGCCCTCCGTTACGGACTGGAGGCCGCTCCGGATCTGGTAAAACCGAACCGCGACGAAGCGGCTTGGTTTGCCGGCCACCCAGTTCCCGATGCCGGCGCAGCGGTGAAGGTCGCGCAGAAACTCTTCAAGGCTCGAGCGCAAAGTGTCGCGCTCTCGCTCGGTCCCGATGGCATGCTTTGGCAGAGTTCCGTAGAGTGTTCGCCTTTAATCTCGCAGCTGCCCCCAGTCGCCGACTGCTCATCCGTCGGCTGCGGTGATGCGGCAATGGCTGGTTTTGCGGTGGCCCATGAGCGCGGACTTTGCGATGAAGAGACGATAAGTTTGGCGGTCGCCTGCGCTACCGCTAACTGTTTGGCCGAGGCGCCGGGCCAGATCGATCTTCGCGATGTCGAACGGATTGCGCGACAGGTTTTGGTACAACGCGTACATTCAGAATGCCAGACGGGCTAAAGAATGGAGGCTCGGATGGTTCGGCTTGCGATAGTCGGCTGTGGTGAACATTCCAGAACCAGCCATGCGGCGCCTCTCGCCAGGTACGCGGCGCAGCAACCCGGTGAAATTGAACTTGTCGCGGCATGTGATCTCAACGCCGATCGCGCCGCGGAGTTCTGCCAGGTGTTTGGATTTGCTCGGGCTTATACCGAAGTGGAAAAAATGTTGGCAACCGAGAGAATTGACGGATGCGTGTGCGTCATGCCCATGGAGCAAATCGTTGAAGAGGCCATACGATTGCTGAAGCGCCACATACCCTGCGTTATCGAAAAGCCTCTGGGCACATCGCTCGCGGAGGCCGAGAAGTTGGCGCGCGCGGCGCAGGAAACTAATACGCCGCACATGGTGTCCGTAAACCGGCGTTTCCTGCCCTATCTTAATAGCGCCCGGTCATGGATCAACGAGATGGGACCACTGCGATATGTGAGGGCCACTCAGGTGCGACATGCACGCAGCGAGCCTGATTTCATCTGGTCAACAGCCATTCATGTGCTCGATGCCCTGCGTAATATTGCTGGCGAAATCGCAGACTTTGACGCAGAAGTTCAACGTCGACCGGAGTATTCTGCGCCCTGGTATGGGATCTCGCTTCGCTTTGAAACTGGCGCGAATGGACGGATAGAGGTTCTGCCGACAGCCGGCATGGTTGAAGAGTCGTACGAACTATTTGGCGAGGGCTTCCGCGCACGCGTCACGGCGGGATCCGGCACACAGCGTACGTTGGAATTCTGGCAGGACGGCCAAAAGGTGATGGAGGCGAAAACGTCAGATGACGAACCCGAGGACCTTCGCAACGGTGGTTACGAGGAGGTCGTAGAGTTCGTCCGGGCGCTTAGAAGCGGTACGCGCCCGCGGCCTGAAATTCAAGATATCTTGCCGTCAGCGCGCATCTGTTTTGCAATCGCCGACTTCGTTGCTCGACAAACGGTAGCGCTGGACTAATGCGACCTGAATCCTAATAGCCCTGCTGCGTTAAGCTGCGATTGAGTAATCATTGGTGGGGACCATATGAACAGATTCTTATTGATCTCGCTGGCACTCATCGTGTTTGCTTTACGGATCGCAAGCGGGCACGAAAAGGAACAAGTCGCAGTTGGCGGCAGCGCCTTTCATAAAAACGACATCGCTTACTCAACAGAGGTTGTAACACCGCACGTTTCCTGGGCCACTAAACTTCCCAAAGGTCCAATCAAGTCTTTCTTTATACCCTCGGTTCAGTACGGCAGAGACATGGTCGAGCTGATGGAGCGTCTGCAATTGGATCCGACCACCGTCTCGATAGATAGCAGCTGGGACATCAGCTGCTGGGGCATCGGCGACTACTATGGCCACGAGTATCGCGGCGACCGTGACGACTTCCAAACTGTTTACAGTTATGTCGAAAAAGACCTGACGGGCAATGCGCGCTTCGAAGTAATGGTGATTCCGGGCCTTAACGGATGGTCGCGCATGACGCGTGCAACTCGCGATGCCATTCTCCGCCGCGTCCAACAAGGTGCAGGCCTGGTGCTCCTGCACCCGTTCGTCGGCGACGTAAAGGGCCATCCTTTCAAGGGCGACGAATCAGTAGGCGATGAACGCATCTGGGACATCTCTCCGCTGGTAGGTGTCGCTGATGACACCGTTAATGAGCGCGGTTATCCGGAGATCAATCAGGATGCCGTGACGAAGGGAAAATGGGAGTTGGCCCAAACGCATTTTATCAACGCAGGATTGCCGCTTGAGTTATTGCCTGAAGGAAATGCGGGAGGTTCATTCTACAAGTATCGCGCGAAGGGAGACGTGCTGATCAAGTCGGGCACCTACCCAATCGTTGCGGTGAAAAACTACGGTAAAGGGCGCGTCGTTGCGCTGGCGTACACCGAGGAAGGGTTCACACCTCAAAGTATTAACCCGACGGATACGAAAATTTACTGGGACTACTGGGAGTATCAGTATTCATTGCTGGCCCGCTCAATCCTGTGGGCTGCGGGGCGTGAGACTGCGGTCCAGATCAAGTCGCTGACGGCGAGCGATACCGCGGTTAAGCTTTCTCTTTCGTCCAATACCCGACAACTTGTAGAGATCGAAGTCTCAGGCAAGAACGAGTTCGGCCAAATGTTCGGCTCAAGTCACGTGTCGCAGGCTCTGATGCCTGGCGATAGCTTAATCGAGATACCAGCCTCTAAGCTGCGCCCGGAGATAGGGTGGCCCGGTGGTCGACAAATTTTCAATGTAATCATTCGCGATTCGCAAGGAGGCACAACTCTCAACTGGGGTACTGCAACTTTCGAGACTCCAAAGCGCGCCATGATGACCGGGGCAAAACCTGCCGTCGATGTTTACAAGCGCGGCGAGACTTTGAGCGTTGTGTTGCGCGCAACTGGAGATCTGTCCGGACTGCAAGTGCGAATGCAAGTATCAGACGATCAGGGCCGGTTACTGGCGACAATATCGAAACCTGCCGGTGGCGAGCGGACATTGACTTACACCCTGGCGGACTTTCTCGGTAAGTTTGCCATTGTCACTGGCGAACTAATTGATGAACGCGGCGCTATCGTCGATCAATTCCGCGCTAAGCCAGTGATGGTTGTGCAGGACGTTCGCCGGCAGAAGGAATACACGGCTCTCGTTTCTTTTGGCGGCACGAAACACTACTTGCAGGACGCGCAGATGAGGATGGTCCGCGGCGCAGGTGCAGATACAGGTTTCACCTGGAGTGGCGACGTAGACAACTCGCTCAATATTCCGCGCGGCACGTTTGGTGTTTACTGGTACGATCGCGGGCCGACGACACCGGAAGCAATGGAGCGGGCTGTTGCCGAGTTTCAACGGACAGGCGACTTCGATGCGCTCGGTTACCTGACGAAAAAAGAACTTTTCAAACGGACTGGGGACAAAAAGTTCCTGCGGCGCACGCCCTCCTTCAACGAGCCTGGGTTCATGAGGACACTTTCCGACATTGCGCGCGCGTCGGCTCGCAATAAGGCGCGTTACAGCATGGACTACTACTTCGTCGGCGATGAAGGCTCACTCACTTCATACGGCGATCCTGTGGACTTCGATTGGAGCCCACAAACTTTGATTGACTTCCGCTTATGGTTAACTGGCGAATACGGAACACTTCCAGCCCTCAATAAGGAGTGGCGAACGAATTTCAAAGACTGGGGCTCTGTCATTCCTTATACCACTGACGAAGCGCGCAAGAGCCGCAGTTTTGCCCCCTGGGCCGATCATCGCACTTTCATGGAGATCACTTTCGCAAAGGCCTACCAGGCCGCTCGCGATGCTGTGATACAAGGCGACAGAGACGCGCACATCGCTGTCTCCGGGACGCAGGCAACTAATGCCTATGACGGCGCGGATTGGTCGCGTCTTGATCGCGTCATCGACGATTTCCTTTCTTACGACGGCGGCAACCAGTGGGACATGCACCGTTCGTTCGCTAAGCCCGATGCTATGATCGGCTTTTGGACCGGGTATGGCTCGCATGGAGTCGCTGTTCAAAACGCCATCTGGACCGCGGCAATTCACAACGTACTGCACCCGAATATTTTTTGGATGTACTCATTTCTTGATCCTGACATGACTTACTCCGAGTCTGCCCGCGACATGGGAATGGCGTTCAAGTCGCTGAGGTTTGAGGGTGTCGGAAAACTCCTGATGGAATCCGCACGCCAGCAGGATGGCATCGCGCTCCACTACTCGATGCCGTCCATTCACGCCGCGAGCATTCTCGGCTACCACCAGCGCAGCAGCGATGACGACGACGAAGTGCCGGACAAATCACGTCTCAACTTCCCGGCAAACCGAGACGGCTGGGTGCGTACGATCAAAGATCTGGGCCTGCAGTTTGATTTCCTCTCGTCTGAACAAATAAATCAAAACCGTCTGACTACCGGAAAGTACAAGGTTTTGATCCTGCCGCTATCGCTGGCACTGTCGGCGGAAGAGGCTCGGAACATCGAGGCTTTCGTTGCTGCTGGTGGGGTCGTTGTCGCCGACGCGGCGCCTGGACTGACGGATGAGCATTGCGCGTGGCAAGAGAGTAATTCCTTGAATAGGTTGTTTGGCATCACTGCAGGCCCTCCAGACAAACGCGAAATTAAGATTGTCCCTGGCGACATTACAGTCACAGATGACGGCGTTCGTTGGGGACTCGCAGCGAAGGACTTGGGTGGCCTCATGGTGGCCGAACCTGATATCAAGGCAGCTGACGGCACGCCCTTGCTTCATATTGGCAAAGCAGACGCGCTAATAGTCCGCCGCCTTGGCAAAGGTTGGACAATCTATCTCAACACAATCCTCGATCGATATCCCAAGCAGCGGGCAGCGAAATTTGGTGGCACAAATTATCGTGCCCTCGTTAATGTGCTGCTCGCCCACGCCGGAGTGCAGCCCTCAATCGAAGTACTCTCGGCCGACAGCCGCCCCATTACTCAAGCCCAGGTTGCCCGCTACCGCTTTGCCGACGCTGAGATTCTAATGATCGTTAAAGACAACGTAGCTTTGTCCGGTGTTATAGGGCAGGACGGAGTGACTGTTTATAACGACGTCAACCTGGGACGTGTCGCCAGGCAGGAGATCACTATTAGACTCCCGCGTAAATTCTATGTCGCTGATGTGCGCTCTGGAAAACAACTCGGCTACACCAACATCATTCATTCCTCAGCGCTCATAGGCGATGCCGTCGTGCTCGGTCTGAGTCCGGTGCTAAACAAGATCACCCTGGATGGTCCTGCCACGGCATTGCTGGGAGAACATGTGTCGTTCTCGGTCGCCTCATCCGTACCCGGACGCCGGCTTATTCGCTGCCACGTGTTCGCACCCGATGGATCACCGCTGCCTGTCTACGCCAAAAACGTGCTGATGCAGAACGGATCATCAACCTTTGTTCTGCCTGCCGCGCTCAACGATCCATCGGGCACCTACACTATCCGAACGACTGACGTGGTGACCGGTGCAACTGCCGAAACAAAACTTAACCTTAAATGAGACGCCGGAATTGACCGAAGTACAGCAACAGACTTTGCGCGCCGCGGTTAATCGCAGTATCCCGCCTGATGATTATCCTGGAGCTTTGGAGGCAGGTGTTGGCCATTATCTCGCGCGCCAGTTTGAAGGAGACCTGGCGCGCAGCTTTAACTCTACTCTGACGGCCTCGATGGGCTGGGAGCACACACAGTGTTCGATTTGCTAAAGGGTGTTGATGAGCAGCGACTTCCCACACCCAATTTCGAAGATGGAGTAAAGAATCAAAAGGGTCCTTGATGCCGTGGAACGTTCAGCGCAATTGCAGAGGTGGAAAACTGTCTAGTTAAGTTTTATTGTTCAGCGGAGTGTTCGAAAGCTTAGGGTCAGAATGAACGTAGCCATATTTAAATCTAAAATTACGATGGGCCAGGCAGCAGCAGCCAGCGCCGCTGGGATTATCCGGCATGCTATTGCGCGGCGTGGTAAAGCCTATCTCATTGCCGCGACCGGCGCATCTCAATTTGAATTTCTCGAGGCGCTGGTAAATCAGGATGTAGATTGGAAGCAAACAGTTTTTTTTCACCTGGACGAATATGTCGGCCTACCCGCGTCGCACCCAGCCAGTTTCCGGCGCTATCTTAATGAGCGGATCGTTGATCGTGTTCATCCCGGTGCCTTCCATTTTATTAATGGCGAGGCTGAAAACCTCACTGAGGAATGTCGTCGCGTTGGCAAATTGATCTCGCAACAAAGAATTGATGTTGCGTTCGTTGGCGTTGGCGAGAATGGTCACCTGGCGTTCAATGATCCGCCGGCGGACTTTGAAACCGAGGAACCCTACCTTGTCGTCAATCTTGATGAGGCGTGCCGCAGTCAACAAGTCGGCGAGGGATGGTTTAAGAATCTCAATGAGGTCCCACGCCAAGCCATTTCAATGTCGATTCAGCAGATTCTCAAAGCTCAACAAGTAATCTGCGTTGTTCCCGATCGCAGGAAGGCACAGGCTATCAGAGACTGCCTGGAGTCGGCAGTGAGCCCGCTGCGGCCCGCTTCGATTCTCCAGGAGCATCCTCGCGCCAATGTTTATCTTGATAGTGAATCGGCCGCGCTGTTAACGGCGCCAGGCGAGACCACGCAGTTGTCGATCATTTAATGCGGGAGTCCCGATGATGCGGCTCGGAGCCGGACCGGGCGGATGTAATCGGTGGAATTAACGTGCCTGCTATGATGTGAAACCGGCGCCGAGGAGCAGGAACGAGATGCGTCAGACCAATAAGATTCACGAGTGCGATAACGTGGCTATCGCAGCGACGCCGCTCAGCGCCGATGTCCGATTGACGATGGTTTCGCAGAAGTTGTAACCGCCTTAGAGATTCCTCGTGGTCACAAGATCGCTCTCGCAAACCTTGAAATCGTCCGGCCCATCATCAAATACAGCTTCACCATTGGAAGGGCTATGCAAAAGCTTCGCGTGGGAGATTGGATCCTTACACATAACCTTGAGACAATGCTTGGCAATAACGTGGAATATCATTATCGTTCGTCCACCGGCGAGGCTCTTGTCGTTGATGGTGGTTTCCTCGTTAGTGGTGTTAACCAACAGGCACAGGTCGTTTGGGCGGAGCGCACATTTTCCGCGTTGTCAGGACAAGCGACTGCAGCGTTGACAACCATGAGTGAACCTTCCTATCTACATCTTGGGGGAATACGGAATGTAGAAGTGTTTCGACGTCACTTGCAGGACTTGCAAATCGCGATCCCCTGTGACGTGGAGTTGATTGCCGGCGAAGCATCCCCGCTCGCGCAACCTGTGCGGAGCGACGCGATTCATTTCGGAAATCGTTTCGCCATACAACCGATGGAAGGTTGGGATGGAACTGCCTACGGGCGCCCCACAGAACTGACGTTTCGTCGTTGGCGTCGCTTCGGCGCGAGCGGCGCGAAACTCATATGGGGAGGCGAGGCCGTCGCAGTGAGCCATGACGGGCGCGCCAACCCCAATCAACTTGCCATCAACAAGCACGCCCGCATCGATCTATATAAACTTCGTGAGGCCCTGGTCGCGGAGCACCAACGGTCAATCGGCTCCGTTGCTAACTTAATGGTTGGTCTGCAATTGACTCACTCGGGTCGCTACAGCCATCCCAACTTCAAAGATCGACTCGAGCCGCGCATCCTCTATCGGCACCCGATACTGGACAAGAGACTTGGCATTCCCGACGACTACCCGTTACTAAGCGATGGCGAGATCAGAAAAATCGTCGAGAACTTTCATACTGCCGCGCAAGTGGCCTACGACTCGGGCTTTGATTTTGTCGATATAAAGCACTGCCACGGTTATCTCGGGCATGAATTCCTAAGTGCACACACCCGCGCCGGCGACTACGGTGGTAGCTTCGAAAATCGCACACGCTTCTTGCGTGAAGTTGTCGCTGGAGTCCGCGCTGCCGCACCGAGCCTAATTATAGGTGTACGACTGTCGGCGTTTGACACGATTCCATTCAAACCAGACTCGCCACGCTCCGCATCAGGTAAGCCCGGGCCGGGCGTGCCCGAAGCATTCCGTGCGCTGCTTCCCTATCGTTGGGGCTTTGGTGTCGACGTTGCTAATCCTGTCCAAGCTGATCTGACGGAGCCGGTGCAATTTCTCTCGCTGCTTGGCGAACTGGGGATTCAGATTGTGAATCTCTCGGCGGGCAGCCCTTATTACAATCCCCACCTTCAACGCCCAGCGTTGTATCCACCGTCGGACGGTTACCAACCACCGGAAGAACCTTTGTTGAGAGTGGCCCAACAGATGCAAATGACACATACGCTCAAGCAAAAATTTCCGCACCTGATTACCGTCGGATCGGCCTACACATACTTACAAGACTTTCTGCCTTACGTCGCTCAGGCCGCGGTGCGCGAAGGTTGGGTTGACTGTGTGGGACTGGGGCGAATGGCCCTCGCCTATCCCACTCTACCGATCGACGTGATCCGCGGTCAGCCAATGCAACGAAAGCGAGTTTGCCGCACTTTCAGCGACTGCACTACGGCGCCTCGCGCGGGGCTGCCCTCTGGTTGTTATCCGCTTGACGAACACTACAGACAGTCGGAGGCGGCCGTGCTTCTCAAAGACTTGAAGCACCCGCACTAAAATCGCCGCGTGTAAACTTCAGGGACGATCCAGGTGCGAACTGGAGGACTATCGATGTGAGAGTCGAGGATATGATCGCGCGGCTGCGTCCGCGTCGCAAAGTGCAAGGCATTGCCGCCGCCCTTCTACCATTCGAGCCCGATGGGCGCATCGCCGTTGAAGCATTTCAGAAACATCTGGTAGCCACCCGAGGCGCAGGACTGCGCAACGCGGTGAACATGGACACTGGGTATGTCAATTATCTTACCCCGGAGGAACGCCTCTCAGTATTGCGTTGGTCGCGCGAAGTCTTGGGTCCTGATGACAGCTTCATCGCCGGCACCTATATCGAAGGGCTCGACGGTGATGTTGTTTCTCTCTACCGCCGGCAGATGGATCAGATCGTAGCTCAGGGGGGTACGCCCATCATCTTTCAGACCGTGCGCCTCCGAGGTAAGCAGTCGCACGAGAAGGTTGCTGTCTATCGCACAATATGTCGCGGATTCCCGGAAGTGCTGGCCTTCGAGCTCGCTCCAGTGTTCGCGCCAAACGGCGAAATTTTCGACGACGAGACGGTACGTGGACTTATGGAGATCCCTGAACTGAAAGGACTGAAACATTCTTCCTTAGATCGGCTTAGAGAGTTGGAAAGGCTAAGATTACGCGACGAGCTCAGGCCGGACTTTCGCATATACACCGGCAACGACCTTGGCATTAACATGCTCGAGTACGGCTCTGACTACCTTCTTGGTCTGGCGACGTTCACCCCGGACAAATTTGCCGAGCGCGACAGACTCTGGGAAGTCGGAGACCCAGCCTATTACGCGCTCTCGGACGCCTTGCAGCACCTGGGCAATGTCGCGTTCCGCGCGCCGGTGCCGGCTTATAAAAGTTCTGCGGCGATCTTCTTAAAACTGCAGGGAAAGATTCCGTCATCTCGAACACACCCGCTAAGCCCGCTCCGCCCCGCTTGGGAAACCGATATTCTTCGCGATTGTGCGGAGCGTCTTGGTTACTAATGATTAATGGGTCGCCAAATAAGCTCCTTGTTTAGGGATTGACGACAAGGTGCTTAAAAATACCAGCCCTGGTCTCGTGTGGGCGTGTCTCGACGCTAACTGAAACGAATCATTCTCAAGGCAGTCACACCTATCGCCCAGTTACTTTGGAGCTGATCCCTGTGGGCAGACCCATAAGTGAATCATCAAGTCGGGCCGCGCTGGACCAACCACAGTGATTATTCGGCGACCATTTAAACCGCGATAGTTGATCAAATA
>WNGF01004705.1_pt1 | contig 38217 bp, 31 predicted proteins | sample 5400641 | NCBI WGS metagenome assembly WNGF01 (sample SAMN13153371, study PRJNA577476) | soil metagenome | isolation source: 80 cm soil or saprolite under grassland replicate 2 | place: USA:California | collected 2016-06-15 | reverse complement strand
ACGCGGGTAATACCGCCATCAAGAATGGCAGTCTCCCGCGAAACATTGAGTCAATCCTCGCAACGCAAAAACCTGAAGCCGCCTATTTCTATGAGGAGAACGGCAAGAGAACCGGCCTGATCTGTGTCAATCTTCAGGACGCTTCAGAGATCCCGGGAATCGCTGAGCCGTGGTTCCTGGCATTCGATGCAAGCGTTGAGTTTCACCCAGCCATGACGCCTGAAGACTTGAAGAGAGCGGGACCAGCGATTGAGGACGCTGTGAAAGAGTACGGGGTAGTCCGCAAGATGGCCGCAGGCTGAGATAGCAAGATATCCGTCTACGGCGATCCGCACCACGAACCCAATCGAATCAACCTTCGCCACTGTGCGGTTGCGGACCGCGAAAACCCGCGGCTGCGTTGCGCGCTGGGATCCTGGCGATGGTCTTCAAGTTGGCGAAGAGGGCGGAACAACGCTGGCGCAAACTTAAAGGCGCCGCACGCCGGACCCAGGTGAGCGACGGCATTGCATTTCAAAGACGGACTCCAAGAGGAGGGTCAGAGAATCGCCGCCTGAGAGTTCTCTTGTACACGACTTTTGCAAAAAACTCTGTGACTGCCTTGAAAACTCTGAGACTGCCTTGGAAGTTCTTAAGAACGGTCCCGCTCTCCACGACCTTAAGAATCGATCGCAGAGAGGTCGTCGATCTTAAGAGATAAGTTTGTGTCCGCACTGCGTTTGTTGCCGATCTTAAGATCTTAAGATGTTGAAACGATGTCACTTGTCAGGAGATCGGAACTCCGAAAAACGCGTCTATCATGTCTGCCCACTTAAGTTCTGCACGTAACCCGATTCTGCACTGACTGGAAATTCCTCCTGATTTGAGGCACCATTCCTTCGTCTCAACGTTACCTCGCTGCTGGCTGCGGAGTTGTCTTTGCCCACTAAAGCCCGGAAGAGCAAATCGAGAGGTGCTGAGCCACGCCTGGAGGCTACGCTTTGGGCGGCGGCAGACAAGCTGCGCGGCCATATGGACGCGGCTGAGTACAAGCACGTGGTCCTTGGCCTCATCTTTCTGAAGTACATCTCGGATGCCTTCGAGGAGCACCAGAACAAACTAAGCGACGACATTGCGAATCCGGAGAGCGAGCTTTTTCTGGACAAGGCCGAGGAACGCGAAGCCGCGCTTGAAGATCGCGACGAATACATTGCTGCCAATATCTTCTGGGTGCCGCAGGAGGCGCGCTGGTCGCACCTGCGCGCAAACGCAAAGCAGCCGACCATTGGTAGGACGCTCGATGATGCGATGGTCGCTATCGAGCGCGACAACCCTACGCTCAAAGGCGTGCTGCCAAAAGACTACGCGCGGCCTGCGCTTGATAAGCAGAGGCTCGGCGAAATAATCGACTTGATCGGGACAATCGGACTCGGTGACAAAGCGAATCAGTCGCGAGATATGCTTGGTCGTGTCTATGAATATTTCCTCGGCCAGTTTGCTAGTGCCGAAGGAAAGAAAGGTGGACAGTTCTACACGGCACGGTGTGTTGTTCAGCTTCTCGTCGAAATGCTTGCTCCATACAAAGGCCGCATTTTCGATCCCTGCTGTGGATCAGGCGGGATGTTTGTGCAAAGCGAAAAGTTTGTCGAAGCTCACGGCGGACGCATCGGCGACGTAAGCATCTTTGGTCAGGAGTCGAACCCGACGACTTGGAAGCTCGCGAAGATGAACCTTGCTATTCGCGGCATCGAGAACAATTTGGGGAAGGAAAATGCCGACAGTTTCCATCGGGATCTCCACAGAGACCTCAAGGCCGATTACATTCTTGCTAACCCGCCGTTCAATGATAGCGACTGGGGCGGTGAGCGCCTGCGCGAAGATGTGCGCTGGAAATACGGAGTACCGCCGGCAGGTAATGCGAACTTTGCCTGGGTTCAGCACTTCATCCATCACCTCGCGCCAATAGGGATCGCCGGCTTTGTGCTTGCGAACGGCAGCATGTCGTCGAATCAATCCGGTGAAGGAGAGATTCGAAAGAACATAATCGAGGCTGATTTGGTTGACTGCATGGTCGCACTTCCTGGCCAGCTTTTCTACAACACACAGATTCCGGTGTGCCTTTGGTTCCTCGCTCGGGATAAGCGCAATCATCGTTTTCGTGATCGTCGCGGTGAGACTCTGTTCATCGACGTGCGCAAGATGGGAAGCATGATGGATCGCGTTCACCGTGAGTTGACTGCTGAAGACATTGAGAAGATCGCGAACACATACCACGCATGGCGCGGCGATCAAAGGACGAGCGAATACGAAGACGTTGCTGGTTTCTGCAAATCAGCAAAGCTCGATGAAATTCGTGTGCATGGCTACGTGTTAACGCCAGGCCGATACGTTGGCGCAGCGGAAAGTGAAGACGACGGTGAACCTTTTGAGCAAAAGATGAAACGCCTGACATCGACGCTTGAGGAGCAATTCGCGGAATCTGCACGATTAGAGAACGCGATCCATGAATCGTTAGGAACTATAAGAAATGAAGCGTAACGGCGTTCATCGTTATACATTCGGCGAGTTGATCGATAAAGGAATTCTCCTTGTCAATGATGGCTATCGAGCGAAGCTTGAAGAACTCGGAGGCGACGGCCCGATCTTTCTGAGAGCGGGACACGTAACGGATACGCACATTGATTTTGATGGGGTTGATCGTTTCTTTATCGAGTTAGCGCCCAAGGTCCAGAACAAGATGTCTCAGCCTGGAGATGTAGTAATCACAACGAAGGGCAACAGTACAGGCAGAGTCACGTATGTTAACGAGAATCTTCCTCGATTCGTATACTCACCGCACTTGAGTTTTTGGCGCTCCCTCCAAACTGACGAGCTTGTGCCTGGTTTCCTGCGATATTGGTCGCGCGGCCCGGAATTTCAGGATCAACTCGCGGCGCTCGCGTGCGCGACGGACATGGCCCCTTATCTCAGCCTAGTAGACCAGCGGAGACTTTCTATCACATTGCCACGACCCGACGAGCAGCGTGCGATCGCGCACGTTCTCGGAACGCTAGACGACAAGATTGAATTGAATCGGCGAATGAACGAGACGCTAGAAACGATGGCCCAAGCGCTCTTCAAATCCTGGTTTATAGACATGACAGAGAATGGATTGCCCGAAGGTTGGCGCGAAGCGGAGTTAAATGAAATTGCATCTGTGATTGATTGTCTTCACTCGAAGAAACCCGAACGTAAGACTGAAGGCAAGCCTCTCTTACAACTCTGGAATATCCGCGATGATGGACTAATCGATATGGCGGATACCTACTACATCGCTGATGAGGATTATCACCGATGGATTTCACGGATGGAGGCAATGCCAGGCGACTGCGTTATTACAAACGTCGGCAGGGTCGCCGCAACTGCACAGATTCCCGCCTGGCTGCGAGCCGCTCTGGGTAGGAATATGACGGGCATCCGCTGCCGATCATCATTCCCGTATCCGAGTTTCCTTATTGAGTGTTTGAGATCCGCTGCGATGAAAGAAGAAATCGCTCAGAGGACAGACATGGGTACGATTCTTGACGCACTCAACGTGCGAAACATTCCGCGACTTCGATTCATTAAACCAACTGATAGGAAGGCGTCACGGTTCGAAGAAATTTGTCGACCTCTGCGCGCGAAGATGGAGCTGGATCTACATGAGTCTTGCACACTGAGGTCCCTCCGCGACACGCTCTTACCCAAGTTGTTGTCCGGTGCGATTCGGCCTGCTGACGGAACGTGTATGAGGAAGGATTTTGCCGATGCCTGATGTTTACTGCGTCCGCGCGGAGTTCGGAACTTACACAAAACAGTTTTTGGATGGCGGCTATGTCGCTATTGGGTGGATGCCTAAGGTTGATCTCTCGCGCGTGAAGACCAGGGATGAGCTTTATCCTCTTTACAAGAAAGAGCACCCGCAAGATACGAGCAACGTCGTTATTGGACAGCAGGTTGGACAGATCGCGCGTTTCCTCTTTGACATCAAGGCGGGCGATTTTGTGATCACCCCACCGGCGGACACGGAGATTCTACATTACGGAATCGTCGACGCAGATCCCTCTTACTTCTATTTTCAGGGTAATGATGGCTGCCCATATCCACATCGTCGGCGCGTCAAGTGGAATACCGAGACAGTCAGACGTTCAGACTTTTCGGTCCCTTTTCAAAATACAATTCGTTCCTCTCTGACGGTTTACAACATTTCTCAATCAGAACACTTTTTTGAAATCATTGGCCGCAAGGATCTCATTCGTCGTTCCCGAAAAGAAGTTTATGACCCCTATCAAGCTGTTCTAGATCAGTTATTAGAGTTAAACGACAAGGAGTTTGAAATTTTAATTACCCATATGCTCGCGGCACTTGGATTTGAAGGATCAGAACACACTGGAAAGACAGGTGATGGAGGTGTCGATGCAACCGGTGAATTGAATGTAGCAAATCTAGCTAAGGTAAAAATCTTCGTTCAGGTTAAGCGCTACAAGCTGGGAACCAAGATAAACAAGAATGTCGTAAAAGCGTTGCGCCAGTCGATTCCCTCTGGCGGCCAAGGCGCATTCATAACAACTGCCGATTTCCAATCAGCGGCAAGCGAGATTGCTCTTGAGCAGGGTTTCCCGCGAATCGGCCTCGTTAACGGGAATCAATTAGTTGACCTTCTTGTTGAGCACTGGGTCGACATTCCACAAGAGTTTCAAGAAAAACTCGGCCTGAAGTTAGGGCTTGTGAGAGGTTGAGGTGATCCTGTGATGAACAGCGAGTCAGAGCCAGAATCAAAACAAAGTGCCATGTCGGTTGATCTCCGCGCCGAACTCAGACGGAACCTTGCTGCTGAGTTTAAGAGCGGGCTCTCATCAACGGCTCTTAGTAACGAACAACAGACGGCTTTGGGTGAACTGGTAAAGGGCGGAACCGTGACGCCCACTCGAATCTTGGAGGTTCTCCGAACCTAAAAAAGTCTGCTAACTAAATGAACGAGCAAGCTAGAGAAATCCGATTTGAACACTTCAGGGGGCTGCCTAACTATTCGTGTGAGTTGAGAGGGAAGAGCGTCGTAATTCTCGGTGGAAACGGCAAAGGTAAGAGCGGCATCGTTGATGGGATCGAGTTTCTCTTTGCAGGAAAAATCGGACGCTTTCATGGCGAGGGCACAGGTGGCATCGATGCGGAGGAGGCTATTCAGCACATCGATAAGAATGGTGAACCCGCCGTCGAGCTTTACTTCAAACCTACCAATGATAAGGTGAGACGAGCTCTCTCAAGCACTGAACTTGAAATACCCGCGAAGCCCACTATTAAGAACTACATTACGTCGCATCCACCCGTCGAGTCGTTCATTCTTAGACGTGGACAGATTCTAAATTTCATTTCAGACCAGGATGCAAATCGGTACAGGAAATACATCCAGTTATTGGGTCTAACTGACGTCGATAATCTACAACGCTCATTCGTCGAGGCCGGCCAACTTGCTGAGACTCAACTGGCGACTGCGCGCCAGGCTTTGTCAAATGAACTTGCCGTCTTTAGGGAATCCGGGTGGGCTCCTACCACGCTCGATTCGATATTAGCACGCTGCTCAGAGGTCAGTCGCGAGTTCGGTTTTCCAGAGCTGACGCATTGGGAGCAGCTTGATTCGGTAATCGCATCGCTCGAATCAAAACGCTCGCCAGAAACTGCAGCGCAAGTCGATGCGCTTAATAGGGCAATAATGTCATTCGAACGACCGCTTCCTTCGGGTGTGTCGGGCCTAGTAGCTGAAGCCGATGAAATTCAGGTTGTTTTGAAGACACTTCGCGAAGCCTCTGAAGAAGCAGCTGCGGCAGGCATCATAAGAGAAGGGATCATCTTCTTTGCAGCCAGAGATGCCAGTGTCTGCCCACTGTGTGAACGGTCTCTGGATGAGGGGTATGCGGATGTGCTTGAGAGACTCAACAAACGAAACGAAGCACTCACTCAATTGCGCCAGAATGAGGAGAGAATGGCTCGCGTGCTGGATCTTCTCATCACAAAGGTCCATCAGACCGATAATTTGTTGGACAACGATCTCAAGAGTGATTCTCTGCTGGTACCAGAAGACGTCAAGTCTCTTCGTGACGCAAGAGCGTCTTCATTGAGGTGGTGGCGACTGCTCAAGCGGATCCAAAGGGATCACAGCACCGATCAAATTGTGCGTCCCGTTAGACTAGAGGCTTTGCGTACTCTGCGAGTGCAACTCGTGGCTGGATTGACGGCGCGACGCACGTCGCTGATCTCAGCCAATACAACTCAACTTGAAAATGCTATTGCCTTTCTTAAAAAGGCAAAGAGTTCTGAGTCGAGAATTCAAAACGCCGAAGCTGAATTCGCCAAAGCGATAAAAGCCAGGGCCGATGCTAACCAGGCACGAGACGTTTTCTCCACGGCTCGGGAAAGATCAATCCAACTCATATTCGATCACATAGCGGGGAAGGTTCTTGAGTATTACAAAAAGCTCCATGACATCAATGCTGACGAAACCTCGGAGTGCTCTCAGTTAGTTTTAACCGCGACCCCACGGGCTGCGGCCGGTGGTTTGAGACTCGTCGTAGAGTTTTTGGGGTTAGTGGGTACGTCGGATCCACGGGCCTTTCTGAGTGAAGGTCACCTCGACTCGCTTGGTCTTTGTCTTTATTTGGCAACAGTTCGGCTTTTCAATCCACCTGGAACTCTACTCGTGCTGGATGATGTTTTGACTAGCATTGACAAGGAACATCGCCATCGAGTCGCCGAACTGCTGTTTGAAGAATTTGCCGATTTCCAGATTGTACTGACGACGCACGACGAACATTGGTTTGGCATTCTTCAATCACTGGCCCGGGCACGGGGGGACTTGGGCAAGTGGGTATTCAAACGGATCGCAAGGTGGACACTTCATGGAGGACCTGAATCCGCGGCGTTCGAATGTACGTGGTCGTTTATCGACTCAAATTTGACGGAGGACGCTTACCGCGAGTTAGGCGGTCCTTTGCGGCTGCTGTTAGAAGATTTCCTGAAACGAGTAGCTGCGAAAATCAGTTTGAAGGTTAACTATAAGTTTGACGGGAAATACACATCTGGAGACTTCACTTTTTCGGGGATTCAAAACGAAATCCGAAAGCAACTCATTGCGAAATCTCCCGGCGAAGAGGAAGTAATAAAGCGAGAGATCGGCAGAGTCTTCGGTCAGGGAGATTTGATAAATTTTCTTAGTCACGATAATCCCGGACGACTTGAAGTAACCCTGGCGCAAACCATCGACTTCGTTGCAGGCATTAAGGCGCTCACAAAACGCTGTCAAGATAACCAGATTATTCAGTGGATCACCGAGTGATCTTAATGTCTTACAGTATCCATCATCACAGATGCCTTGTTTAGTGATTCGAACGTAGCGAACACTGAGGCCTCATGGAATTAGACATTTCGTTTCACTACCCGCCAGAGCTTTTGAGTCTCCTGATTGACTGCATTCCGCTCCTTTGTCGCGGAAAGAAGGATGTGATTCTTTTCTTTAAGGGCGCTGGTGTCAGTCACACCATGACTAACGATCTTGTAAGGCGTCTTAATCAGGACAAGGACAGTATAGGCAAGTATGAGATGGCCAGAAAAGTTCTTACCCGTTTGAACGAAAAGGGGGAGAGCAGCCTTCGCGAGAGACGCGAGGTTCTGAAGCGTGTTGTCGAGTGGGAAGATTTCTCTACTTGCTGGCCCAGCGATCGATTGAAGGCTCAAGGTCTAGTTGCGGAGATTCGGCGAGTCGTAAACGTGAAGGACTCGTTCACAAGGATGAACCTGGAGCGGGAGGAGGAGGCGAGACAGCGTCGTGCCGAAATGGAGAAGAAACGAAAGCTTGAGGCTGAGCGTCGCGCACAACTTGAGCAAGTGAAGAAGGATCTCTTCGCGTTGTTCAAAGAAAACAATCCGCAGCGGCGCGGCAAAGCTTCTGAGAAAGTCTTGAATCAGCTCTTTAAGTGTGCGGGAGTTTTGGTTCGTGAGGCTTTCGTATCGAGGGGTTTCGAAGGTGAAGGCGTTACCGAGCAGATCGACGGAGTTGTTGAAATCGATGGCGAACTGTATCTGGTTGAGATGAAATGGTGGCATGAGCCGATTGGTGTACCTGAGGTTTCGCAGCACTTGGTGCGCGCCTTTAGCCGCGGACAGGCTCGTTGCATTTTCATTTCAGCGTCGGATTACACAGGACCTGCTATAACGACATGCCGAGAAGCCCTCCAGCGCGTCGTCGTCGTTCTCTGCAAGCTGGAAGAGCTCGTCTTTGTTCTAGAGAAGGAGGCTGACCTCAAGACATTTCTTAAAGAGAAGATCAACGCGAGTATTATTCACAAGAATCCACTATACAATCCGCTCGCCCTGCTATGAGCATTCCGTTCACAGAATCTACTGTTGAAGAAGCCGCGCTCTCGTGGTTTGGCGAGCTGGGTTATTCCATTTTGGCTGGGCCCGAGATCGCGCCGGGCGAATTACTCGCGGAACGCGATAACTTCGGCGAAGTAATTCTTCCAAAGCGACTGCAAGCTGCTCTTTATTCACTCAATCCAAATCTCCCAGCCGAAGCGATAGATGATGCCCTACGAAGGCTAAGCCGACCCGAAGCGCCGTCGCTTATCGCAAATAATCGCATTTTTCATCAAATGCTTGTTGACGGTGTCGAAGTTGAATATCGCCGACCAGATGGAAGTATCGCCGGTGATCGCGTTCGACTGATTGATTTCAATAATCCCGACGTAAACGACTGGCTCGCGGTCAATCAGTTCACGATCATTGAAGGACAAAACAATCGCCGTCCCGACATAATCATATTTGTTAACGGTCTTCCCATCGCAATCGTTGAGTTGAAGAATGCGGCGGATGAAGATGCGACCTCATACAAAGCCTTCAAAGACCTACAAACATACAAGCTACTTATTCCTTCTCTTTTCATTAACAACGAACTACTTGTAGTTTCCGATGGAACGTGTGCGCGCGCAGGGACGATGAGCGCAGATTGGGAGCGGTTCATGCCGTGGCGCACAATTGAAGGTGAAGAGCTCGCGCCGCGCTTGATGCCTGAGTTGGAAGTCCTCTTGCGTGGAATGTTTGATAAGCGACGGATGCTCGACTTGCTCCGATACTTCATCGTTTTTGAAGAAGATGAAAACGGCGAACTGATCAAAAAGATGGCGGGGTATCATCAGTTTCATGCCGTGAATAAAGCGGTCGAGGAAACGATGAATGCTTCGTCACCCGACGGCACAAGACAAATCGGTGTTGTATGGCACACGCAAGGGTCAGGCAAAAGCCTCACGATGGCGTTTTATGCCGGTCGGATCGTGCTTCACCCAGCCATGGAAAATCCAACTCTCGTCGTCATTACCGACCGCAACGATCTCGACGATCAGTTGTTCGGCACGTTCTCCCGCTGTCATGAGCTCTTAAGACAAAGGCCCGTGCAGGCGGAAGATCGGGACGACTTGAAAAGAAAACTTCAAGTTGCATCGGGCGGAATCGTTTTCACGACTGTGCAGAAGTTCTTTCCCGAGCAAAAGGGCACGGTCTATCCGATGCTGTCAGATCGACGCAATATCGTAGTCATCGCTGACGAAGCTCATCGGACTCAGTATGACTTTGTCGATGGCTTTGCTCGGCACATGCGCGACGCCCTACCGAATGCGTCCTTCATTGGCTTCACCGGTACGCCCATCGAATTGAAGGACGCCAACACGCGCGCGGTCTTTGGCGATTACATCAGCATCTATGACATCCAGCGCGCGGTTGAAGATAAGGCGACGGTGCCGATTTTTTACGAGAGCCGTCTGGCGAAACTCGCGCTCGACGCGAACGAGAAGCCGCACCTGGACGAAGATTTTGAAGAAGCGACCGAGGGCGAAGAGGTTGATCAAAAGGAAAGGCTCAAGAGCAAGTGGGCCGCGCTGGAAGCGGTGGTCGGAACCGAAAAGCGAATCGCGTTGATTGCCGAGGACCTGGTGCGGCATTGGGAGGCGCGGCTGGAAGCGATGGACGGCAAGGCAATGATCGTCTGCATGAGCCGGCGCATATGTTTTGACCTGTACGAAGCCATCCGCAAACTTAGACCTGACTGGCACGATTCGGACGACAAGCAAGGCGTTATGAAAATTGTAATGACGGGCGCGAAGTCTGATCCGCTTGAATGGCAGGAACATATTCGCGGGAAGAAGAAGCGCTCGGATCTTGCTAAGCGATTCAAGAATCCGGCCGATCCATTCAAGGTGGTAATCGTGCGCGACATGTGGCTGACGGGATTTGATGTTCCGTGCCTGCACTCGATGTACGCCGATAAGCCCATGCGCGGCCACGGACTGATGCAGGCAATAGCTCGGGTGAATCGAGTCTTTAAGGACAAGCCCGGCGGATTGGTAGTCGATTATTTGGGCCTAGCTCATGAACTGAAGAAGGCGCTGGCGAATTACACAGAAAGCGGCGGCAAAGGCCAGACGGCGATCGATCAGGAAGAAGCGGTCGAGGTGATGCTGACGAAATACGAGATTTGCCGCGATCTGTTTTTTGGATTCGATTGGTCTTCGTGGAAGGGTACGCCCGCGCAGAAATTGAGTCTATTGCCTCCTGCACAGGAACACATTCTGAAGCAGGAGCAAGGGAAAGACCGCTTGTTGAAAGCTGTTACGGAATTGACCCAAGCGTTCGCATTGGCAGTGCCGCACGACTCTGCGCTCGGTATTCGAGATGATGTTGGATTCTTTCAGGCGGTGCGTGCGGTGATTGCGAAGACTTCATCGGATCGGCAGAAAAAGACCGAAGATGTGAACTTCGCTTTGCGCCAGATTCTTTCGCGGGCGGTCGCTTCGGATGAAGTGCTGGACATATTTGCTGCCGCCGGATTGAAGAAACCAGACATCTCGATCCTTTCGGAAGAATTCCTGGTAGAAGTGCGCGGGATGCCCCAGAAGAATCTAGCGGTTGAGTTACTGCGCAAATTGCTTAACAACGAAATCAAGACTCGGTCGAGGAAGAACGTCGTGCAGTCGCGATTGTTCTCAGGGATGCTTGAGAAGGCCATCATTAAATATCAGAACCGCACGATTGAGACGGCTGCCGTCATTCAGGAATTGATCGATATCGCACGCGAGATGCGCGAGGCGGAGCAACGCGGTGAAGAGCTTGGTCTCAATGAAGATGAGAAAGCGTTTTATGATGCGCTCGGCGTAAATGATAGTGCCGTACAGGTGCTGGGAGACGAAACTCTAACGACGATTGCGCGCGAGTTGGTTTACATGGTACGACGGAACGTAACTATCGATTGGACAGTGAAAGAATCAGTCCGGGCGAAGTTGCGAATCATGGTTAAGAGAATACTGCGGAGGTATGGCTACCCGCCTGATAAGCGAGAGAGTGCGACGCGGACGGTGTTGGAGCAAGCGGAGGTTCTGTCCACGAGTTGGGCTGAAACGCTCTCAAGCGATTACCAGCCGGAAGCCGGGTTCCGCTTGCGTATAGTGCAACCGAGGCCGGAAGATCGTTACGTGACCTGCGTACCATTTGTGCCGCTGAAAATGGCAGCTGGGACATTCGGTGATCCGCAATACGTCGAGGATGAGAACTGGGAGTGGGTTGAGATTAGAAGTAAACACCAGCTGCGATCTGGCATGTTTGTGGCGCAGGTCACCGGACGATCGATGGAACCAATGATTCCCGACGGTTCTTATTGTCTGTTCGCATCACCAGTCGAAGGTTCGCGTCAAGGCAAGACGGTACTCGTCCAGTTGCGCGATGCGGTCGACCCAGAAACGGGGGAGCGCTTCACAGTCAAACGCTATGAGAGCGAGAAGGTGGAAACCGACGATTCGTGGCGACATTCCAGGATCACACTAAAGCCCCTCAATCCTGAGTTCGAGGCTATTGAACTTGCGGACCTGCAAGAGGGACAAATGCGCGTGATCGCGGAGTGCGTTGAGGTTTTGGAAGCGTGATTCGCGTTGACATCAAATCGGAACTGTTGACTTGGGCTCGCGAGCGCGCGGGTTTGGAGACTGATGACCTCACCAATCGGTTTCCCAAGCTTGCGGCGTGGGAGGAAGGAACTTAGACTGCCTTCAAGGACTAAGGAGCCATGAAGTACAAGCTCAAAATCCAAGGATTGCGCACGCCGCCCGGCACGATTTCGATTCGTGCACTCAAGGATTTGGTTGATACGGTCATCGAGTCTTCTGAGCGTGGCCTCCGGCTGGCGGTCCAGGGTGAAAGTGTTAAGCGGGGCCCAATCCCTGCCTGGTTGGCTCGTTCGCTGGATTTCACGGTTACCGGACTCAAGAAGGGTTCGACTACCGTGCTGCTTGAGGTGCCGGAGTTGGGCGAAACTGCACCGGAACAGATCAAGCAACAGGATTTATGGTATTCGAAGCCGACCCCGAACGACACTGCCATCAGTTTACTTAGCAGGTCGGTTCGGGAAGCGGTCTCCGAGAACCTGGAGAGCAATGCCTACGATAAAGGCGTGCTCGATGGCTTGCTGTCATTCGAATCCTTCTTCAAGAGTTTTGGAAATAAACTCGTCGTGCAAGCCCCCAAACGGCCCATCGAGAATTTTTCGCTGGGATGTGGAGAGCTTGAACGCATCCGACACCTTAAATCTGAAACCCCTGAGCCAACGGCATTCGTGATCTCTGGACAGTTCGACATGATTCAACACAGCAGCCGGAAATTTCAGTTACTGTTAAGCAATCACCAAATAATTCCCGGCACGATCGATCACGATATTCTGAACGTCGAAAACATGCGCGAGTTTTGGGGGAAGAAAGTCACTATAAAAGGAATTATCCATTTCAATCCCGGCCGGAAAGTGCGATTACTTGAAGCCCAAACCATAAAACTCGCTGAACAGGGCGAAGAAGTTTTCGAGAGGGCGCCAGCCCCGCCAAGACCTGTCGCGTTGTTTGATTCTGATTTGCGAAAGATCAATGTCGGTCCTGCCCTCGAAGAAATCTGGGGCAAATGGCCCGGCGAGGAGTCTATCGACGAACTCCTGGCTGCCCTCACTCCTTGATTGCCTCAGCCCGACATGCAAAAGTTTGTTCTCGACACAGGTATTGTTCTCGGTTACGTGAGGGCCGCAGGCTATGCCGAATACGTCGAAAAGAAGTACGGCCTCTTTAATCCTCCAAACATTCCTCTGATTTCGATCGTCAGCAAGGGCGAAATTTATTCGTTGGCAATCCAATTCCAATGGGGAACCGGGAAACTGAAAACGCTCGATGAATTGTTAAGGAAACTGCCTGTAGTCGATGTCAATGATGATCAGATTCTTCACCGGTACGCCGAAATAGACGCTTACAGTTGGGTAGGGATCATGCGCGATCGCTTCCGAGAGGGCAGACCGCACGTGTCATGGGGAAAAACGATCTTTGGATCGCTGCTACTGCTTCGGTCTTGAATGCGGACCTCTTAGTGATCGATCATGATTTTGATCATCTGGATGGCGTTTTCCTTGAAGTTATCTATATCGACCAGAAGCTGACGGCTACAGATTCATGAAGGCGCAGCCAAAGAGCCTGTCGTAAATGATCCGAGTCGATATCAAACCAGAGTTACTAGGTTGGGCCCGCGAGCGCGCGGGCTTGGAAACTGCTGACCTTACCCATCGGTTTCCCAAGCTTGCGGCGTGGGAGGAAGGGACCGCAAGACCAACGCTCAAACAAGTCGAGGACTTCGCCAAAGCCACTCACACGCCGGTCGGATTCTTGTTTCTTAAGGAGCCGCCGGTTGAGAAGATTCCTATTCCTGATTTCAGAACGATCCGAAATAAACCCGTCGCGCGTCCCAGTCCTGATCTTCTCGACATGATCTACGTCTGCCAGCAACGTCAGGAGTGGTACCGCGACTTTGCGCGAGCCGAACGAATTTCGGAGCTCTCATTTGTTGGAGCTGTCACCTTACAAAGCAGCGTCGAGTCCACTGCAATGATCATGAGGCGCGCTTTAGGTTTTGACATCGAACAACGTCGGCGAATCCCAACCTGGACGGACGCTCTGCGCCTCTTCATCGCACAAGCTGATGAAGTTGGAATTATGGTCATGTGCAGTGGCGTGGTGCTGAATAATAACTACCGGCCACTTGACCCTGATGAGTTTCGCGGTTTTGCCCTTTCCGACAATCTTGCCCCGCTGGTGTTCATAAATGGGGCCGACACAAGGGCCGCTCAGATGTTCACACTTGCGCATGAACTCGCGCATATCTGGCTTGGTCAATCCGCGGTGTCGGACACACAAGCTTCGCTGGTTCCAGAGCATCAAGTCGAAGGTTGGTGCAACAACGTTGCTGCTGAACTTCTCGTTCCGCTCGAGGTTCTAAAACAGGAGTTTGACGGTGGTTTGAGTTTAAGGTCGGAGCTTGACCGTCTGGCCAGGCTCTTCAAGGTTAGTACGTTAGTGATCCTCCGCCGAATTCATGATGCTGGAGGCCTCACTAAAGAAGAGTTTTGGCGCGAGTACGAAAAGGAGCTGAAGCGACTACTCGCAATTTCCAAAGGTAGCGGCGGCAACTTTTACCTGACTCAAGCGGTGCGGGTTAGCAAACGTTTCGCTCGGGCACTCGTGATTAGCACGCTTGAGGGCCAAACCTTACACCGCGATGCCCTCCGTATGCTCGGCTTCACAAAGTTTGACACTTTTCAAAAGTTAGGACGCAGCCTGGGAGTAATGGCGTAATGCCTTACTTGCTTGACGCCAACGTTTTCATTCAGGCCAAGCGCCTGCACTATGGAATGGACTTTTGTCCGGCGTTTTGGGCTTGGCTGATCGCAAAGAATGCCGCGAACGAAGTATTCAGCATTGATACTCCTCTTGCAGTGTTATCACTTGGGTTATGAGGTCGGGCGGTACATTAGTCTTGAGCGGGTGATCGAGGAGAACAAAGATAGGTACTACGAAACGCTGGAACAAAGCTCGCAAGGCTGGCACGAGGGCAAGCACGATCCCTGGCCCTACATCAATTACATTCTTTATATTCTCAAGACGGCCTATCGCGAATTTGAAGAGCGTGTGGGAACGCTGTCAACTGCTCGCGGAGCTAAGACCTCCATGGTTCTTGACGCTATCGAGCGCCTGCCGGACAACTTCAGGATGGCCGATCTTGAGCGCGCCGCTCCCAACGTTACGCGAGACATGATTCGCGTAGTGCTGAACCGATTGAAGAAGGACAATAAGATTTACTCTGAAGGTTACGGAGCGGCTGCGGTGTGGCGGAAAGGATCGAAAAGGCATTGAACCGCGCATAGTGGTAATAACTCACGAGTGGTGGTAATAAAGGTGGTAACAAGAGTTTCATCACAGAGGGATCGTAAGCTGGTTTAGTTAAACTCTCGTCTCTTCGCTAAATCAGATCAGGCAGGTCCTCACGAGCACGCAACAGCCGAATTGATCGCGCCTGACCCGGCGCTCTTTCGATAAGCCGTTTTGCCTCCAATGTCAAAATCATTTGGTGCACTGAGGGCGGGGAGACGTTGAAATATGTCTGCATCTCAGCTTTGGCCGGGGCACGTCCGTGAATCTTTGTGTAGTAGAAGATGAACGCGAGGTACTGGCCCTGCTTATGTGTGTACCGGGAATTCCCTGTTGTTGGATGCTCAGCATCTTCTTCATCCTCAACTATGCGGATCGGTTCGTCACTCAGATCAAACACCAGACTGTGAAACTCAACCTCGAACCAATCCAAAAACATCTTCAAGTCTCGTTGTTGCGGCCAGGTGGCTTACTCCGTCCACCATCCCTCCAGTTGTTCTTCGAAGAGAATGTCGTAGCAGGTATTAAGAAACTCTTCCTGATCCGAGTCCTGCCAGATCTCCGGTATCAGATAAGCGGTTGAATCCTCATTCAGACCCTCAAGCGTGAGGTCTTTGCTTTCCTCGTCGAGCGAGCACGCCCAGTCAAGAAACGGCTGTTTGGGCCTCAGGATTATCAGGGAGCGATTTATCTCAGACATTACTTTCTCTCGAGCTGGCACCGTGCTGAAGTATTCACCGTAACGAGAGTCCCGGAACATTAATTTGCGCGTGTGCAATATCGCGGCCGCGGCAGAGGTTAAGCTTCCAAGGGTCGGGCCGGAGCGTTGGATACCTGACTCGAATGGCCTGTCGACGGGATTCATCTCTGATCATCGTACCGATCAAGGAATTTCTGAAACTTCTCGAACAATTTGTCCAGCCGCTGTCGCTGCTGGGCGTCGCGGGTGTGATTCGCTTCCGCAGTGACGTGCCCCTGAATCTCCTCGATGTCATCAAGCGATAAATCCAGACGCAACCGCTTGCCTTCGACGACGGCATGTCGGCCAAACTCGTCGCCGACCATACTGCATGCGCGGATGTCTTCCAACTCCTGACCGCTAAAAGATATGGGCAGCTTAGTTCCGTAAGAGATGCTTTTCCGATTCATATGATCAACTTAACATAGTGTTCACGGTGAACCTGAATGTTGTCCATGATGGTTCAGATGCCGACTACGCTATGCGAAGCGTGCGTATGGTAGCGGATTCAGTATAATCCGGCTAAAACGATGACGAGATCCGTCAAGACCAAAACAAAGCGAGACCTTAAGCGGGATCAGTTTGCCGAACTCAGCGAAGGTATGCACGCTATCGCCGAAGCGCGTCGGGGAAAGGGAACGCTCAAGGCCCATGTGGTTGAGTCAAGAGCGTCGTTAAAAAAGTCTAAAGACATCAAGGTCTTTATTTCGCTGCGGGACTCTAAATGTGATGAATGCGGCGAAGAGTTAGGACGCAAAGCGTGGATTACTCTGGAAGAGAACAAAGGCGCTTTGTGCCTCGCGTGCGCGGATTTGGACGAGTTGGTCTTTCTTCCCAGCGGAGACGCGGCGTTAACCAGACGTGCACGAAAGCATTCGGCGCTTTCAGCGGTAGTTCTGAAATTCAGCAAAGCGCGTGGGCGATACGAGCGTCAGGGACTGTTAGTTGAAGAGAACGCATTGAATCAGGCGGAAGCTGAATGCCTGGCCGACGCGGAAGCCAGAGAGCGTCGCGCCGAGCGGGAAAGAGAACGACGAGCGGAGCTGGACCAAAGCTATGTGGAACAGTTTGCCAAACGAATCCGCGAACTTTTTCCCGCCTGTCCGGCTGAACGAGAGTTGCAGATCGCCGAACACGCCTGCCGCAAATACAGTGGGCGTGTCGGTCGCTCAGCGGCAGCCAGGAGTTTCGACGAAACCGCCGTACTGCTGGCGGTGGCGGCGCATATTCGACACCGCGAAACAAATTACGATCAACTACTAGCAGCGGAATCAGACCGCGGCGACGCTAGAGCGCAGGTCAAACACCGGGTTGATGAACTATTGCGGCGTTGGCAACGCGGAGCGCTGGATGATGAAAGCCCGCAGAAACTGAAGGGTAAGGATCGAATGGAAGCGATCGAAGGCATCAAGGGTGGTCTCGACAGCATGAAGCGTCGGGCCGGAAACCCAGAGCACAAGTTCTTCCAGGAGTTCTTCGCCGATAGGAGTATTCCTGAAGACGAGTGACCTTCTGATCTTTGAAGACACAGCGACTTTGAGATCCGGCGAAAGATCGATTTGACAACAACCAAGATGGTCGATCGGTCATTTTCTAAAATGACCGCTGTCCTGCTGGATCCGAAGGAATGTGAGTGTGTGACTAGGATTCCACGACTTTATCAATCTATGCAAGATCCTGAATGTGTGTCCGGATTGACTATCGAAACGCCTAAGAGATTAAGCTATCATTACCGATAACTTGGAAGGTCTTCGAATTTCGCATTATCGCATTCTCCGCCACTTGGGATCAGGCGGTATGGGTGAGGTCTATGCTGCCGAGGACGAGCGATTGCGACGCGAGGTGGCCATCAAGTTCATCTCCCGTGAAAATGCGACAGACCAGCGAGCTCAGCGCCGTTTTGAGTTGGAAGCCCGAGCAGCCTCTGCCCTGAATCATCCCAACATCTGCACAATCTTCGAAGTCGACGACTACCAAAACACACCATTCATTGTCATGGAGTTGCTTGAAGGGAGCAACTTGAGTCTGATCTGCAGCCACGGTCCCATCTCTTTGTCGGATCTGGTGAAATGGGGCATTCAGATCGCGGACGCTCTTGCTGCGGCCCATGCACGAGGGATCGTACATCGTGATATCAAACTCGCTAACATCTTTATCACTGCCCGTGGCGATGCGAAAGTACTCGATTTTGGACTGGCGAAGCTGCAGCATCTCCAGGATGTGGAATTGTCTAGAGCGGAAACCCTCGCGATTACACGCATTGGCTCAGTAGTCGGAACGGTAGCCTATATGTCTCCTGAGCAAGCGCGTGGTGAGGCCGTCGATGCACGAACTGATCTGTTTTCATTGGGCGCCGTACTCTACGAGATGGCAACAGGGAAACCCGCATTCGATGGTCCCACACCTGCCGTCATTTTCAATTCCATTCTCACGGTAACGCCTCGCCCCCCTGCTCAACTGCGAGAGGATCTACCAACTGAGTTGGATAGAATCATTTGCAAGGCTTTGGAAAAGGATCGCGAGGTACGGTATCAGAGTGCTGCCGAAATCAAAGCGGACCTGGTGCGCCTGCAACGCGATTTACAATCAGGAACAACCAAACGCGCGGGACCCGCGACAGAGCCTCAACGCAACATGCGCCCAATGATATGGATCGGATCCATCCTCGTGCTGGCCCTCGTGATCGGCGCAATCGTTGTTTTCGTTATCAGAGGCAGACCAAAAGTTCCACAACTGACCTCTCCGCGGATGACAGTCGCGGTTCTTCCTTTTCAAAATGCTGCGAACGATCCGAAACTCGATTACTTGGCTACGGCGCTGCCAGACGAAATTATCACCACGCTCAGTTATGCCCCGACCTTAAGTGTTCGCCCCTTCAGTATGTCTCAGCGTTTTACCGGCCAGAATTCAGATCCCCATGAGGCAGGTCAACAATTACGAGTATCGGCTGTGGTTACCGGGCATTTCCTTCGTCAAGAGGATCGTCTCGCCGTAACACTTGAGGCTACTGATATCGCCACGGAGGAAATCGTCTGGCGTGGCTCGTTCGACGTTCTTACACAAGATGTGCTGAAGTTGCGTTCAGAAGTAACCAATATCTTGCAGAGGGGGCTCCTACCTGCGCTCGGAGTTTCTTCGGTTGCTCTCTCCGTCACCAAACCCAAAAGCGCGGAGGCCTACGAACTCTACCTGCACAGCCAGGACCGTGTCTACTGGAAAACCTCTAACAACAAAGAGGCCATCGCTCTGTTGGAGAAATCGGTTGCACTTGATCCTGGTTATGCGCCGTCGTGGCTGGCCCTTGGCCAGCACTATTCTATTGAGAAAGACTTTGCAAGCGGTGGAGAGGACACGTACAACAAAACCGTTGCCGCCCTGCAACGCGCTCACCAACTCGACCCCGATCTAGTGGCTGCATCGACCTTGCTGATCCAGACGCGACTATTCTATGAGGACCTTGCTTTAAGCTTTTCCCAGATTCAAGAACTGTCCCAAAGGCGCCCGCGCCGTGCCGAGGTTCACAAGCTGTTTTCAGAAGCTCTGCGTGCGGCCGGCGCTCTCGATTTGGCCGCGCGTGAATGTAAGATCACGCATCAGCTTGATCCTGAGCTGCCTGCCTCGTGCTTTGTGCTCTACATACATATGGGTAACTTCGCCAAGGCACGTGAGGAACTCGCTCGCTCATCAGGAGAGTTTGCTTCGATGATGATGGGTCAGGTGCTATTACGAGAAGGTAGAGTCGAAGAAGCCTTGCCCAAGCTGAAGTTCCCCTCGGGCTTGCAGTATGAACTGATCCGTGACTGCGTGCCCGACGCAGCTACCACGAAATGTGCGGCGACGGCGCGGGAGTCGGAAGCCAGCTTCCGCACTATCCCTTTCACCGATGCTTGGTATTTCGGGGCCGCCTTGCTTTCCTTCGTAGGAAAGAAGGATGCTGCGATCCGACTGCTGCGATCGGCGACCGAGCATAGTTTTTGTGTTTATCCTTCCGTAGATTACGATCCCTTGTTTGACAGCATCCGACAGTCTGAGGAATTCAAAGCGGTACGCCAGGCAGGCGTTGAATGCCAAAGAAAATTTGCTCCCTATACAAGAATTCAAATTCAGTAGAAGACGAAGCGCTACTGAGGTTCGCAGTCATCAATCGGAACGGCAAAGGCCCTTTCGTCACATTGACCGCGGTACGCATATTCTCCGGTATGGCGTGCGGTTAGAGGGAAGTCATCTGCAAGGTGGTGTGGCCCAACAGCGACATGATGTCCATCGTGAACGCCTGGTTACAGCCTGACGAACATGCAGGATCTACAGAACCAATTTCCTGGCGCGCAAGATCCGATGGATGGCGTGAACCGCCGTTCATCCGCTTGTTGGACGCCGGACTTGGTGTTGAGGACTCTTCACACCGCATCATTCGCCTCCCGCGCCACGCGGTTGCTGATCGTAAGCCCCTTTACTTGAGCTTGGCGAAACGGCCAAGTGGCTCCCGCTTTCCTGTTCTGTTCTTAGGTGGCTGATGCGAGGTTGAGTGGCATTGCTTAGACAGCAGGGGCGCCCAGGAAGTGACGCCCCTACAGTTCTCTCCTATTCGCAATCTGCCACGGAGATATGCGATGGCCTTATGCTTTGGCAGCAGCCGTAGCCGCTTCGTCCAGAATCTTCGCGGCTCGGCCCGCATCAGCTACGCCGAAGATCAACAAGGGCTCATTCGAGCCTGGTTCGATCCCTGTGTAGGCATAGTTAATGTTGACGTTCGCTTCTCCGAGCTTGGAAGCGGCGCGCGCTAACTCACCCGGCCGATGTGGCAGCTTGACCTGAGCAACTTGCGCCTCAGTATATTTGAGCTTCTGGTTATCCAGAACCGACTTCACTGTCGTTGGATCATCCACAACCAAGCGAACCTGGCTCTTTCCCTCTAAGGGAATTGATTGGAAAGCCAGAATGTTCACTCCACGATCAGCTAGCGTTCGGCAGATCTTACCGAGAGTACCCGGCTGATCCTCCATTTGAACGGAAAACTCTTTTGTTGTTGGCATGTGAAGTAACCTCCTTATAGCTGGAGGTTCCGGGGAACGCGGGGAGCGTTCCTGCGAAACCATATTACTGTCGGGTTTCGACTTAAATTGTTAATGGAATCATACGACAGGATCGGTTGCACTTCAAGCCCAGGAAAATAAGAAACCTACCTCAATGTGGAGCGGTTTTTGATCTGGAGCGGGGCGCAATTCATTTTGTCCACCTTCCTGACCTGCGAATCGCCAAACACCTTGTTCTTGCCGGAGCGAAGCGGAGGCAAGAACGTTGGCTGGAGCGCCTTGTTGGGTGGCAGTCTGTTATAGATTCACGCTGAACGCTCGCCGTGTTTACTGGTACGGGAGCTAAACGCGAAGACGGTTCGGACTATGCCGCACCATTCCAGGTCAGATAGAATCAAGCGCGAACAGATCAGCACTGGAGAGCAGGGGCAACGCTCCAAAAACCAACGTATGAGCTCACCTCTTTCTCGAGGCACAAAACGAGGCCGCTATGAAATTCGCTCGCAAATCGGAGCGGGTGGAATGGGTGAAGTGTATCTTGCCGAAGACACGGAATTGGGTCGAACCGTGGCGATCAAGATTCTTCCTGAAGCTTTAGCCTCCGACCAGGACATCAGTCCCGCCCAACGAAGTAACGATTGCCTGTGATCACAATGTGGCGCGGTTTTGAATGGAAGGTTCCCCAATAACCAAAGCCAAACACGTCAAATGTAAGCGCGCTCGGCGTTGCGGATCGCGCGGTAGCGTTCGAAAGCTTTTCGTTCGTCTTCCCATCCGATCAGGGACTTGATCGTACTCCCGCGGTAAGTGTGCGCGAACATCTTCGGCGCGTTGCGCAGCACGAACAGCGGGCTGTGACGGAATGCGACGGGCATGTGACGACTTTTCATCCCTCGCTCCGCCCGCCACCTCATGTACTCTACTTCCTCGGCGGGCAGATGTTCAGTTCTGACCACTGCGGTTGTCCCGTCGTATTCTGCGAGCCTCTCGTTAACGATCAGCCCACGATCGCGAAAGTCTTTAGTCATGGGAGTTCGCGGGTACGGCGTTGGGTGCTGGATATAGGGCCAGTCGACATACCTCCTCGCAAATTCGAGGTTCGCCTCCACTGATTCGCGCGTGTCACTCGGGTTGCCCACGATTAAACCGCCGACAACGTACATCTTGTTCTTATGTATGTGGTCTATTGCTTTGATCGTTGCGTTACCCACCCTGCGACCGTTTTCGCGGTTCGTGTTTTTCGACCGGGCGCGCAGGAACTGCAAATCATCGTCAAGGATGTTCTCGATGCCGAGAAAGACGTAACGGAATCCTGCCTTGCGCATCAGGGGGGCAAGTCGCTCGCCATGATCCGCGATGGAGGAGGTCATCGCCTGCACTGTGTAGTCGATCGAGTTTAGCCCTGCGTCTTTGATGGCGTGGCAGAGCGCCTCGAATCGCCGAACATTAAGGGTGATGTTGTCGTCAACGATAAAGATTGCGCACGCACCGTGATCCCGAGCATCGCGGATGTCTTTGATCACGCGGTCGAACGAGTAGGTGTGAAAGTTGCGCCCGCGCATCTCAATGATCGAGCAGAAGCTGCAATCGTACGTGCATCCCCGCGAAGTCTCTACCACGTCGGCCTGCCTGCCCAGCATCGTGTAGCCGCTGAGCACGCGCGCTTTTCGGTTCGGCGGCCATATTTTCCCGCCGTCAAGACTACTCACGGCGCGGTTTTTGTTGTGGTGGAAACCGTCGTCAGTTCTGAATGACAGCCCGGCAACCCGGTCGTATCCACTTCCGCTTTCGATTGTGCGTAACAGTTCACGGAAAGTGATTTCTCCCTCGCCACGCACGATGAAATCAGCGCCACCGCCTGCTATCTCGGTGTAAGCCTCGGGCGCCAGACTTGGGTCATAGCCACCGACGGCCACGCGTACGGTCGGAGCGAGCGAGCGGACAAAGCGAATGATCTTCCTTGCTGTGTTACGTTGAAAGGTCATCACTGATAGTCCGACGACATCGGGTTTAAACTCACGCACGAGCCGCTCGACGGTTTCACGCACTCTCCGCTGGATCAGTATGAGGTCGGCTATGGCAACCCGGTGGTGGGGATCAATGTTTCCGGCAAGCGATGTAAGTGCACCATTGGGCATCCGGACAACAAGCGATGGCATATGTTCGGAAGAATCCGGCATCGATAGGAGCAGGATGTTCATGGCGTGTATTCCTAGGGCTCTGGATCTTTTCAGCTTCGTCAGTTCTCCGCTGAAAAAATTTGGTCAGCAATCCCTTGCTGCTAGGGTCGGGGACGTGAAGGTGACATACCATCTCAAGTATAGCCCTTCAAATATTTCGCTTCCAGTCAGTGACGATTTAGTAACGCCTTTTCATCCGGGCCGTGGATGGATCGAATAGGCGGTGGGAACGGATCGGAGTCGCAGAACTTTCGGGAAATGGCAACTCTCGGCGATACTCAGTGTCCTCCATGCCTCCGTGTAGAGTTGCCTAACAAGAAAGTAAGCACGGAGACACGGAGCACACAGATTTGATTAGCCAAAATGGGACGCGGACGCAAACCTGTCTGTGATGACGTATCTGATGTAGTTCTTGAGGTCGCCAGTCGATCGGCAAGAGCCAAATCAGCAAGTTTTGTCCATCCGGAACTTCAGCTCGTTAAACCAATTCAGGATTATTCGAATCTTGGAAGAAGAACCCGCTCCCGCTTCCAGCAGAACCAGGAACTTTTGCGCTCCAGGCCGGACATCGCAAGTTGGCGCTAAGATGGCGCGCTGATGGAAATGAACCCACCGTTACCTGGATCACTTTGATGGCTGCACTCGCTGGTTTATATTGGTAAATCGGTGGAGGTAAGGTCAGGTCCAAGGCCACTTTGAGGTCTTGAAAACCGCCGTCCGAAAGGTTATGCAGGTTCGAGTCCTGTCCCCTCCGCCATTATTTTCAACACTTCACATTGCTTGGTCTCAGCGTCCCGCTCTTTCAGTATTGACGTGTACTGAAGTTGGCTTCTTTCCCGAACGGAAAGCCGGGCCGACCTACGAAGATGGTAAGCCAACGCGCTTCATGAGGTTTGCGAAGCGCGGGTGCGCACGCACGCTATCCAATCTTGGCTCGACCGCGAGCCAGCTCAATCCCTCAGACCGCTCCTGATAGGCCTTTTCGAGCCATTCGAATGCTTGATCCTTCTCTCCCATCCCCAGATGAATGATTGCTATGCCAAAGGCTGAGGCGTAACGCTGTTTTGATAGGTCTTTTAGTTGATCCAGCACCTTCATAGCTTCATCCCTCTTGCCGGACGTTGCGTATGCATATCCAAGTCCCGCCAATAGGTACTGATTAACATCCAATTGGAGCGCTTTCTGAAACTCAGCGATGGCTTGCTCGTTCATCCCTTTTTGTTGATAAACCTGGCCAAGGAAGAAATGCGCTCTGGCAAAGTTCGGATCTAACTCAAGCGTCTTTCGCAGTTGTTCGCTGGCTTCGTCGTACCGACGTTCGGCATAGAGAATTCTGCCTGCGCTTGAGTTAATGATGAGCGAAAGAGGATCAAGCTCCAGCGCTCGCTTAATCTGGTCATTTGCCTCTGGCCAACGTTCCAGCGACATTAAGAGGAGGGCATAAAACTGGTGAGCTGAAGCGTAATTAGGATCGAGTTCAATAGCACGCTTGAATTCTCTCTCGGCGCCCGCAAAATCCCAATCGTAAAGGTGCTTAACATTTCCGAGCGAGGCGTGAGCTTCAGCCAGTGTGTCGTCCAGCGCGAGTGGGTTCTGAGGCACAGAGTAAGAGTCGGCCAATCCTGAGTATGCCAGCGCATAATTCGGATCTTTCTCTATCGCCTCCTCGAAAAACACCGCAGCTTTGCTCAGCCTGTCTGAGGACCTCTTATTCCAGTAATAACGACCCTTCAGATAGAGCTGATAGGCTTCTGTGTTCTCTGTGTAGTTTCTGGTGATTTGCTGACGATCGGTCCTGGTCAACCACCGCAGTCGCAACTTCTCCGAGATTTCTTTGGCAATCTCTCCTTGCAAAGCCAACAGATCTGAAATTTTACGATTATATTGCTCGCCCCAGAGCTGTCTGTTGTTCTCGACGTCCACCAGTTCAGTCCTGACTGTCAGATTGTCACCTCGCTGGGTGATCCTTCCCGTTAACACGGTGCGCACACCCAGCTCACGCCCGACAGCCTGCGGGTCTGTTTCCTTGCCTTTGTAATGAAAAACCGTGGTGCTTGGGATCACACGTAGATTAGGCAGTTGCGAAAGGTGATTAATAATAGTCTCGGTGATTCCATCTGAGAGGTATTCCCGGTCCGGGTCAGCCATTACATTCGGATCCGTGTTCACATAAGTAAAAGGCAAGACGGCGAGCGAATCGCTGCGCGTCAAGTAGGAGTAAGAAGCAATGGCTGCTGAAACCACCAGCAACGCCGCCACAACGAGGCTGACACTTTTTTTGTGGCTCTTGATGCGTGTAACAAGATACTTGGCGCTTGAAGTGGCGGGCGCGCTGCTTGCGGCGGCTGTTTTTGTGCTGTCCTGTTCTAGTGAGACGAATTGTTCGAGCTTCGCCTTGAACTCCTCCTCCTGCTTCAGATTTTCCAGATCAAGATGCAGATCCTTGATGGTCTGATAACGCTTATCTCGTTCTTTCTGGAGCGCCTTCGTAGTGATGCGCTGCAATTCAGGCGGAGCCTCTCGCGCGTATCGGGCAAGCGGCAAGGGCTCCTTGCCTTTTTGCAGGATTAAGGCGATCACATCATTGGGCGCCTCACCTTCAAACGGTGGCCGTCCCGCGACCATTTCATAAAGCACCGCCCCCAGGCTCCAGATATCCGTGCGGGCATCGACTTCTTGCCCGCGCGCCTGCTCTGGCGACATGTAGTGGACCGTTCCCATCACTACGCCTGGAGCAGTCTGAACCTTCATCATCGTCGCCGCTTCAGTCGAGACCGTCGGCGCTTGCCGCTCCGTCAGCTTCGCTATGCCGAAGTCCAGGACTTTCACGTATCCGTCGGGCCGCAGCATGATGTTCTCTGGCTTGATGTCGCGATGCACAATCTCGGCAGCATGAGTTGCTTCCAGCGCTTTCGCCACTTCGATGGCGATCGCGAGGGCTTCTGGTATCTCCAAAGGTGCGCGCGCTAAGCGCTGCCGTAGTGTTTCTCCCGTAATGCGCTCGGTCACGATGTAGTGCGCGGAATCAGTTTGGCCAATCTCGTAGATGGTAACGATGTTCGGATGATTGAGTGCCAGGATAGAACGCGCTTCCTGCTGAAAACGCCGCACTCGTTGTTGGTCGCCGATAGAGAGAGCGGGTAGCAACTTGAGCGCCACCTCGCGGCCACTTCGCGTGTCCGTGGCCAAATATACTTCTCCCATGCCACCTTTATCGAGTGGACCAACAATCTTGTAGTAGCCTATGATTTGTCCCGCCGTAGCACTCACTTGTTCATCTATCATTAACTCGCCTGCCACACGTGACATACGCTCTTCCATAAAGCCGTCCATCTGCTGCGCTGCCGCGAGTAGAGATTCAACCTTCTGGCGCAGTACCTCGTCGCCCGCACAGGCTTCGTCGAGGAACGCCGCGCGATCTTCAGCATGCAGCTCCAGCGCACCTTGCAGGATTTCGTCGCTGCGTTGTAAGCGTTCGGGCTTCATAGTCATTTCTTGTTATTGAGCGCGTCGTATAACCAAACTCGCGCCGATTCCCAATGACGCCTCACTCAACGAGTCGAACACGAGGCTCCGCCGCGTCAGGTCGGCCCATAACACACTATTCCTTGAAATTCATTTTACGCATCAATTCTTGAAATCGCGGGTCAGAACGCATGGGGTCCATTACGGGATCAACCTTCAGGTTGTTCATCCACCTACCCCTGCGTTCATAATCCTTCCTGAGCCATTCGATAGCTCGATCCTTATCGCCGAGAGCCACGTAGACGGCGGCTAAGCGGTAAGGGACGATGACGAACTCGGCCCTGTTCCTGTTCTGTCTGGTCCTCAGTTCGTCGACTATTTTCAGAGCTTCGTCCTTCTTGCCGCCCATCGCATATGCATAAGCTAGCGAGGCTAACGCACCTCCATTGTTGCTAAGCATAGTTACTGACCTCTTGAGTTCGGGGGTCGCCTCTTCAGTTTTGTTCTGTGCCACGTACACGAACCCCAGAAGAAAGTGAGCAATTCCAGTTTCTTCCTTCTTCAGCGAACTGCGGCAATATTCTGCCGCTTCGTCGTAGTGTCGCATCCAGTAATGAATCCGAGCGAGAGTGTATTCGGTTGTGGCTGACGGCATCGACGCTTCCGCCCGCTCGGCTTCAGCGAGCGCTTCAGCAAAGCGTCCCATCGCACCGAGATAAGTTGCGTAGCTGCTGTGGGCGGCTGTAAAGGAGGTTGTATGGAAACCCAGGAACAGGTTATCCCGGGACCTGACCGCATCGTTTGGAGTGAGTCGAAGAACAAGCTCGTACTCGCGCTCTGCCTTTCCCCAATCGTACTCGAAATCGAAATGGACGCTCGCCAAGGCGAGATGCGCGGCGGGTAGATTCTCATCCAGCGCGACCGCCTTCAGCGCAGCGGCTTTAGCGTGGGGGAGAGCCTCCCTATCTGTCACTCCTCCCGGCACCGAATAAGTAAGTTGCATCCAAGCGCTAGACATTTCTGCGTAGGCCAGCGCAAACTTCGGGTCTTTCTCGACCGCCTGCTCAAAAAGTCTGATAGCTTCGCGCGTGTTAGCCAGCGGCCCGCCAGTCCGGGGATTGCCCTTTCTGAGATACTCGCGGGCCTTTAGGAAGAGTTCGTTTGCATCGGGATTCTGTGAATACACGATGGCGGCGGTTGACTGTTTCCTCGCCTCATTTGCTCTTTGGCCAGAAGACTGTGAAGTTCTTTGGGCGGATGTGAGCAAGACCACTAGTAGGAATATATTTAATATCCCTTTCATAGCTGTCTTCATAGGAGAACTCCTTTCGGTACCTCGTCGAGAGTCACCTTGAGCGTCGCAATCTTTACTTCAGCTTGTCGTACTCCTGCTTCGCTTGCTGAAGGATGGGAATGTCTGGGTCAGCATCCTTCCAGAGGGCAAAGAAATCCTGGTAAGCCTTGCGTGCTTTGGCAGCGTCGCCCTGCAACACCGCCGCACGTGCGAGGCCGAGTTCTGCGAGCGGGTACAAGATAGAAAGCGGGTCAACCCCTCTGTGATCCAAAACCTTCTCGAACTCAGCCATCGCTTCTGCCCCGGCCTGCTGGCGCAAGTAGGCTTGGCCGCGGACGTATGCGGGCCACGACCCGCGAGGTACGAAGTTAGGGGGCCTGTCTGTCCGCTCGAACTGGGTGGCAGACTGTAGCAGACTAACAGCCTCGCTTGAATTGCCTCGTTGGAGTTCCAGTTCAGCGCGTATTAACGGCAGCGTCACTGCGTTAAGCAGCGTGTCCGCGGGGTCAAGCTTGGCGCGCTCGGCGACGAGAGCTTGCGCCTGGCGTGATTCCCCACAGAGGGCAAAAGCCAGCGCCCCATTCGACAGAGCACTTCTATCGCGGCCCCTGGACAGCGCTGCCGTTGACTCCTCTCGCGACTTGCGGCAGTCACCAACTAAGGCGCTAAGCAGTGCCCGCAGCGACGAATGTTGTGCCGCCAGCTCCTCTAAGTTTTGAGCCTCAGCCATGTCGGCGGCTCGGCCCTTGAAATCCAGTGCCTTACCTAACTGCCCTGCAAAGGCCGCGGCGTCGCCCTGTAAATCGAGAGGGAGATATCCAGTCGGCGTGCCGGCGTACCAGTCAAGCTGCTGCTTCATTGCCGCTGTGTCTCCCTGGATGAAGGCAATCTGGAAAAGTGTGTTGTGACAAAATCCATAGTCGCGGTTCAGTTCCAGTGCCTGTTTACAAGCCGATTGGGCTTCATCTAATCGGTTGAGCAGCAAGAATCCGCGGGCCATGTTCCCGTAAGGGACCGGGTATTTGGGGTTGAGACGAATCGATTCCCTGTACTCTTCAATTGCCTTCTCAATCAGCCCCATCCAGCGGTAACGGTGGGCGAGGCGGTTGGCCGCGTAATAATCGCGGGGGTACGTCCGTATCGATAACTCAGCCATTTCAAGCTGCTTGTCCAGCTCTTTGGTTACATCTGTGTAGTAGTTCAAGGAAATAAGGAGCCTCTCCCGCTCGCCCGCTCGTTCGCGCAGCTCGAACGCCTTCTTTGCCGACTCTGTAGCAAATCCAGGCTGCCCGCCAAGGCGATAGACAACGGTTAACTCGGAATATGCGGCCGCAAAATTAGGATCAAGCTCAACGGCACGTTTGTACAAAGGGATGGCCTCGTTAGGCTTACCCTCAAAATAAGCCTTCTCCTTAGCCAGTGAAAAAGCTTTAAGAGCTTCCAGCGAGGAGGTCGTGACCTGCTCAAGCGGGGCGTCGAACTTGTGAATCGAAGCGAGAGACTCGCCCAGCTTCTCCCGCAGCTTCGTTGACGCCTCGCCGAGCGAGCGCAGCACTTGCTCCCTACCTTGCGCCTCGTTCTGCTCGCGCGCAATCACGTCGCCAGTCTGTGCGTTGATGACCTCCAGCGTAATTACATAGTTACTACCCAGACTCGCAATCGATCCGGCGAGCATCGCCTTCAGCCCCTGCCGCTGACAGATCTCTCGCCCGACTTCTCTTGTCACGCGCTCGTTCTGGGCGCGCCCCATCAGCTTCAGGGCGTCGCTCACTCGATCATCGGAGAAGATGTCCAAAAACGGTGATTGCCCAAGCTGCACCGCGAGGCCCTGCTTTAGCGTGCCATCAAAAACAGAATCGCCGGTGGTGTTGACAAAATCCGTGAGCAGGATTGTGTCCTTGTCAGTTAAGGCGGGAGTTCGGCGGGCGTAGATGAAATAGCCTGCTATCGTCAGCACCAACGCAAGCGCGACAGCAGCGGTTAAAGCAGACGCTTTCTTGTGCAGTTTAATCTCGCTGACGATGTATTCGGCGCTGGATACAGAATGGATTGCTTCGGCCGTTGTCGTATTTGCGGCGGTCTTTGCCTTGCCGGCGAACGTTCCGAGCTCTGGCGGAGCAGTGCGCTCGATTTCAGCCTCCACCTCGAGACGCTGTTTGAGTCTTTTCAAGTCGATCAGCAGGTCTTTTGCCGTCTGATAACGCTCCTCACGGTCTTTGGTAAGAGCTTTGGTGATGATGCGTTGGAGTTCGGCCGGCGTGTCCGGTGAGTAACGGGCCAGTGGAGCCGGCTCTCTACCAGCTATCAGGATAATGATGTCTTGCGGAGTATTGCCTTCAAACGGTGGTCGTCCGGCGAGCATTTCATAAAGCACGGCACCAAGGCTCCAGATATCGGTGCGGGCATCAACCCCTTGCCCACGCGCTTGCTCCGGCGACATGTAGTAGACCGTCCCCATCACTACGCCGGGAGCAGTCTGGACCTTCATCATCGTCGCTGCTTCAGTCGAGATCATCGCTGGTTGACGCTCCGTCAGCTTCGCGATGCCGAAGTCCAGGACCTTCACGTAGCCATCGGGCCGGAGCATGATGTTCTCCGGTTTGATGTCGCGATGCATGATCCAAGCGGCATGAGTTGCCTCCAAAGCTTTCGCCACTTCAATGGCGATCGCGAGTGCCTCAGGTATCTCCAGTGGCGTGCCCGCTAAGCGCTGCCGTAGTGTTTCTCCCGTAATCCGTTCGGTCACGATGTAGTGCGCTGCATCGGTCTGCCCAATCTCGTAGATGGTGACGATGTTCGGATGATTGAGTGCCAGGATAGAGCGTGCTTCCTGTTGAAAACGCCGCACTCGTTGTTCGTCGCTGATGGAGGAATCGGGCAAGAGCTTAAGCGCAACCTCCCGGCCACTTCGTGTGTCAGTGGCCAAGTAGACTTCTCCCATGCCACCTTTATCGAGCAGCTCAACGATCTTGTAATGACCGATAATCTGTCCTGCCGCAGCAGTCATTGGCCCATCCATCATCAACTCGCCCGCCACCCGTGACATACGCTCTTGCATGAAGCGGTCCAGCTGCTGCGCTGCGGCGAGCAGCGATTCAACCTTTTGACGCAGCGCCTCGTCGCCCGCACAGGCCTGGTCGAGAAACGCCCTGCGGTTTTCAGGATGGAGCTCCAGCGCCCTCTGCAGGATTTCGTCGCTCCGTTGTAACGGTTCGGGCTTCATCGTCAATTTTTATTATTGAGCGCGTCGTATAACCAAACTCTCGCCGATTCCCAATGACGTCTCACTGTGATCGGCGCAATTTTCAGAACCGCGGCTGTTTCCTCGATGCTGAGCCCGCCGAAGTATCGCAACTCAACGACCTTGCATTTCTCCGGAAAGACTTTAGCCAGATCGTGCAGTGCTTCATCGAGTGCGATTACTTCCGCCGCGCGTTCCTGGGAGACTATCGCTACTTCGTCGAGAGTTACTTTGCGCGCGTCGCCGCCGCGCTTGGCATAGTGCTTACGTCGGGCATGATCGACCAGAATCTGGCGCATCGCCTGCGCGGCCACGGCGAAGAAGTGGGCGCGGTTTCGCCAGTGTGGCGGATGATCCTGGCTCACTAGCTTGAGGTAGGCTTCATTGACCAGCGCGGATGTTTGCAGTGTATGGTCAGGACTTTGGCGCTTCATGTAACCGTGCGCGCGCCGGCGCAGATCCTCATAAACAAGCGGCGTCAACTTGCCGAGCGCTGTCTTATCTCCCTGACTCCAGGCATCAAGCAACCCGGTTACTTCATGTGGTGAGGGTGTTCTCACCTCAACCTCTCTATTGGGGGATTCAACTGTGTGTCGGGACGGGCTGATTGTATCACTGCAGTAAGCCTGGTAGCTCATCCGAAGGGATCGGGATTTGGAAGAATACCTCGGGGATGAGCACTTTCGCTTCCCGGTCTCGTTACTGGAGTTAGGACGGGAAGAATAGCGGCCCAGGGCCGCGGCGAGCAGGGGCTGATAGCTAATCGGCCCTCGAAATCGCAAATGAAATCAACTTTTTAGAAGGAGGAAATCATGAAAAATCGAAACTTGCTTGGATTAACGTTTGGGCTGGTTTTGTTAGCGGTGGTTGTGGGTTTATGGCTAGCGCCTCAGGCAACAGCCATAGGCCCAAAACAGGAAGAGTACGTCGGCTCCTTAGGCATCCTGATCGACGAAAGTGTGCGCACAACCGTCGTCAACCCGGGAGACCTTGCAAGTGGCACGGACCAGGCTGAAGTGACGCTGACCATCAGCGACCTCGCTAACAATACGATCTTTCAATCCACTGTCCCCGTTGGGCCCGGAGGGTTCGAATACCCGGATCTCAACGCCACCCAGCTTTCTCAGGTCTCCTTCGATTCATCTGGACGTGCGCAACTCATCGTCCACGTAGTCGGACGCCTCCCGGGCGGAGGGTGCATCGTTCCGTTCGTCGAGATTTATGACAGCCAAACTGGAAGGACCACACTCACGCCTACGGCGGTCAAAGTAAATCCGAAATCCTAGGCAGTGTCGCCTGACTAACCAAACCCGGCGTATCAACTGAAACGTCCGTGTGCCTTGACTCAAATGAATTAACCTTACCTTGTCTGAAGGGAGAAGACCATGTACAGATCCGGGAACTCGGTCATCGCCATCGTTGGTTTGCTTATCCTCATCGGTGTGACTGTTGCCGTCGCGCCGCATACGGGCTTCGGGCAAGTCTCAGATGGAAACGGCGAGATACAGCTCAATTGTGACGAGACGCCGTGCGACGCGGTGGCGCGCGGTCGTGCAGCCTTCAATGACCGCAATCTGAACCAACTCGGCGGAAACGGACGCTCCTGCGCCGACTGTCACATGCCATCGGATGGCTTCCAGCTCTCCCCAGCGTCCGCAAGGGCTCGCTTCGATGCGTTGCAGGCGAAGCGCGAGTATGACAAGAATGCGGACGATCCGCTCTTCCGGCCGGTAGACGCGGACGACTTCCGCATAAACGGAGACAATGCGATCGACTTCTCGAACCTGGTGGAAAACGGGCTCATTCGCATCACTATGCCATTGCCGCTAAACGTCAAGCTCATCGATCCAATCACCGGTCAGCCCAGCGAAGAGACTTCAGTCGATCTCTGGCGCGCGGTCATGCCCGTGCCCAACGTCGCGATCACCGGACCGGACGGCGTCTTGCCGATCTGGCCGCCGGGTGCTCCACGTCCCCCAATCATGGGCCAGGATCCTAATGGCCCCAACCGGCAGGGCGGCTACCAGCACGATGCGCGCTTCGGAACACTTCAGGAACAAGCTCGCGGTGCACTCTTCGCGCATGCGCAGGTGTCGGTGGAACCGCCGCAGCGTATGCTCGACGACCTCGCTGCTTTCCAGCAAACGCTGTTTTCTTCGCCCGGGGTCGAACTGCTGTCCAACGCAATCCTTTCCGGCTCGACGCCGTTCCCCGACCCCGACCCCGAGCTGAACGAGCTTGAGCAGCAGGGCAAGGTAGTCTTCAACCGCGCCTGCGCCCAATGCCACGGCGGCACGTTGCATCCGAGCACGTCCACGCCCGACGCGACGCTCGCCGGCATTCGCATCATCGCGCGCTATCACAACATCCAGACCGCTTGCCCGCGCCCGGCCACAGATGGCTTCGCACCATGTCCGGAGCGGCTGGCGCGTAACGCGCGCAGGTATCGCATTACCCTCGCCGACGGCACCTTCCAGTTCGTTACGACTTCAGACCCAGGACGGCTGCTTCTCACGGGCCAACCAGCGGACCTCGGAGTGATGGACGTCACCCAACTCCGTGGAATCAGCAAGACCGCTCCGTATTTTCACAACAACTCCGCGGCGACGCTCGAGGAGGTGCTCGACCACTACAACGCCTTCTTCGCGCGTGCGGCTCGGCTGAATTCGCCGCCCAACTTGCCGCCGATTATTTCGTCGAACGGCCTCATCGTCGATCGCGGGTTCATGACGGCGGACGAGAGGCCAGCGTTGCTGGCGTACCTTCGGAAACTGTAGGGACCACCTCGGGACCTGTAGGGACTCGCCCAAAAAAAATAAACAAGATGCCGTTGACAAGCACACGTTTGCCCGTTTGCGCTAGATGATATCTCAAAGCTCATAGGAAAAGTTGGCGCTTAGATGGCGCGCTGATGTCGCTGAACTTGCCCTTACCTAGTACACTTTGACGGCTGCACACCCTGACTTATATTGGTAAATCCGCGGAGGTAGGATCAGGTTCAAGGCCCTTTTGAGGTCTTGAAAACCGCCGTCCGCAAGGATATGCAGGTTCGAGTCCTGTCCCCTCCGCCATTTCGTTCAACGGCTTACACTTTCATAAACCATCTTGCCATCCTTCCAGGCACGAGGGAACAAGGCACAACGCTCCTAAGGTGGATCACCGAGAATTGACGAGTCGAGTACTGCGTCCGTTGAGAATCTTCCAGTCTTAAAATCGTCTCTCACTTCGTCCTGACTGCGGCCTCTGCTTGAGCCAGTAGTCCATCAAGTGCTCTTCTATCCAGCAAGCGACCGTTTACCACTACGGCGTTAATCTTCTGCGTGTTGCTGATGTCTTCCAGCGGATTCGCATCGAGTAAAACCAGATCACCGAGCTTGCCTTTCTGCACCGTACCCAGGTCTTTCTCCATGCCAAGAAACCGGGCAGGATTCAGTGTGGCCGTCTGAAGCGCTTCCATCGGCGTCAATCCTGCTTCGACCAGCAGGGCAAGCTCGTCGTGGAGGTTGAATCCGGCATAGCGGTAATTGTCGGTTCCCGCCAGAATACCCACCCCTTGCTTGTGCATCACGCCTACGAGCTTCAGCAGGTTACGGCCGTACTGTTGAAAGTAGCGAATGTCTGCGGGCGCAGTCTCTCGAAGGAAGAAGTCCCAGAATCTCTTTGCAGAGGAGGAAACGTATTTCGCGCGACTGTCGCTAGGGTTATTGCCGTTCCAAAACAGATGCATCTGCAGCGTCGGGCATTGCCAGGTGCCGTTTTTTCGGAACCGTTTGAACAGCTGGATCGCCTTGCGCTCATCGTAGGTTCGATGATCGTCTGCGGAGAACCCGATCTTGCCATTAGCCTGCAGTCGGAAGGTAACTTCCAGCGGCTCGCTGCCGACGACGGCTCGATAGCGGTAGACTCGCTCTCCTCCGCTTTGATTGAACTCCAGAAGATCAAAGGACTTCACCTCACCACCGGATGCGAGCTCTCCCAACTCGCTGCTGGTGCGGATCCACATGACCAGGACACGCGCCTGACGCGTCAGCACTAATGGTTCGTCGGGCGCCCACGGGAGCCCGGGATCGCCGTTGGCGATATTGAAGAGCACAGACTTGAGCATTGCGGACGTTTGCGGATCCGGATCCGCGATAGACGCCTTAACGGGGCTCACATGAGGCGTCGAGGCATCATGCCAGATGCGCGTCAAGTGTTCGATACTGCTCTGTCCCGCGTCAGAGGCTTCCGCGGCGCTTACGGAAGCAGGCACGTGTCCGACGACGGGAATGCGCAGTCTGCCCGCCTCGTCAATGATCGCAAAATACACGCTTCGCGACAGGGTTGAGTAGACCTTGATGCTATCCGCGCCGGCGTTCTTGTACGCCCGCACCAACGCGCGGCCCTGAGCCTCGTCAGCGATCCCAACGGTGTCAGGCCAAGCTGGATGGGCGCCCTCGAGTACCATGCTCGCGGTCTGGATGCGCGGACCGAGCAGGTTACTTTGCGCCATTTCAACGCGCCATTGCGCGTTCTCTTTGAGATCTTCCAGCTTGGTCGACATGACCCTGAGTCCGGTGACGCCATTTGCCAATGACAGCGGGAAGATATACTTGATGCCGTTGTAAGAAGGCGATGAGGAACGCGAGAACAGGTGGACGTGCATGTCCCACAATCCCGGAATCAAAAATTTCCCGGTCGCATCCACCAGCTGCGCATCTTTCGGCACACGGACTTTCTTAGTTGGACCAAGCTCGGTGATCCGATCACCGATGACCACCAACGTCATATCCGGCTTGGCTGGCGCGCCGGTAGCGTCAATCACCGTGACGTGGGTGAAGACGAGCGGCTTGGGTTGGCCGCCCTGTGGTCGCCGAGCAAATGCCACGGCAGGCAATAACGATATTAGAATCAATGCAAGTAACTTCTTCATGGTGCACAGCCTTTTCAATATCTCGTAAAGGTGCCCCGAAACCACTTCTTTCGTCCCTGTTTGTAAGTTCGATAACATGCTCCTCAGGTCGTGAGGATAATAGGAGTGATGCCCTAAGCTGGGCAGCATTGCTGTCGTCAGCGTCTCATCTCAAACACTTTGACCGATTCACTAAACGCCAGGTTAGTGGTCACCACTGTTCCGCGTCGTTCGTATCTCTCAGATAATAAATTAGACAGTAACTCACCGCCTAAGACTCAGAGAAAAGTTGGCGCTTAGATGGCGCGATGATGTCCATGAACCTAGCCTTACCTAGTACACTTTGACGGCTGCACACCCTAGTTTATATTGGTAAATACGTAGTGGTGAGGTCAGGTCCAAGGCGGCTTTGAGGTCTTAAAAATCGCTGCCCGAAAGGGCTTGCAGGTTCGAGTCCTGTCCCCTCCGCCATTATTTTCAATAATTCGCAGCTCGTTCGCTGAAGCCCTTACTGCTTTGCCAACTCCACGCGCGCAGTTCCGTGCACGACCAAGCTCCCTATCATTGCTCGCCGCTGGCTTGGTCGCGCCGTAACCACTTGTTTTCAAACGTGCCGGATCGATTTCCGCTGACTGAAGATAGTTCTTAGTGGCTCATATACAGCGTGACTCGTAAAGGGCCCACTGCCCGGTGCTGGCTGTCACGGCCCATACTGTCCTAGAATGAATCTCATACTGTAGGGCATTTCTTAGCGCTTTGTTAAAAGTCCCTTAGCAAATTCCTTCGGTGCTGGCGAACCCAGCCTCCGTTACGCATGAGCCCAATGCTTTCCCCCGGCGCTCGTTTAGGCCGCTACGAAATCAAAACTCAACTCGGCGCGGGCGGGATGGGTGAGGTGTATCTGGCTGGAAGACACGAAGCTCGATCGCAAAGTCGCTCTGAAGGTCTTGCCGGCGGATCTGGCTGCCAATCAGGACCGCATGCGCCGCTTTGTTCAGGAAGCTAAAGCCGCGGCAGCGCTCAACCATCCGAACATCGCACCATTTACGAGATTGGTGAGAGCGAAGGCGCGAACTTTATCGCGATGGAGTTTGTCGACGGCGAGACCTTGCGGGAGAAGATTCACCGCGAAAAAAGCGAACTCACGATTCTGCTCAAACACTTACTCCAGGTCGCCGAAGACTGGCGAAAGCGCGCGAGTTGGGCATAGTGCATCGCGATCTCAAGCGAGACAACATCATGATCACGCGCGACAGTCATGCCAAGATTCTTGACTTCGGGCATCAGCGTGCTTCTCATGGAGGCCACTAGTGCAGTTGTCGACGGCCGCTGAAGCGCAGCCGTTAGTTGCGCTTAATTAGAAGTGGTGAATCGAATAAATGGAGAATTGTTATGAGCAAAATAGAAGTAAGTGCCCGAATGACAGTTCGTAAGGGGAAGCTGGATGGGTTCAAGCAACAAGCGGCCGAATGCATCAGACAGACGAAAGAGAAAGACACGAAAACGCTCCGCTATGATTGGTTTCTCAGCACTGATGAGACCGAGTGTGAGATCCGTGAAGCCTATGAGAGCTCGGAGGGTTTAGTTGAACATCGTATGCACATTGGCGAAGCTCTGGATAAACTATTCAATGAATTCGCCGACGATCACGCAGTGTCGGTCTATGGAGAACCATCGCCGCAGTTGATGGAAATGGCAAGGCGAATGCCCCAAGGCAGCGTGAAGTGGTATTCCTTTCTTCAAGGGCTTGAGTGAGAGGATCGCGTTTTCGCCTATATCCTTTCAAATTGCTGAACTTCCTCGCATCTAGCCAGGACAACTTGAACGAGTTCTTTCAGCAGGTGCAACGGCTACATCTGAAGTGTCTGAACCGACGCAGTCAGCGCCCGAGTTACACTTGGGCTGGCTATCGCGAATTGCTTCGGCGCTTCACTCTTGAACGACCACGAATTACCACCGCTTCTGGCTCCTGCTGACAGTGTCACGCACCGGTCGGAAAGTTCCAAACAAGAAGTCAAATATTGGAGACGTTACTCCAAATCGCAGATCAGGACTCCGATAGTGGTGTAGGAGGTGGTACTTCTTGAGATACCTTAAGAGCGGCAGACGAG
>WNGF01001360.1_pt1 | contig 38218 bp, 31 predicted proteins | sample 5400641 | NCBI WGS metagenome assembly WNGF01 (sample SAMN13153371, study PRJNA577476) | soil metagenome | isolation source: 80 cm soil or saprolite under grassland replicate 2 | place: USA:California | collected 2016-06-15 | reverse complement strand
GCGGTGTCCAACGCGTGATCGTCATCGGCATGCCTCCTCGGGGCGAGGGCCCACAAGCGCATCAGATCACACGTCGCGCGATCCTATCTATAGAAAGAACTGATCTTTCCCATGATTTAAACTGATCGGTGTTCTAGGAGGCTTCGCCGCGGCTTGTCCGCCGTAGCTTTAGCGAAGGCGGATTTCACGGTCGACAGAGGGGCGCTCACTCGAGCGCCCCTCTGTTTTTGCAGCCTTCCGACGCGCTCAAATCAACGACAGACGTCTTACCATCGGTGACTCATCGATCTCCAGGTCCGTGCAGCGGGCGCCCATCGAACCTGGACAGCATCACAGCTGCGTTCGACGCTCGCGTAAGCGTCAACTTAACCGTGCCGCCCTGCGCGCGCACGAGTTCAGGAATCGTGATCGATGTCATCTGGCATTCACTGCGCGCCGTAGGAACGGTTGTATTTCCGTCGGTAACCTGCGGCGGCGGCACGTCGAATCTTCGATGGCACACCAGCGGTCCCTAGAGTTCCGATCCGATCAGCCAATGGGCCAAGTCAGCCGGCACGCCGGCGTGAGTCAGTTCATCCGGTGAGATCCTGCGGCCTGGCACGCCGAGCAGGAGGTAATCATCGGGAAGCTCACAGGTAACCTCGACGCGCTGTGTACCCTCGCGAACGGTTTCCACGGGTCCGAGCAGGCACTTGTTGAAGGACGCAAGGCGGCTGTCGTCGGCACACGACACGTTGCACAACGCCGTTGCGGCGAACAGAAGGAGCGCCCTGGCGCGGACTGAAGTCCTCCGCTGCTCGCAATCCTGCGCCCGCTCGGACCGGATCCACGAGCGGACGGGAATCCACGTGCCGAGCCACATCGCCGCTGCGAGGAAGGCGATCGCAGCGACAGGATTGACGAATCGATTGTTGAAGCGGCCGTACTCGGCAAAGAGGTTCGCGAAGAGAATCAGCGCCCAGAGCGCGACGATCGATTGCCACACCAGCCAGCCGACGATGCGAAGGGGCCTCCGGACCCAGACCGGCAACACGATGGTCACCTGTCCTCGCTCGCCACCTGATGATTGCGCCTGAACAGCACCTCGCTTGCGGCCGCCGCGCCTACAAGGACCGGATACGACAGCTGCCACGCCTCGATCGGATCGCGCAGTCCGACGATGACGATCTCCGTGACGACGGTAGTGCACGCGAGCGCGCCTCCGCCCGTGCTGGCCACGAGCCACTTTGCCGCGCGATTTGGAGTGGGTGTTGTGAGCATGTTCTACCGCACCCTGCGAACCGTGCCCTGAGCGTCCCAGATGTACAAACGGTCAATCCACAGGTCTTTGGGATTCCCGTAGCCCCACGTGGACTCTCCGGGGCGGTCAGTCGCTGTCGTATCTCTGGAGCACCCTCGCCATCATCGCCGGTCTCACGATGAGCAGGACCGCCGCAATGATCTGCACGGCTGCACTCGCAAACTCCGACGCTTGCCACCCCACGCCCGCTTCGATTGTCCAGGCTCTTGCCGCTGCTCTCGCGAACGACGATGCTCCGTGCACGGCGAAGAACACACCGAGAAGCTGCAGCGCGACTTGCTTGAGTGGGAGCGGTTCTGCAACGGCTCGAGCGGTGGTCTTGATCGCCGTGTCCCGCAGCAGGATCGCGCCGGCAGTGACAGCGATCGCGCCCTGCAGGAGCGCAGATGCGAGATAGCCGGTACGGCTGCTTCCCTCTGGCAGGACGATACCGATCATGGCGATTGCACCGGCCGCGTACAACAAGCCTTGGATGACGAAGTACACGCCGAGGACGCGTCTGGCGACGTGCCACGCCTCTTGTGAAGTCATGGGAAAGCGACCTCGGGACCGCTGAAACGTCGCGGATAAGCGGCGGGAGTCGACGCGGTCGCGGTTCGATCTGGGGAGGACTTCAGTGTAGCACGAGCTCAGCAGTTGCGTGCTGCGATTCGCCGCGCTTCGCGGCCCGCCCTTCGACGTAGCTCAGGACAACCCTGAGGCTCTCGAAGGGTCGCGTCGGCGTTGTCATTTGATGGCAGGGCAGCCTGTCGGGCCCGACTCGCCCAGCGCCCACGCGACCGCGTTTTCAAGCAGCCGCAGGTGGTTCGGTTCCGAATAGGTCGCCGCTGAATGGCCGATCGCCGAGTAGAACCCCGGTCCGTTGCCAACGCAGTGCGTCCACACCATCGGATGATCGGCGCCCATCGTGGAGCGTCCGGGATTGTAGGTCGTCTCGTCGGCCACGGCGAGGACGTGGACACCCTTGGCGCGCGGGTTGTCCTTGAACGCGTACCACTCGTCGGGCACCGTCCGCACCCACACGGCAGGCAGCCCTTTCGTGATCGGGCTGTTCGTGTCCTCGATCCGCACCGTGCCGAGCTGCTGCGACGAGTGGCTCATAAACTGCGCGCGAATGAGCGTCTCAGGATACCAGGACCACGCGTACGTCGGATCGCCGCCCGCTCCATGCGTGCCGACGAACGCTCCGCCGTTTTCCATCCACGTCCGGAACGCAGCGCGCTGCGGCTCGGTCAGAACGTCGCCGCTCGTGTTGTTCCAGATCGCGACCTTGAAACGCTTCAACTGCTCCGCATTCATGACGGCGGCGTTTTCCGTCTGGAAGGCCGGCCATCCGCGCTTCCTGGCAATCGCGAGGAGCGCATCGTTCGATGCCTTGATCGCCGGCTCCTCGCGATAGCCGTTCGTCTTCGAGAAAATCAGGAGCGCCGGGCTCTTCAGGTCCGCCGGCAATTCCGGCGGCACCGAATCGTAGACCGGCGTGACAAACCCACCGGTGGCGCGTGGCGCCTGCCTCACGCTCGCGACGTCGGTAGACAACGCTGAAACAGCCACGAGCATTGCCGCGAACGAGAGAAGATATTTCGACATGACGACTCCCATCAGAGCACGGATCCAGCATCACGGCCGCATCGCGGATCCCGCACCCCGGATCCCACATCCCGGCCGGCTCCCGACTCCCCATGGCAGTATAGGCACACATGGACAGGCCTTTTACATGGTGGCTCATGGCCGCACTGCTAATGGCAGCGAGTGCCACGCTGCACGTGCAGCAATCCCCTGCGCCGCTCGATTGGATCGATCCCTCGACCGGACATCGCATCGTACGCCTGACCGACGATGCAGGCGGATCGACGTTGTACTTCCACGACAACGCATTCTCCCCTGAAGGGGACAAGCTGATGTTCAGCACGCCCAACGGCATCGCCGTCGTAGAGGTGGCGAAGATTGGGGCGAGTTCGAAACCGGAGATCGTCGCGACGGCGGGGCGCAACAGCTACTTCGCGCGGCGGACGCGCGAGATCTACTTCGCGTCAGGCGGCAAGCTGATGGCGGTCAACGTCGATACGAAAGCCACGCGCGAAGTACCGCACGCGCGCGGGCTGATCAACGCGGACGAGACGTTGTCGGTCGTGAAGAACGCGAACGCGCAGGACACGGAGGCAGGTATCCGCGGCCGCCCGCGCGCGCGATCATCCCTCAGCTGCAGCGGATGTTTCCCGGCAAGAAGATGGAAGACCTGACGCCTGATCAGCAGTACTCCGTGAAGAAAGAGGATGGCCTCGCGCCGCGCGCGCTCAACCCGAGCCTGCAGTCGTTCATCTTCACGAACCTGAAGACAGGGGAATCACGCGAGACCGGATTTCAGTACGGCGATCTCAATCACATGCAATTCAACCCGGTCGATCCCAACCTGCTCCTCTATTGCCATGAGGGCACGTGGCACGAGCTCGATCGCACGTGGACGATCCGCACCGACGGCAGTCAGATGCGGCTGATGCACAAACGGACGATGGACATGGAGATCAACGGGCACGAGTGGTGGAGCTGGGACGGCAAGACCGTGTGGTTCGATTTGCAGACGCCACGAAGCCAGGTGTTCTGGATTGCCGGCGCCAGCATGTCAACGGGCGAAGAAGTGCGTTACCACATCGAACGCGACTGGTGGGGCGTGCACTTCAGCAGCTCGCGCGACGACACGCTGTTCGCGAGCGACGGCGGCGACCCGTCACAGGTGGCGTATTCGACCGACGGTCAGTGGATCAATCTGTTTCGCGTGCAACCGGGTCACACCGTCACCCGCGAGAAGCTTGTGGACATGTCGCGGCACAACTACGTGACCGGTCGCGGCGGCGTCGAGCCGAACGTCCATATCACGCCGGACAGGAAGTGGGTGATCTTCACCGGCCAGTTCGCGCCGGGGCAGCGGCATGTTTATGCGGTAGAGATAGCGAAAAGCAATCCCTAATCCCTGATCGTGAATCCCTGATCATCGAATCCGTGAACCGGGAATCGCGAATCGGTGAATCGCGGGATCGCTGAATCGCTGAAGGCACATAGCGGTCCGGCAAATCGGGCGCGAGGCAAGATGCCGACGACAGCAGCGAGCGCGATGCCGACCGCCGCAATCACCGCGAAATGACGCCATGACAGCCGAATCAACTGCATTGCGGTCCCGCGGGCCCTCGTGATCGCGATTAGACCAGCCACATCGTCACGCTCACCAGCCGCCACGACGCACCCCGCTTGCGCAATGTTGCCGTTTCGCCGTGGCGAGTGCTGCGTGGCAAAACAACGACGACTTCGGAACGCTCACGGCTGATTTCGCCGATCGGGACCGTTCCGTCGAGATCGAAGAAATCGACGTGCATCGTTCCATCGGCATCGACTTCCTTCGGGGAGTGCGGACTACTGCGCACGAAAGAAACGATCTCGATTAGCTCCTGGTCTGAAAGACCTCCGTCGACGAGGAACGGCCGCTCGATCGATCGGTCATTCAACGAAGCAGGCCAGCGATTCGGTTGACGCGATACCTGCGCGTACATCCTGTTGGACGACCCCACGCTCCATCGAACGGCGCTGCCTTTGACGATGCGGCTTTCGAGACTGACGACGCGTCCGCGGCGCAGCCTCGCGCTGCTTGTCTGCGGTTGCAGATATGCATCGATGAATCGCTTCTCTGGCAACGTCTGAGAGGTATCACCGACCAGGAGCCATACGCCCATGCCGTCGCGTGAGGCGAGCCGAACGACCTCCTCAACGCTCCTGCGCGATAGGCTGCGCGCTTCGTCATAGATGCGAATGGGTTGCAGGTCCGGCGGGTTCGCGGAAATCCGCGCGCAGCACACCGTCGCCAGCAGAAGAAGAGTACGCATGCGTGTACTTAGACACCGGTTCTACAGAAAGGCATTGATCAGCCAGGTGCCGTGTTCTTTCAACAGTTGCAGGGCCACGGTCTGCGTTGCGACCGGCGGGTCGTGTCGGGGCTGCCACGGTGGTGCGCCACACGCATAGACGACCGTGTAGTTCGCGCGCGTTTCAGTGGCGAACTGGATGTCAATGCTGGAAATAGCGCAAACGACGGCGCGGTCGCGCAGCTCGGGGTGACTACCCTTCAGTCGCTTTGCCGCAATCGTATACAGAGTTCCCGTGTCGTTCCGGAGATCGTGATGGATGGCCGCGCGCTCGGCCCGCGGCACGCTCGGGACTCAGCGGTTCTCTCGACGCGCAGGCACCGTGTAGCACCACGAGCGTCATCACAGGCATCAATCGCGCAGTGATTCTCTTCATTTCCTCACCCCGGGATCGTGGCTGTTCCTCACGACCAATCGCTGGCTAGATGGACAGAGCGAGCGCCAACCAGGCCGCGCCCGCCCACACAGCCAGAGCCGCAAGCAACGGCAGCGCAAACAACTCGGAGTCCGGGTAACGGCGCCAGCAGAAACGCGGCAGCGCAAGACATTCCGTAATCATCGCCACGGACCTCCGGCGAGACACGGCGTGCGATCAGGTGTGACATGCCCTTTCTTCCGACTCGACATCGAAACACAGCCTCGGGCCGCGGCCTTGCGCATGTGGCTTCCAAGGCGGCAGGCGTGCGGGGAATTGGAAAGTGGGGAGATGTTCAGTGTAGCACGAGCTCAGCTATTCGACGGGCAGCTGCACCGCATTCCCGGCGAACGGCACGATGCCTCGTTCCAGCGATACTGGGAACGTGAACGCATGGTGGCGAGGATGGTTCGAGGCGAAGCGGGCGGAGGCTTTCGAATCGACGGTGGACGATGTCAACCGGCTGCGGGCGGGGTACGCGGCGATCGCCGATGCTGACCTGCGCCGCGCGGCGCGCGCATCCGAGGCGACGCTGCCGGAGATCATCGCGGTCGCCGCGACAGTGGCCTCCCGGACGATCGGTCTGGACATGTTCGACGTCCAGATCCAGGGAACGCTGGCGCTCGCGCACGGCCGCATCGCCGAAATGCAGACGGGCGAAGGAAAGACGCTCGCAGCGGTGCCGGCGGTCGTCTGGTATGCGCGATCGCGCGACGGCGTCCACGTCATGACCGCGAACGACTACCTCGCCCGTCGCGATGCGGCGTGGATGCGGCCCATCTACGAGTGGTTCGGCCTGAGCGTGGGGGTCATCCAGCAAGGCATGCTGCCGGACGCGCGCCGCGATGCGTACCGCTGCGACATCACCTACACCACGGCCAACGAGGCTGGCTTCGACTACCTGCGCGATTGCCTCGCGCTCTCTCCTGCGGAGCAGGTGCACCGGCCGTTCTCCTCGGCAGTGGTGGATGAAGCCGACTCAATCCTCATCGATGAAGCGCGCATTCCGCTCGTGATCGCAGGGGGATCGGGCGACACGACGGGACATGCCGTCCGGGCTGACCGGGTGGTTCGGACATTGACCGCGAACCTGCACTTCACGGTGGAGCCGCCGGGGCGCAACGTGGCGCTCACGCCGGCCGGCGTCGCGCGCGTCGAACGCGCGCTCAACCGGCGAAACCTGTTCGAGACTGAGAATCTGCCGCTCCTCACAGCCGTCCAGGACGCCCTCCACGCACACGTCCTCCTCCGTCGCGACGTCGACTACGTCGTGCAGAACAACGCGGTCGTGTCGGTGGACGAGTTCAAAGGGCGCACCGTGCACGAGCGGCGTTGGCCCGCGGGGCTGCAGACCGCGCTCGAGGTGAAAGAAGGGGTCACGACCAAGCAGCAGGGGCGGGTGCTTGGATCGATCACGATCCAGAACCTGATCGCACTCTATCCCAACGTCTGCGGCATGACGGGAACGGCGGCGACACAGGCCGAGGAGTTTCGCGAGATCTATTCGCTCGAAGTCGAAACGATTCCGACGAACCGGCCGGTCATCCGCATCGATCATCCCGACGCGGTGTTCTCCACGAAGGCCGAGAAGGAGGACGCGGTCGTCCAAGAGATCGCGCGCGAGCACGAGGCCGGCCGTCCCGTCCTGGTCGGCACCGCGAGCGTCGAAGAGTCCGAACGACTGAGCCGGTGCCTCGGCACGCTGCCGCATCACGTGCTCAACGCGCGCAACGAAGAAGCGGAGGCGAACATCATCGCGCAAGCAGGGGCGCGCAGCGCAATCACCATCTCCACCAACATGGCGGGACGCGGCGTGGACATCCAGCTTGCGCCCCGTGTCGCCGAGCTCGGCGGCCTCCACGTGATCGGCACGAACCGCCACGAGAGCCGGCGCATTGACAACCAGCTGCGCGGTCGCGCCGGCCGCCAGGGCGATCCGGGCAGCTCACGATTCTTCACCTCGTACCAGGATCCGCTGATGGTGAAGTTCGGCGCTGAAGATCCCGCCGACGGCGACACTCCGGACAACATTCAGCGCAGGGCGGAAGGACAGAACCTGGACATCCGGATGTTCCTCCGGAAATACGAATCGGTGCTCGAAGGGCAGCGCCTGGCGATCCAGGAACGGCGGCAGGTGATTCTCACAGGCGAGGTCCCATGCGACTCGGACCGGGAACGCGTCGTCACCCTGATGACGATTGACGATCTCTGGTCGGATTACCTGGCAGCGGTCACGGAACTGCGCGCCGGAACCGTCTGGATTTCTCTGGGTGGCGGTAATCCCATGGGGGACTTCCTCATCAGGCTGCACGCGATGTTCGGCGAGCTCAATATCGCCATCGACGAGGAGATCGCGCATCGCCTCGTCGAGAGTGCGACATCATCGGTGGACTGGCGGGAACGCGGCGCCACGTGGACCTACCTGACGACCGACGAGCCGTTCGGGTCAATTTCTGAACGCGCCATGCGCGGGCTGGTCAAGATCGTGCGGCGGACGTTGGGAAAAGACTGACACCATCACATGATCCACATGGTGACGCGCAGCAATTTCCACGACCCGTCGACCCTCCTCAGGTAGGCGGTGTGCCCATGTCGCGTGCTGCCCGGGAGAACGACAGTCACAGTGGAATCGGTCCGGCTGACTTGGGAGATCGGCATCGTTCCGTCGACATCGAAAGAGTCCAAGTGGATCGTTCCGTCCGGATCGACGCGCTTCGGAGACTTCGGGCTGCTTCGCACGAAAGAGATCAGTCCGACGAGATCCTCGTCTGTGAAATCTCCGTCGACCAGGAACGGTCGCTCGATCGATTGGTCCTTCAAGGAAGCGGGCCACCGGTTCGGTTCAACGGCGACCTGGGCGTATCTGGCAACGGGGGACCGCAGAACCCAGTGGAGAGCAGCGCCGTTCCCAATCCGGCTTTCGAGACTGATTAGGCGACCGCGGCGAAGCCTCGTCGTGCTCGCGTCGGCCTCCAGGTACGCGTCGATGAACCGCGTCTCCGGCAGCGTCTGAGAGGTGTCGCCCTGCAGCAGCCAAACGGCTTTTCCATCGCGTGCGGCGAGTCGAACTATCTCGTTCACACTGCGGTGCGAGAGGCTGCGGGCCTCATCATAGATGCGGATGATCGCGGCCGGCTGTATCGCAGAACTGGCGGCGCAGCACGCTGCGAGCAGCAGAAACACACGCATCCGCCCCGACAACACCGGCATTTTGCGCGGCTTCATAGACATCCGACGAGCCAGTGGTAGATCTGGACGCTCTTCAGCCTGTCCGAGTCATCCGCCTCCCAGGATTTATGGGAGCCGTCGGAGACGAACTCGAAGCCGATGTAAACGTTGTGCGCGCTGCAGTACCAAGGGTGTCCCTCCTGACCGATTCGTGTCAGGTCGTCCAATGCACTCCCGTGCGTGCCCATGCAGCACATCTGAAGAAACTGGCGCCCGTTCTTGCGCAGGTAGCTTTCTACTTCCTTGCGTGTCATTCCCGGTTTGAGCGCGTGCGAAAACGCGGCGAGCTGCTCCTGATACCCCGTCTCGCGGCGGCGCGCCTGCTCCGCGGAGTGCATGCACGCGATCGGCAGACTCGTCGCAAGCAACGCCACGCCGATAGCAAGCCAAAGACGAATGCGCATATTTCGTCCGGTGCGGCAGGTTTGCCTTGAGTTGAGAGGGGAGGTCTTCAGTCTAGCACGGGCTCCGCGGAGACACTACCCGGGGGCGCCGGCGGCACCGGCAGCGGAGCGGAAATTGGATCTTCGAGTGGAGAGTGGGAAGGAGCCGTGACCTTCGACAGGACTGATTCGAGCAGCGGCGTCATGCACCGGAGCTGGCGCGCGCGAATCACGAGGTTCCAGAGCGGCTCGAATTTTTTCCAGCCCGCCGCATAGAAGAAGTGCTTCGCCTGGTGTTTGACGGTGCCGTGCGCGAGCGACGCACGGACGATTGATGACCATCGGTAAAAGTCCTCGTAGGCCCGGTCGTAGCCGGCTTTCAGCGATTCAGGGGAGAGCCGCGCCGGCCGGAATACGACGTGCCGTGTGTCGTACAGATCCCAGTCGCGCGTGACGAGCCGATCCTGTTCCACCATCCTCGCGAAGAGCTTGGTCCCCGGGTACGGAGTCTGGATGTGAAACGTGGCGGTCGTGATCCCCTGCTCGAGCGCCCAGTCGACGGTCCGCCCGAACACGTCTTCATCATCGTCGTCCATGCCGAACACGAAGCTGCCGTTGATCATGATGCCGAGCTGGTGCAGCCGCTCGGTGACGCCACGATAGTCGCGACCGAGGTTGTGCCGTTTGTTGCTCTGTGCGAGGTTGGCCGGCGAGAGACTCTCGAAGCCGACAAACAGGCTTCGCAATCCTGCTTCGGCGGCGTGCTCGATCAGATCGCTCGAGAGAATGGAATCGACCGTCGCCGCGCCCTGAAACAGACGGCCCATGCCGCGCATGCCATCGAACAGCGCCCGCGCGAAACGACGATCGCCGAGAAGATGATCGTCAAGGAAATAGAGGTGCCGTCCCGGCAGCCGTTGAAGCTCCGGCAGCGCATCGTCGACGCGCTGTGTGTAGAAGGACTTGCCGCCCTGGAAGAACGCATCCTTGTAGCAGAACTCGCAATGCTGCGGACATCCTCGCGTGACGACGATGGAGTTGGGCACGAGGTACCTTCGCCGATGGATCAGGTCGCGCCGGATCGGCGGCAGCCGATCGAGTGTCCGGCCCGACGTCGACGAGTACCTCGTGGCCGTCCGCCGCTCGCGGAAGTCGCGCAGAAACTGCGGGAACGTCTGCTCACCGGGTCCGAGAAACACAGCGTCGGCGTGCAGGGCGGCCTCTTCCGGCAGCGACGTGACGTGCAGGCCGCCGAGCGCCACGAAACAGCCGCACGCGCGGTAATGGTCCGCAATCCGGTACGCGCGGTACGCGTTGGTGATGTAGACCTGAATGACGACGAGGTCGGGACGGTCCTCGAGCGTCAACGGCTCGACGTGCTCGTCCACGATGACGGCTTCGTCTTCCGGATCGAGGAACGCGGCGAGCGTGGCGAGACCGAGCGGCGGAAAGAGCGAGTACTTGATCGGACGCCAGTAGGGCCCGTTGGCTTCGGTCAGTGCGGGCAGGATCAGTTTGACGCGAAGACGACGAGAGGTCATTACTTTGCAATATAGAGTATACTGCAACGTAATGCAAGTAGAGCCGGCCAGGCGCCAGCAGCCAGTCGCCAGCCGCCGCGCGCCTGACCTTACCGGGGCGGCCGTTGCGAGTCGTACGGCTTCCCGGTCAGCGGATCGTTCGGCACTACTGGTTTTGCCTCGAACGCATCCAGGCTTGGCACGACGAGCATGACGCCGTACATCCGCACGTAGTGTCCCGGGAACGAACAGACGAAGTTGTATTCGCCGGGAGTCGCTGGGGCGTTCAAGTTGATGCGATCCGACTCGCCGCGCTGCACGAGACGCGTGGCCGCCAGCACGAGGGGGCTGTCCGGCACGTAGGCGCGCGCATTGGGATCCGCAGGCGGCGGCATCGTCGCCGCCGCGGTGCCAATCGCCATGACGGAGCCGGGCTGGCCGATGACGATGTTGTGCGGCATCGCGTCGGCGTTCGACAGCACGATCTGCACCGGCTTGGCCGCTTCGACGACGAACCAGCGCACGTCGAAGAGCATCTGCTCGGGGACGGTGCCGATCGCGATCGTCTGCACGCCCTTGTCGCGCAGGTCGCGGCGCATCGCGACGGCTGACAGATCCGGCAGCGCGGTCGCCGTCGTATTCGCGGCAGGCGGCGCCGTCGTCGTCACCTCCTTTTTCCCGAGCGACGTCAGCGTCGCCATCGTCTGCTGAAGCGTGTATGCGAGGAACTTGTCTTGGGGATACTTCTGCGACTCCTGCGCGATGGCAACGGCGTCGGGCGTCTGGAAGAAACTGACGGCGCGCACCGCCTCGAGGCGGACCGCCGGGTGCTCGTCGTTGGCCTGCACCTTCAGCAGCGCGAGCGCATCCGGCACGCGATCGCGCCAGTAGCAGAGCACGCGCGTGGCGGCCGCGCGCGCCCACGGCTCCGGCGAGCGCAGCATCCGCTTCAGCAGCGCCTGGTCGACGCGGTTGTGCCACTGCTGCACCCACAGCGCTTCCATCATCTGATGTTCGTATCGGGGGTCGCTCTTATCGAGATGCCCGATCCAGGTCTGCAGCGCTGACAGCACATCGTTCGTGTTGCGCCCGCTGAGCTCTATCTTCGCGCGATACCGGACGCGGTTCTCGGGCTCCCTCAGGAGATCGAGCAGGTGCTCGATCGGCTCGTCCGCGATCTTCGCCGGCTTCAGCCGCGGACGGCCCGGATACGTCACGCGGTAGATGCGGCCGTGCAGATGGTCGCGCGACGTGTCGCGCAGGTTGTGCTGCATGTGACCGATGATCGGGTTCTGCCAGTCGGCGACATACAGCGCGCCATCCGCGCCAATCTCCGCGTCGACCGGACGGAAGTTCTCGTCGGCCGATTCGATGATCGGCTCGACCTCCGTCATCTTCAGGCCCGCACCATCCTCAGTAACCTTGTAGTTCAGCAGCCCGCGGAAGCCGATCGTGTTGAGGACAACGATGTTGCCCTGCATCTCGTCAGGGAACTGGCGGCTGGAGATCAGCTCCGCGCCGCCGACGGGCCTCGTGCGGACGCTCCCGGGGCGCGGCGCCTTGGTCGATTCCATCGCCGGGTAGTACTTCTTCGTGGAGAAAGAGGGGCCGTAGTACGGCTGGCCGCCCGTCGCATCGAACACGATGTCGCGCCCCCACAGATCGAACACGTGACCGTGCGGGTTCGGAAAGTTCATCGGGATGTAGGTCTCGAACTTGAACGTGCGCGGCTCGAACCGGAACACGCCGCCATCGGCCTCGCGCACCGTCGCCCCCCACGGCGTCTCCACTTGGCTGCGGTGGAAGATTCCTTCGCGGATGTAGAGCGCGCCTCCCGGGTCGAACGTGAAGCTGTTCATCGTATGGTGCGTGTCGGCCGAGTCCATTCCGCCGAGGATGATCTCCTTCGTGTCGTAGCGATCGTCGCCGTTGGTGTCCTTCAGGAACACCAGGTTCGGCGCCTGCGCGACGATGACGCCCCCGTTCCAGAACTCGAAGCCGGTCGGATTATTGAGATCGCCCGCGAAAATCGTTCGCTTGTCCGCCTTCCCGTCCCCATCCGTGTCCTCGAGGATCAGCAGCTTGTCGTCCATGGGCGTCTTCGGCTGCCAGTGCGGATAGTTCTTCCACGCGGCGACCCACAGCCGTCCCTTCGTGTCGAACGCGAGCTGGACGGGGTTCACGAGCTCGGGAAACTCCTGCTCGGATGCGAAGAGCTCCACCTTCATCCCGGTGCCGACCTTCATCTTCGCGATCGCCTCTTCGCCGCCAAGATAGACGTGCTCGCCGTTCGGCCCCTTGCCTGGTTCGTTGGTGCCCGCATTAATAAAAGGAGGGGTGTCGGAATCGGCCACCTTCAGCTCCGCGTCGCCTGATGTGAGTCCTCTGGCGATCTGCCAGATCTGCCGATCGCGGTTGGACGTCAGGACGTCGAGCACCGCCACCTCGCGCTCCAGCACGTCGTAGTTCGTCGGCAGCACGTCTTCCTTGTTGAACTGCACGCGCGTGGGGTTCACGTCGCGAGGGTTGGTGCGGATGAACGTCAGGAACGCGCGATCGCCGAACGTGGCAAACGCGTCCGTCGTGCGGTACCGGTTGAACCACTGGAAATTCCTGTCCGCCACCGCCTTCTGCAGCGCGGACAGGTACGCCTCCGTATACGAACGCGGCCGCGCACCGAACAGCTCGCGGTCGATGACTTCCGCGACCTGGCGGTTCCCTTCCTTATTCAGGTGCACGCCGTCGACCGTCAGCGGCGACTTCGCGGACGCGTAGAGCGCCTTGGTAGGGGCGAACAGATCGACGAACCGCACGCCGCGCGCGTTGGCCAGCTGCGACATCACGCGCGTATACACCTCGAGCCGCGCGTTGTTCTCGCGGCCATCGGGCAGGTCCGGGTTGTGGAGATCCTCATGCGCGATCGGGGAGAAGAGGACGATCCGCGGCGCTGATTTGCCGTTGTACTTCTGCGCGCCCGTGTGTGTGATCCACGCGTCGAGCTGCTGCTTGAACCCCGCGAGCCCCGCTTCAGCGCCGTACGACTCGTTGTAGCCGAAGAAGGCGAAGATGACGTCGGCTTTCGTGTTCGTCCCCGCGAGACGATTCTCCTGGTAACCGCCGATCGGATCCGCCTTGCCGCTCAGCCACTCGTCGGGTGTGCCGAAGTTCTTCGACCGAAGGCGCGTGGCGATCTCGTCGCCGCTGAACCCGAGATTGCGGATGACCAGGTCGTGGCGCGGGAACCGCGCGTGCAGCATCGTGTCGAGCCAGCCGTCGTACTGCATGCGCTCGGCGAGCTGGTTGCCGATGATGCAGATGTGATCGCCGGTGCGCAGCGTGAACGGAGTCGCCGCGTTGGGATTCGCGGGAGCAAGACAGATCACCGCGGCCGTTGCCGCGAGCAAGACAACAATGCGAATAGACCGACAGGTGGTTTCAAAACCCGATGGGCGGGTCCTGGCCGTTGACAGCCCCACGCCGATCCCTCGCCAAAAGCTCGCACCACGGGAGTGGCTCGGGCGTGCGGCGCGGGGCGGCCCCGTCAACGGCCACCCGCGGAACGGGTCTCGAAACCATCGACTCACAACGCGTGGTTTCAAAACCGAATCGCGGGTGACCGCGAGAGGGGCATCCCCATTCCCACCCCAGCGCGCACAAAACGCGCGCCGGGGGCCCGGGGTCCGCGCGCAGCCCACTCCCGTGATCATTGCCTTTGGGCGAGCACCGAGTGGGGAGACTCGCGGGCAGGCCCCGCCGTCGGTTTTCAAACCACTTGTCGTCATGGCGAAGATTATCCGCGAACGCAGGCGGTATTGTTGGGCATAGGCCCGGCCTACTTCTTCGGCGGAATCGGCGTGTCCCATCCGGCCATGTCGGACGGTTTCGCGCGCTTGACGTGTCCGCCAAAGCTGAACGTCGACGGATGATACGGTCCGACAATGCTGACGTCGCTGTCCGGCTTGATGCTCTTCTCGAGGCCGGCGGCCCACAGGCACGCATTCACCGCCATGCGCCTGAATCCGTCGTTCAGCAGATCCTCCGACGCTCCGTGCGTCGTCGTAAACACGCGGCCGGTTTTGCCCGATGGACTTGTGTAGGTGCGCACCCACGCGACCGGCATCTGGTGCTTGTCGGCCGCCGGCGGAGAGTCCGGCGTCATCCCGTTCAGCACCTGTCCTCGCGCGAGGATCGTGCTCGGCTGCAGCGGGTCGGCCGTGTAGCCGCCCGACTGCACCCACACGTCCTTCACGCCGCGGAGGACCGGATGATTCAACTGTGATGGATCGAGAACCAGCCGCGAGCTCTGCTTGTGATTCGTGCCGTAATGCGAGACCCACGTTTCGCCGAGGATCTGCCGCCCGAATCCTCCCTTGTAGGCTTCGTCCTTGTTCTGCCAGTCGTACTTGGCGAACTTCGCATCCGCGCGCTTGATCTGGAACGCGTGCGTCGCCGTGCGGAATGCCACGATCGGTCCGCCGCGGTCGAGGTAGTTGACGATGTGCTGCATCTGGTCGTCGGGGAAATCCTGGAAGCGGAGAAAGATGACGAGGAGGTCGGCCTTGTCGAGCGCCTCGAGGCCAGCGATCTTCGAGTTCCCTGGATCGATGAAGCCGGTCGCGGGGTCCACCGTGAAGAAGACGCTGCACTTGAACCCGTAGTGCTTCGCCAGCATGCGCGCCAGCTGCGGCAGCGATTCCTCGGATCGATATTCGTGATCGCCCGCGAGAAACACGATGTGCTTCCCGTGGCCCGGTCCGTTGTCCCCCTCGTACACGACGAGGTGCGGATTCTGCGCCGCGGCGAGAGACCCGAACAGCAACGAACCGATGCAGACGGACAATATGGCAACACGTTTCGTCATCATTCCTCGATGGAAGGTCTTTGAGCGATTTCAAACCCGTTCAGGCGCGGGTCCTGCCCGCCAACAGCCCCACTTCACTCAAGGGCCGAAAAGCACCCTGACGAGTGACGGCCCTCGAGCTGAAGCGGGGCGACCCCGTTGGCGGTCACCCGCGTATCGGGTTTGAAATCGCCTACGCCAAAATTCAAACAATTCTGAACGCGCATCGCGCATCGCGAACCGCGAACCGCGAACCGCGGCTTGTCGCTTGTCGCTCGTCGCCTGTCGCCTGTCGCCTGTCACCTGTCGCTGACCGCTACAGCGAAGTCCCCTAGAACGTAAACCGGATCGCCCCCTGCATGATCCGCGGGTCGCGCGCCCGGGTCGCCTTCCCGAAGTTCGCGTTCACTTGCTCCCCCGCGGGATTGAACTGCGCGGTGGTGTTGAGCTCCAGCCAGTTGACCTGGTTGAACACGTTGTACATCTCCCAGCGGAACTGAACCTTCCGCCCGCCGCCCATCGAGAAGTTCTTGAACGCGGAGATGTTCGAGTTGACGATTTTCGGCATCCGGTAGAAGCTGCGCGGCGCGTTGCCGATATCGCCGCGGCCCGTGAGCCGGCTGAAGGCCGCGATGTTGAAGTAGCTTCCTGGCGCGCCCGGGGTCGGGTCGCAGTTGCCATCGCCGTGACAAACGACGTCGCCGTTGATCCGCGGACGCGTTCCGCCGTCTCCGCCCGTGAAGTCGAAGTTGTCCGTCGTCGACGTGCTCGCGCCGTTCCAGTCGCCGCTGACGACCGCGGTGTCGCCGGACACCTGCCAGCCGTCGAGCAGCGCGCGCGTGAGCATGTGATCCCACATGCGGCTGCCGTTCGGCACGTCCCACGTGTAGTTGACGACGAGGTTGTGCAGCTGCGTCGATTCATACGGCGCGACGTTCCACGCCTTTCCGGGTCGCAGGGGATTGTACGTCGGCGGTTCCGAGTTCGGCCCGAGGCTGATGGTCTTCGCCAGCGTGTAGGCGACCGCGAACTGCAGCCCCTTGATGTAGCGGCGGTTCACTTGCACCTGGAGCGCATTGTAGTACCCGGTTCCGAAGTGCGATCGAATGGTGATGTCCTGGTAGCCGCGATAGGGCCGCAGGAACTCGCTCGCCTTTGCCGAGCTCGCCGTCTGCGGATTGCGATTCTCCGGATGGACGTCGAGGAAGCGCGCGCCGTCGGGGACGGAGTTGATGTTGGTCGACATCTCGCCATGCCGCATCTGCCAGCCCACGTACGTGACGTCGACGACCGTGCCCCATCCGAGCTCCCGCTGAACGCCCGCGGAGTAGTTGAAGCTCTGCGGTGTCTTCGCGTCGCGCTCGACCCCGAACACGCCGCTCGGCCGATTCGAGAACGCGCCCTGCGCGCCCGCCGACAGCAGCGTATCGAGGGTTCCATAGAAGATCTGCGGCGTGTTCTGCGCCGGTGGGTTCCGCGCCATGGCGTCCATGCCGTTCGCGTTCACGTGCGGATTGTGGTACAGACCCGCGCTCGTGTGCAGCGCGGTCTTCGCGTCGCCCGTGAGGTCCCACGCCAACCCGAGCCGCGGCTCCGGCTCGATCCCCTGATTGTCGCGAAAGCCTTTCGGATAATTCGGATCGCTGCTCGACACCATGCCGTTGTACCGGTCTCCGGTGTTCGGCACGAAGCTGCCGATGAACACGTTCGGCAGCGTCTGGCCCGTGACCGGATCCTGGGCGACGTTCTTGCCATCGACTACAGCCGGTTCATAGAGACGCGGCGCCTTCGCCGGATCGTAGCGCTCCGGCACGAACACCGCCGCGGGCCGGTTCGAATACCAGGGCGTGTACCACAGGAACCTGACGCCATAATCGAATGTTACGCGGCGGTTCAGTTTCCACGTGTCCTGCACGTACGATTCGGCGATGTTCCGGACGCCCTGCACCTCCGAGAACGCGTCAATCTCCGTGTAGTCGCGGAACGTACCCAGAAGCGCGTTCGCATACGCGTAGTTTGCGTCCCCCGGATTGCTCGTGTCGGTCTGGAAATTGAACTGCCCTGCCCATGGACCGGCGCCGACTCCTCCCTTGCCTTCGGAGTTGCGCGACTGCTCGAAGTAAACCCCCGTCTTGTAGGAGTGGCTCCCACGGATGTACGTCAGGCTCGAGCGAATCGATCCGAGCCACGCTTCTCCCTGATCCGTCAGCCGGTTGTCGAACGTGAAGTCGGGCCTGTTCGGCAGGCTGGAGCCGAACTGCACCTTTGGAATCACGTCGCGCGGGTTCAACTCGGGATGGAACTGCCCGACCTTGAACCCGACCGTGTCACGATTGATCCGGTTCCAGTCAGCATCCGTCAGCGGATAGAACTGTTCGGTCTGCTGCCGCAGGCCGAGATCGCTCTCGAGCACCATCGTCGGCTTGATGATCTTTGTGTAGTTGCCGCTCACTCCGCGATCGGTGTTCAGGTAATGCGTGTTGAAGAAGCCCCATTTGGCCGGGCCGGCAGTGATCTCGCTACCGCGCTGGTCGGAATACCAGTCCTTGAACGTGAAGTAGAAATTGTCGTGCGCGCTCGGGCGCCAGTCGACCCGCACGATATTGTTCATCTTTGGGTTCTCGGCGTTCTCCTGCGTCGTGTAGTTGAACTGCCCCTGCGTGAACGACCGATCGAAGTTGTTGGCGCGCGGCAACATATTCAGCAGCGCGAGGCCGTTCGGATTGATCCGGTTCGTCGGAATGACATTCCCGGGGAAGCATGCCGGACCGCCACTGACCGCGTTGCACGTGCCGCTCGCGAGCGGATCGCGGATGTTGATCAGCCGTCCCTGGCTGTCGAACGTCTGCGAGAAGTCCCCTCGCAGCTCACGTTCCGTCGGCATCGTCCAGTTGCGGACCTGACCGGGGCGGCTGACGCGCGGCGCTTCGAGAGAATAAAAGAAGAACAACTTCTTCTCCGAACCGTTCAGCTTCGGGACCGGTCCGCCGAGGTTCGCGCCGAACGTGTTGAAGCGGTAGCGCGGCTTCTTGATGCCCGAGCGATTGTTGAAGAAGTTGTTCGCGTTCAGCGCCTCATTGCGCAGGTAGTGATAGACGTTGCCGTGGTACGTCGACGTCCCGCTCTTGCTGACGATCTGCACCTGCCCGCCGCCTGCGCGGCCATACTCCGCGCGATAGGAATTCAGGAGCACGCGGACTTCCGCGATCGCGTCCAGGTTGATCTGCTGCGCCATCAGGCCGCTGTTGCCGACCTCGTTGCCGATGACGCCGTCGACAATGACGTTGCTCCAGTCGCGCCGCGCGCCGCCGACGTTCGGGACGCTCGTGCCGAAGCTCATGCCGAGCGAATCGACCGTGTTCTCGTAGCGGACGCCGGGCAGCAGCCGCATGATGGATGTCACATCCCGGCCGAGCACCTGGACCTGCTGAATCTGCGTCGCCGTGATCAGGCCTGCATGCTGCGTCTCGGCGGTGTTCACGTGCGTGCCGCGCGCTTCGACGGTGACGGTCTCCCCGATGCCGCCGATGTCGAGCGGCAGCGATCCGACAAAGAGCCGCTCGCCCGCGCTCAGCACGATGTTCTTCCGCTCGAGCGTGCGGAAGCTTTCGAGCGCCACGCGAATCGTGTAGCTCCCCGGCTGCATGTTCGTCGCCTGGAAATCTCCCTTCGCATCGCTGACGGCCGCGCGCGCTTCGCCGGTCGCTTCAGAGACGATGGTGACCGTCGCACCGGGGATGACCTGTCCCTGCGCGTCGGTGATGGTGCCGGAGATGGTGCCGGTGACGCTTTGCGCGGCCACGGGCGTGGGGAGGGACAACGCGGCGCACGCGACGAGCGCGAGCGCCCGCAGGAACCCCGAGCGGGCTGTGAACATTGGACCTCCTCGCGAGACGCCCGGCAGGGGGGTTCCTGCCGGCGTATCCGGGAGGCCCGTTAATACCAAACGTTAACGTTAAAGTAAACGGAAAACAGCCCCTGACGCCCGCGCGTTTCGCTCAGTGAAACAGCTCACGGAGATAGCGCAGTCCGCCTTCGGCGAGCGCGTCCTGCGAATCGGCGAAGTTGCGCCAGATCGCCGCGGCCCTGGCGATCGTTTTGACCTTGTTCGTGAACGATTCGATCACGAACGGCCCCTTGAACCCGATGTCGCGGCACGCCTCCGCCACTTCACGCCAGGGCACATGGCCGGATCCCGGCGCGCCGCGGTCGTTCTCACATGTGTGGAGCTGACGCATGCGCTTCCCCGCCGCGCGGATCGCGTCTCCGATGGATCGCTCCTCGATGTTCATGTGGAACGTATCCAGGAGGATCCCGCACGCGGGATGATCGACGCGGTCGACGACCTCGATCGCCTGCGACGACAGGTTGAGAAAGCTCGTCTCGAACCGGTTCAGCGGCTCCACCGCGAGCGCCACGCCGCGATCGGCCGCGTATGTGGACAGTTCTGTCAGTTGGCGGACCAGGAGGTCGGTGTCCCGCTTCCGCTCGTCGTCGGTCGCCTGCCACGTCCGGCCAACCGCGCTGTAAAGCGGTCCCACCACGTGCGGCGCGCCCATGGTCTTCGCGGCATCGATGCAGTGCCGGACATATGCCATCCCGTTCTTCCGGATGGCATCGTCGGAATGAATCAGGTCGCGGTCCGGCCCCATCGCCGCGCAGACGCTCACCGCCAGGCCGTTGTCGCTGGCGATCTGCGCGCCTCGCGCGTAATCGAGATCGCCGGTGCCTTCGATCCCGAACTCGATGAGATCGAACCCCATTTTCTTGACGAGCGGTGCGAGCCGCCCGAATTCCGCGGTGTTGACCGGAGAGGTCCAGACCCACGCGTTGATCCCGATCTGCGCCATGTGCGTCCTCGTCGTCGGCCACCGTTCCTGATGGTCCGGCAGGCCCTGTAGGGCGGGGTCTTACGCAGGCCCCTGTAGGGCGGGGTCTTAAGACCCCGCCCTACTGTAAGCAATCGCGATATAGTCTGTCACGTCACGAGCGGGCTCTTTTTGCACAGCGCCTCACGAAAGCCCGGCCGCCCGGGCCAAACAAACGAGACGGAGCAGACAGATGAATGAGCACAAAGGGGGCATGACCAGGGAGGATCGGCTGTTCGTCGCGTGCATCATCGCGCTCATCACGACCGCGTTCGGGTTCGTCGTGCGCGGCTTCCTGGTGGCGGAGTGGGCGACGCAGTTCAACCTGACGCAGGGCCAGGTCGGGGCGATCCAGGGTGCGGGGCTCTTCCCGTTCGCGTTGAGCATCGTGTTCTTCAGCCTGATCATCGACCGGATCGGCTACGGCCGCTGCATGGCGTTCGCGTTCTTCGGCCACGTCACCTCGGCAATCATCACGGTGACGGCGAACAGCTTCGAGCAGCTCTACGTCGGGACGCTCATCTTCGCGCTCGCCAACGGAACAGTCGAAGCGGTCATCAACCCGGTCGTCGCGACGCTCTATCCACGCAGCAAGACCCACCACCTGAACATGCTGCATTCCGGCTGGCCTGGCGGCATGGTAATCGGCGGGCTCCTGATGATTCTGCTCGGCGCCGCCTCGTGGCGATGGAAGATCGGGCTGTTCCTGCTGCCGACCGCGTTCTACGGCTTCCTCATGCTCGGCCAGAAGTTCCCCGTGCAGGAGCGCGTCGCCTCGGGCGTGAGCTACGCCGACATGCTTCGTGAGTTCGGCTGGGGCAGCTGCTTCATCGTCTCGTTCTTCGTCGTCTACGCGCTCGACAGTGTGTTCGGCTCGCTCGGCCTCTATGCTGGCACTGTGCCGACCTGGGCGGCCGTGGTGATCGCGGCAGTTCCAACGCTTGCGTTCGCGGTTGTCTACAAAAGCTTCGGCCGGCCGATGTTCGTGTTCCTGCTGCTCGTCATGATTCTGCTGGCGACCACGGAGCTCGGCGTCGACAGCTGGATCACGAACCTGATGACGCCGGTCCTCGCAAAGTACAGCGTGTACGGCGGGCTCTACCTGTTGATGTACACGTCGTTCATCATGGCGATTCTCCGATTCTTCGCGGGCCCGATCGTCCACCGCACGTCACCGCTCGGCCTCCTCGCCATCTGCGCGGCGGTCGCGTCGACCGGCCTGTTCTGGATCGCGAATGCCGGCGCGGCCGCCGGGGCCATTTTCGCCGCCGGCACCATGTATGGCATCGGCAAGGCGTTCTTCTGGCCGACGACGCTGGGCGTGGTCACGGAGCAGTTCCCGCGCGGAGGCGCGATGACGATCAACGCGATCGCCGGCGTCGGGATGATCTCGGTCGGGGTGCTGGGAGGGCCGATCCTGGGGACGATCCAGGACCAGGCGCTCGATAAACGGCTTGCCACTGAGGCTCCGCTGATCCACACCGCGGTTGCCGGCGAGCCGCGCGACGCGTACCTGATGCAATTCACGACCGTCGACCGCGCCAAGGTGGCGCAGCTTCCGGAACCGCAGCGCACCGTCGTCGAACAGATCACGACGACGAACAGTCAGAAGACGCTCGCGAAGTTCGCGATCCTTCCGGCGATCATGTTCTTCTGCTACGTGGGGTTGATTCTCTACTTCAAGGCGCGCGGAGGATACCGTCAGGTGGAGCTGACGGCGGCGCCTGTGCGGGAAGCATAAAGCTGCTGGCGGCTGGCGGTTCGCGACTGGCTTTCCCCAGCCGCTAGCCGCCAACCGCCGATCGCTTCACGTTACAGGCTTTTCAGGTAGATATTCCTGAACTCGATCTTCATCGGCGGCCCGACGTGGATCTGGAAGCCGAGCAGCCCCTTCATCGATCGTCCCTTCGAATCGTTGTCCAACACGAACGCGGTGAGGCGGCCGTTCACGATGTTCACGATCGTGTTGCCGCGCGCGATCAGGTGCACCTGGTTCCACTCCCCGGGCTTGATGAGCGCCTTGAGCTCGTCCGGCGTTGTCTGGAGGTTTCCGATCAGCCGTGACACGCCCTCGGCGCCGATCTCAATCGCGTCACCCCGGTGCATGATGAAGCCCCGGCCGCGCTCCTCGTAGATCATGCCGGTGAACTGGTTGGCGAAATCGATGTCCGCCTGATACCCCTTGAGCACCCACTTGCCAGCGATTGGATTCGCCTGGGGCGTCGCCTTCGATCCCTGCGGAAGCTGCACGCTGCGGAACTGGATGCCGCTGTTGGTCGCCGACATCCGGTATTCGACTTTCAGCTCGAAATCGGCCGGCTCGCCGCCGCGCCAGATCACGAACGTGTTTTCCTTGAGCGGGTTCTCCGCGGACGTGGTCCCGACGAGCGATCCCCCTTCAGCCTTCCACAACGCCGGATCCCCGTCCCAGTTCTTCATCGTCCCGTCGAAGATCGATGTGAAGCCGGTGTAGTCGTCGTACTTGAGCGGCGCGGCGCCGGGCGGAGCCTGTGCGAGCGCGCCGGCAGACAACAACATCAGGGCTGCCATGGATGCCGCCGCTCCGCCGGCGGATTTCCTCACGTTGAACATGCGACCTCCAGCGATCCTATTGAATCTTCCTGAGCCAGATGTTGCGCGTGAACAGCGTGCCCGTCGCTTCGACTTCGAGCCCGATGATCCCGCTCTTGTGGAGCTTCGACTTGTCCTCGTCCACGAGGATCGACATCACGTGGCCGTTCAGGATGTGCGTGTAGTGATTGCCGACCGCGACGATGTGCAGCTCGTTCCAGTCGTTCGGCTTGTAGTACGAATCGATGACCGCGGGCTCGCCGAGCGACGCGATCAACCGCGGGCTCCTGCCTTCCTCCGTGCGGACCGCCTGGCCTTTCCAAGCGACGATCCCGCGGCCGGTGGACTGCTCGTAGAACTGCCCGGTGTAGCGGTTGTCGGCGTCGAAGTCGTACTGCGCGCCCCACATGTTCCACTTCTCTTCGGTGGCGGGATCGGGCGGCGTACCGCGCGGCGCGCCGCTCGGGCACGGCCCCTGATTGCCACGTCCGCGTGCAGCAGGAGGCGCCTGCGTCGGAGCTGCGCCGGCCGGAGGCGCACCGCCGGACGCCGGTGCCGCCGCACCGGGTGCTCCAGCACCGCGGCCCGGCCCGGCGCCGCGCTGCGGGCGCGGCGCAACCCAGCCGCGGTACTGCACACCGCCGTTGATGTTTCCGGTCCCCTTCATTTCGAGCTTCATCTCGAAATCGGCGAGCTCGCCACCCTGGTGGACGAGATAAATGGTGCCGGTCGGCTTCTCGCACGTCGATTCCACGGTGATCGCACCGTCCTCGACCTTCCAGTTGTTGTCGCCGGACCAGCCGTTCAACGTCTTGCCGTCGAAGAGCGAGGTCCAGCCCTCGTGCTCCTGGAAGTCGATCGGATCCGGCTGACGGAAGAACCCGCCGCCACCGCGACCTCGTCCCTGCGCGGGCGCTCCTGGCGCGCCGGGCGGCTGCTGCTGGGCGCCCGGTGCGGGCTGCTGGCCCGCCGGCGCGGGAGGCTGCTGCCCGAGCATCAACACGGCAATCGTGAGCGCGCCGATTTTCATCATTTCGCCACCTTCTCCCACTTGCCGCTTTTGGCGGACTTCAACACCGCATCGGTGACGTGGTCGGTTGCCAGACCGTCTCGGAATGACGGGGCGATGCTCTTCCCCTGCGCGGCGGCCTCGACGAAGTCGGCAAACTGGTGAATGAACGTGTGCTCGTAGCCGATCTGCAGGCCAGGGACCCACCAGTGCTTCATGTAGGGATGATCGCTGTCGGTAATATGCACGCTGCGCCACCCGCGCACGCGCCCCTCATCGCGGTGATCGAAGTACTGGATGCGATGCAGGTCGTGCAGATCCCAGAAGGCGGACGCGTGCTCGCCGTTGATCTCGAGCGTGTAGAGCGCCTTGTGCCCGCGCGCGTAGCGCGTCGCCTCGAACATCGCCAGCGATCCGTTCTCGAACCGGCACAGGAACGCGCTTGCATCGTCGATCCCGACCGGCTCGACTTTGCCCGTGAGGGTGTGCTTGCGCTCCTTGATGAACGTCTCGGTCATCGCGGTGACTTCCGTGATCGGGCCGTTCAGCCAGAGCGCGGTGTCGATGTTGTGCGCGAGCAGGTCGCCCGTCACGCCGCTGCCCGCGACCGAGACGTCGAGCCGCCACAACCCTTCGCCCCCCTGCGGCAGGTCCTGCGAGATCGTCCAGTCCTGCAGGAACTTCGCGCGGTAATGAAAGATGCGCCCGAACTTGCCTTCATCGAGCAGCTGTTTGATGAGCGTGACGGCGGGCACGCGGCGGTAGTTGTACCAGACGGTGTTCGGCACGCCCGCCTTTTCCACCGCGTCGACCATCTCCTGCGCTTCCTTCGCGGTGCGCCCGAGCGGCTTCTCGCACATCACGATCTTGCCGGCCTTCGCGGCGGCAATCGCGATCTCGTGGTGCGTATCGTTCGGGCTCGCGATGTCGATGACGTCGATGTCCTTCCGCGCGACGAGATTCCGCCAGTCCGTGTCGTACGATTCGTAGCCCCAGTTCTCCGCGAACTGCTTCACGCGATCCGCGTTGCGCGCCGCCACGGCCTTCAGCACGGGCTGGCACGGCAGATTGAAGAAACGCGGCGCCTGGTGGAACGCATTCGAATGCGTCCGCCCCATGAACCCGTAACCTATCAATCCGATATTGAGACTCTTCATTCAGCAGTCCTCGGCGGCCCGTAAAGGGCCGCCCTACACGTAGGCCGGGGCTTTACGCCCCGGCTTACTCCCAACCGTGAGCGTCACGCACCGCGGCCATGACGCCGAGAATGTCGTTCCAGGTGTTCTGCTGCATCATGACCGCATTCGGGAACATGCAACCGTCCCAGCAGATGTGCTGCACCGCCCGGGTCGGCTTGCCGCTGTCGTCGCGCAGCCAGAAACCGGCGTGATGCACGATATCGAGCTTGCCGTTGGGATCGTGGGGCTGGCAGTGATGACCGGTCTTGTCGTGCGAGCCGGATCCCTTGACCGTGGCATCGTTTTGCGCGACGTGGAAGTCGATCGTCCATGGCCGCAGCGCGCGCGTCATCTTCTTCAACCCTTCGTCGAGCGCCTTCCTGTCGGACCAGTCGAAGTTCTCCGGCAGGATGCGATCGTCCGGCGCGTTGTAGCCCATCGTAAAGAGGAGCGTATGCGCCATGTCGGCCTGGAATCCCAGCGTCTTCGGACGGTTGACCATCTCCAGCAGCTCGACGTTCCGCTTGACGCTGTGCATGCCGCCCCAGCAGATCTCCCCTTCGGCCGCGAGCCGCTCGCCATATTCCTCGGCGATGTCGCACGCCTGGCGGAACGTGTCGGCAATCTTCTTCGTGTTACCCGCGGGATCTTTCGCCCATTCAGCGGGACTCGACGCGGAGTCGATGCGGATGACGCCGTACTTCCGGACGCCGATGTCCTTCAGTTTCTTTCCGATCGCACATGCTTTCCGCACCTGCGTGAGGAAATTCCTGCGCTCCTCTTCGCTGCCCATCGCGGACCCGCCGCCGGTCGGCGGCCACACCGGCGCGACCAGCGATCCCACCGCGAGGTTCTTCCCGCGAACCTTGTCGGCGAGCTTCTTCAGGTCGTCGTCGCTCGAATCGATGCTCGTGTGCGGATCGAACAGGAAGAGGTCGACGCCGTCGAACTTGACGCCGTTCACCTCCGCGTTCGCCGTCATGTCGAGCATCGTGTCGAGATCGATCGGCGGCTCGGCGCCAGGACCGCCCTTGCCGACCAGTCCGGGCCACATGGCGTTATGGATTTTTGGATATCTGTGCGTCGCTGCCATTGGGAGCTCCCTGAAAATCCCTAATCCCTCATCGAGAATCCCTGATCGTTCAATCCATCAATCCCTAATCGACCAATCAGCGAATCCTCGAATCGCCGAATCACTGAATGACTGCATGCGGGTGGCCGTTGACGGGGCCGCCCCGCTTCAGCTCGACGGCCTTCACCCGTCGACATTGTTCTTGGGCCGTCGAGTGAAGTGGGGCTGTCAACGGCCAGGACCCGCTGGAGTCGGTCAATCGAGCTCACATCTTCTTCCGCAGCTTCTTGAACGGTTCAGCATCCGGATTGCCGGGGCCGAAGTGCTTCAGCATCACCAGCGGATCCGTCTCGCTCAGGTTCTCGACGCGCACACCCGCCTTCGCGGTCTCCGACGTGACGAACAGCTCGTCTTCCGTCATCTGTCCGAAACGGATCATCGCGGGGGTCGAGACGGGCAGCTTGCTGAACGTGCCGTAACCCTGCGTCAGGATGATGCCGTACGCGGCGCTGTCCTTGATCGTCACGCTGCGCTTCGGCAGCACGGTCAGCTCCTTCGCGGAATACCAGCCGGTGCCGTAGGCGATCCACTGTTCGCGATATCCCTCGGACTCGGTCTCGTTGAACGGCTTCACCGGCCGGAGGAAGCAGCGGTTGCTCTCGCCGAAGCGCGGGTTCACGTTCGCATCCCAGTCGAGCATGCTGATGATGTAGTCGAGATCGCGCGACTTGTCCTGCGGGACGTCCTTCACGAGGAGATCCCACGGGATGATGCGTCCCTCCACCTCCGACTGGAACATCGCGAAGACGTCACTGTTCACCTGCGGCTCATACGTCAGCAGCGATCCCGGCGCATGGAGGATCCCCGGATCGATCTGCCAGCCGGTGCCGCGCTCGAGGCGATACGCCCGCGACAAGTACGTGATGCCGTTGTCCCCCTTGTTCCAGTTCTCCAGACACCGCCGCACATCGTCTCTGGTCGTGCCCGGCTCGAGCCCCATGAACGTGTAGGGATAGTTGTTGTCCGTCGGGTTGTATTGCGGCGGGAAGTAATACGCCTCGGGCTTGCCGCGGCGGCCGACGCGCTTCGCGTCTTCCTCGCTCTGGTGCATGTGATGCGGAATCGGCCCGAGATTGTCGAAGAACTTGCAGAGCAGGTTCCATCCCTTCTCGCGCGACATCACGTCGCCGCCGATGAGCAGGTCGCCCGCCTGCTCCACCGCCTCCTTCAGGAGGAAGCGCTTGCCGCCGGCGAGCCTGACGTAGCTCAGTCCTTCGTCCGCCGGCGTCCCCGGGCCGTTGTCGGCATTCGTCGTTGACGAAAACCACCGCTCGTTGATGCCGCCGCGATGCCCGCCACACGCGTAGTAGTCGTCCGGATGCAGCCGCAGACGGCGCCCCGGCAGCATGAACGAACGCGGCACCCAGCACGGCTCCAGCCGGAGTATGCCGCCCCCTTTTTGAATGGCATCCTGAACTTGCGATCGATCAGTCATCGCCCTCGTCCCTCGTTACGGAATCCGCAGAAATCTATCCGCGTTCGCATGCAGACGGCAAGCGGGCGCCGAGCAATGCGACGTGTTCTGCACAAGCAAACGCCAGCCCCTCCTCGTTTGCGTCTGCAACTCTATAACAGGCACGAGCTTGGATGGGACCGCCAGTACGCGTGCTGCGACGTGACCGGAGCGCTGATGTTGCATGGTGTAAAACAGCGGCGTGGATCCCGCGGCCTGCCCTGAGCGAGCGGTCGATCCAGCGAGTCGAAGGGCGTAACATCCGGCCGATGTCACAAGAAAACTTTTTCAGGAACCGCCGCGCGCGCTCGATCGAGAACGCGGACGTCCGCGTGACCGTGCTCGAGGGCGGTGGGCACATCGCGGAGGTGCTCGACAAGAAGACGGGCGTCAGCCCGTTATGGATTCCGACGTGGCCCTCGATAGAGCCGTCCGCCTACAGCGCCGGCGGCGATCGCGTGTACGGCGCGAGCGTGGAGTCGCAGCTGCTCGCCGGCATCATGGGGCACAACCTGTGCCTCGATATTTTTGGTGGTCCTTCGGCGGAGGAACAGGCCGCCGGCCTGCAGCCGCACGGCGAAGCATCGGTCGCGACGTACGAGTTGAGCGGAAACGGGGCGATGATGCGCGCGGTGGCGCTGCTGAACGAGTCGAGGCTTCGCGTCGAGCGGCAGCTCGAGCTGCACGGCCGGAACGTGCGCGTGCTGGAATCGGTGGAGAACCTCTCGGCAACCGACCGTCCGGTGGGCTGGACACAGCACGTGACGCTCGGCCCGCCGTTCCTCGAGCACGGCGCGACGGAGTTTCGTGCGTCCGCCACACGATCGAAGGTGCTCGAGTCAGTGTTCGGTACCGCCGATTATCTCGTTCCGGCGTCGGAATTCACGTGGCCGCACGCGCCCGGACACGATGGCGCGCCCGTCGACCTGCGCGTCTATACATCGCGGCCGCGATCCAGCGCCTTCACCACGCACCTGATGGATCCCGCCCGGAACACGGCATTTTTCGTCGCGTTCTCGCCGCGGCTGCGGCTGGCGTTCGGCTACGTCTGGCGCCAGGCGGATTTTCCGTGGATGGGAATCTGGGAGGAAAACCGCAGCCGGCCGCACGCTCCGTGGAACGGCGAAGCGGTCACGCGCGGCATGGAATTCGGCGTCTCTCCGTTCCCCGAATCGCGGCGGCAGATGATCGACCGCGGCTCCCTGTTCAATGTGCCGACGTATCGATGGATCCCTGCAAAGAGCCGCGTCGATGTGGAATACTGGATTGTCAGCCGAGCGGCTGAGGGCATTCCGGATGGACTGGACTGGCCGTGAACACGAACACCGGGCTGGCCTGAAGGCCAGCAGCACCGAAGAGCACGTACCACCGAAGAGCACGTACGCTACACTTGATAAACCATCACATTTAACCGAGGTCTTTTCTTCTCGAGGACACTGTTATGCAACTGCTCTGTGCTTTTTCCCTGGTACTCGCACTGATACCCGGCAGCCAAGCGGCGGCCACGAAGCCGGCCGCGAAGGCCCCGGCTGCGCCCGCGGCGGCCGCAGCCAAGGGAGGCCGCACCGTCAACCTGACGGGGGCCGACGACATGAAGTTCAACATGACCACCATCGAGGCCAAGCCCGGTGAGATGATCCACGTCGTGCTGAAGAACGTCGGCACGGTGCCGAAGATCGCGATGGCGCACAATTTCGTGCTGCTGGCGCTGACGGCCGATCCGGTGGAGTTCACCAAGGCCGCGATGATGGCGCAGCCGACCGACTACGTCCCGCTGGATCAGAAGGCGAAGATCCTGGCGTCGACGAAGCTCGCCGGACCCGGTGAGATGGTGGAAGTGAGCTTCAAGGCGCCGGCAAAGGCGGGGAGCTACAACTATCTCTGCACGTTCCCCGGCCACTACGCCGCGGGAATGAAGGGCACGCTCGTTGTGAAGTAGGTCGCACTGGGCCGGGCGTCAAGCCCGGCCCCACATTCAACGGGCGTCAGGCCCGGCCCCACATTGACTTGCAGGGCTCCACATTCCAGTCCGAGGCGTTACTTACACGCCGCGCCGGGTCGCATCGGCAGATCCACCAGGAACTCGGCCCCCTTCCCCGTTCCGTCACTCCGCGCGGCAATCGTCCCGCCGTGCAGCTCGACGAAGTTGCGCGACAGCGCGAGCCCGAGCCCGAGCCCCCCGAATTCCCGCGACCGTCCATCCCCCTGCCAGAATCGCTGGAAGATGTGCGGCAGCGTGTCGGCCGTAAACCCGATCCCCGTGTCCCGCACGACAATTCGAGCGCACCCGTTCGACGCGCTCAGGCGCACATCGATGTACCCCTGAGGGGGCGTGAATTTCACCGCGTTCGTGAGCAGGTTCCACATGACCTGCTGCAGCCGCTCGGAATCCCCGCGAATGACAACGCCCGGGGCGATCGCGCTGTCGAGACGCAGCTGTTTCGCATCCACCGAAGGAAGAATGTTGTCGATCGCATCCCGCACGACGGCCGACAGGTCGCAGTCGGCGACGACCAGCCGGATCTTGCCGGTGACGATCCGCGACGTATCGAGCAGCTCGCTCACGAGATCTGTCAGCATCTGGCCGTTGCGATAGATGACGTCGATCGCTTTGGTCCGCTGCGAATCATCGAGGGACCCGCGCTGCAGCATCGTCGAGTAGCCGACGATCGTGTTGAGCGGAGTCCGCAGCTCGTGCGACAGCGTCGCGAGGAACTCGTCCTTCAGGCGGTTGGCCTCGAGCGCCTCCTGCCGGAGCCGCCGCTGTTCCGTGATGTCGCGCGCGATCTTCGACGCGCCGATGATCTCGGTGCCCCGCAGTATCGGCGAGACGGTGAGCGAGATATTGATGAAGCTGCCGTCCTTGCGCTGCCGGACCGTCTCGAAGTGCTCGACGCTGTCCCCCGCGGTGATGCGCCGCAGCACCTCGGTTTCTTCGTCGCGCCGGTCCTCGGGAATAATGATCGTGATGTGCCGGCCGATCGCTTTCTCCGCCGTGAAGCCGAAGAGCCGCTCCGCCGACCTGTTCCACGTCTGGATGTAGCCCTGGAGATCCTTGCTGACGATGGCATCTTCCGACGACTGCACGATCGCGGCGAGACGCAAGGCCTCGCGCTCCATCCGCCGGTGTTCCGTGATGTCGCGCGCAATCTTCGAGACCCCGCCAACGCCGCCGTCCGTCACCAGAATCGGAGAGATCGTCAGCGACACTTCGACCAGCGACCCGTTCTTCCGCTGGCGGACCGTCTCGAAGTGCGCGAGACCGACGCCGCCGCGCACGCGCTCCACGGCCACATGTTCTTCGTCTCGGCGGTCGGCAGGGATCAGTATGTCGGCGCTGCGCCCGACCGCGTCGATTGCGGACCAGCCGAACAGGCGCTCGGCCGCGCTGTTCCACGACGTGATCGTCCCGTCCAGGTCCGTACTGAAGATGGCGTCGTCGGTCGACGTGACAATCGCCGCGAGGCGCGCCGCGGCGTCATCCGAGCGGACTGTCATCAGCGCCTTATTATCCACAGGTCCAGCGCGGCGCGGCAGTGCCGCCCAAGGCTGAGTTTCCGGACTGTCTCATGAATGACGCCCCGCCCCCTCCCGCTCCCGATCCAGGCCTCCGGCGCATGTTCACCTGGGTGTTGATCGCGCTCGTGCTGGTGGTGCTGCTCGCGATCGTCGTCGTCGAACTCACACTCCGGGCCGCGCACCTGCGCTGACTCATGCGCGCGGGTTTCCCTCGCGGCGGCCCAGATAGTCCAGGCTCGCCTGGCGCACGAGTGACGTGAGCTGGTCGGGATCGATCGGTTTCTGCAGGACGGCGAACGGCCGCATGGCCTCGGCCTGCGATGCGAGGTCCGCGATGGCGGACACGACGATGACCGGGACGTCCGAGGTCTCGGGGTTGGCAAGCTGTCGCGCGCGGAACTGCGCGCCGCTGAAACGCGGCATCATGTAGTCGAGCACGATCGCGCAGGGGGTCAGCGGATCGTGGCGGTGGATCTCCTCGAGGCGGGCGAGCGCGTCGAGGCCATCCTGGGCCGGAGTCACCTCCATGCCATCGGCTTCGAGGATCAGCCGCAGCACCTCGCGGGTGTCCGTGTCGTCTTCGACGAGCAGCACGTGCGGACGTGCCACCGTCATGCCCATTGCGCGTCGTCGACGTCGAAGGCGAGATCGCGCACGAACAGGCGCGCCGCCGCGATCAGCGTATCGAGCTGACACGGCTTGGTCAGGATCGCGTCTGCCTCGCACCCTTCGGCACGCAGCGCTTGGGGCGATGCCGTCACCGCGATGATCGGGGTCGACGCGGTCTCCGGATCGCTGCGCAGGCGCCGGCACACTTCGGCGCCGGTGATGTCCGGCAGACGGTAGTCGATGACGATCAGATCGGGTGCGAGCTCGCGCGCGAGCGAGACTCCCTCGGCGCCGCGCGGGCACCCAAGCGTCCGCATCCCTGAAAGGCGGAGCGCTTCGCTGAGCGCCTCGCAGTTGTCTTTGTCGTCCTCGATGACGAGCGCAAACGGTTTCAAGCCGCGCTTCGCGCCGGGCCTGTGCGCCGCGTGGAGCAGCAGCCGCAGGTACTCGGCTTCGTTGAGCGCCGCCTGTCGGCTGGGCGCGGTCTTCCGCAGAAACGCCGACCCATCCGCATTTCGAAGCTGGACTTCCACGTACTGCCCGCTGGGCACGAGCACGCAGCGGACGTTCTCACCCACCCAAAGCTCGGCCGCCGATTCCTGTGGGAACATGGGGACTCCGTCGTGCATCGCAACACAATGTTGCGCAATTGTCCGAGTCGAATACGGATGCGGGCACGTGTACCCGCACCCACTCATGCTCTCGCAATAGGGGTGCCGCTAAACTCGGGATTCTCGAGGTTCGGCGAGGGTTGAGGTTCTACGAGGTTCTCGTGGCTCCTGCCTCATTCGCTGCGGAGCGCGACGACCGGATCGACCCGCGCCGCCCGGCGCGCAGGCACAAGGGCGGCCGTGGCGGTGATGACCAGCACGATGGCCGCGGCAGCCGCGAACGACACCGAGTCCAGCGGCTGCATGTCGAAGATCAGGGCCCGCACGAATCGCCCGAGCGCGGCCGCCGCAACAAGCCCGGCGGTGAGTCCCGCGATCGCCATGCCGATGGATCCCCGCACGACCATCCACATGACCGCGCCGCGTGACGCGCCGAGCGCGAACCGGAGGCCAAGTTCCGCCGTGCGGCGTGCCACGGTGTACGTGAGGAGACCGTACATGGCGGCACATGCCAGCACCAAGGCAGCGATGGCAAGAGCGGTGGCGAGCGTAGCCATCACGCGTTCCCTGGCCAGCGACTCTCGGATCCGCGCATCGACCGTTTCCACGCGCACGGGGACGGCCGGATCGATTTCGCGCACGGCACGCGCGATGGCGGCGGCCGTTGGGGCGCCGCCGTCAACGCGCAGTTCCGTCACGAGGTTTCCGCCCCCGATCTCAGCCGTCTGCGCTGACGGCAGGTAGGCGATCCGCAGCGTCGGCTCCTGCAGACGCTGGTATTTCGCGTCCTGGACGATGCCGACGATTGTGAGATCTTTGCGGGACTCCGCGCGCCCGATCGTGATGTGGTGTCCGACAGGGTTCTCCACGCCAAACGCCGATCGCGCGAGCGTCTCGTTGACGATGATCACACGCGGCGACGAGGCGTCGTCGGACACGTTGAAATCGCGCCCGTGCAGCTGCCGCATTCCGAGCGTGCGGAAATATCCCGGCGTCACCGCATTGAAATACACACCGCGCTCGTGCGCAGTCTCGGCCTGCACCGCCGCGCCGTCGATGCCGATGCTCTGCGTCCACGATCCCATCTGATCGCTGATCGGTGGATACTGCGACGCGCTCACCGACTGAATGCCGGGCACCAGCGACAATCGCCGCTGGAGCGTGTCGTAGAACACCGGCAGCCGCGTTCCGCGATATCCCGCGGCAACGGTGTCGAGGGAGACGACGATCACCGCATGACGATCGAAGCCCGCGTCCCGGGACAGGATGCGATCGACACTGCGCACGAACAGCGCGGCGCCGACGAGAAGCACCGCGGTCAGCCCGATCTGGACCGCGACGAGCGTCTTGGCGAGCGACCATCGCCCGAAGAACGCTGCGGCAGCCGCTCCATGCTGTTTCAACGAATCCGCGGCCTCGGGACGGGTGGCGCGCAACGCAGGCACGATGGCCGCAACCGCTGCGCTGATCGCGGTCAGGATCCCGGTAAACACAAGGACACGCCCGTTCACGCCGAGGTCGAGCGAGATCGTGTCGGTCGACGTCGACATCATGGCCACGAGCGTCGCGCCGCCCCACGATGCGAGCGCCAGCCCCGCCGCGGCGCCGAGCGCCGTCGACACCGCCGCCTCCGTGAGCAGCTGCCGGACGAGGCGGCCGCGCGCGGCGCCAATCGCGAGACGGACCGCGATTTCGCGACGGCGCGCCACACTGCGCGCGAGCCACAGGTTGGCTGCGCTGGCGCACGCCACCGCGAGCAGCATCGTCACGAGTGCCAGCAGCATGCGCAAGGGATCGCCGTACCGGTTGCGCACGCTCGAAAACCCGGTGCGCGCCGACACGAGCGCGGTCGTGCGTCCGAGATACCTGGCGCGTCGATCGGCCGGCATGTTCCGGTTCGTCGTCGCCTCCAGCACGGCAGGCCAGAACGCGCCAAGCGAGGCGTTGGCCTGCGGCAACGACACGCCGTCTGCCAGGCGCGCGATCAGGTGCAGCCACGAAGTGCTCGGTGACATCAGCGACCCGGAATCACGGAGCGAGGTCAACGGGATCGTGATTTCCGGCGCGAGCCCCGCTGCGACGCCGAAGAATCCTGGCGGCGCCACGCCCACGATCGTGAATGGCTCCCCGCCGATGCGCACCACGCGTCCCACCGCCGCGCGATCGCCCGCGAAGCGCCGCAGCCAGGCGGCGTGGCTGATCACCGCGATCCGCCCGTCCGGTCCGCCGCCGATGCGATCGTCGGCGGCTCCAATGAGACGTCCCGCCGCCGCAGAGATACCGAGGAGAGAGTAAAACCCGCCGCTCGCGCTCAGAACATCGGTTGGCTCCAGCGCCTCGTCCCAACGTACGCTGACGCGCTGGATCTGCCATGCCTCGACCTGCGCCAGCACCGCCGTGCTGCGCGCGCGCACCTCCTGGAAGATCGGATAGGAAAACGCCGGGTCTTTGAAATACACCAGCCGCCCTGGCTCGTGCACAGGAAGGCTTCGCAGCACGAGCGCATCGAGCAGGCCAAAGATCGTCGTCGTCGCGCCGATGCCGACCGCCATCACGATCACGATCGCGATCGCAAAGGCGGGGGCCTTCCACAGCAGGCGCAAGGCGTACATGACGTCCTGCGCCACGCTCTCGCACCACGGCGCGATCCAGACGCGGCGCGCATCCTCGCGCGCAAGCGTGAGATTTCCCATCGCGCGGCGGCTTTGCGCGGCCGCCTCGTGTTCCGGCGCGCCCGCGCGCTGGAGCGCCTCCTGCCGCGCCGCACGATGGAACTCGATCTCCGCGGCGAGCTCCTCTTCGGCGCGCCGGCGCCGCGTCCACCAGACGATCCGCCGCCACAGCTTCATGGCCGTTCTCCGATCAGGTGAGGTCCAGCACGCGCTGAATCGCGACGACGAGCCGCTCGAATTCGGCGCGCTCGGCCGCCAGCCGCTTCTTTCCCGCCGCGGTCAGCGTGTAATACCGCGCGCGGCGGTTGTTCGCCGATGCCCCCCACTCCCCCTTCACCCACCCGTTCAGCAGCAGCCGCTGCAGGGCCGGATAAAGCGAGCTCTCGCCGACCTGCAGCACGTCGCGTGACACGATCTTGAGCCGATCGGCTATCGCATAGCCGTGAAGAGGCCCCGCGACGAGCGTGCGGAGGATCAGCAGATCGAGCGTTCCCGGCAGCAGATCGGGCGGCTGGTTGGCTTGCAGATCGGGCATCGGCGGCGCGGCGAACAGCCGGCGGCACGGCGCGGCGATCATCCGTGCCCACCGCGCGGAGCGATTGACCCGCGCGCTGTCGGTCGCGATGCCGGTGTTCGCGTACATCTGGCGGTACAACTTCGAGATCATCACGAACGCGAGCCGCCCCTTGAGCGACTCGACGCACTTCGAGCGTTCCCAGATCTTCGGAAGGCTGTAGAAGTCGTCCCACACGGCCTGCGTGCGGCGGCGAATCTCGTCGGCATCCATGACCGGATGCGGCGTGTAGACCTTCGGCCGCAGCTCCTGTGGAATCAGCCAGTGGCGCGTCAGCGGCACGCCGCCGATGCGCGTCTGATCGGATTCCATCGTCTTCTCCCAGGCCGCGAAGTCGACGGTGCCGGGGAACGGGGTGAGCATCACGAACTGCGCGAAGGTCAATCCGGCGCGGCTCGCGATGGCTGCGGTCGCTTCGAAGGTCTCCGGACGATCGCTCGGCAGGCCGAAGATGAACGAGCCGAGGACATGGACGCCGGCGTCCTTGAAGGCGCGCAACCGCTCGACGAGCGTTTCGCCGGCGTAATTGAAATCCTTGTAGATGTCCTTGAGACCCGCAGGCGTGACGGCCTCCACGCCGACGAGCGCCCCCTTGATCCGGGCGCGGCGCATCGCGTCGAGGAACGCCGGATCCTCCGCCGCTTCCATCGTGATCTGCGTAAAGAACACCATGTCGGCGGGCAGCTTCGCGAGCTTGTCCATCAGCTCGAACCGCTCCGCGCGGGTCGCTTCGAGGTTCATGCGCTGTGCCGGATCGGCGCGCCGCGACGCCATCTTGATGTCGGTCAGCGTGACGGGATAGAAGTTGTCGTCCGCGAGCGCGATGAACCGGAACCCGCGCCGGCGAAGCTCCACGATCTCGCTCACGACGGCGTCCGCCGTCCGCTGGCGCGGCTTCTGGCCGTCCGTCTTCCACACCGAGCAGAACGAGCAATGCTTCGGGCAGCCGCGCACCGTCTGCACGGACGCCCACATGTATTTGTCGCGCGGGATCAGGTCCCAGCGCGCGGGCAGGAACGAGCTCGCGTCGACCTTTCCTCCTTCATACACGATGTTCGGTGTGCCGGCGACACAGTCGTTGACGGCCTGTCCCCACGCGATGTCGCCGTCCCCTTTGACGACGGCATGCGCGCCGCCGAGGGCGTGCGACTCGTCGGGGTACAGCGTCGCGTGAATGCCGCCGAACACGACCCATGCGCCGCGCGCGCGCGCGAGCCGTCCCACCTCGTATCCGCGCAAGGCGTTGCCGGTGTGGATGCCGATCCCGACGATGTCACCCGCCTCGATCGCCAACGGGTCCAGCATCTCGAGTGTCTCATCGGTGATCACGGGATCGCCGAATCGTGAAGGGGTGGCGGCAGCAAGGACGTACAGCCACCGCGGAGTGATAACCCCAACGCCGAAGGCGAGATGGCTCGGGTTGATCAGATGCACGCGCACGAAGTGGTCTCCTCGATGGACGGCCGCCTTGACGCCGGCCCTGACGGTCTCGCAATTGGGTCTGATTCGGATCAATACCATACGCTGCAGTGCCCGGGAAAGACCATCATTATTATTCGGAAATCCGTTTACTTGCCGTGCCGCCGCGTTTCGAGGAGGATTTCAGCGTGGATCTCGTCGGACTTGGCGAAAGCTCGCTCGATTACGTGAACCTCCTGCCGCAGGCGCCCGGCCCGGACGCGCCGTCCAAGCTGCGGATCGATTCGAAATTCGATTCGTGCGGCGGCCAGGTCGCGACGATGCTGGCGGCATCGAGTGCGCTCGGGCTGCGCGCGGCGTATCTCGGCCCAATCGGGAACGACGACAACGGACGCCGCATTCGCGACGAGCTGACGCGGTGCGGCGTCGACATGTCCGCGGTGATCGTGCACGAGGCGGCGAGCCGCTTCGCGATCATTCTCGTCGACGAATCGACCGGCGAGCGGACGGTCCTCTGGCACCGCGATGAACGGCTGGCGCTCACGGCGGACGAGATCAGCGCCGCGATGTTCGACGCGCGCGCGCTGCACGTCGACGGCGTCGACGAGCCGGCCGCTATCCGCGCCGCGCGCCTGGCGTCGGAGCGCGGACTGCTCGTCACCTGCGATCTCGATCGCGTCACCGAGCGCACGCCGGAGCTCGTCGCGCACGTGACGATGCCCGTCCTCGCCGAGCACGTGCCCGAGTCCCTCACTGGCGAGCGCGACCCGGAGCGCGCGCTGCGGAAGCTGCGACGGCGGCATGCGGGCACCATCTGCGTGACGCTCGGCGTCCACGGATCGATGGCGCTCGAAGGGGACCGTCTCATCCACGTGCCCGCGTTTCCCGTGCACGCGGTGGACACGACGGGCGCCGGCGATGTCTTTCGCGCCGGCTTCGTCTATGGCGCGCTCGCGGGTTGGCCGATCGCCGACATCCTGCGCTTCGCCAACGCCGCCGCCGC
>WNGF01005879.1_pt1 | contig 38279 bp, 45 predicted proteins | sample 5400641 | NCBI WGS metagenome assembly WNGF01 (sample SAMN13153371, study PRJNA577476) | soil metagenome | isolation source: 80 cm soil or saprolite under grassland replicate 2 | place: USA:California | collected 2016-06-15 | reverse complement strand
GATCGCGACCGCAACCCCATGATCGAGGACCGCGGACGAACCGATATCACCGCGGCCACGACAACCGCGGCGATTAGCTCGCCTGGTTCGACCGGCAGCACTGACGTGCGCGACGACACGTTCGTCGAGCGCTCGCCAGTGAATCGCGCTGGCGCTGATATCGAAGGTTCGACCACCGGCGACATTACCGACAGCTCGACGACGGTTACTCGCCGCGAGGCGGTCCTCGCCGATCGGGACGAGGACGATACCGAGCGCTAGACTCGTTTTCCGCTATGGCGCTCGAGCCATTCGGGCGCCTTTTTCATGCCCCATGAATTAGCATCCGGCGCGGCAGCCATGCCCGATTCTCTGTACGACCGCGTCGGCGGCGAGCGCTTCTTCGTCGATCTTGTCAACACGTTCTACGACGGCGTCGAGTCAGACCCCGTTCTGCGCACGCTCTATCCTGCGGACCTGAGCCCAAGCCGCCGCCATCTCGCAATGTTCTTGGCCCAGTACTGGGGCGGACCGCCTGCGTACCATGAAGAACGCGGCCACCCACGCTTGCGCATGCGCCACGTGCCGTTCGCCATCGGCGCGGCCGAACGCGACGCCTGGCTCGCCCACATGCTGTCTGCCGTGGCGCAGAGTTCGGCCACCGACGCCGACAAGGCCGCCCTGCGCAGTTATTTCGAGTCCGCCGCACGCTCCCTGGTGAACCAATTTCCTCAGCCTGGCAAATCCCTGGACATGCGCCTCGCCTGACGGCGCGAAAGCCCCGCTGGCACGGGACCTGCCTTCATCGTCTCCTGTAGACGCAACATCTGGAGGCACCCAAATCATGTTTCTGGTCAGGCGGATCGCATACCGTGCGACTGTTCTTACCGAGCGCTGGCTGCACGCCAACGCATTCCTGATTGGCCTGCTGGCCGGCAGCAGCTTTACTATATTGCTCCTGCTGGCCCACTAGCCATGAGCGGGACGGCGCGCTCCGTCGCCGCCCCGAGAGCGCCCGAATCCGCTGCTCGCCGCCGGGCATTGCCGTGCGCTCTGCGGCGTCTTTCATGCTGAGCGGAAGCGGGACGCGCACAGCCTGTCGTCCGAGTTGCAGTGCGAGGCGGTCTGCGCCGTCCTGGCCCGCCTGGTCCGAGTCAAGCGCGAGGTAGAACCAGCGGCCGGCGAGGTCGCGGGCGCGGCATGCTGTCAGCCGTACCGGGCCAGTGCAGTCCTTACGCCCTGCGCCAGTCCGAGCATGGGTAGCCCGACAATGACACCGAAAATGGGGCCTGGGAAGGTGGCGGCCGCGAAGAAGTCCGTTGCCACCAGGCCGTACACCAGGCCGACCATGCCGCTCGCGGCCAGCAACCCCGCCACAAGAAACGACCCGCGCTCCCATGACATAACGAACGCCGCCGTCGCCATCACGACCACAGCAATGCCGGGCCACGGCGCAAGCCCTGCCCGCAAAGCCCCGCCGGCCGCGATGACGGCCAGGAACAAGACAAGCGTTGCGGCTGCCAGAGACACCGCCAGGACGAGCCTCGGTTCGGTCATGACGGCTTGTGCTACGACTCGAGGCACGGCGCCGTCTCGTGGCGGTGCCGAATCGCCCGAGCTTCGGTTCGAACGACCGCGGGGGCGCCGTGGTGCATCAGGCGACCGAGCGGCCGATGCGCTCGCCGTGCTTCGGGTTGCCGAGCTCGCTCACGAACGCGATGACATAGCCCTCGAGCAGAGCGCACACCGCCCAGAACGGCCAGGCGATCACGCTCAGGCCGTAGCGGCCATCGGTCGAGCAGGCTGGCCGCCGCCGAGCGCGGCCCGAATGCGGCGGCCGAGCGCCTCGGCGAAACCGATCGCCGCGAGGCCGAATCCGAGGTGGACCACCTGGACGATCCAGTGCAGGTCGCCCGGCAGGATCTGCATCTGGGTCATGCCGAGGGCGATGACAAGGAGGCCCCAGGCGAACGCCGCGCTAGCCAGCCCCGGGTGTACGCCGGCGCGCAGTCCGAGTCCAGCCAGCACCCACAGCGCCAGCACGAACACCAGTCCGATGAGCATGTGCAGCGGAATCAGGTTCAGCGCGTTGTACGTCCAGAACAGCACGCCGAGCCCGATCTGAATTGCCCACAGCGTGCGCGCCACGGTCTGGGCGATCGTCGTCGCGAGCTTCATATGCCTTGATGCGCGGCTGGCTGAAACAGCTCGATCGGGTTGCCGGACGGGTCGTCGATCAGGATCTGCTTTCCACCGGGCCCGGTGACAACGTCGTTCCGGAAGCTGACGCCCGCCGCGCGCAGCCGGGCGACTTCGGCATTGATGTCGTCGACGAGCAGATGAATGCGATTCCAACCGCCGGGACCCGGCTGCCTGCCGTCGGGCATGGGTCGTCCAGCCGAGCTGGTGTGACCGCTGAGCAGCAGCCGCAGATTGCCGCGTTTTACGTCGGCGAACGCTGACCCCTGGTTGGTCAGAACGGCGAACCCGAGGTGCGTCGTATAGAAGTTAACGGCGGTCGCGACGTCGTCGACCATGTACCGCACATGAACGGTGTCGGTATCCTGCATCATCTGGTGTGGCCTCCTGAATAGATGAGATCAAGCAAGAAGCGCATACGCCACCCAGGGTTTCAGCGCGCTCGCTCGTGGTAGCCGATCGCAGGCTCGAACAGCTCGATCGGATTACCGGGTGGATCCCGGCGCGGCGTAAGGCCTCGACCGTCGCATCAAGGTCAGCGACCTGAATCAGGATGCGATTCCAGCCACCGGGCGTGGGCAGCGTGCCGTCGGCCAGCGCGTGCCCGCCTGGGTGGGGACCGGGGACATTTAGCAACAGCCGCAGGTCGTCTCGGTACAGCATCGCGAACACCGAGCTGGGTCGCAGTTCCTCCTCGAAGCCCAGATGCTGACGGTAGAACTCGACTGCGACGTCCATGTCCTTGACGAAATAGCGAATCGTGGGCGTCGCGCGACGCTGCGTCTGGTCGACCGACTGCATGCGCCGCAGCAGGCCCTCCGCGAACTCCGGTCGAGGCTCCACGGGCACGATCGGCAGTCGCAGTGCGTCGAGCGGGTCAGCAGGCATGGTGGTGTCCCTCTTGGTACTGGCGGCGCAAGGCGGCGCGCGAGCGCGCCAGCAGCGTCTCGGTGCCATGGAAGGTTCGCCCGAGATGCTCGGCCACGTCGGCGACGGGGAGGCCGTCGAGATAGCGCAGCGTAAGCGCCGCTCGTTGCGGAACTGGCAGCTGCGCCAGAGCGGCATACGCCGCCTCCGTGTCCAGCCATTCGTCCCACGGGTCGTCGACGTCCGTGACCGAAGCGCCCGCCGCAGCGAGGCTGCGTTGCTCGCGCTCGAGACGGCGCCAATAGTCCACCAGTTTGTGGCGCGCCACGCCCACGAGCCAGCCGGTGCTCACCTCGGTCAGACTGCCCTGACGGCTCGCATTGACGGCTGCCAGGAACGTCTCGCTGGTCAGATCCTCAGCCAGCGCGGCGGCTCCGCAGCGCGGGAGCAAATAGCCGTACACCTGCGGCAAGGCCACGCGATAGATGGCCAGCACAGGGTCGCTCGCCGTGGGCCGCGGTTGATCGCCTCCCATACCTATACCATCGCTCGACAGTCGCTAGTTCCGAACATGCCGCCCGATCGGCACGGCACATCGCCAACTCGGCCTGAAGTCGGTCCCGCTTCGCTTCGCGCGCGGTTTGGACGGCGCGTCGACCGCGGCGGCTGTTGCCGCCGGCCAATGCGCATTTCTGACCACGTACTAGCCGGGTACTCAGCGGCCTGACTTGGGCGGTTTCGCTCACGACAGAGGCAGCCGGGGCCTCTAGCGTGGTGCGCATGACAGGCGAACTCAACACGGCGTGTGCGACGCAGTGCGTCATCGTCGGCGGCGGCCGATTTCGAGCTCAGGGCTCCGCGACCAGGATTCGAACCTGGAATCTACCGGTTAAAGCCTTATATCGAGCTGAACCATCTTCGGATCTGCGACACAATTTGAGATTGCGGTGCGTGACGTACCGCGGTCGGCACTCAGAGAGGTTGGATGGTTCCACTCTGTTGGTCTAGAGCCATCAGGTTTGGTGCGCGCGTCGCGGGTCTGGCGGGGTGCGGAGTCTGGGCGGCGCCGCAGGCACTGCCTAGCGTGCTGGTTGAAGGCGACCGCGGCAAGACGGCGAACGCCTGTCGCTTCCCGTACTTGCGCAGATCTTGGTGCCGACATTGGACACGTGGCGCTCCGATGATCGCGGCGCTGCCAAGACGCGATCATGCATCCTTGCATGCTAGCATGCACCGGTGCCCAAGACTGTGCAGATCCGCGACATCGACGACCACGTATACGCGGCCCTCCAGCGTCATGCGGCCGAAGCCGGCTTGAGCGTGCCCGAGCTGTTGCGTCGAGAAATTGAGCGTATTGCCGCGCGACCCTCAGTCGAGGAGTGGCTCGGGCGAACGCGGCGTGGCCCCGTCAGCCCACTCAGCAGTCGTGATGTGATCGAAGCCCTCGATGAGCTACGCGGACCGTGGCCAGATGCTCGTCGTTGACGCGGGCTGCATCTATGAAGTGTTGGCCCGGACACCAGCCGCGGAACCAATCCGGCAGCGCATGGTGGCCGACAGGGACCACGCGGCACCGCATCTTGTCGATGTTGAAGTACTCGGCGTGATTCGCCGCCATTTCTTTGCCGGGCTGCTTGATGCGACGGCCGCGTTCCTGGCGGTCGAGGGACTGCGCGATTGGCCCGCTGAGCGCTACGGGCACCGACCGTTGCTGCTGCGTGCCTGGGAACTGCGGGCCAATGTGCGCGGTTGGGACGCGATGTACGTGGCGTTAGCTGAAGCTCTGCAGGCAACTCTGATCACGACCGACGCACGGCTCGCGAATGTCCCTGGCATTCGGTGTAGCGTTGAAATGCCCGCGCAGGGTGCCTGACCGGCGTGTCCACCTGCGCCTCTCAGGTCGGGTCTGCCGCCGCGAACCAGCATCCGGCAGCGAACGCCGACGGACTGGTTGAACGCGGTGAGCCGTCGAAGCACTTGAGATTCGAGCGCGAACTCGTGCCGCCATGTCGAGCACGATGCTCGCCGTGACCGGGGACTCACTCCGTGGCGTGAAGAAAGTGCTTGCGGTCCAGCATCGGCAGCCATCCAAACTGCCAGCGAACTGCAACAGCCGTCGATGCCGTGATGTCTGAGTAGCTGCCCGCAGAACGAGTATAGGAGCGCCGCGACTCGGATTCGAATCTGGAAACCTACCGGCTAACACTCGGGTGGTTCTACCAACCTCACGGCCCAGCCGGGCGGTCTGAAAACGGGGCGACTTCGAGTTCGGCGGGCTCCGCGACCAGGATTCGAACCTGGAACCTACCGGTTAACAGCCGGCCGCTCTACCGTTGAGCTATCGCGGATTGGGACTGGGCCTAGACTGTACAGACGCAACGACGAGCGTTGTGTCGAACCACTCAAGTGTACGAGAGCGATTCGCGGAGCGACAATTCGGAGTTAGTCGCACAGGTCACCGAGCTCCTGTCGACAAGTAGGGCGGGGGTCATCACCGACGTCGACGGGACGATCGCACCGATTGTCACCAATCCGGCGGACGCGTACGTGCTGCCGGCGGCGCGTGAGGCGCTGAGCATGCTACGCACACAGATCACGTTGGTGGCGGTGGTCTCGGGGCGGCAGGTGACCGACGCCCAGGCAATGGTCGGCGTCGACGGGATCACCTACATCGGCAATCACGGCCTGGAGGTGCTCACGCCGACCGGGCCTGAGGTTACGCCCGAGGCACGCCCGTGGGTGCCGCGGCTGGCGCACGTGGTCGAGCAAATCGAACGGCAGGTCACGACACCAGGCGTCAAAGTCGAAAACAAGGGCGTGACGGCCAGCCTGCACTACAGGACCACAGCGGAGCCAGACAAGGCCAGGCGTGAGCTGCTGGAAATCCTGGCCAAATCGGCGCTGACGAGCGGCCTACGCCTGGAAGAGGGCAGGATGGTGCTCAACCTGCTGCCGCCGCTGACCGTGACGAAGGGCTCAGCGGTGAGTTGGCTGGCCAAGGCGCACCAGCTCGACGCTCTGGTCTATCTGGGCGACGACGTCACCGACGCCCACGCTTTTCGCGCGCTCAAGAACATGCGCGAGACGTCGCAGATGCGCACGTTGAGCATCGGCGTCGTGGGACCCGAAACGCCGCTGCACGTGCGCCAGCTTGCGGACCTGGCCGTGGCCTCCGTCCAGGAGGTCGCCGACCTGCTGTGTGCGATCGCAAATGCGCTCAGGGCAGGTGGTACGATGGACTCGGGAGTAGCGACGGTCCGGAGAGAAAGCGCATGACCAGCAGTCAGACTGACAAGAGCGCCGACAGTGCCATCGGCGAGTTGAACGGCCTGCGAGTCGCCATCCTGGCGGAGACACTCTACGAGGACCTGGAGCTCTGGTACCCATACTACCGACTGCGTGAGGCGGGCGCCGACGTATTCGTGGTCGGCTCGGGCAGCGCCGAAACCTATCAGAGCAAGCACGGCTACCCGGTCACCGTCGACGCCGAGGCTGACACCGTCACCGCCTCGCAGTTCGACTGCGTGATCATCCCTGGCGGCTACAGCCCGGACCACATGCGCCGCCATCCAAGCATGGTCAAGCTCGTCCGCGAAGCACACGAGCAGGGCAAGGTCGTTGCCGCGATCTGCCACGCGGGCTGGATGCTCGCGTCGGCGAACATCGTGCGCGGCAAGACCACCACGAGCTATCGGAGCATCAAGGACGACATGGTCAACGCGGGCGCGAACTGGGTCGACCGCGAGGTCGTGCGCGATGGCCAGCTGATCACCTCGCGCTCGCCGGCCGACCTGCCCGCTTTCATGCGCACGATTCTGGCCGCGCTGCGCGAGCGGCGCACGACTCCCGAGCGACAAGTCGCGCTGGCAGGATAGCCGCGCCCTGCGTGGGCTGATCGTCGGTCAGTCGGGCGGGCCGACGGCTGTCATCAACGCGAGTCTGGCAGGGGTGATTGCCGAAGCCCGCGCGGTCGGCTATGAGCGCGTCATCGGCATGCGCGACGGTGTCCAGGGGCTGCTGCGCGGCGACATCGTCGACCTGACGGCCATCCCGGGCGGCGAGTTGGAAACACTCAAGCGGACACCGGCGGCAGCGTTGGGCTCGTGTCGCTACAAGCTGCAGGCCGGCGACGCCGAAAAGTTGGCCGCGACATGCGCGGAGCACGGCATCGAGGCGTGGGTCTATATCGGCGGCAATGATTCAGCAGATACGTCGCGGCAGGTGGCGGAGGTTGCGACGGGGCTGAAGGTCATCGGCGTGCCGAAGACGATCGACAACGATCTGCCCGGGACGGACCACTGCCCGGGCTATGGCAGCGCGGCGCGATTTGTGGCCTCGGTCACCCGTGAAACAGCCCTCGATACATGGGCCATGCGGCACACCGACCCGATTCGGCTGATCGAGGTGATGGGGCGGCACGCGGGTTGGCTGCCCGGCGCGGCCTGGCTGGCGCGCGGCGAGGCCCCGCACCTTGTGTACGTCCCAGAGCGGCCGAAGGTGGCCGAGGACATCATCGCCGATGTGCAACGCGTCTACGCCGCCGAGGGCTGGTGTGTCGTGGTGTTGTGTGAGAACCAGCCGATCGGGCCGCGCGGCGAGCCGCGCTGGGTCGATGCGTTCGGGCATGCCTACTTCGATAGTCCAGCGCAACAGCTGATGCAGCGCATCACAGGAGCACTCAAAGTCCGGGCCAGGTGGGACAAGCCTGGGACGATTCAGCGCAATGCGCTGGGCTACGTGTCGACGGCCGATAGGGCGGAGGCAGAACTGGTCGGCCGGGCGGCCGTGCGGCTGGCGGCGCAGGGTCAAACCAACCTCATGGTCACGTTGGAAAGAACAGAGCCCTATGAGATCAGGACAGGCACCGTACCGCTGGCCACTGTGGCCAACGAACAGCGGCGCCTGCCGGACACATTCATCAACGAAGAAGGCAACGGACTCACAGTAGCGTTCACGCACTATGCGAGGCCGCTTATTGGCGAGCCGCTGCCCGATCTGCTCAGGCTGTAGACTCGTCCTCTTCGCCCGATCCGAGCGCCTTACTCGACTCGGGTGCCGAAAGCCCCTTCTGGGCCTTCAACGCGGCTAGCTGGCGATCGACCTCGCTGTCTTGCTGCAGCACCTCGAAACGTCGTTCGGTGGTGTCGGTGCTGAGCTCGCCGAGCGCAGCCGCCTGAGCTTCCTGGCGCATCACCTTCTCCTCGATGCGCGCAAAACTGCCGAGGGCGCTCGACTGGTCCAGTCCGCTCAAGGTCGTGCGGATCTTGGTCTCGGCCTTGGCCCGACGGGCACGTGCAATGAGCAGGTCCTGCTTGGTCGTGGCTTCCTGGATCTTCGCTTCGAGCTGATGGAGGGCATCCTTCAAGATCTCGACCTGGCGGGCCTGTTGTTCATACTGCTCTTTGAACCCTTCGGCCGTCGTGGCGAAGGTATTGCGACGCGTCAGCGCTTCGCGCGCCAGGTCATCCTGGCCCTTTTCGACCGCCAGCTCCGCGCGGCGCTGCCATTCGGCCGCTTTGGCGTCATTGTCCCGATAACGCTGCATCAGCTGCTTCTCATCGGCAATCGACGCCGCGACAGTCGTCTTGACCTGCAGCAACTGACTGTTCATGTCCATCAGCAGCTGCCGGACTACCTTCTCGGGGTCCTCGGCGCGGTCGATGAGATCGTTGATGTTTGCCCGCATCAGGGTGGAGACGCGGTCCAGAATGCCCATGAAAGTGTTCGGAACCTCCGTGGCTCGGCGCTGTATCCGCACTGTACCGCCTGGGAGTTCGAGGCGGTAGGTGATTCCCCTGCTCGGCGGAAGCAGGAAGTAATGTTGAGCTCGAGGCAAGAAGAAGCTAGAGTGCGGCCAGTTCCCGGCACGGCGTAACGTTTCAGGCCGCGGCGGCGTATCACAAGCGACGGACGACACGTATGGCCCTCGACAATCCGCGATCCCAGATTGCTCACCTGTTGCGACGGGCCGGCTTTGGCGCGAGCGAAGCCGAGCTCGACCAGTACACCGCGCTGGGCTTCGCCGGTGCCGTGGAGCGACTGCTCAACCCAGAGCAGGTCGACGATTCAGCTGCCGACCAACTCGTTGCGTCCCTGGCGCTCGATCTCAACGATGCCGAGTCGCGCCGCAAAATCGAGGCGGCCAAGTTCTGGTGGCTCAACCGCATGCTGCACACGCAGCGCCCACTGCAGGAGAAGCTGACGCTCTTCTGGCACGACCACTTCGCCACCGCCAACAGCAAAGTCGGCAATGCGATCCTGATGGTCCGCCAAAACCAGCTCTTCCGCGATTACGGTCTGGGCAGCTTCGAAAGCTTGCTGCAGAAGGTCACGCACGACCCGGCGATGCTCATCTGGTTGGACAATCGCCAGAACCGCAAGGGTTCGCCAAACGAGAACTACGCGCGCGAAGTGATGGAGCTGTTCACGGTCGGCATCGGTAACTACACCGAGCAGGACATCAAGGAAGCGGCGCGGGCGTTTACGGGCCATTCGCTGGATCGAGACCTGAAGTACGTCTTCCAGACGAATCAACACGACAATAAGGACAAGACTTTCCAGGGGCAGACTGGCAACTTCGACGCTGACGACATCCTGGCGATACTCGTGCGCCATCCGGCGACGGCGCGGTTCCTCACCACCAAGCTGTTCAGCTTCTTCGTGTACGAAGAGCCCGACGGCTCGACCATCGATCGCCTCGCCGATACCTATTTCAACAGCGGCTTCGATGTCCGTGCGGTCTTGCGCGACATCTTCACAGGTCCGGAGTTCCTGTCGCCGCAGGCCTTTCATGCGCAGATCAAGTCGCCGGTCGATCTCGTCGTCGGCTCGCTCAAAGTGCTCAACGTCCAGAACGTGGGGCCCGATTCGACGCAGGCGCTGCGGCGTATGGGCCAGGATCTGCTCAATCCGCCCGATGTCAGTGGCTGGAAGGGTGGCTCGGCGTGGATCAATGCGACGACGCTGTTCGAGCGGTTCAACTGGGGCAATCGGCTGGCGACCGGGCGCGATGCTGCCAAGCCGTACTTCACGGACATCGGGGGACAGATCCAGGGCCGGGCTGGCGATGCCGCCGGGCTAGTCGACTACTACCTGGGCGTGCTCGTCGACGGCGACGCGACGCCCGAAGCGCGCCAGGCGCTGGTCGACTATCTGAATTCATCGGGCGATTTCGCCCTCGACAGCGGCGCCGCGGTTGACATGAAGGCGCGCGGTCTGGTTCATCTGGCGCTTGCCGCGCCCGCTTACCAGCTGGCCTGAGGCACACCCATGGCTCTGACTCGACGTTCTCTCATCGGCCGCGGTGCCTTGCTGGTCGCTTCGGGCTTCCTGGCACCGTCGTTCATCACCCGCACCGCGCTGGCCCTCGAGGGCTCGGCGCCCGGGTTCACCGCGGGCGACATGTCGCTCGATCCAAGCAAGAAGGATCGCATCCTGGTCGTGCTGCAGCTCTCGGGTGGCAACGACGGCATCAACACGCTGGTGCCAATCGGCGATGCTGCCTATTCGACGCTCCGTCCAACGCTCGGCGTGCCTGCCACCGACGTGCTCATGCTGACTGACGGCGTCGGCCTGCACCCCAGCCTCAAGAATTTCAAGTCCGTGTACGACGGCGGCAAGCTGGCCGTGATCCAGGGCGTTGGCTATCCGAACCCAAATCGTTCGCACTTCCGCAGCATGGATATCTGGCACTCGGCCCGACCCGAGACGTTCGACCGCTCAGGGTGGCTGGGCCGCTACGTCGCGGCCTGTCAGTGCGCTCGGGACAACGCGCTGCCGGCAATGAGCGTCGGCGACCAGCTAAACACGATGTTCTGGACCGAGACAACGCTCGTGCCCGCCGTCGCGAGCATCGGCGCGTTCTCGTTCCTGAGCGATACGAAGTACAAGAACGACCGCACCTGGCAGATGCAGACCCTGCAGAACATCTACGCTCAGGCGGGCAACTTCTCGCCGTATGAGAGTTTGATCCGCCGCGGGACATTGAACGCACTGGCCGGCTCGGACGAGCTGCAGAAGGTCGCCGCGGCGTATCAAACGCCGGTCAAATACCCGGCCAACAACGGGTTAGCCAACCAGTTGAAGATGGTCGGCCAGGTGATCGCGGGCAACCTCGGCACCCGGCTGTTCTCGGTCAGCATGGGCGGCTTCGATACCCACGCCAACCAGAGGGACACGCAAGCGCGGTTGCTCGCGCAGCTCGATGATGCCGTTGACGCCTTCATGCAAGACCTCGCCAATATGAAGAAGCAGGATGACGTGGTCATCATGACCTTCTCCGAGTTCGGACGACGGGCAAAGCAGAACGGCTCCGCGGGCACTGACCATGGCACGGCCGAGCCGATGTTCATCGTCGGCAACAAAGTCAAGGGCGGCTTGTACGGCACGTACCCGAGCCTGTCCAACCTGGACAACAACGGCGATCTCAAATTCACGGCCGACTTCCGCTCCGTCTACGCGGGCGTGCTGGCCGATCAGGTCGGCGCCTCGCCAGGCCCGATCGTGGGCGGCACTTTCGATCCAATCAAGGTCATCGCGTGAGACTTTGCGCGTTCGTGGCTACCGCGCTGCTGGCAGCTACCCTCATCGTGCCGACGGCAGTCGCGCAAACCACGAGTATGGTCTCGGTCGACATCGTCGACGATCCACGACCCATCGAGGATTGGGGCTACGCGCCGGCGTCCCGCAAGGTTGCCGCGGGGACGTGGGTGACGTGGTCGAACAACGGCTACGAGGGCCACTCCGTCACCGCCGTCAACGAGGCTTTCGACTCGGGCATCCTGAATCCCAGCGAAGGCTTCTCGTGGTATTTCGACCAGGATGGGACGTACGAGTACGTGTGTACCCTGCATACCTGGATGACGGGCAACGTTGTGGTCGGGAGCGGTGTCGCCGTCGAGGCGACGGAAGAGCCTACGCCTGAGGAGTAAGCGCCTGATCGATGTCGGCGATCAGGTCAGCTGGATCCTCGAGCCCCGCCGAGCAGCGCACCACGTTGTCGTGGATGCCTCGTGCAGCACGCTGTTCGGGCGTCAGTCCGCGGTGTGAGGCGATCACCGGATAGAGCACCAGGCTGAAACAGTCGCCGAGGGTCGGCGCCGCGCGAATCAGCTTGAGACGTTCGAGGAAGCGCATAACGGCGTGCTTGTCGGCGTCACGGATAGCAAACGCGAGCACGGCGCCGAACATGCCCTTGGGAAACAGCTGACACGCCACGCGGTGGCCGGGGTCGCTGGCCAGGCCCGGGTAGTACACGCGCTCGATACGCCAGTGACCGTCCAGGGCGTGTGCGACCGCGGCAGCATTGGCGCATTGCCTGGCGACGCGTAGCGGCAGGGTGCGGATGCCGCGCACCGAGAGATAGGCCTCCAGCACGCCGAGCACCGAGCCGGCGTATTTGCGCCAGGTGCGCAGTCCCGCTGCCTGCTCGTCGGTCGAGCAGGCGACGACGCCGCCCGTGACGTCGCCGTGGCCACCCAGGTACTTGGTCGCGCTGTGGATGACACAGGCGGCACCATGACTGAGTGGCCGAATGAGGCAGGGCGTCGAGAACGTAGAGTCGACCAGCAGCGGCACGCCGTGTCGACGCGCCAGCTCCGCAATCGCATCCAGATCAGCGACTTGCTCCAGTGGGTTGGAAACAACCTCCAGCAGCAGCGCCTTGGGTTTGCTTTGAGTCATGCGGCGGCCCAACCCGGGCAGATCAAACACATCTACGAACTCGACGGCTACGCCTTCTTGCGCCAGAGTGCTGGCCAGGAGCGTAAAGGTGCCACCGTAGCAATCCTGGCTCGCGAAGAGGACGTCGCCCGGATGTGGTGCATAGTGGCGCACCGCCGCGTGAACCGCGGCCATGCCTGACGCAAAAGCGACCGCCGCGGGCGCAGCCTCGAGCGCGGCGACAGCTTCTTCGAACGCCACGACGGTCGGGCTGGCATAGCGCGCGTACGAGAAGCCGGGCTCCTGATCGCCCAGGACGCGGTCGAGTTGATCGGCGGACTCGTACCAGAAGCTCGAGGCGGGCACCAGCGGCAGCGCCGTCGGATGTGCGCCATCGAAGGTGATGCCAGACGTGCCGGCGTGCACCGCCAGGGTGTCGAAACGCATATGCGGTCTTCAGTCTACAGTCGACCGTCCTCGGTCCTCGCGCTGCGCGCGCCAGCCAGCGCCCACAGGGGTTCCGCCTTCAGCGGTTGCCCGGGAGGATTCGTGCCCCCACTGGGCAGCCACCATGGCAAACGCCAGCCACTGGACGGTAGAGGCCAGACGATAGACGGATCAGTACTCGCTGAAGGCGATCTCGGCGTACATCTGGTAGCCGACGGCACGCGCGACGAACGCCGACGTGGCGTTGTCGCGATCGTGAATGTACAGCACGACTTTGCCCTGCTCAATGGCGTGTCGCGTCGCTGCCGACACAACGTCCCGCGCATAGCCGCGCCCGCGGTAATCGCCTTCGGTCGCGACCGCCACTTCCCAGATCCGAGTAGATTTCAGTTTCAACGCCGCCCACGACACGAGCCGACCGTGCGGTCCACGCACACCAAAAATGGCGCCATCGAACCGGGTCCGTAAGTGCAGCGCGGCGCTGTTGTCCTCGGGGATCAGCTCTGCATTGGAGCCAAACGGCACGAACGTCGACCGATCGACCGCGCGCATATCGCCTGCCAGCGTGAACGCATGCGGCACCGTGTGCTGGATCGCCCGCAAGAGCCGCCGAAAGGCCGGTCCATCAAGGTACGGCAGGTGTACGTCCGAGCCAAGCTGGCGGCGCAAGGTGTCCACAAGGTCCGGTCGGCACGCCACAACGGCACCTGGAGCAAACGCCAGTCCGACGACAGGCAGCACGTAGCCATGCCAACTCGGCAAGCCGCGCGCGGCCGTGGACACCACGTGCACCCCGCCAGCGCGGGCGACGGCCGGCGGGCACGCCAGGAAGTGCTCGGCATAGTCGTCGAGCGTGCGCAAGGTCGCCGTCGACAGGCGATTAGACGTTGCGGGTGTCAAAAAAGGCTCAGGCGGGCAGTACGCCAATGGGACGGCGTAGCCGCGCGGCCCGCCGCTGCTCGGCGGCGTCCCAGCGTCGTCGCTGCTCGTCGGAGGTGACCTGCAGTGGCCGAACCGGGGTGGGGCGGCCCTGTTCGTCGATCGCCACGTACACGAAATACGCCGTCGAAATGTGCCGCACGTCGCCGGTGAGCACGTCTTCGGCGTCGATCGTGACTTCGGCCTCGAGGCTTGTGCGCCCCGTCCAGGTGACGCACGCGTGCAGCACGACCAGGTTGCCAACGTAGACCGGCTGCTCGAAGGTCATGGAGTCCATGACCACGGTGACCATCGGTCGCCGCGCATGCCGCGTAGCGCACGTACCGCCAGCCGTATCGGCCAATTTCATCAACGTGCCGCCGTGCACATTACCGAGTGGATTGGCATCCTCCGGCAGCATCACCTGCGCGAGTTGCAGCTCGCGGGTGTCTGCGCGCTCGATCACGCCTCTTATGTTAACGGTGAGTCGTGCAGGATCTCGATGGCGCGGCTGAGCACGGGATCGTCACCCGCGACCACGTTTGTCGGGTCACTCTCGATAACCTCGTCGGGCACAACGCCGACGCGATTGAGCGGTTTCCCTTCGGGCGATCGGATCTCGTACACCGTCACCTGGAGTCCCGTTCCGTCAGGAAGCCCAAAGACCTGGGCGGCGGCGACGCTGCCAGCCGTCGTCGAGCCGACGATCGTCGCCGCACCGTGCTCCTGGACGGCCGAGGCGAAAATTTCGCCCATGGAGGCTGTCCCACCGTCGACGAGCACGACCAGTGGCAGCCCGTACTGACTGCCCGCGCGCGAGAAGTGCGTTCGATTCTGGCCCGATCGGTCGGTTTCCTCATACACGGTCGAGCCCGCGGGCAGGAAATGACTCAGCAGGCGCGTGCCCACGTCGATACGACCACCCGAGTTGCCACGCAGGTCGAGCACGAGCCCGCGAATGCCCTGCTCCTGGAACGCGGCGACGTTCTGTTCGATCGACTCGATCACCGAGGGCTCGGGGAAGCCGCGCAGGCTGAGATAGCCAATGTCATCGGCGACGACACGCTGCTTCACGAACTGCAGATGAATCTCGGTCCGCTGCATCTTGAACGTGAGCGGATCTTCGCCGCGGCGAACCACCATTTCCACGGTCGTGCCAGCTGGACCACGCACCAGCCCGGTCATCTCCTCGAGGACCAGCCCGGCGACCACCTGACCGTTGATCGAGATGATGACGTCGCCTGACTTCAAGCCGGCCCGCTGTGCGGGCGTGTCCTCGTAGACCTCGACGATGCGCGGCTCGGACCCGCGCGCGCTCACGCTGATGCCGATGCCGACGTAGCGATTGTCGCCACGCGACCACGATTGATAATCCTGGTACTGCTGCGGATCGAGGAAATAGGTATGGCCTTCGTCGGCGAAGCGCACCATGCCGCGAACGAGCGCATGCGCCGCGATAAACCCATCTTGACTCGCTTGCGGCTCCGCGAGAAACGCGTTCAGCGCGTTGCGTACACGATCCAGGTCAGCGCCACGATCGCCGCTGAACTCGGGCACCGGGCCGAGCTTGAGTCCGCGCCCGCTCGTTTCCTTGTCGAGCTGGTCCCAGCCCGCCTGGAGCAGCTCGGCTGAGCTCATCGGATGGACGAACCGATCCATGAGCAGGTTGAACGCGTTTTCGACGACCTGCAGCTGGGTCGAGTTGTCTTCGGCGGGCGCGCTGATGGGCGCGAGCGTCGCGCCCATCGACTGCGCATTGACCACACCACCCGCGGCAACGCCGTAGACCAGGACGATGAAAACAAGTAGCGCGCGCAGTCGGGCCATCTAAGTACCGAAGGCGGTTATACCAGGCCTCCCAGAGTGGCTCGCAAAGATCGTGGTTGAGACTTGGTAAACTCAGTCAGTGGACATCTCCTGGCTTGGCCATGCCTGTTTTCGGCTGCGCGGCCGCGATGTCGCCATCCTGACCGACCCCTACGGCGGCGCCGATTGGAGCTATCCGCCGCTGTCCGTGCCGGCCGACGTGGTCACGGTGTCCAATGCCCACCCGCACCACGCGGGCCTGGCGTCTGTCGAGGGGCAGCCACGCGTGCTGCGTGGACCGGGCGAGTACGAGATTGGCGGCGCCTTGATCTGGGGCGTGCGCACCGCGCATCGAGCTCAGGACGATGGCTCGACGGTCCCCAAAAATACCGCTTTCGTGATTCAGCTCGAAGAGCTGACGGTCTGTCACCTGGGTGATCTGGCCAACGCGCCGCTGACCGTCGAAGAGCTCACGCGCATCAAGGACTCAGATGTCCTGCTCGTTCCCGTCGGCGGCCATTGCACGATCAACGCCGCTCAGGCAGCGGAGGTCGTCGCGCAAATCGAGCCGAAAATCATCGTGCCGATGCACTACGCGACGGACGAGACCCGCGGCCGGCTCGAGCTCGACGAGGTGGGGCGCTTCTGTCGCGAGCTTGGTGCAAGCGAGGTTTCGCCGCGCAGCCGGCTGAGCGTGACGCCGTCGTCCTTACCGTCGGAGCCCACGGTGATGCTGCTCGAGCGCGCCCGCCAACCTGTCACCCGTTAAAGACCTGCCTCGAAGGTCCAGCGGAACGAGCCGCTGCGGCCTCGCTCGTCGACGACCGTCGCCTTAGCACTGTGCTGCCCCGCGTTGATGCGTACGCTGGCCGCCGCCCGCCAGACACTGTCGCTCCGCTGTTCTAACGTGACTGGTATGGCCGCGCCGTCGAGTTCCAAGCTGATCTGACTGATGGCCGCATCGCCGCGACCGCGCGCCTCCAACGTGATCTGTCCTGGGCTGACCTTGCTGCCCGGCGCTGGCAGGGGCAGCAGCACCCACGGTGCGCGACCGGCGGCCTCCACGGTGGGCGTCGCCTGTGGCTGTGGCGTTGGTGATGGCTCGGCCCGCCTCGTCGGTTCCGCCGTGGCGGCTGGCCGTGTTGGTTCGACGGTTCGCGGCGCCTCTGGTGTCAGGGTCGGTGGAGCCGCCGTGGCAGCCGGGCCGAGGACCAGCGTCGGTGCGGACCGCCCGAACGGCACCGCCTCAGACGCCGCGCCGAGCGCGCCGAACAATGCGCCGACGGCGGACCAGAACAAGCTGCCGAGCAGCAGGATGCCGACAATGCCGACCATCGTGGCGATGATTCGCCCGGGTGAGCCATCATCTGGGATCCGCGGCTCGAAGAGCTGCTCCTCGAGATCGAGCTGCTCGGTCGGCTCGAAACCGGAACGCGCCTCGTACACTGGCCGGCGTGCAGCCGAGCAATGGTGCGGCCCGCCCGGCCCTGGCGGGCGTTCGCGTGGTCGATCTGACCCAGTTCGAAGCGGGTACGTCGTGCACGGAGACCCTGGCCTGGCTCGGTGCCGACGTGATCAAAGTCGAGGAGCCAACCTCGGGCGACCAGGGTCGTGTGGCCTCGAGCGAGCAGCCCGGCGTCGATTCCTTCTACTTCTTACTTCTGAACGCCAACAAGCGCAGCGTCACCTGCAATCTGAAGCACCCAGGCGGCAGAGAGCTGCTGTGCAAGCTCATCGAACACGCTGACGTCTTCATCGAGAACTACGGCCCTGGTGTGATCGAACGGCTGGGCTTCGGCTATGAAGAAGTGAAGCGCGTCAACCCGCGCATCATCTACGCGCAGATCAAAGGTTTCGCGCCCGAGAGCCCGTACGGCTCGTTTCTAGCCTTCGACATGATTGCGCAATCGGTCGGCGGCGCCTTGAGCATTACCGGCGAGCCGAACGGACGCCCGCTCAAACCCGGCGCGACCATCGGCGACACGGGCACCGGACTACATACAGCGATCGGCATCCTGGCCGCGCTGTATCAGCGGCAGGCCACGGGCCGTGGCCAGCGCATCGAAGTGGCCATGCAAGAGGCGGTGATCAACTTCAGCCGCATCGCGTACGCCAGCCAACTGCTGTGGAACAAACCAGCGCCGCGCGTCGGCAATCGTTCGGTGGTGGGCACCAACGCGCCGAGCGAAGCCTATGCATGCAAGGGTGGTGGACCCAACGACTACTGTTATGTCTACACCACACGCGCCGGTAATCACCAGTGGGAGCGGCTCTTGAAGGTGATCGGGCGAGAAGATCTGATTGGCGATCCGCGCTTCGAAACCAATCGCGATCGCTACGCCAACAACGACGCCGTCGACGATGCGATCGAGCCATGGATCGCGGCCCGCACCAAGACTGAAGTCATGCAAGCGTTGGGCGAAGCGGGCGTGCCGGCCGGCGCGGTGTTCGACACCAATGAGCTCTTGAACGACCCCTTCCTGCGCGAGCGCGGCATGTTCGCGACGATCGACCATCCCGTGCGCGGGCCGGTCACCATTCCTGGCTGGCCGGTGCACATGTCTGATTCGCATGTACCAGTTTCCTCGGCGCCGCTGCTCGGCCAGCATACCGACGAGATCTACGGCGAGTTGCTGGGGTGCTCAACCGAGCAGCTCGAGGAGCTGCGGGCGGAGCACGCTATATGAGCATGGTCAACGGCTCCCAGATCCTGGGCCGCGCACTGCGCCGCCTGGATGTCGAGCACTTCTTCTACATCATGGGCGGGCCGATGATGGCTGCCGAATCGGCCAGCATGGAGGAAGGCCTGCGCGGCATCGACGTGCGCCACGAGCAGGCCGCGGCGATGATGGCGCATGCCTATGGCCGGGTGCTGAATCGCCTGGGCGTATGTATGGCCGCGTCTGGCCCGGGCACGACGAACCTGATCACGGGCGTCGCCAACGCGTGGGCCGACTGCGCGCCGTTGCTGGCCATCGGCGGTTCGAGCCCCGTCGGTCAATGGGGCCGCGGCGCATTCCAGGAGATGGACCAGGTCGCCGCTTTCAAGCCAATCACCAAATGGTCCGAGCGGTGCGTTGATCCGCGCCGGGTGCCCGAGTACGTCAGCACAGCGGTGCGCCACGCATGGAGCGGCCGACCCGGTCCGGTGTACCTCGACATGCCTGGCGACGTGCTCTACAAGGAGATCGACGAAGCAGAAGTCCAGTACCCGGGCCCGTTCAGCTTCCCACGCGCGCTCGGCGATCCAGGCCTCATCGACGATGCGATTCGCCTGCTCAGTCAGGCCGAGCGGCCCGTGGTGATCAGCGGCAGCGGCATCCTGTGGTCAGAGGCTGAAGCCGAACTACAGCAGTTTGTCGAGCTCGCCGGCCTGCCCTTCTACAGCACGCCCCAGGGCCGCGGTGCCGTCCCTGACGACCACGAACTGTCCTATCCAACCGCCCGGTCTACCGCGTTCCGCGAGGCCGACCTCTTCATCGTCATCGGCACACGCATCAACTACGTCATCTCGCAGCTGGCGCCGCCGCGCTTCAACGCCGACGCCAAGTTGATCCAGGTCGACGTCGACCCGACCGAGATTGGCCATAACCGACCCGCGGACGTGGGCATCGTGGGCGATGCGCGCGCTGTGTTGCAGCAGCTGCTCAATGCCGCCGATGGCAAAGTCGACCGTCGGCGGTTCGCTGGCTGGCGCGAGCACCTCGGCGAGGTTGAAGCCAGTAAGCGCGCCGATGCCGAGGCGGCTATGAGTACCGATCAACAGCCCATCCATCCATTGCGGCTGTGTAAAGAAATCCGCGACTTCCTCGATCGCGACGCGATCCTGTGTGTCGATGGCCAGGAGATCCTGAACTACGGGCGCCAGTCGATTTCTACGTTCGTGGCCCGGCACCGTCTGAATTCGGGTCCCTTCGGCACCATGGGAGTGGGATTGCCATTCGGCATCGGCGCCAAGGTCGCCAAACCCGATACCCAGGTGCTCGTGCTGCACGGTGATGGATCGTTCGGGCTGAATGCCATGGAGCTCGATACTGCCGCTCGGTTCAACATCCCGGTCGTCACCGTGATCAGCCTGAACGGCGGCTGGACGGCTGACCCGACCCACTCCAAGCCCGGCCGTGACCTGGGCTATACGGCGTTCCACAAGATCGCCGAGGCACTCGGCTGCTACGGCGAGCAAGTCGAGGACCCAGCCCAGATTCGTCCCGCCCTGGAACGCGCGTATGCCTCAGGCTGTCCCGCCGTGGTCAACGTGGTCACCGACTGGAAAGCACGTGCAACCACTCAGCAATTCGCGGTGTATTCCACGTGAGTCGACACCTCTTGCCATCGCACTCCTGCCCTTCCCTATCCTTCCGAAGGAGTCATTTGGCACCTCACTCGCCCCGCGCACGGGGTTTGCAGCAACGAGCCTGACCATGCCTGAGCGGTACATCGAGCCCGACTGGTTCACGCGGACCATCTTCACCCCGTTGGTCGGCTGGCTGACCAGCCTGGGTTTGAGCGTGTATGGCTCGCGCGTTCTCGCCGTACGTGGGCGCTCGAGCGGCGAATGGCGCACCAATCCCGTCAACCTGCTCGAGTACGGCGGCGAGCGCTACCTGGTCGCGCCGCGCGGCATCACCCAGTGGGTCAAGAACATCCGAGTAAGTGGTGGCGGCGAGCTGCGCCTCGGCTCGCGCGTCGAGCCGATCCATGTGACCGAGATCGCCGACGCCGCCAAGCTCGACATCCTGCGTGCCTATCTCAAGAAGTGGGCATGGGAGGTCGGTGCGTTCTTCGAAGGCGTAGGCGCCGACGCGCCCGATGCCGAGCTGAGGCGCATCGCGCCCAATCACCCCATCTTCCGCATCGAGCGCTAGCTCGAACGCGCACGCCAGGCTTCATACTCGCGCAGCGTGGCCTCATCGGGCGGGTACACGCCCAGGATGCTGCTGCCAGCCTGGATCTTTTCGAGAATGAACGCCTCGCGCTGCTCCTGCTCGAATGCGGCGCGGATCACGCTTTCGGCGACGCCACGCGGCAGGACGAGCACACCTTCGCCGTCGCCGACGATCACGTCACCTGGCAGCACGGCGACGCCGCCACACGCGATCGGCACGTTGATCTCCGACGGGTGGTGAATAGCGGTCGAGAGGTCCGGGCTTTGGCCGCCGGCGTACGTCGGCAGATCGATCGCTTGAATGGATGGGGTATCGCGAAACGCACCGTCGGTCACGATGCCGGCCGCACCGCGTTTGGCGATGCGCGTAGCCAGGATGTTGCCTAGCGTGGCCGCACGCGTGTCGCCTCGGGCGTCGATCACCAGCACGTCGCCTGGCCCCACCGACTCGACCGCGATGCGCTGCATGTTGGTGCGATTGTCGAACTCGCCCGGCCGCTCGAGGTCTTCGCGCACCGGGATATAGCGCAAGGTGAATGCCTGCCCGGCCAGGCGCAGGTCCGGCCGCACCGCTCGAACGCCGAGCATGAAGCAGCGCACGAAGCCGTGCTTCTGCAACTGACTACTGATCGTCGCTGTGCTCACGCGTTTCGCCAGCGCGAGTATGTCGTCGAAGAGGCGCTCGGGCATTGAACGCCATGGTAGGACGGCGCCGGCGCGGTACTCTGCCGAAAGGCATGCACGAACTGCTCGATACCGTGGCGCAGTTGCGGCCGGTCGCGCGCTCCTACCAGGAGGAGACCGAGCGCGAGAAGCGCATCGCGCCTGCCCTGGTCGAGCAGCTGCGCGCCGCGGGCCTGTATCGGATGGTCGTGCCGGGCGAGCTGGGTGGACTGCAAGTTGACGTGCTCACGTACCTGCGCGCGGCCGAGCTCATGGCCGAAGCAGATGGTTCAGTCGGCTGGAACCTCGGCAACAACGCCGTCGGCCAGCTGGTCGCACTGAGTCTGCCCGAAGCCGGCGTCGCGGACATCTTCGGCACCCGACCGGACGCGATCGTCGCTGGCACCGCCGTGCCCGGCGGCGGAACGGGCGTGCGGGTCGAGGGCGGCTTTCTGGTGAGCGGTCGCTGGTCGTTCGGTAGCGGCTGTCGCGAGAGTGACTGGATGATGGGCAACTTCGACATCGTCGATCGTGGCGAGCGCGCACTGTTTCGCTTCTTTGTGCCGTCGTCGATAGTCACGGTGATCGATACCTGGGACATGACCGGCATGCGCGGCACCGGCAGCCACGATTGGACGGTGACCGAGGCCTTCGTGCCCGCGCAGCGCACGGTTGAGGTGCCCGGCCGACTGCTGGTGAATCAGTGGCAGCGCTGGCCGGGGACCCTGTACCAGATGCCGATCCACGCCATTGTCGGTCCGCACCACAGTGTGGCCGCGACGGGCATTGCCCGGGCGGGCATCGATGCCTTGTCAGAGCTCGCGGGTGCCAAAGTTCCGCGTGGCGGTCGCGCTGGCGTGTTACGCGAGCAACTCCCGGTCCAGGATGCCGTCGCCCGGGCGGAGGCCATTCTCAGCGCCGCCCAGGCGTATCGGGCGCAGGCCGTCGGAGAGCTGTGGGACACGGTGGACGCGGGTCAGGAGGGTACGCTCGAGCAGTGCGCGCGCTGCCGGCTCGCGGCGGCGTACGCCGTCGACAGCGCACGCCAGGCTATGGACCTGATGTACCGCGCCGGCGGTACGACCTCCAGCCAGCGCAGCCACCAGATTGCGCAGTGCTGGCGCGACTTGCACGTCGTGGCTCAGGCCGCGAGCACCGCGCCCGAGTGGTATGCCCTCACCGGCAAAGTCCTCCTCGGCCTCGACCCTGGCCCGCGCCTGACCTGAACGCGACGACAGTAGCGGCTGGTTACGGCGCCTGGGGCAGCTTGATGGAGCCGCGCTTGGGGGCCGCCGCCGAGGGGGGTGGGACCACCGGGCCGATGTTGCCGTCGGGCGCCTCGTCGAGATCGACGATCACGGGCGCGTGATCGCTCGGCAGCGTGCCCTTGCGGGCATGCCGATCGACCCAGGCTGCACGCACGCGGTTGGCCACGGGGGCTATGCGCATCCCGAGGTCCTTGTGGAACATGCCAGCTCGATAGTCCCAGTAGGTGAAGACCCGCTTATCAGGCCAGTGATCGCGCACCACGTCATGCAGCCCGATCGATTCCAGGTTGGCGAGTGCCGCCCGTTCAGGCGGCGTGACGTGCGTCTGGCCAATGTACGCATCGGGGTCGAACACGTCTTCGTCAGTCGGCGCGATGTTGAAGTCGCCACACACGATCGACGGCTGTGGCCCGCTAGCGACCATCTCGCGCAACGCAGCGAGCCACAGCAGCTTGTACTGGTAGTGGTCAGAATCTGGCACGCGGCCATTCGGCACGTACACCGAGTACACCCGAATCCCGCCACACGTGGCGGCGATGGCGCGCGACTCCTGGTGCGGGAAACCCGGGCCGTCCACCATGCCGGCGACGACATCGTCTAGCCCCACGCGCGACAGCAGCGCGACCCCGTTCCACTGCGCCTCGCCATTCAATGCGAATGCGTAGCCGCGCTTCTCGAGCTCGTCCCCGAGCAGCGCCCGTAGCGCATCATCGCCGAGCTTCGTCTCTTGCAGGCAGACGACGTCCGGCTGCCGCTCGTCGAGCCACGGCAAAAGCCGCGGCACGCGTATCTTGACCGAGTTGACATTCCAGGTGGCGACTCGCATCCCGCCTACAGTATTCGCTAGAACGCACCTTCGTGACGCTACGCGTACCGTTTACCGGCAGCGAAAAGGAAAGCCTGTTCGCCAGCCTCGAACGTCACCGCGCCGCGGTGCTGTGGAAAATCGAAAACCTCGACGACGCCAGCCTGCGGCGCGGCATGACGCCCTCGGGCACGAATTTGCTCGGCCTCGTCAAGCACCTCGCCGCAGTTGAGTACGCCTGGTTCTGCGAAACGTTCGGTGTGCCCACGGAGCCGCTCCCCTTCGACCAAGACGACGAAAACGCAGACCTGCGCGTCCGACCGGACGAGACGACTCAGGACGTCCTGGCGTTCTACGCTCGAGCCCGCGCCGCCGCCGATCAGGTCATCGCCGCGCATGATCTGGACGACCTCGGCTCCGCCTGGTTCGGCGAATCGGTCTCGATGCGCTGGGTGCTGATCCATATGGTCGAAGAAACCGCGCGCCACGCCGGCCACATGGACATCGTCCGCGAGCTGATCGACGGCATGACCGGCGATCACCGACCTGATTGAATTCGGGTCGATGTTGCTCGACAACAAAGTAGCCGCTGTCTATGGCGGCGGCGGCAAGATTGGCGGCGCGGGCGAACGCGCGTTCGCCCGCGAGGGCGCGCATGTCTTTCTGGCCGGCCGGACGTCCCGGACGCTCGACCACGTCGCCGACAACATTCGCTCTGCCGGCGGGACCGCGAGCACGGCCGCGGTCGATGCCCTCGACGAGCGCGCCGTCGACGACTTTGTCGACACGGTTGACGGCGACGCGGGCTCGGCGACGCTCGCCGATGTTGGCAACGTCGCCGCCTGGGTGGCCTCCGATCAGGCGCGCTCAATCACCGCCGCCGATGTCAACATCTCATGCGGCTCGATCATGGACTAGCACCTGCAAGGAGCTTGAACGGTGAATCAACTACTGTCGCGGGCTGGTCTCGACCGCCTGCATAGCGCTATGGCCGCTCGCATTGAGAAGGGCGAGATGCCGGGCATGGTCGTCCTCATCGCCCGCGACGACGAAGTACACGTCGACGCGATCGGCGTCAAAGCGTTCGGCAGCACGGAACCCATGCGCCGCGACACCGTGTTTCGGATCGCGTCCATGACCAAGCCGATCCTCGCCGCCGCGACGATGATGCTCGTCGAGGACGGCAAGCTGAAGCTCGAGGAGCCGGTCGAGGGCTGGCTGCCCGAGCTAGCCAATCCGCGGGTGCTCGAGCACGTCGATGGACCGCTCAATCAGACGGTGCCCGCGCAGCGCTCGATTACTGTCGACGATCTGCTGACGTTCCGCATGGGTTTCGGCCACCTGGTCGAGCCGACCATGGATCCGCCCTTCCCGATCGTCAACGCCGGCAAGGACCTGGAGCTGGTCCTCGGTCAGCCTGATCCGCGCACGCCGCACACCCCGGATGAGTGGATCCGATTGTTTGGCACGCTGCCGCTGATGTACCAGCCCGGCGAGCGTTGGCAGTACAACGCCGGCTCGCTGGTCATGGGTGTGCTGCTCGCGCGCGTGGCTGGCCAATCGCTGGGCGACCTCTTCGCCGAGCGTATCTTCGAGCCTCTCGGAATGCATGAAACAGGTTTCTGGCTGCCCGCCGAGGTCACTCGGCGTATGCCGAGCTACTACATGACCAATTTCGAGACGGGCCAGATGGAACAGCGCCAGGTGTCTACTCCCGAGGAGTGGAGCCATCCGCCGGTGTTCCCGTCCGGCGCCGGCGGTCTGGCCTCGACCGTCGACGATTTTCTGGCCTTTGCCAGGCTGTTGCTGCACGAGGGTGCCCATGACGGCAAGCGTCTGCTCTCAGAACAATCCGTGAAGCTGATGACGACCAACCACCTCACGCCGGACCAGGTGAAGATCAACGACCCGATCCTCGGTGGCCCAGGCCATGGCTGGGGCTTTGGCGTCGGCATCGTCACCGAGCCTGACGCTGAATGGCCGGTCCCGGGCCGATACGGTTGGCCTGGCGGCTACGGTACGGCCTGGTTCAACGATCCGCACCGCCAGATCGTGGCCATGGCCATGACCCAAACCAGCGACTTCCTGTGGAATGGCGGCCTGAACGAGTTCGACAAACTCGTCGGAGGACTCTAAGTGATGGACCCAGCATCGATTCGTTCAGTACATCTCCACCACCTTCGAAGGCCTCGATGTCAACGACAACTCGGGGCGACTTTATCTTCATCTATGACCCTGACCGAGATCTCCCGCCGAATCGGCAGCACCCCTTTGCCGCGCCGGTCACCGGCGACCGCCACGACACGGTCGCTGACCTTGAGCGCCCTGACGTTTTTCGCCTGAACATCGGCGTCAGCCGCGAGACTTCGAATCTCTGATCCCTGATGGTGCGGCCGACATCGACTACACCGCTCTGGATCGCGTGATGCCGCATCCCGTTTACGGCCGCGTGCGCTATACCGCGATGAGCACTGGTCCCCAGTTGCCGCCGCGCTGCCCAAGAAGCGCCCGCCGCCGAGAGGCTAGGCCGGCCGAGGGCGATGATCGCGGTACGATGGCCGCTCGACTCCTGTGACGGGGTGAACACCATGACACTCTCGGACAGCACCGAGGTCGTGACGACACACGATGGCGGTCGCATGCCAGCGTTCGTTGCCAGACCGCGATCAGGCTCGGGGCCTGGCCTGGTCGTGCTGCAGGAGATCTTCGGTGTAACGGACTACATCAAGCAGCGCGCGCGTGACCTGGCCGAGCTCGGCTATGTGGCGCTGGTGCCGCAGTTGTACTGGCGCCTCGGATCAGACGTCGAGCTGCCTGAGAATACGCCGGAGGGTCTGCAGCAAGCCTTCGGCTACATGCAGCGGCTGGACGAAGCGCAAGCCGTCGACGACGCGGCCGCGGCTCTGGAGCATCTGCGAGCGATGCCCCAGACCAACGGCACAGCTGGCGTGCTCGGCTTCTGCATGGGCGGGCGACTCGCCTACATGCTCGCCGCGGCATCCGATCCCGATGTCGTGGTCTCGTACTACGGCTCGGGCATCGCCAGTCGATTGCACGATGCACCGCGGATTACGGCGCCCATCGTGTTCCACTTTGGTACCGCCGACCAGTACCTATCCCTCGAAGAAGCCGAGCGCATCCGCGCCGCCTTCGCCGACCATCCGAGCACCGAGGTGCACGTCCACGCCGACGCTGGCCATGCGTTCGATAACCCGTCGCCGATGTTCCATCACCAGCCAGCGTCAGCCGAAGCCTGGCCACAAACGGCAGCATTCCTGAAGCGCCACCTGCCCACCTGACGCCTGAGCACGCGACGCCCCGCAACTAGAGGAACTTACGTTCCAACTCGGCGAAAAATGCCGCCGAGAGCCGCTCGAACTGGTCCGCGGTAAGCCGAATCTGATCGCCAATCTTGAGCTTCACGACAGCCTGCTCGGGCCCGTACTTGACCACATTGTTCGCGCGCAGCACGCCATCGTTGTTCATCAACGATTCGGCGATCAGCTCGAGTTCGTTGAGCGCGTTGCCGTCCTTACCAGTCACACTGCGCAGCCGATGCACGAAGTAGCGGTCGAGCACCAGCGCCATATTGTTGAAGAACACGGCCTCAAACCCGTGTGGCACGGACTGCACCTTGCGGTACCCGGCAAGCTGCTCCTCAACAGCGGCTTTCGCACGCTCAACCTCGGCGCGTGTATAGCTCTTCCGCCCGAGCATGGCACTGCCTCCCTGCTTTGAACCGCTGCCATAGTGCCAGTTCTGTCGGCGGCGTACCCGAGCCGTACTCCGTCCGAAACATTCAAGACGACCCGTGACGCTGCTGCCTACGCTTCGGTCATATGCGACCACGAGTCACGGTCATCACCATCGGCGTGGACGACCTCGAGCGATCTCTGGCGTTCTACCGCGACGGCATGGGCCTCCAGAGCTCGGGTATCGTCGGCCAGGAATTCGAATACGGCGCTGTCGCGTTCTTCAATTTGCAAGGCGGCGCCATTCTGGCGCTGTGGCCACGCGACAGCATCGCCCGCGATACCGATCTCCCAAGGACGCCACGCAGTGCGACCGAGTTCACCCTGGGCCACAACGTGCGGACCACCGAGGAAGTCGATCGAGTGCTGGAGCAAGCCCGGGCCGCTGGCGCGACGATCGTCAAGCCGGCCGGCAAGACGTTCTGGGGCGGCTATGCAGGCTACTTCCAGGACCTCGACGGCCATCTGTGGGAAGTCTTGTGGAACCCAGAGGTATTACCCGACGACTGACGCCCCATTCATCGTGCGCCGACCAGCAGCGCCAGGTTCATCGGCGGCGCGCTGGTCGGCATCCTGATGTAATCGAGACCGTCGAATCACCCAGGGCGAGTCAGGCGGCGACGATGCCCTCCATTGGCACTAACGACCGAGTTGCGGAGGCGGGCGTGACTGCTGGCCTTAGGGTCTGCGGATGGTGCCGTGTGGGCAAGCCGCTTGAACAATTCCACTCCCGCGACAAAGCGGCGGGTCGGCGCCACTCGGTGTGCGGCGAGTGCTTCACTGCCCCTATCGGCGGGCACACTACCGGTTGAATCGCCAAGCGTACATTCAGCGCAATAGCCGTGTTAGGCGGGCGCGCGGGAGTCGCTGGATGCGGCGGTTGTGGGAGTACCTGACGGTGAACCCCTGTGTTGACTGCGATAACCCAGACCCGGTGGTACTCGAGTTCGACCATGTTGAGTGCGCTGCAAAGAGGCAGGTGGTGAGCTTCTTGGCTCGAAGCGGCTATCCCTGGAGCACGGTGATGACTGAACTCGAGAAGTGCCAGCTGCGATGCGCCAATTGCCACCGACGTCGAACGGCGGTTCAGTTTGACTGGCCCAAGCTGCAGGTTGGCAGGCCGACGGAACGAGTCGGTAAGTGAGTGGACCTGGGGGGACTCGAACCCCCGAACCTCTCGGATGCGAACCGAGCGCTCTCCCAACTGAGCTACAGGCCCGGGTGACCACTGATTATATGGCGCGTTCCAGGGTGAGCCGCCAATCGCTACCGAGGCTGTAGTACCAGGCTTCGCGGCCGGCGATGCGGACGCCTCTGGACTCCAGGTCGTGCAGCGTGAACAGGCGGCCTGCGAAGCGGTCGGCGACCTCGGGCGGGGCGGGCGACACGCCGTCGGCGGCGAGCACCAGGGCGACGCGGTACTCCTCGCGCAGCATCGGCTTGAACCATACGCGACGGTCAGCCCTGGCTGCAGTGGGATCCCGACCACCATCCGTCTGGGGCGAAGGTCGAGCGGCGGGCCATTCAGCTCGGGCTGCGCGGACAGACGCTGCGGCGATTCGCCGATGAGTGGATCGTCGAGATCGAAGACATCTCGGCGTTCGTAGCCGAGCCGCGGCAGCTAGTGCTGGTACAGCGGTACGACGACCTGCGCACGCCACGTGAGCGGGTACTGCCCATCACGGACCCGGGTGCTCGCAGTGCGGGTCGGCATCGACGACCCATCACCTGCCGAGTCAGGCGCATAGCGGGAGGCACGATCTGTGGAGGGCAATGGCGGGCGGGCATCCCCTACAATCTCCCGACGCTCATGCCAGGCTACGGAAACGCCTTCGGGCGCGGCCTGCTCCTGGGTGCCGGCGCGGCGCTGTTGTACGCGGCAGCGCGCGATTCTCTGGCGCCTGCGCGGGCAGTCACCACCCAGGATCGCCAGCGCGCGGAAGACCAGGAACGGACGCGGCTCATCGACTGGGACTGGGCCGCACGCATCGCGATTCGCACGGCCGGGCACACGATGAGCCTGTATCCGGGCGCGCAGGCGCAGCTCCAGGCGCAGTACGAGCAGTTGCTGCGCGACATCGAAGGGCCCATCGCGCAGTACACGGGCAACAATCTGTCGCTCCAGAACACCAAAGTCGAGGTGCAGGACCGGGCGGCGTGGATCCGCGCCAACATGACCAACTTCCGCGACCTGCTCCAACCGGTCGAGGATTTCTACCGCGAAACGGCCCAGCGCTCGATCTTTGGCCCGCCGCCCGCGCTGCAGCAGGCCGCCAGACTCATGCTCAGCTCGCAGGTCGGCATGCTGGTTGGCTATCTCGCGCGGCGAGTCCTGGGCCAATACGACATCGCGCTCCTCGGCCAGGAGCCGCTGTCAGCGGGCAAGCTGTACTTCGTCGAGCCGAACCTGCGCCAGGTGGAACACACCCTCGCGGTACCGCCCGACGAGCTGCGGCGCTGGATCGCGCTGCACGAGGCGACGCACGCTCATGAGTTCGAGCTGTACCCGTGGGTTCGCACGTACCTGAACGATTCACTCAAGCAGTACCTGCGCCTGCTGATCGAAGACATGCGCGGCCGCGCCGAAGAAAACACCTTGTTCGTGATCGTCAACCGCTTCGTCACGAACCTGCGCCAGGGCCACAACGTGATCAATGCGCTGATGACGCCGCAACAGCGCGAGCTGATGTCGCGCTTGCAGGCGCTGATGGCCCTGGCCGAGGGCTATTCGAACCACGTCATGAACTCGGTCGGGCGCGACCTGCTGCCGCACTTCCAGCTGATCCATGAGCGCGTCGAGCACCGCCAGCGCCAGCGCTCTCAAATCGAGCAAGCCTTCCTGAAAATCACTGGGCTGAGCCTGAAGATGGAGCAGTACCGACTCGGCGAGCGCTTCGTCGACCATGTCGTGCGCGAGCGCGGCATCGCGTTCGTCAACCGCGCCTGGCACGAGCCGGAGACCTTGCCAAACGAGGCCGAGATCCGGGACCCTGGGCGCTGGATCCGGCGAATGGAGGCGGGGCACGCAGCGTGAGAGACGTGATGCGCTTTACGGTGATCGATCCACGCGGCCGAGTCAGTTTCATCGCTCCATGCTCCACACTCGAGGCTCTCGTTGCGGCCTGCGCGAGCCAGAGTCAGCCGCGAACCGTCGAACAACTGCTCAAGGCTGCCGAACCATTCGTCGGCGACCTCAGCGAGCGCGTCTTGAGCGGCCTGGCGGTATTCGACGAGCACAATTCGCCAACCAACTTCCGCTGGATCCACGCCGCACTGGACTGGTGCATCCCGCAGGACGCGCCCGTGTTCCGCGTCGTCGACCCGCGCACCGAGGAAATCAGCCTCAGCCCGGTCCGAGCGGGCGTCGTCGTGTTCAATCTGCTGGCCAAACGTATCGTGCAGATCCAGAACACCTACTCGGAGATACGCCGCAAGGGCCGCGTGCGCGTCCTGCGCAATAACCAGCCGACCGACCGGGTACATCGCTATGAGTTGCCCGCCGACTGGTCGCTGGTTCCCTCGCGCACAGCACCCTGAACGACCTCGAGCTGCTGCCCGATTCAGCAGCCGTCACAAGCGACGGCCATCTCATGATCGGTGGCTGCGACGTGGTGCAGGTGGCGGCGGAGTACGGGACCCCGCTGTACGTCTACGACGAAGCGACGATTCGCGCCCGGGCCCGCGCTTATCGAGATGCGCTGCAGGTGAGCTACGCGAGCGAGTCGCTGGTGTGTTACGCGGGCAAGGCGTACTGCGCACCGTGGCTGCTGCGCGTGCTGGCTGAAGAGCAGTTGGGCCTCGATGTGGTCTCGGGTGGCGAGCTGTACACCGCGCGCTCAGGCGGCTTTCCGATGGAGCGCGTGTTCTTCCACGGCAACAACAAGAGCGAAGACGAGTTGTGGATGGCGCTTGAGGCGGGCGTGCACGCGATCGTGGTCGACAATCTCGAGGAGATCGAGCGGCTGGCACGACTGGCAACGGATCGCGTTATGAGGCAGAAGGTCCTGCTGCGTGTAGCGCCGGGCGTGGAAGCGCACACCCACGCGCATATCCTCACGGGCGCGCCCGACACCAAGTTTGGCGTGAGCATCGACACGGGCGCGGCACGCGAAGCAGCCGAGGCGATTCATCAGGCGCGAAGCCTGGAATTCGTCGGGCTGCACGCCCACATTGGCTCGCAGATCTTCGAGATCGAGCCGTATCAGGCGACCATCGGCAAGGTATTCGGGCTGGCCGCCGAGCTCCGGGACGCGTTCGGGTTCGTGCTGAAAGAGCTGAGTCCGGGCGGCGGATTCGGCATGCGCTACACCAGCGATGGCGAGGCGCCGATGGCGCCGGCCGAGGCGGCGCGCGCGCTAGCCCAGGCTGTGACGAGCGAAGCCGAGCGGTTCGGGTTCCCGATGCCGAGGCTCACCATCGAGCCTGGGCGATCGATCATCGGCCCATCGGCGGTGGCGCTGTATCGAGTGGGCTCAATCAAGCCAATTCCTGGCGTACGGACGTATGTGGCGGTGGACGGCGGCATGGCCGACAACATTCGGCCCGCGACCTACGGCGCGCGGTACACGGCGCTGCTCGCGAACCGCATGGACGACGCGGCCGACAGCACCGTCTCGATTGCCGGGCGGTACTGTGAGTCGGGCGACGTACTCATTCCTGATGCGCAGCTGCCGATGCCGCGCCTGGACGACCTCGTCGCGATCCCCGGCAGCGGCGCCTACCAACTGGCCATGGCGAGCAACTACAACCTCGTGCCGCGGCCGGCGGTTGTGGTGGTGAACCAAGGCCACGTTCGCCTGGTACGGCGGCGCGAGACGTTCGACGATCTGCTTGCGCCCGAGGTGTTCTGAACGACGGTCAAGGTGCACCTGGACACCGATTTCGCGGGCGATCCGGACGACGCGTGGCAGTCAGCTGACGTCACGCTAGTGCCGCCTACGCTGTCGATCCACGCGCAGCTACGGATAGCTGATCTGCCGCGGCTGCGCCGGGCAGGAGTGCTGGGTGATCTGTTGGCGGCGCAGTCGGAGGTCTATGCAGCCGATACCGGCAAGACCAACCTTGGCAGGACGTACGCGGCGCTGCCCGACGATCTCGTGAATTTCCATTGGGACCCCGTCACGGCGGCCGTCGCCGTGGGCTGGCCGCTTGGGCCATTTGACGCAGGCGCGTTCAGCGAGGCGTGGCTAGCCAGTGTTAAGGCGGCTAGCCACTCAGCGCGGCGCCGATCCTGACGACGTGGTCGTGGCTCACGGACCGGTGAGCGTATACAGGTACGCGGCCGCGTTGGCGGCTTCATCCTGGCTCAGCCCCAGCTTGGGCATCGCCGTGCCAGGCTTGAGTGACGGCGGATCGAGGATCCACTTCGCAAGGTCGTCGGGCGAGTTGTTCGGCACCGCGCCACCGGCGATCTCCTTCTTCTGCGCGATTCCCGTCAGATTCGGCCCGATCGTCCCCGAGGCACCAGGGATGTTCGGAATGGTGTGACAGCTCCCGCAGCCACGCTGCAGGATGGTCTTCACGCCCTGCTGCTCATTCGGCTTGAGCGCCTGATAGAACGGCAATTGTTCGACCTCAGGCTGCTTAGGCAATGTCACGACGCCCTGCGCCACGTGTTCCTTGACGATCTCCTCCACGTGCTCCCAGGGCGTGCCCTCCGATCCCTCCAAGAAGATCTCGCGATCGCCGTTCAGGATCATCAGCGCGAGCTCGTTGACGTGCTCGTCCAGCAGCGTGCCTCCATCGGTCTGGCCCCACGACGGCATTGGCGTGCCCGGCCGGCCGCGTTGAATGGTTTTGAACAAGAAGTCGTACGTCTTCTTACGCTCGTCGGGATCCGTCGGGCGCAGGTCGGGTCGGTTGAGCGGCGGGGCCAGCCGCAGCGGCGTGACGTCGGGCACGACCGCCCCCTGGCCTCTTTCGCCGTGACACGGGAAGCACAGCGAGGAGAAATTGGTCACGCCGCGGCCGATCGAGATGTCGAGCTGATTGTTCTGCGCGTCGACCTGGCGCGTGTCCTCGCGGAAGCCGTAGCCCATGAACAAGAGCGCCATGGCGGCGGTCATGCCGACAATTGCGACAATCTTGCGCTCCATGGCCACCGCGCCGGTTGGCGGGCCAGGCGGCGCCTCGGCCAGCGGCTGCGAGACGCGCACCGCGTACCACAACACCGCGGCCAGGATGGCCAGCAGCACGCCGGCAAAGATCAGCGCAGGGGTGTTGGCTTCCATGTGTGTCGGACCGACTGTCTCGCCTGTCAGCCGGGTGCAGGCGCGGCCTGGTCGGCCGACGCGACTGAGCGACTGACCACTTTGGTGGGCCCCGTCTCGACGCTGATCTTGCCGCTGCCGTCGATCTTCAACGGGAACAGGTCCATCGGCCTCGGTGCCGGGCCCTGGATGATCTGCCCGTAGCGGTTGTAGATCGAGCCGTGGCAGGGGCACTTGAAGCGGCCCTTATCGGTAAAGGCTTGATCGCCGGCGCCTGGCGGGCCAGGCATGGCCGGATCGCCCTCGGCCCACGGGACGGTGCAGCCCAGGTGCGGGCACTTCCAGTACAGCGCGAAGAACCCCTCGGGCACACGCGTCACGTAGAACTTGCCTTCGCGGATCACTTTCACGTCACCAATCTTGAAGTCTGACGCGACACCCGCGGGAACGGTGCCGCCGAAAGCGCCCAATCGCTTCGGGGTAAAGAAGCTGATGAAGCCGATGCTCCACTGACCGAGCACCGCCAGGACCGCGCCCCAGCCGACCCAGCGAAACCACAGCCGGCGTGTGACGCGTGCCTTTTGCCCGCTCTCCAATTCGTCGAGCTCGCGGAGCTCGCGTTCCTTCTCGGGCGGGACGAACAGCCCCAGCTCGCGGGAGGTCTTAGCCACAGCTCACCTCGAAACAGCTTTCAGCCATCAGCTATCAGCCGTCAGCAACGCCGTCGGCGCGCCAGTCGTGGCCTCGGGGGTAGCAGTACGGCGCCAAGAATGCTGACTGCTGAGAGCTGACTGCTCATTCAATGCGTACCTGACGCGGGTCCCACGGCCACATCAAGATCATCTGCTGGCCGCGAAAGAACGTGCCAACGACGGTCAGCACGACGTACGCCACCACGAAACCCGTGAACAGCGCAAACATGTAGTCGCGTGCACCATCGGGTCGATAGATGATGCGGATCAGCAGCACCAACACGAAAATGGGCGCGATCATCAGAAAGGTCGGCACGATGACGTTGGGCAGGCTCAGCGCGCCAATGCCAAACGGGTTCACGTCCGACAGGATGGGCGCGTGCAGCATCGTAGCCAGGTTCTGCATGAGCGGTTTGACGCCGATGTACTCGTCGAACAGGATCAGCGCGATCAGCACGATCGTCGAATAGACGGTCGTGAACCAGCAGATCGCGATCGACTTGGGCGTGCCAAACCACTTGCCGACGTCGGCCGTGTTGCGATCGAAGTACGGAATGAGCGGGATAAGCCCGAACAGCACTGCCGACGGCACGATGACACCGGCTAGCGACGGGTGCATGTGCAGCAGCAGCTCCTGAAGATTCAGGAAATACCACGGCGCCTTGGACGGATTCGGAGTCTTGTCGGGGTTGGCATGACCCTCGAGTGGCGCCTGGAGGATGATCGAGACCACGACCATGCTCAGCAGGATCAGAATGGCCGACAGAAACTCGATGGTCACCAGATGCGGCCACACGTACACCAGCCGTTCGGCTTGCTCTTGCGCACCAGGCGCGGGCTCGCGCTTGGCGACCGCGGCGACCTGCTCGCGACGCGCGGCGGCGGCTTCAGCCACTTTCGCCGGTACGCCGGCACCTGCTGGGCGCTCGGCGACGGCGACGCCTGCCGGCGCGGCGGCTGGTGCCGCTGGCGCCGTTGCGGGGGTTGCTGTCGCCGCGGGGCGTGGTGCCGCCGCGCCTGGTGCGGCGCTCGAGGCGGACGGAGGTTGGCCGATGCCCGCAGCTGAGGCGCGCTGCTTGTAGAGCGCGGCGCGTGCGGCGGGGTCGAGCCCCTCCATGTCCGGGGTGCGTTCGAGCGGTCCGGGCATCAGAGCGGGCCGGAGATGCCGCCGTCTTTGCGGATGCGCCAGAAGTGGACGGCCATCAGCACTGCCGTGACCAGCGGCACGCCGATCACGTGCAGCACGTACCAGCGCACCAGGGTGTTGTCGCTGATCTCGTAGCCGCCGATCAGCAGGAACCGGGTCTGCTCACCGATGAACGGTGTGGCGCCGGCCATGTTGGTGCCGACGGTCACGGCCCAGATACCCAGCTGGTCCCACGGCAGGAGATAGCCAGTGAAGCTCAAGAAGAACGTACAGAACAGCAGGATTGCGCCGATGGCCCAGTTGAACTCTCTCGGCGGCCGATACGCACCTGTGTAGAAGACTCGCAGCATATGCAGGAACACGACGATGACCATCGCGTGCGCCGAGTACCTGTGGATGTTCCTGAGCAGCAGCCCGAAGTTGATGAGCGTGTCCAGGTCCTTCATGTCCTGGTAGGCGACGCTCGTCGCCGGGCGGTAATAGAACATCAGCAGGACGCCCGTGACCGTCAGCAGCAGGAACAGGAAGAAGGACAGCCCACCCAGACAGAACGTATAGGTAATCCGCAGGCTCTCACGACGGATCCGCACCGGGTGCAGGTGCAGGAACACGTTGTTGAACATGATGAGCGCCTGCTGGCGCGGCGTGGACGGATAGCCCGTGCGGAACCACGCCCTGAAGACGCGATTCTCGGTAAGTGCCCGTCGGAACTGGCCGCGACTCAGGTCCTCGAGGAAGGGACGCAGCTCGTTGAGCATGGATAGCTAACTTCAATCCTCGCCTTCGCGAGTGCACGGTGTCAAACCGCAATTTACCCGACAGGCAAATTCCTACACGCCCGTGGCGTTTGGTTTTTGCAAAAATAGACGCTATTCGGCCTTGAGCATGCCCTTGCGGAGTGCGTAGCGAACGAGCTCGTAGCGATGGCGGAGGCCGAGTTTTTGCATGATCCGCTCTCGGTAGGTGTCGACCGTCTTGGGGCTGATCACGAGCTGCTCGGCGATTTCGGTGCCGCTGTAGCCTTCGGCGACCAGTTTGAGGACTTCGCGCTCGCGTTCAGTCAGTCCGTCGTGCGGCTCATCGTCCTTTGTCGAGCGGTCTAGATAGCCATCCACCAGGAGCTTCGTGGCGGCGGGGTACAAAAACACTTCGCCACGGTGGACGGTCCGAATGGCTTCGATGAGCTCCGTATCGGCACCGGCCTTCAAGACGTAGCCTGAGCCGCCAGCCTCCAACAGAGGCAGCAGGTACTGCGACTCGGCGTGCATCGTCAGGATCAGCACTTTCGAGCTCAGCCCGCTCTGGCGAATCACCCGCGTGGCCTCGAGACCGCCCATGCGCGGCATCTGAATGTCCATGACGATCACGTCGGGCTGCACCTGGCGCGCGGCTTCGACAGCCGCCGCACCGTCACCCGCTTCGCCGACGACCTCGATGTCTGGCTCGACATTCAGCAGCGCTTTCAAACCCGCACGCAGCACGGCGTGATCGTCGGCCAACACAACGCGGATTTTGCTGGCGGTCGTCACGCGCCATGACCTCCCGGCGCAAGCGACGGCCAAGAGGGTACGCGCGCTTCGATGCGCGTACCTCGCCCAGGCGAACTATCAATGACGAGTTGGCCTTGAACGAGCGCCAGGCGCTCCTGCATGCCGAACAGTCCGAGACCGCGCTCGCGCGAGCGCATCATGTCTTCCGCGTCGAACCCATGACCATCATCGGCAACCGCCGCGACCACATCATGCTGCGTGAGCCGCAGCGCCACCTGAACACGCTGCGCGGCGGCGTGCTTGGCGACGTTGGTCAGCGCTTCCTGGACGACGCGATACAGGACCAGCTCGACCTGTGGTGGTAGCCGGCCGGCGGCGTCGTCAAAACCCTGGGCGCTGAACTCGAGCGGCAGCGGAATACGCGACGCGTAGGCCTCGGTATACGCCTCGAGCGCGGCCACCAGGCCGAGGTCGTCCAGCGTGGCTGGGCGGAGCTCGACGGCCAGGCTGCGCACCGCCTCGAGCGTCTCGGCGGTCAGCTCGCGCAACTCGTTGATCTGGCCCCGCATCTCAGTGGCGCTCTTTGCGCGCTCCAGGATCTTGAGCCGAATCAACAGGGTGGTGAGCGCCTGGGCTGTCTCGTCGTGGAGCTCACGCGCGATCCGTTTGCGCTCGTCTTCCTGGGCCTCCAGGACCTGCTCCGAGAGCTTCTGGAGCAGGCCACGGTGCTCGCCGAGGACGTCGAGCATGGTGTTGAGTGTGTCGCCCAGGCGCTCTACATCCGGGTCGCGGAACAGCACGGGCTGGGCGCGCGCGGAGAGGTCACCCGCTGCGACTCGGTCGACGGTGCGCTCCAAGGCGTGCAGTGGCTGGAGCGCCAGCGTGAGCACAGCGGCATTGATGAGCACGCTGCCGCCGAAGCCGACCACTAACATCACGGCCACCGCTGGCCAGTGCGGGCTGCCCGACGGGTCGGCGACGAAGGTAAGCGTGAACCAGGTGCCCAGGCCAACGCCGACCAGCACGACGATGCAGTTGGCGATCAGCACCTTGAGAAAGAGCGGCAGGCCTAGTAGAGCATGGGCGAGGCCCGGCGCTGTGGGGGCCGGGGGTCGGGGGTCGGGGGTCGGCAACCGACTCGGTAGGCTGCCCATGTCGGGCGTCTGCCGATTGGCCGGTGCTACCGCGGTCGCGCTCATGCTGGCCGAAGTCTAGCGGGCAACAGGGTTGCCAGCCGGGCTTTTGCGGCCGACCCCCGACCCCCGACCCCCTATTTGGGCGCGATGCCGCCGCGGTTGAACAGGCTGCCGGCGTTCCAGAGCATCCAGCCTAGCGATTTGGAGTCGATGACGGCTTTCTTCTGGGCCTCGATTTGCGCCGCCTCGTAGCGGAATTTGGTCGCCCACGGGTAATCGTCGAAGTACTGCAGCCACGGCCGAACGAGTACGCGTTTGCCCGCGAGTTTTTGCTGGACCTGTTTCAGGCTCTGGTA
>WNGF01002634.1_pt1 | contig 38290 bp, 38 predicted proteins | sample 5400641 | NCBI WGS metagenome assembly WNGF01 (sample SAMN13153371, study PRJNA577476) | soil metagenome | isolation source: 80 cm soil or saprolite under grassland replicate 2 | place: USA:California | collected 2016-06-15 | reverse complement strand
GGGCCGCGGAGGCGTGCAGCGAAGGACTCGCGTGGAATACCGACGATCACGGCCGACCTCAAGCCCGCGTGTCGTAGGAAGGTTGGGGGCCCGCCATCTCTTCCGGCCGCACCCGAGAGCCTCGCCCCTCGAGTCCTAGATCCGACCTTGAGCACCGCGGAGAGGGCGGGCGGGGTGGGTGGGGCCTTGGGGAACCCGTCGTCGTACGTCGGGACAGGCGTCCCGGCAACCGACCGGCGGGCGGTGGGCCAGACAGTCCGATTGGGTTTCCCAAGGCCCCACCCGCCCCACCCGCCCGGTGGATCGGCGGCGATTGGTCGCCATAGTTTCGAACTGAGACACTACGGATCGACGCCATTTCATTCGCGGCTCGGCGTGTGCTGCGTGGCCGCGCGCAGCGCGCTGAGCTCGCGTGGCGTCAAGGGACGAGCGGCGCCCACGGGGAGATTGCCGAGGCCGATCGGCCCGAAGGCCGTTCGCCGCAGCCGCACGACGCGATGGCCGAGCGCCTCGCAGTACCGCTTGACCTCGTGGTTGCGGCCCTCGGCGAAGGTCAGGCGCAGACGGCTCGTCCGGCTTCCCGTGCGCAGCACCTCGACGGCGAGCGGCACCGCGGGACCATCGTCGAGCTGCGCGCCCTGGCGCCACCGCGTCAGCGCCGCCCGCGTGACGCTGCCTTCGACGTCCGCCTCGTAGATCCGGGGGATCTCGTAGCGCGGATGGAGCAGCCGGTGCGTCAGCACGCCGTCGTTGGTCAGGAGGAGCACACCCTCGACGTCGACGTCGAGGCGGCCCACGGGAAAGAGGCGCGCTCCTCGGGGCACCAGATCGGTGACGACGGCCCGTCCCTCGGGATCGTGGCGCGAGCTGACGTAGCCGGCCGGCTTGTGGAGCAGCAGGTACTGCCGCGGCTCGGCCGCTCCCACGCGTCGGCCGTCGAGCCGCACGTCGTCGACGTCCGGATCGGCCAGCGTCCCCGGCTCGCGCACGACGACGCCGTTGACGGCGACGCGGCCGTCGAGGACGAGGCCGTCAGCTCCCCGGCGTGACGTCAGTCCCGCCTGGGCGAGGATCTTGTTCAGTCTGAGCTTGGCCATCCGTGGCGACGACCGCCGTCTCGGGAGCGGCGCCGTCGGGCAACACGAGCTGCCCCTCGACCTTCGGCAAGTCGCCGAGGTCGCGCAGGCCGAATGCCACGAGGAACTCGCGCGTCGTCTCGTAGAGGAACGGTCGACCGGGCGCGTCCTTGCGACCGGCGATCCGGATCAGCCGGCGCTCGAGCAGGTTGTCGAGGACGGCATCGGAGTTCACGCCGCGCAGGGCGTCGACCTCGGGTCGGGACACTGGCTCGCGGTAGGCCACGATCGCGAGCGTCTCCAGCGCGGGCCGTGACAGGCGCGCCTTCGTTCGCGTCTTGGCCAGACGCAGGAGCCACGGCGCCATGTCCGGCCGCGTGACCATACGGAAGCCGCCGCCCACCTCGACGATGGTGAGCGCGCGCCCCGCCGTGTCGTAACGCTCGCGCAGCGCATCGACGAGAACACGGGCCTCGCCGGCATCGGCGAGGTCCAGCACCTCCCGGATCCGCTCGGCCTCGAGCGGGGTATCCGACGCGAACAAGAGCGCTTCGACGACGTCACTGGGCTCAGGCATTCGAGATGGTCTCCCCGGTCTGGCGTTCGATGACGATCTCCCCGAACAGCTCCGTCTGCTGGGCCCGGATCCGTCCCATCTTCACCAGCTCGAGCACGGCGAGCAGCGTGACGACGACCTCCGACCGACGGCGGTCGCCCCCGGTGAGGGACGAGAACAGCAGCGACCAGGTGTCGCGCAGCACCGACAGGATCTCGGTCATGCGCTCGAGGATGGACGGCGGCTCGGGCGCGATCTCCCGTGGCCGCAGCCGGTTCTGCTCCTCGAGGAGCCGCCTGATCGCGCGCTCGAGCAGGTGGACGCTCAGGTCCTCGAGCGGGATCTCCTCCGCGGATGGCAGCTCGCTCACGGGTCGCCCCCACACGAGCGCCTGCTCGGCCTCGCGCTGTCCCAGCCAGACGCCCAGGGCCTTCACCCGCGCGTACTCGCGCAGCCGGAGCTCGAGCTCCTGACGCAGCGCCTCGGCCTCGGGATCGAGCTGCTCGTCGGTCTCGTCGGGCGGGACCAGGAGCTTGGACTTGAGATAGATCAACGTGGCCGCCATCACGAGATAGGCGCCCGCCATCTCGAGGTCCCGGAACTCCATGGCCTCCAGATGGGTCAGGTACTGGTCCGTGATCGTGCGGACCGGGAGCGCGGCCAGATCGATCTCGCTCGTGCGGCAGAGGTGGAGGAGCAGATCGAGCGGGCCCTCGAACTCGCCGACGCGCAGCGTGAGCCCGGCGGGCGTCTCGGTGGTGCTCATGGCGTCAGCGGCGCCACCCGGCGCACGGCGTCCATCGTGATCCGAGCCACGCGCTGGGCGCGTCGGGAGCCCTCGTGCAGGATCTCGACGATCGTGCCCGGGCGCTCCATGAACTTCGCGCGCCGCTCGCGGATCGGCGCCAGCGCCGGCTCCATGTGCTCGAGCAGCTTGCCCTTGCAGTCGAGACAGCCGATGCCGGCCGTCCGGCAGCCCTGGGCGGCCCACTCGCGATCGACGGACGGCGTGAAGATGCGGTGCAGGTCGAAGACCGGGCACACGTCGGGATTACCGGGATCGGAGCGACGCTTGCGCGCGGGGTCGGTCACCATGGGCCGGACCTTCTCGCGGAGCGTCTCCGCGGAGTCGGACAGATAGATCGCGTTGCCGTAGGACTTCGACATCTTGCGTCCATCCGTCCCCGGGACCTTGGGAATCTCGGTGAGCTTGGCCTGCGGCTCGGGGAACACGGGGCCGAACACATGGTTGAAGCGACGGGCCACCTCGCGGGTCAGCTCGACGTGCGGCACCTGATCGATGCCCACGGGCACCCACCGCGCCAGGTACATCAGGATGTCGGCCGACTGCAGCACCGGATACCCGAGCAGCCCCAGCGAGGGCGATTCGAGACCGAGTTGCTCGACCATCTCCTTGTAGGTGGGGACGCGCTCCAGCCATCCCACGGGCGTCACCATGGTGAACAGGGTGTGCAGCTCGGCGTGCTCGGGCACGAGCGACTGGATGAAGAGCGTCGACCGCTCCGGATCGAGGCCGGCGCCGAGCCAGTCGGCGACCATCTCGATGGTGTTCGCCGGGATGTCGACCTCGCGCACGTTGTCCTCGAGCGTGGTGAGGGCATGCCAGTTCGCGACGAAATAGAAGCAGTCGAACTGGTCCTGCATGCGCACCCAGTTGTCGAGGGCACCCAGGTAGTTACCGAGGTGCAGCTTGCCCGTGGGACGCATCCCCGAGAGCACGCGCTCGCGCTCCGTCATCGGCGCCGCGAGACCTCCCAGACCTTGGCCGAACGCATGAAGACATAGTACGCATAGAGCGCCGCGAGCAGAAGGCCTCGCCGCCCGTCGAGGAAGCCGCGCTTCAGCAGGTACATGGAGAGGAACCGCGCGAGGGGGCGCAGGACGAGCTCGGGTGTCCGCACCGTGCGGCCCTGGCCGAGCCACTCCTCCGCCGCCAGCGAGGAGTAGCGGTTCGCCCGCTCGACGAAATCGGTCACGCCCTCGTAGCTCCGGTGCACGAGGTGGCCGCGCAAGCGGCCCACCCGACCCTGCACGCGCACCGACTCGTGGACCGCGCGCTCGACGAACCGACCACGGCCCCGGCGAACGAGTCGGAGCTGCCAGTCGGGGTACAGACCCCCGTGGCGGATCCACTGGCCGAGGAACACGTTCCGGCGCCGGAGGGCGTAGCCGTCACCGGCCTCGGGATCGGCAATCGCCGCCGCGATCTCGTCCCGCAGCTCGGGCGACGCCTCCTCGTCGGCGTCGAGCGAGAAGATCCAGTCGGCCGTGCTGTGGGCGAGAGCGAAGTTCTTCTGCGCCGCGAAGCCCGGCCACGGCCGCGAGATCACACGATCGGTGAACTCGCGCGCGATCTGGACCGTCTTGTCCCGCGACTCGGCGTCGACCACGACGATCTCGTCCGCCCAGGCCACGCTCTCGAGGCAGCGCCGGATGTGCGCCTCCTCGTCGAGCGTGATGACCACGACGGACACCCGGGGCGCGATCACGCGAGGAGATCCGTCACGGCGTGGAAGACCGCGTCCACCTCGATCGCGGCGACCTGACCCTCCGGCGCCTGGAGCGAGCGATGGCCCGTGCCGTACGGACCGTTGCGGACCGCCGAGGTCGGTCCATAGAGGCCCACGCAGGGCGTGCCCAGCGCGGCGGCCAGATGAAGCGGCCCGGTGTCGGCGGCCACGAGCACGCTGGCGCGCCGCAGGAACGCCAGCAGATCGTAGAGGTTGGTGGGCGGTCCCAGCACGGCCCGCGTGCGACCGCCGGGAGCGATGAGACGCCCCGCCGTTTCCTCGCCCGGTCCCCACACGACGAGCACGTCGGCGGCGGCGTCCTCGGTCAGGCGCTCGGCGAGGACGCGGAACCGCTCCTCGGGCCACCGCTTGTCGCGTCGACGGGACCCGGGGTTCAGGATCACCAGACGCCGGCCGGGTTTGAGGCCTCGGGCGGCGAGAAAGTCCTCGGCCCGCGCCTCGGCGACCGGCTCCACGGGAAGCCGGAACTCGCGGACCGGCTCGGTGACGCCGAGCGGCCCCAGCAGGGACAGGTACTGGTCGACGACGTGGCGCGCGGCGGCCGGCGGCTGCACCCGGCGGTTGGTGAAGAGCGCGCCCAGCGGCTCCTTGCAGCGTCGCGCCGCGAAGCCGATGCGGAGCGGCGCCCGCGTGGCCGCCGTGATCAACGCGCTCTTGATCAGGCCCTGCAGGTCGACGGCGACGTCGAAGCCGGCCACGCGCAATCCCCGCCGCGCGCCCGCCACCGCGCGCACGACGTTGCCCAGATCGGTGAGGCCGCGCGCGCGCCGCCAGCGTCGCGTGTCGATCGGGACGAGCGTGTCGACGGCCGGGTGATCACGGAGGACGGCAGCCTCTCGGCTCTCCACGATCCACGTGACGCGGGCGTCGGGGACACGCGCACGCAACGTGGCCGCCACGGGCAGGGCGTGGACGACGTCACCGAGCGAGGACAGCTTGATGAGCGCGATGCGGGTCATGCCGGCCCGCCGAAATTCTTCACGACGACGGCGATGAGGTCGCGGGTGGAGTGCGATTTCGGGTCGCCGGCGATGGCGACGCGGCCACCGGCGGCCCGCACGGTGGCGGCCTCCGGGACCGACTCGGGCGTGTAGTCGGTGCCCTTGGCGTGGACGTCCGGCCGCAGGCGCGCGACGAGCGCGTCGGCGGTGTCGTCGTCGAAGACGACGACGTGGTCGACGGGGCGCAGGGACTCGAGGATCTCGGCGCGCTCCTCGGCCGGCATCAGCGGGCGCCCCGGCCCCTTGAGCCGGGCGACGGCCGCGTCGCCGTTCAGGCCGACGAAGAGCACGTCACCGAGCGCGCGCGCGGCGCGCAGGTAACGGAGGTGGCCGACGTGCAGGAGATCGAAGCAGCCGTTGGCGAGGACGACCCGCTTGCCCTGCGCCCGCAGGCGGGCGGCCAGCTGCGCCGCCTCGTCGATCGTCACGGTCCCTCGGCGGCACCCAGGGCTTGCGAGAGCTCCTCCTTGGTGACCGTCGCCGTGCCGCGCTTCATCACGACGATTCCGCCCGCCATGTTGGCGAGCGTGGCGGCGTCGCCCGGTGTGGCGCCCGCCGCGAGCGCCAGCGTGAAGGCGCCGATGACGGTGTCGCCGGCACCGGTCACGTCGGCGATCTCGTCCGTGCCGAAGATCGGGATGAACGTCGAGCCGCCGTCACGCTCGAGCAGGGCCATGCCCTGGCTGCCGCGCGTGACGAGCAGCAGCTGCGTGTCGAGGCGCTCGAGGAGTAGGCGGCCGGCCTTCTCCACGGCGCGCTCGTCGTCGACCACCTCGCCCGTCAGCTCGCCGAGCTCGGTCTCGTTCGGTGTCGCCGCGGTGACGCCGGTGAAGCGAGGCAGATCGTAGCGGCTGTCGGCGGTGACGACGGCGGAGGTCTGACGCGCGATGGAGCGGACGCGCTCGAACACGCGCGGGGTGACCGTGCCGTAGCCGTAATCGGACACGAGGATGCCGTCGATGCGCGGGGCCAGGGCCGCGAGGCGCGCCAGCAGCGCGTCCTCGGTCACGGGCGAGAGATCGCCGCCCGGCTCGCGGTCCAGACGCACCACCTGCTGTCGCGTCGCCTGATAGCCGCCGGCCATGATGCGCGTCTTGACCGGCGTGGGACGTCCCGTTTCCGTGACGATGCCGTCCGTGGATATTCCGCTCGCGTCGAAGAGGCCCAGGATCTCGTCGCCGGCGCGATCGCGCCCCACCACGCCGATGGGGATGACGCGGGCGCCCAGCGTGTGGACGTTGTGGGCGGCGTTGGCGGCGCCCCCCAGGCGCGCGTCGCGCTCCGTGAACTTCAAGATGATAACCGGCGCCTCGCGCGAGATCCGCGCCGGCTTGCCGATGAGGTACTCGTCGCAGATCAGATCCCCGATGACGACGATCGTCCGGCCCGAGAGGCGGTCGGTGACGGCGCCCAGCCGGTCTCGCCCGGCCATCAGGCCGCCCGTCGCCCGGCGATCACCCACTCCACGGCGTCGAGCAGGTCGGCGGCGACGTGGTCGGGCGTCACCGGAAAGTGCGCGCGACGGTATTCCCACTCGCCGAGACCATACCCGGTGAGCACCAGCACGCTGCGCGCGCCGACGGGGCGGGCGACCGCGAGGTCGGAGGGCTTGTCGCCGACGATGCTGGAGGCGGACAGGTCGAGATCGAGGTCGCTGGCCGCGCGCAGGAGGAGCCCTGGCTTGGGCTTGCGACAATCGCAGTCGGCCCGGAACGGCGGCGCCCCCTCCGTGGGATGGTGGGGACAGACGTAGAGGCCATCGAGATGGGCGCCGGCGCGCTTGAGCTCCTCCACGAGGCGCTGGTTCACGGCGTTCATCACCTCCTCGGAGAAGTACCCGCGCGCCATCCCCGCCTGGTTGGTTGCGACCACCGCGGCGATGCCGGCCTCGTTGAGCCGGCGGACGGCGGCCGCCGATCGTGGCAACAGCCTGAGCCTGTCGGGATGATTCACGTAACCGACTTCCTCGGTGAGTGTCCCATCGCGATCGATGAAGACGGCGGGCCGTCGAGCCACGGCCGCAGTGTAAGGCGAACCCTCGGATTTCTCAAGGAATTTCCCGGTAAAGACGCTCGAACTCCTCGGCCTGTCGCGCATAGGTGAACGGCTCGGCGGCCCGCCGCGCGGCTTCCGCTCGGCCGGCCGGGTCCATCGCACCCAGCCGCGCCACGGCCCCCGCCAGCGCGATGGGGTCGTCGGGCGGGACGACGGCTCCGTTCTTTCCCTCGTCGACGACTTCGCTGCCGCCCGCCGCCGTCGTCGTCACCACGGACAGGCCCGAGGCCAGCGCCTCCAGGTGGACATTGCCGAAGGGCTCGTAACGCGCCGGCAGGACGAGCACGTCCGCGGCCCCATACCAGCGCTCCACGTCGCGACGGAGCCCGAGCCACCGCAGACGATTGCCCACGCCGAGCCGCTCGGCGAGCGCGCGGTGACGGGCCTGGTCACCGCGACCGATCACGAGCAGGTGCGCGTCACCGAGCCGCGCAAGCGCCTCGATCGCCGCGGCCAGCCCCTTGCGCTCGAACCCGCTGCCGACGAAGAGCAGGACGTGGTCTCGCGACGCGAGACCGGCTTCGTCGCGGGCGGCCGTCCGGTGGGCGGCGGCGACGGCGGGGTGAAATCGCTCGAGATCGACGCCGTTGTAGATCACGCTGACTCGCGCGGGGTCGACGCCGTACAGGGCCTCGATCTCCTGCTTGCCTCGCCGCGCGATGGCGACGATCCGGGGCGTGCGCGCGAAGACCCGTGCTTCGATGGCCAGCACGATGCGGTGGTGCAGGCCACGATGCCCCGTCCAGGCTCCGCTCGCCAGGTAGGCGCGGTGACAGCCTTCCCCCGCACGGTAGACCTGCTGGCAGAACGTCCGCTCGTGGCTCTGCACGACGTCCCAGCGTCCGGTGGCGACGGCCCGTCGCGCGACCGCGGTCAGCAGCAGCGCGCGCGCGGTCGCCGGCAGCCGAGGCAGGCGCAACGGATGCAGGGTCACGCCGGCGACGGGAGGCGAAGAGCCGGGGCTCGCGAGATGGACCTCGTGGCCGCGCGCGACCAGCGCCCCCAGGAGTCCCGCCGTCGCGCGTTCCACGCCTCCGTGAAACGTGAACGGGCGCGCGATCAGGAAGATCTTGATGCGACGGCCTCGATGAGCGGAAACAGCGTTGCCCGGGCGGACGTGAAGCTGTACTGCGCGATGCACCGCTGTCGCGCTTGCCGGCCGAGGTCGGCGGCGCGCGATGGGTCGGCGAGCAGCCCGCCGATCGCCTTGGCGAGGGCCGAGGGGTCCTCCGGCGGCACGACGACTCCGCAGCCCTCCAGCATCTCCGGGATCATGGAGACCGCGGTGGCGACGATGGGCCGCGCCATCGCCATGGCGTCGACGAGCTTGGCCGGCACCTGTCCAACGGTGTCGCTCGTCGCGCGCTGGGGAACGGCGACGACGTCGGCGGCGGCCAGGAAGCGCGGGACGTCGTCGAACGGAATCTCCCCGACGATCTTGATCCGGGGCGAGGCGCCGTAGCGCGCTGCCCACCCGCTGGCGGCGTCGATGCCGACGAGGGCCAGGACCACGTGCGCGTCCAGTTGACCGACGGCCTGCACCAGATCATCGAGGCCCTTGTACCCGCGCGGCGTGCCGAGGAACATGACGACACGCTCGTCGCCGACGCCGAGGCGCGCCCGCGACGCGGACCGATCGTACCGCGCCGGATCCCAGGCCGCGGTGTCCCGCACGTGTGGCACGAACACGCCGCCGAACCGGTGCTGGAGGAATCGCGACGCCACGGTGAGGGCGTCGGCGGCGGGCACCCGGCGCTCCGTCAGCCAGGTCCACGTCAATCCGTTCGGATTGCCGAGGTTGAGCGCGCGGCCCAGCCGGCCCCAGCGACCGGAGCGGTAGAGGAAGCCCAGCTCCCAGTCGTCGACATCGAGGATCAACGGCCGCCGCCGACGGGCGCGCGCGAGCAAACCGAGGCCGAAGCTCGTGGGACGCGGCTTGGAGGCGTAGATCACGTCGCCGTCGACGAGCCGCAAGAGCTCGGGAACGATCCGCGCGAATCCAGGGTAGCGCCGGGCGCGCACCCCCCGGTGCGGGATCGCGCTCCCGGCCACTGGCCGCCACAGCGTATCCTCGAACTGGGGTCCCACGACGTCGACGTCGTAGCGCGGGGCCAGGAGCCGCGCGAGCAGCTCCGCGCGCCCGAGGGCGTTGTCCGCGAGATCGAAGCACAGGACCGACACCTTCATGGGTCGAGTCTATTTCGAGGGGCGCCGCGGCTTCGCCGGGGCGTCCCGAGCCGCCAAGGGGGGATTGGGGGGCCCGTGGCTAGGCCCCCCATGCCATCAATCGGGCGTAGTGGGTCTCGAGGCTCGCGGCGACCCGTGCTCCCGAGAATCGGTCGCGGACCAGTCGCCGGCCCGCGTCCTCGAGTCGCGCGCGCAGCGGCCGATCGAGGAGCAGGCGGGCGATGCCATCCGCCAAGGCGTCGGCATCGCCGGCCGGGACGAGCAACGCGTGCGCGCCGTCCTCGAGGACCTCGGGGACGACGCCGACCCGCGACGCGACGAGCGCGCGGGCCGCGGCGAGATACTCGAACACGACGCGCGACATCCCGTCGGACTCGAGGGGGACGTAGAGCGCGACGTCGAGCGACGGCAGCAGGGTCGCGAGGTCGGGCACGAAGCCGGTGAGCGTGAACTGGCCCTCGAGGCCGTGTCGCGCGATGGCCCGGCGGATCTCGGCCTCCATGCTCCCCCGCCCCACGAAGGCGAAGTGGGGCCGCAGCCCTCGAGCGGCGAGCCGCACGGCCGCTTCCACGACCACGCGATGGCCTTTCATGACCCGCAATCCACCCACCAGGCCGACGAGCGGCGTGGCGTCGACGGCGCCCAGGGACGCGCGGACGGCCGTCGACGCGGGGCCGGAAGCGTAGGCGTCGACGTCGGCGCCGCCGGGGAGCGTCACGACGTCCTCGGGAGCGAGCAGGTCGGCCGCGATGTACTGCCGACGGATGGCGTCCGTCACGGTGACCGTGAGCGCGGTCGCCCGACGGTAGAGCCACCGGTTGGCGGCGTGCGGACGGACGGCCTGCGCGATGTGTCGCGTTCGCACGAGGGGACGCGGACGGCGGCTCAGGCCGTTGGCGACCGCGGCCAGCCAGTGTTCCTTGCCGCGATGGACGTGGACGACGTCGGTGTTGGCCAGCCACCGACCGAGCTGGCGAACGTCCGCCGCGTCGGTGACGGGGCTGACGCCTCCGGCGAAGCCGAAGGTGACGATCCGCTCCACGCCGATCTTCCGCGCGCGCTCGATGACCTGCGCCTCGGTTCCCGCCCGGCACCCGAGCGTCACCGTGTGGCCGCGTCGCGTCAGCTCCTGCGTCATGCGGGCGGCCCAGTACGCGTCCGACGACCAGCCGCGGCACGACAGCAGGTGCAGGATCCTCACGCCAGGCTCCGATAGACCCGCTCGACGATCGTCACACAACGGTCGGGACCGAACTCCGTCATCGCGCGCTGCCGGCCCGCGCGTCCCATGGCCCGGGCCCGCGGCCGGTCGCCGAGCACGGTGGCCAGGGCCGCGGCCACGGCCTCGGCACGATCCTCGTCGACGAGCCAGCCGGTCTCGCCGTGCGCGATGGTCTCGGGCAGCGCACCGACTCTTCGCGCGACGACGGGTCGTCCCGCGGCCATGGCCTCGAGGGCGGCGCGGCACGACTCGTCCGAGCCCGCGGCCATGAGCGCGAAGCAGTCGGCGGCGGCCACCACGGCGGGGAGATCCCGATCGCGATACCCGGTGAAGATCACGCGCCCGTCCAGTCCCATCTCGACGACCGTCTGCTCGAGCCGGGAACGCGTCTCGCCCTTGCCGACGAGGAGCAGCCGGGCGGCCGGCATCGTGCCGAGCAGGAGTCGAAAGGCGTCGAGCAACAGCTCGTGGCCGCGATTGGCGGCCAGGCGCGAGACCGACACCACGACGGGCGCCTCTCCGAGCTCGAACTCGTCGCGGATCGGCGCGGGATCGACGTCGGCGCCGAAGCGCGAGAGATCGGCGGTGCCCGGCGTCCACACCACGCGGGCGGGCGGGATGCCGACCTCCCGGCACCGCGTCTCGATCTGTCGCGAGACGGCGAAGAACATCGCCGTTCGCCCGTAGAGCCAGCGGTCGACCGCTCCGGTCCGCACGGATCTCAGATTATGGAACGTCCGGACGATCGGCAGCGACCGCCGGGCGCGGACCAGCATCGCCAGCCAGTGATCGTGAGAGTGGTGCGCGTGAATCACCTGCACGCCCTCGCGGCGCACCAGGCGACGCAGGCGCGCCACGTCGCGAAGGAACGCGCCCGGCGCCAGCTGGGGGGCGACGAGGCTCACGCCGGGCACCGGGTCGAAGCCGGCGTCCCGCGCCTTTGCCTCGAACCGATCGCCGGGAATGATGCCGAGCAGCGGCCGGTGGCCGCGCCGACGCAAGCCGTCGAGCAGGCGCAGGACCGGATCCGCGCTCCCCGTCCACCAGCGATTCGCGACGAGATGCAGGACGGTGAGCGAGGCCTCGGTGCGCGCGGCGACCACCGATCTCATCGCCCCGCGCCGGGGACCGTCGAGGCCAGTACCGCATCGAGCGCCTCCCGCACCTCGCGGGCGTCGATGCCGCGCAGGCACGGGTGATCGATCGGACATGCACGGTAGAAGCACGGGGCGCAGGCGACGGCATGAGAGATCACCCGCGCGGGTCCGCGTGGCGCGCTGAGCCGCGCATCCGTCGGCCCGAACAAGGCCACGACCGGTGTGCCGAGGGCGGCGGCCAGATGGCCGACGCCGGTGTCGCCGCACACGAGCGCATCGATCTCCACGAGAAGCGAGGGCAGCAGCGCCGGGCTGTCGCGGCCCACCAGGCTCCGGGCGCCGGTCTCGCCCACGACGCGCCTGGCCACGTCGACGTCGTCGGGAGCGCCCAGCAAGACGGCAATCTCGCCGCGCGCGGCGAGAAGCCGACAGAGGTCGGCGATGCGCTCCGTCGGCCAGAGCTTGGAGGGACCAAAAGCCGCGCCGAGATGGATACCGACGACGGGCGGTCCGTCGACGGCCACGCCCGCCTCGCGCAGAAGCTCCCGCACGGTGGCGCGCTCCGCGGAGTCCGCGAGCGGCGCCGACAGGCGCGGGATCGGCTCACCTCCGGCGATCCCCAGGCGCTCGACCACGAGCAGGTACTCGTCGATCTGATGCCGCCGCGGCATCGGCACGGCCATCGGGTCGGTGAGCAGCCAGCGCCGGCCGCCCGTGTCGAACCCGACGCGTCGGCGGGCCCCCCAGTACCACGCGGCCAGGGCCGCCTCGAAGGAGTTCGGCAGCAGGACGATGGCCGCCGCCCCGAGGGCACGGAGCTCATCCCACTTCGCCAGGCGGCTCGTCCATGATCGCGCGTATGGCACGAGGACGTCGGCCAGCCCCTGCCCCGCGAGCAGCGTGGCCCACGGACCGACGAGCGCCAGGCGCCCGTCGGCGCGGGCCTCACGCAGCGCGCGCACGGCGGGCACCGCCATGACGGTGTCGCCGAGCCAGTTGGGAAGCCGCACGATCAGCGTGTCCGGCATGCCCGCTCGAAGACACGCTGCCAGTCCGCCGCGCCGTCGAGAAGCTCGAGACGCACGCTGACGACGTGGATCGGACGGCGCGGCCGCGCGACGTCGCGCAGCCTCACCCAGTCCTTCTCGGTGGTCACGAGCCCTTCGGCGCCCAGCGTGGCGGCCCGGGCGTCGAGGGCGGCGAGATCGTCCGCGCTGTACCAGTGATGATCGACGAACGTCGCGAAGTGGGCGACGTCGACGCGGAGCGCTTCCAGCGTGCGGGCAAACCCTTCCGGTGACGCCAGGCCGGCGAAGGCGACGAGCCGGCGCCCGGCGAGCTCCTGCGGCGGACGAGGCCGCAGCGATCTCGCCTCCCAGCACTCGACGGGGACGTAGCGGGCCGTGGCCACGGGGACGCCGGGAGCGTACCGTCGCGCCGCCGCCCTCACCTCCTCGGCGTCCTCCAGCCGCTCGGCGCCCGCGGCGATGATGAGGGCCGCGCGGCTCAGCGCCGACAGCGGCTCGCGGAGCGGTCCATGGGGCAGAAGCTGACCGTTCCCCCAGGGATTGCGCGCGCGCGTCATGACGACTTCCAGGTTTTTGGCCAGCGTGCGGTGCTGAAAGCCGTCGTCGAGGACGATGGCCGTCGTTCCGAAGCGCTCCACGGCCAGGCGCGCGGCGTCGTAGCGATTGGCGCCGACGACGACGGGCACGCCGGGCAGACGCCGCGCGAGCAGGAACGGCTCGTCACCGGCGTCGGCGGGATCGAGACGAATGGACGCGGCATCCGCCACGATCTCGATGCCGCTCGTGCGCCGCCGGTAGCCGCGGCTGACGATGGCCACCCGTCGCCCCAGGCCGGCCAGCGTCTGGACCGCGAGCTCCACGGCGGGCGTCTTCCCCGTGCCTCCGACCGTGAGGTTGCCGATGGAGACGACGGGACACGAGAGCGTCTGGGATCGCAGGACGCCGTGCCCGTACAGCCACTCCCGGGCGCCGAGAAGGCCGCGATAGCCGCCCGCGAGCGCCGAGAGCACCACGCGGGGACCCCGCGAGAAGCCATGCTCCCAGCCGTGGATCACCCGGGCGGCCCGCGTGGAGTCCGTCATGGCGCCGGCGCCTTCAAGAGGAAGCGTTCGATCAGCTCGAGGGTCTCGCGGACGGCGCCCTGACGGGAAGCCGCCGCCGCGCGCGCGGAGGCGCCCACCGCGGCGCGGAGGCCGGCGTCTCCGAGCCAGCGCGTCAGCTCCGAGGCCAGCTCGTCGGCATCGCGCACGACGCGGCCGCCCTCGCCGACGACCAGGAGCCGCGCCGCCTCGCGGAAGTTCTCGGTGTGCGGGCCGAAGAGGACCGGCTTGCCTCGCAACGCCGGCTCGAGGAGGTTGTGCCCACCGGCGGGGACGAGGCTGCCGCCGACGAAGACGACGTCGCCGAGGGCGTAGATCGACGCCAGCTCTCCCACGGTGTCGATGACGATCACCGGGTCGGCGACTGACGGGCGCGGCAGCTCGGTCCGGAGGACGGCCCCCAGCCCTCGTCCCCGGATCAGCTCCTGGACCTCTCGCGCGCGCTCGGGACGACGCGGGGCCACGATCAACGCCAGGTCGGGAATCGACGCGCGCGTCTTGGCGTGAGCGGCGAGGACGATCTCCTCCTCCCCCCGATGCGTGCTGCCGGCGATCCAGAGCGGTCGCGGCCGCTCGAGCCCGAGCCGCCGTCGCCACGGCTCGGCGGCGTCCGCCCCGTCCGGAGACGCCTCGTGCTTGACGTTGCCGGTGACGAACACGCGATCGACCGGCGCCCCCAGGGCGACGATCCGCCGCGCGTCCACCTCCGACTGCATGGCGAAGACGCGGACGTCGGCCAGGACCGGCGCGAGGAAGCGGCGCACGGCGTGGTAGCGGGGGTACGAGCGGTCGGAGACGCGACCGTTGGCGATCATCACGGGCACGCCGCGGCGGGCGAGCCCGCGCAGGACGTTCGGCCACAGCTCCGTCTCCATGCACACGACGAAGGCGGGGTTGATCGCCTCGATGGCGCGGCGCACGGCACCCGGGAAGTCGAGCGGAAAGAACCGATGCTCCACGGCGCCGCGGAAGCGATCGCCGACCACGCGCGCTCCGGTCTCAGTGACCGTGGTCATCACCAGCGGCACGTCGGGCGTGAGCCGGCGGAGACCCTCGACGATCGGCGCGGCCGCGATCGACTCACCGACGGAGACGGCGTGGATCCACCCGCACGGGCGGCCTGTGCGGCGCGGCCCGTATCCGAGACGCTGTCCGAGCCGCAGAGGCACGCCGCGCGAGATGCGGCGATAGAGCGCCGAGGGGGCCGCGGCCAGCAGCGCCGCGCCGAGGGCCACCGTGTACACGCCGAGGATCACGAGGCGCTCGCCCCGGCGGCCAGCGCATCGGCGCGGGCCGTGACCTCGGTGAGCGCGCGCTCCAGCTCCTTGCCGGCACGCTCGCGATCCGCCGTCCGCTCGACATGCACCGGAGTCCCGAACACCAGCACGCACCGCGCAAACGGCCACGGCACGAGAAACCGATCCCAGCTGTGCAACCGATGCCCCGGCCACGCTCCCACAGCGACCGGGACAACGGGCGCGCCCGTCAACACGGCGAGCGTCACGACCCCCGGCTGCAGCTGCTCCGCCGGCCCCCGTGGCCCGTCGGGAACGATCGCCACATCCGTGCCGGTCCGCACCGCCTTCGCAAGCTGCCGCAGACCGACGTCGCCACCGCGCGACGACGAGCCTCGCACGGCGGACACACCGAAGCATCCGACATACCGCGCCAGAAGCTCGCCGTCACGCGAACGGCTCGCCAGCACGATCGGCGTTCGCGCACCCCGGCTCTTGCGCAACCGCGCATTGAGCCACGGCACGAGCAGGATCCGCCCATGCCACATCATGTAAATGACTGGCCTGCCTTCCCGCCACAACGGCGCCACTTCATCGATTCCGACGATACGCATCCGAAGCGTCGCACCCAGCGCACGAACAACCCAAGCCGCAAGCAGTGGCAGGATCGCGACACGTACTCGCGCGTCGATCATTGCCTCGTTCGAGCGCGGGCTTCGCCCGCGCAATCCTGATCCTCGGGGGAGGCAGGGAGGAGCGCGCCGGAAGGCGCGCGACGACCGGTTGCAGTGCGAGGTGAGGCGCCCTCGGGCGGCGAGCCGAGCCCTTCAGTGGTCGAAATCGGGGGGCGCAGCCCCCCTCCGAGTAAAATATGTGCCGCCCGCAACCCGACGCCCGGCTCGCCCAGCTGGGCGCGCAGCTCCGCGAACGCGGCGAGCTGGGCGGTACGCGCCTCCGTGTCGGCGAGGAGTGCCGCCGCCTCCTTCACGATCCGGTCGACGGTGACGTGCCGCCGCTCGAAGAGCTCGGGCACGACCCGGCGTCCGAGCACGATGTTCACGAGGCTGATCCACGGCACCCGCAACGTCATCCGGCCCAGCAACTCGCTCGTGCGTGACAGCTTGTAGCAGACGACCATGGGAGTGCCCAGGAGGGCCGCTTCGAGCGTGGCCGTCCCGGACGTCACGAGCAGCAGATCCGCGGCGCGGATCACGGCGGGGGTCGCATCGTGCACGATGCCGATCCCGGGTGTGCCGCCGATGATCTCCTGCACCAGCGGCCCGTCGAGTGTCGGCGCCTGAGCGACCACGAAGCGTGCCGTCGGCCAGCGCGCGGACAGGCGGACCGCGGTCTCGCGCATGAGCGGCAGCATGCGCGCGACCTCGCCAGGACGGCTTCCGGGGAGCAGGCCGACGACGGGCGCATCGGCGGCCAGATCGAGCGCCCGACGTGCCGCCGCGCGTGAAGGAGCGGCGGCCAGCCCATCGACCAAGGGATGGCCGACGAACTCGACGGCCACGCCGGCGTCGCGATAGAGCGCCCGCTCGAACGGAAACGCGGCGAGCACGAGAGAGACGAGCCGGCGAATCGTCCGGATCCGGCCGCGGCGCCAGGCCCAGATCTGCGGAGGCACGAAGTACACGACGGGAATCTCGGCGCGCCGCGCGACGCGGGCCAGACGCAGGTTGAACTCGGGAAAGTCGATGAGGACGAGCACGTCCGGATGCTCCTCCTCGAGCACGCGACGCAGGCGCCGGAAGATCCGGTAGAGGGCCGGCACCCCGGACACGGCCTCGGTCCCTCCCACCGTGGCCCGTCGACTGACATCGGCCAGGAGCTCGGCGCCGGCCGCCCGCATGCGCTCGCCGCCCATGCCGAAGACGCGCGCGCCGGGCGACAGGGTGCGGATGGCCGCGCAGAGCCCGGCGCCGTGCAGATCTCCCGAGGCCTCCCCCGCGACCACCATGATCGATACCGCTCCCATCGCGGGCCCGGCTCAGCCGGCTCCGTCGACGCCGACCACGGCGATGTTCGCGGTATCGGCGATGCGAAGCGTCTCCTGGCGGTCGAAGAGCAGCACCCGGTCGGCCTCGAAGGCGACGACGGTCACCCCCACCTCGGACGCGGCCCGCAGTGTCTCCGGACCCACCGCCGGCGCGTCGAACCGGTAGTCGTGATCACGGGCCACGGCCTTGACGACGACGGCACCGGGACCACCGAGCGCCCCGCCCCGCCGGATCGTCTCGGTGGTCCCCTCCACGGCCTCGACGGCCAGCACCGCGCCGTGCTTGACGACCACGGTCTGACCGATGCGCGCCTCCGCCATCTGGCGGGCCACGTCGAGGCCTCGCCGCACGTCACCCCACTCCGCCTCGGTGGGCGCCCGCGCCGACCAGCAGCCGACTCCCTGCAGCCAATCGCCCAGGAACTCGCGCTGGTCGAGCACCTGCACGCCGAGCCCGGCCAGGGTCGCGATGATAGCGTCGGCCAGCCGCGCGTCGATGCGGGATCCGGCCCGCGTCTCGAACCCGCGGGCCACCACGTCCGCGGTCCCACGGTCGGCGCGGACGACGTCCGGCATCGAGAATCCACCGGAGAACAGCGCCGCCGAGATGCCGTCTTCCTGGAGCGCGGCCAGGACGGGGCCGAGCGCGGTGATGCGCGCGGGAACGACCCGATCGACGCGGCCGGCGAGCTCGGAGGCCTCGGCGAACGTGAAGGCGACGACGCGCCAACCGCGACGCCGCGCCTCCTCGGCCATGCGCGCCGGCAAGACGCCGGCGCCGCACATCAGCGCGAGGGAACGCTCCACGGCGACTCCTGCGGCCACGTCTCGGACACGACACCGTCGCGAATCATCCGCTCCACGGCCAGCGCGACCGCGAGCGAGCGGAGATCGTCGGCATCGCCCGGCTCCACGGGGGTGCCGTCGCGGAGCGCCTGGGCCGTCCGGACGAGGTGCAGGATCTCGAGCTTCAGGGGATTGTCCTTCCGCACGAACAGGTGCTCGACGAACGAGGCCTGACGGTACCGGATCGATTCTCGGTTGACGAAGTATTCCTGGGCGGCCCGGCGATGGATCTGGATGTCCTGATCGATGTAGTCCAGCACGATGTAGGCGCCCGGCTGCGTGATGGACAGCGTCCGGATCTTCTCCTCGGTCGCGCGGCTCGCCGTGATGGTGGCGATGGTGCCGGAGTCGAAGGTGAGCTGGATGCTGGCCACGTCCGTGACCTCGGAATGTACGGCCGCGCCGAACGCCGTGATCTGCCGCGGTCGGGATCCCGCGAGGATCAGGGCGATGTCGATGTCGTGGATCATGAGATCCATGATCACCGTGTCCTTCTGGACCCGCGGCGCGAACGGCCCGAGCCGCCGCGACTCGATCAGGATCGGCCGGTCGACGATCTTGCGCAGCTCCTGGACGGCCCCGTTGAAGCGCTCCACGTGTCCGACGTGGAGCGCGACGCCGGCGCGGCGCGCGATGGCGAACAGCTCCCGCGCCTCTTCGAGGGTCGGCGTCATGGGCTTCTCGACGAGCACGCTCATCCCCGCCTCGAGGAGATCGCGCGCCACCCGGAAGTGCTCCTCGGTGGGGACGGCCACGCTCACGATGTCGGCGCGGCCGATGATGTCGCGGTGGTCCGGAAAGGCCAGCGAGTCGTAGTGCTGGGCCACCGCCCGCGCGCGGTCGAGGTCCAGGTCGACCACGCCCACCAGGTCCACCGTGGGCAGCTCGGCATAGGCCAGGGCGTGGTAGGCGCCCATGTGGCCGGCCCCCACCACGGCGGCGCGGAGGCGGCGCGGGGCGGCGCTCATCAGAACACCTGCTCGTTCTCGAGCGCGGTCACGCCGCCGCGGGGCGGGCCACAGATCCCGCGCCGCGTGGACGCGACGAACTCGACGAGCCGAGTGACGTAGGGGTTCGGGGGGACCTCGCCGCGGATGCGGTCCAGCGCACTCTGCGGCGACAGCCCGCTCCGGTACAGCACGGCGTGCGCGTCCTGGATCGTGCGGCGGACGTCCGCGGACATCCCGGCGCGGCGAAGGCCGACCACGTTGACCCCGCGGACCGTCGCGGGCGCGCCATCGGCCAGCATGAAGGGCGGCAGATCCGCCACGAGCTTGGAGCACCCGCCCAGGTACGCGTAGGCGCCCATCCGTGTGAACGGGATGATGCCCGTCAGCCCGCCCACCGTGGCCCGCTCCTCGATCACGCAGTGGCCGGTGATGCCGGCGTAGTTGATGACGATGACGTTGTCGGCGAGACGGCAATCGTGCGCCACGTGACTCATGGCCATGAGCAGGCAGTCGCGGCCGATCTCCGTCCACCCGTCGGGCGTCGTCGCGCGATGGATGGTGACGTACTCACGGAGCACGGTCCCCGGCCCAATGCGCACGCCGGAGGGGGTACCGTCCTTGAACTTGAGATCCTGGGGCACACCCCCCACGATCGTGCCGTGCCCGACCTTGACGCCGGCGCCGAGCATCACGCGGCCCTCGAGCGTCACGTGATTGCCGACCTCGACGTTGGCCTCCAGCGTCGTCTCGGGGCCGATCACCGAAAACGGTCCGATCCGCACGCCCGGGCCCAGGATCGCCCGGGAATCGACGACCGCGCTGGGATGGATGAAACCGTCCGTCATCGGGGATCGTCCGCACGCGGCCCGCCCAGACGCGCCTCGAGGGCGGCGACGCGGCGCGCGAGCTTCTTGACGTCGTGCAGGAGATCTGGAAGCTGGGCTTCGGCGTGCCAGATGCGCATCGCCTGCGCGAACGGGCGGGCCCACGACCCGCTGACGCGCTCGCCCGCCGCGACGTCTTGCGTCGTGCCGGCCTGCGCGCCGAGCACGGCCGCTTCGCCGACGGTGACGTGGTCGGCCACACCGACCTGCCCGCCGAGCACCGCCGCGGCACCGATGCGGCTCGATCCGCCGATACCGACCTGGGCCGCCATGAGCGTGCGCTCGCCGACCTCCACGTTGTGGCCGACCTGGACCAGATTGTCGAGCTTGCTGCCTCGCCCGATCACCGTCTCGCCCAGCGTCGCGCGATCGATGGTGGTATTGGCGCCGATCTCCACGTCGTCCTCGACGACCACGATGCCGACCTGCGGGATCTTCCGGTGGTGGTCGGCGCCGGGAATGAAGCCGAAGCCGTCGGCGCCGATCACCGAACCGCCGTGAACGATCACGCGACGGCCGATGCGGCAGCGCGGGTACACCACCACGTGAGGAAACAGCACCGATTCCTCGCCGATCTCCACCCCGGACCCGATGTACACGAGGGGATGCAGACGCACACGCGGACCGATCGCGGCGCCGGCCTCGACGACCGCGAAGGCCCCGATGGCGGCCGTGGGATCGACGCGGGCGTCGCGGGCGACACGCGCCGAGGCGTCGATCCCGGGCGTGGGCGGCGTCACGGGGTGAAAGAGCGCCAGGACTTCCGCGAGCGCGAGGCGTGGGTCGCGACACGTCAGGGTGGGCGCGGGCAAGCCGCTCACGTCACCGGGCGCCAGGAACGCGCCGGCCCGCGAGGCGCGCGCGGCGTCGAGATGGCGGCGGTCGGCGACATAGGCGAGCTGGGAGGCGCCCGCGCTCGCCAGCGGCGCCACGCCCGTCACCACCCGCTCGGGATGCGCGTCGAGCGTCGCGTTCAGCACCTCGGCGAGCCGGCCGAGGGTGAAGCCCGCGCCGGCTCCCATCACCTACTTCTTCCCCTTGTTGACGCTCTCCTGATCGTAGACCTTGATGATGTCGTCGGTGAGATCGGCCTCCGGGGAGCTGTACAGGACGCCGGCCCGGCCCCGCTCGAGAACCAGGTAGTAGCCCTTCTGCTTGCCGACGCGCTCGATGACCCCGCTGATGTCCTGCATCACCTTCTGCGCGAGCACCTGCTCCTTCCGACCGAGCTCCCGCTGGAAGTCATCGGCCAGCCGCGCGGCGTCCCGGCGCTTGCGCTCCATCACCTCCTCGCGATCCCGACGCGCGTCGGCGGTCATCAGGGGGCCCTTCTTCTCGAGCTCCTCGCGGAGCTTGTCGAGCTCGACCCGCTTGGCGTCCATCTCCTTCTGCATTCCCGCCTTCTCCCGCTCGAGCTGCTCGCGCGCGGCGACGCCCGAGGCCGAGCGCGCGAGCACACGCGCAAGGTCGATATAACCGATGCGCTGCCCCCCCGGCGGGGCCTGAGCTCCGGCACCCGAGCCGCCGAGCACGAGGGCGCCGGCGAGCAGGGCGAGCCCCAGAGATCGTACCTTCATGCCCATCCTCCTAAAACGCGGATCCGACCGAGAACTGGAAGGCGCCCAGCTCCTCTCCCTTCCGGCGATCCACCTTGATGCCGTAGTCGAGACGGAGCGGACCGAACGGAGACAGCCAGCGCACGCCCGCGCCGACGTCGGAGCGGATGCCCTCGTCGAGGTGCGTGCCCGACGCATAGACGTTGCCCGCGTCGTAGAAGCCGGCGATCCGAAGGCCAAACGGCAGGGGCACGAGGTACTCGATGTTGCCCAGAACCTCGGTGGTGCCGCCGATGGCGAACCCGGTGCTGTCAACCGGCGAGACCTGCCGGAACTTCCACCCGCGCAGGCTGTTGGGACCGCCCAGGTAGAAGCGCTCGAAGATCGGGACATCCCTGCCGCCCCACCCGAGGATGTAGCCGAGCTCGGCCCGTCCGGAGATGATGTGGCCGAACCAGATCGTCTTGAAGTACGTCGTCGACCCGATCGCCTTCACGAACCGCGAGTCGCCTCCGAGCCCCGCGACCTCCAGCGACAGGACCGTCTGCCCGCCGCGCGAGGGCGCCTGGAAGTTGTCCCGGCTGTCGCGGGTGACGGAGCCGCTGACCAGCGACGTGATCCGCGTGCCCTTCTGATCGATCAGCTCGGGCGAGACGACGCCGTCCGCGAGATTGCTGATGGTGTCCTGCGAGAGGCGGTAGCCGAGATGCCAGCGCCAGTATTCCTCGAAGGGGTGGCTCGCGCGGAGTCCCCCGCCCACGGACCGGTACGTATAGTCCGTGAAGACCCGGCTTGTGCTGAAGATGTCGAAGCCGGCGGACAGCGGCCGATCGAACATCCACGGATTCGTGAAGCTGATGACCCCCTGCTGGGTCAAGGCGCCCGCACGGATGCGCAGCGAGGCCTCGTAGCCTTTACCCAGGAAGTTGCGCTGGGAGAGATCGATGGTGCCGACGAAGCTGTCGGCCGAGGAGTATCCACCACCGATGGAGAAGATGCCTGTCGGTTTCTCCGTGACCTCGACGTTGACGACGATCTTCGTCTTGTCCGACCCCGGCGCGGTGGTGACGTTGACCATGTCGAAGTAGCCGAGGTTGATGAGTCGCTGACGGGCCCGCTGCATCTTCTGCAGCGTGTACATGTCCCCTTCCACCATCGGGACCTCGCGGCGGAGAATCTTGTCCTCGGAGCGGAGGTTGCCGCTGATGTTGATCCGCTCCACGTAGACGACGGGGCCCTCGACGATCTCCAGGGTGACGTTCACCTTGGCCGCCGCCGCGATCTGCTCCGTGCGGGGGGTGATATCGGCCGACGCCCGGCCGATCGTGCTGTAGAGGTCGGCGATCCCGTTGACGCTCTCGCGCAGGGTCGTCCGCGAGAAGACGTCGCCCGGCTTGAACTTCAGCTGCCGCCGCACCTCGCTCTCGGGCAGGAGGGTCACGCCGGTCAGCTTGATCTCGTCGACGTGGTACTGGGGCCCTTCCACGAGGGTGATGGTGATGATCACGCGCGCCTGCTCGCGGTCGACGGCGATGTCGTGGGATTCGACGCGGGCCTGGATGAAGCCGTGGTCGTTGTACAGGGCCAGGATGCGCTCGATGTCCTCGTCGAGCTTCTGGCGCTGGACGGTGCCGCCGAGGATGAAGTACTCGCGCTCCTGGACGACCATGACATTCTTGATCTGGCGGGCGGTCAGACCCTTGTTGCCGACGATGACGACCTGATCGATGGTGATCCGGCGGCCCTCGTTGATGTTGAAGGCGATGCGGACGTCGCCGTCCGCGAACTTCTCCACCTCGGGCGTGATCTGCGCCTCGAAGTAGCCCTCTTCCTCGTAGTACTCCTTCAGCTTCTCGCGCGCCCGCTGGACATCGACCGGGTTGTAGACGCTCCCGAGCTTGAGGTCGATCTTTTCCTGGAGGGTGGTGGTGGCGAGCTTCTTGTTGCCCGTGAAGTCGACGTCACGAACGAAGGGCCGCTCCATCACCACGAACACGACCTTCACCCCGCCCTCGAAGTCCTCCACGCGCATCTGGACGTCGTCGAAGAAGCCGAGGCCGAAGATCGACCGGAGGTCTTCGCTGAGCAGCCCCGGATTGAACTGGCCGCCGAGCTTGCTCTGCACGCGGCCGAGGATGACCGCTTCCTGGACGCGCCGATTGCCCTCGACGGCGATCTCTTTGATGACGATGGGTGGCTGCTGTTGTGCCCTCGCCCCGACGCCGGTGGCGAGGAGGATGATGACTGCGCAGAGAACGGAGAGCCGCGTGCTCCCCCGGGTCCTCACCGGGCGCTCGAATCCGTCGGGCTTTCTAATGCTCCGCGAGCTCGAGCGGTGGCTCGGCCGCCTGGGCCTCGCGGAAGACGAACCCGGAACCGTCGATGTCGATTTCGATCCGAGAGCTCTCGGGGACCTGACCCCGGACGATCGATTCCGCGAGCGGATCCTCGATGTGCTTCTGGATGGTGCGCCGCAGCTGCCGGGCGCCGTAGGTCGGGTCGTACCCCTTCTCGACCAGGGCGGCCTCGGCGGCTTCCGTCAGGACCAGCTCCATGCCCTTGTCCTCGAGCTGCTTGTTGATCCGCGCGATCATCAGCCGAATGATGTCCTTGATGTGCGCCTCGGACAGCGGGTGGAAGACGATCGTGTCGTCGATGCGGTTGAGGAACTCGGGCCGGAACGCGCGCTTGAGCTCCTCGATCACGCGGTCCTTCATCTTCTCGTAGGTGGCCTGGTCGTCACTGCCCTGCAGGAACCCCGGGGAGACCCGCTTGCCGATCAGACTGGTCCCCAGGTTGGACGTCATGATGAGGATGCTGTTCTTGAAGTCCACCACGTGGCCGAGGGAATCGGTGAGACGCCCGTCGTCGAGCACCTGCAGGAGCATGTTGAAGACGTCGGGATGGGCCTTCTCGATCTCGTCGAAGAGCACGACGGAGTAGGGCCGCCGGCGGACCTTCTCGGTCAGGAACCCGCCTTCTTCGTATCCGACGTAGCCGGGCGGGGCGCCGAGCAGACGCGAGACCGAGAACTTCTCCATGTACTCCGACATGTCCACGCGGATGAGCGCATTCTCGTCACCGAACAGGTACTCGGCGAGCGCGCGGGCGAGCTCCGTCTTGCCCACGCCGGTGGGGCCGAGGAAGACGAACGAGCCGACGGGACGCTTGGCGTCCTTCAGGCCCGCCCGCGAGCGACGAATGGCGCGGGAGACCGCGGCGAGCGCGTCGTCCTGGCTTCATCTCTTCTTCGCGGTGGCGGAGGACCTTTTCCTTTTCGCGAAGGGAGGCGGCCTTCTCGAACTCCTGCGCCTCGAGGTACATGTCCTTCTCACGGATCACCCGCTCGAGCTCCTTTTCGATCTCCTTGATCTCGGAGGGCGGGGTGAGGGCCATGAGGCGGGTCCTCGATGACGCCTCGTCGATGACGTCGATGGCCTTATCCGGAAGCTGGCGATCCGTTATGTAGCGATCAGCCAGTCTCACGGCGGCGTCGATCGCCTGCTCGGTGATCTTCACGCGATGGTGCGCCTCGTACTTGTGGCGCAGGCCGCGGATGATCTCGATGGACTCCGGGATCGAGGGAGCCTTGACGATGACGGGCTGGAAGCGCCGCTCGAGGGCGCCGTCCTTCTCGATGTACTTGCGATACTCGTCCAGCGTGGTCGCCCCGATCGTCTGGATCTCTCCCCTCGAGAGCGCCGGCTTGAGCATGTTGGAGGCGTCGATGGCGCCTTCCGCGGCGCCTGCGCCGATCAGCGTGTGCAGCTCGTCGAGGAAGAGCACCACGTTCTCCGACTGCCGGATCTCCTTCATCACCGCCTTGAGCCGCTCCTCGAACTGGCCGCGGTACTTGGTCCCCGCCACGAGGGCGCCGAGGTCGAGCTGCAGGAGCCGCTTGTTGAGCAGGACGTCGGGGACGTCGTGGGTGACGATCTTCTGCGCGAGTCCTTCGACGATGGCCGTCTTGCCCACGCCCGGCTCGCCGATGAGCACGGGGTTGTTCTTGGTGCGCCGGGCGAGGATCTGGATGACCCGCTCGATCTCCTGCTCACGCCCGATGACGGGGTCGAGCTTGGACTCGCGCGCGAGCTGGGTGAGATCGCGAGCGAACTCGTCGAGAACGGGAGTCTGGGAGCGCTTCTTGGGCCGCGGATAATACTGGTCACCGAGCAGGGCGAGCGTCTCCTGCCGTACCTCGTCGAGGCGGGCGCCGAGCGATTCGAGGATCTTGGCCGCGATCGACTGGCCTTCCTTCATCAGCCCGAGCAGCAGATGCTCGGTCCCGATGTAGTTGTGGCCGAGCTGGCGTGCTTCCTCGATCGACAACTCGAGGACTCGCTTGGCCTGCGGGGTGAAGGGAACCTCACCGAACGTGAGCGTCTTGGGGAATCCGGCCAGGGCCCGCTCGACCTCCGCCTTGACCGTCTCGAGCCGGAGCCCGAGCCGCTGCAACACGGCCGTTGCAATGCCTTCGCCGTCTCGGATCAAGCCGAGAAGGACGTGCTCGGTCCCGACGAAATCGTGGCGGAACCGTCCGGCTTCTTCACGTGCGAGGATGATGACGCGTCGCGCTCGTTCGGTGAATCGTTCAAACACGAGTGGCCCCCACCCCTTTCGCGTATCGTCCGCTGCTGATTTTTCTTTCCCCGACGCCTAGTTAATCGATTTGAGTATAGCCCCCGGCGCCAACCGTCGCTAGCCTTTTTCTTCACGAGCGACTAACCCCGCGTAAGGGCGCCGGAATTCGCGCTTCACGCGGTTTCCCCGGGGGCGATCTCGCGCGCGCGACCGTCCACGAGCCGATAAACCCGGTCGGCTCGCCGAGCCAGCTCGGGATTGTGGGTCGCGATCAGGAAGGCCAGTCTGCGCTCCGCGGCGAGCCGCAGGAAGAGATCGAAAATCACCTCGCTCGTCTTGGGGTCGAGGTTCCCGGTCGGCTCATCGGCCAGGATGAGGCGGGGCCCGTTGATCAGGGCCCGGGCGACGGCGACCCGCTGCTGCTCGCCCCCCGAGAGCTCACCGGGCCGATGGCCCAGGCGATCGGCCAGGCCGACCTCGGCCAGGGCCTCGGAGGCTTGCGCGCGGGCATCGCGCTGCGACCGGCGACACAGGAGCGCGGGAAGCATGGTGTTCTCCAGCGCCGTCATCTCGCCCAGCAGGTTGTAGAACTGGAAGATGAACCCGATCTCCTCGCGGCGGAACCGGACCAGCCCCGCTTCTCCGCGCCCGAAGAGATCCTCCCCGCACCAGCGGACCCGTCCCACCGTCGGGCGATCGAGCGTGCCGAGCACGTGGAGCAGCGTCGACTTGCCGACTCCGGAGGCACCGACGAGGGCCACGACCTCACCGGTCCCCACGCCCACCGTGGCGCCTCTGAGCACCCGGACGATCTCGGGCCCGACCCGATACTCCTTCTCGATGTCCTCGCCGAGGAGGAGAGGCTCGACCGCGTGGATCGCGCTCACTCGTATCTCAGGACGTCCACCGGGGCCAGGCCGCCGGCGCGGCGGGCGGGCAGGACGGTGGCGAGGAAGGACAGGATGAGCGTGGCGCCGACGATCAAGACGAAGTCCGAGGGGGAGAGCTTCATCGGCAGGTAATCGATCTGGTAGACGTCGCCGGCGAGGCGAATGATCTTGTAGGTGTTCTGGACCCATATGAGGGCGAGCCCCACCGCGCTGCCCGCCACGGTGCCCACCACGCTGATCATCATGCCCACGCTGAAGAACACGAGGGTGATGCTATGACTGGAGGCGCCGATGGCCTTGAGGACGCCGATCTCCTTTCGCTTCTCGGCGACGAGCAGCACGAGGTGGCCGATGATCGCGAAGGCCGCCACGAGCACGATGATGGTGACGATCACGAACAGCGCCAGCTTCTCGAGCTGCAGCGCCGCGAAGAGATTCCGGTTCATGTCCATCCAGTCACGGACCCAGAAGGGAAACCCCAGGCGCGCCGTGATGGCGGCGCCGACGCGCTTGGCGGCGAACGGGTCGTCGAGCTTGACCTCGAGCCCGGTGACGCCGGCCGGCAGGTCGGCGAACTCGCTCGCCGCCGGCAGGGCCAGATAGGCGATCGACGAGTCGTACTCGTACATGCCGACCTCGATAGTCCCGGCGAGGGTGAATCGCCGCATCTTCGGCACCATGCCGACGGCGGTGATCGCGCCCTTGGGCGAGATGACGGTGACGGCATCGCCGGGGACGACGCCCAGGGTCCGCGCCAGCTCCACCCCGAGCAGGATGCTCGGTCGTCCCTCCGCGAGCGGCGCCAGGGATCCCATGTGGACCTGTCGCTGGAGGTCCGCGACCACGGAGGGATCGTGGAGCGCCACGCCCCGAACGAGGCCGCCGTGCGCCCCGCCGGCCTCGGTGGTGAAGAGCGCTTGCTGCAGGACGAAGGGGGTGGCCGAGCGAACGCCGGGCACCGCGCGCACCCGGGCGGCGACGCCGTCGGCGTTGGCGAGACCGCCGGTACCCATCTGGAAGATCAGCAGATGGGGGTTCGCGGAGATGATCTTGTCGCGAATCCCGTCCTGGAAGCCCGTCATGACCGCGAGAACCACGATGAGCGCGGCCACCCCGAGGAACACGCCGCCCACGCCGATCCAGACGAACAGCGACAGGTTCGTGCGCTGGCCCCGCGCCCCGAGATAGCGCAGCGCCAGGAACAGCTCGAACGGCAGCCCGCTCCTCATACGCCGCCGGAGGAGCCCGGCTCAGACTCCTCCTCGGCCTCACCGCCCGGCGCTTCGGGACGGAGCAGCGGAAACAGGATGACCTCGCGGATCGATGGCTGGTTCGCGAAGAGCATGACCAGACGGTCGATGCCGATCCCCTCGCCCGCCGTCGGCGGCATGCCGTACTCCAGGGCGCGCACGTAGTCCTCGTCGAGCCAGTGGGCCTCGTCGTCACCGCGCTGGCGCTCGGCGGCCTGCTGGACGAATCGCTCCCGCTGCTCGAGCGGGTCGTTCAGCTCGGAGTAGGCGTTGGCCAGCTCCCGCCGGCCCACGAACAGCTCGAAGCGGTCGACGAGCCGGGGATCCTCGCGCTTGCGGCGGGAGAGCGGGGACAGCTCGATGGGAAAGTCAGTGACGAAGGTGGGCTGCACCAGGGTCGGCTCGACCAGGGTCTCGAAGCAGTCCTTCCAGCTCGTGACGGCCGGGAGCTTCGACTCCCCGCCGGCGCCCGGAGGCGCCAGGGCTCTGACCGCGTCGATCTGGGCCCGAAAATCCTCGATGGCGGCGTCCGGGGCCACGGTGGCGCGGAGTCGCTCCGAGATCGCCCCGAAGAACGACACGCGTCGCCACGGCGGCTTGAGGTCGATCACGTCGTCGCCCCACGGCAGCGTGAGCGTGCCCTTGAGCGTCTGCGCGAGATGGACGAACAGCTCCTCCGTGAGCGCGATGAGGTCCGTGTAGTCGGCGTAGGCCTGATAGAACTCGCACATCGTGAACTCGGGATTGTGCTGGGTGGACACCCCCTCGTTGCGGAAGCTCCGGTTGATCTCGTAGACGCGGTCGAAGCCGCCCACGACCAGACGCTTGAGATAGAGCTCCGGCGCGATACGCAGGTAGAGATCCGCGTCGAGCGCGTTGTGGTGCGTGACGAACGGCCGCGCCGTGGCCCCCCCGGGAATCGGCTGCATCATCGGGGTTTCGACCTCGAGGAACCCGCGGCCATCGAGGAACTCGCGCAGCGCCTTCACCAGCCGCGAGCGCAGCAGGAAGATCTCGCGCACGTCCGGGTTCACGACGAGATCGACGTACCGCCGGCGGTAGCGCGTCTCGACGTCCCGCAGGCCGTGCCACTTCTCCGGGAGCGGGCGCAGCGATTTGGCCAGGAAGGTGAACCCCTTGACCGCGATCGTCAGCTCGCCGGTGCGCGTCCGGAACGGCTCGCCCGTCACACCCACGTAGTCACCGATGTCGAGCTCGGTGAAGAGCCGGTAGTCGTCGCCGAGCTGATCGGCGCGGGCGTAGAGCTGGATCCGACCGGTGTGGTCCATGAGATGGGCGAAACATGTCTTGCCGTGGTGGCGCAGGGCGACCACGCGGCCGGCGATCCGCAGGGGCCCGAAGGTCGTGAGCTCATCCTCGCCGGCGGCGCCGAGACGTCGGCCGAGGTCGCCCGCCCAGTGGGTCACCGGGAAGCGCGTGCCGAAGGGATCGATGCCGCGGGCGCGGAGGCCCTCGAGCTTGTCGCGGCGCTGGCGGAGGAGCGGCGGCAGCTCGTCGGCGCTCACGCTTCACGTCCCCGCGCCCACAGGAGATACGCCTTGATGAACGGGTCGAGGTCGCCGTCCATCACGGCCTCGACGTTGCCGACCTCCACGCTCGTGCGATGATCCTTGATCAGCTGGTACGGGTGGAAGGTGTACGAGCGGATCTGGCTGCCGAAGGCGATCTCCTTCTTTTCTCCCGTCAGCTCCTGCAGCTCCTCCCGCTGTTTCTTGTGCGCGACCTCGTACAGACGCGCCTTGAGGATCCGCATGGCGGTATCGCGGTTGCGGAGCTGGGAGCGCTCGTTCTGGCACTGCACCACGATGTTCGTGGGCAGGTGCGTGATGCGGACGGCCGAGTCGGCCGTGTTGACCCCCTGCCCGCCGGGGCCCGACGAGCGGAAGACGTCGACCCGCAGCTCGTCCTCGCGCACCGTCACCTCGACGTCGTCGACCTCGGGCGCGACGGCCACGGAGGCGAAGCTCGTCTGCCGGCGCTTGGACGCGTCGAAGGGCGAGATGCGCACGAGGCGGTGCACGCCCATCTCCCCGCGCAGGTAGCCGTAGGCATACTCGCCCGTGACCTCGATCGTGGCCGACTTGATTCCGGCTTCCTCGCCCGGCAGCAGGTCGACGACCTCCGCCTTGAAGCCCTTGCGCTCGCACCATCGCAGATACATGCGCATCAGCATCTGGGCCCAGTCCTGGGATTCCGTGCCGCCTGCGCCCGGGTGGATCGAGAGCACGGCGGGCTTGCCGTCGTGCGCGCCGGCGAGCATGACCTTGAGCTCGAACTCGTCGAGCTCACGCCGCAGGGTTGCCACCCCCTCGGCGATCTCGGCGTCGAGGCTGCCGTCGTCGGTCTCGTCGGCCAGCTCCAGCAAGACGTGTAATTCTTCGGCCTGCGTCGCGAGCTCGGCCACCCGCGTGACGGTCCGGCTCAGATCGGACCGCTCGCGGATCAACTCCTGAGCTCGGCGGTTGTCCTCCCAGAAGCTCGGCGCGCCCATCTCGGTGTCGAGGGCGGCCAGGCGCTCGGCCTTGGCGGGAATGTCAAAGATGCCTCCGTAGCTCGTCGACGCGGCGGCCGAGATCGCTCACATCCCGTTTCAGCTCCCCTAGCATGTTCGACTCCCGGGTCCCCGTCGCCACGGCCGGCCGCTGGCGAGCACGAGGGCCGAGACGGCGAGCGCCACGTACGCGAGCCAGTCACCGAAGCGCGTGTAGAGGGTCCGGCGGGTGCGGAGGGGTATGCGGCCGTCCAGCGTGTCGCGCGTGAACAGGGGCAAGGAGCGCACGATCTCGCCGTTCGGGAGGATCAGAGCCGACACGCCGGTGTTCGCCGCGCGCACGACGGCGATGCGGTGCTCCACGGCCCGGAAGGGATACATTCCGAGATGCTGGAGCGGCCCATCGGTCTGTCCGAACCAACCGTCGTTCGTCATGTTCACCATGAAGCGCGCCCCGCCGAGCACGAAGCGACGCACCAGTGCTGGAAAGATGCCTTCGTAACAGATGACGGCCCCGAACGGAGCTGGCGGACCCGCGAAGACCACGGCGCGCGAGCCGGGCTCGAGATCCGCGATGAATTCAGCCCAGCCCCTGACGAACCCGAGCACCCACGAGAGCGGTACGTACTCACCAAACGGAACAAGGTGAATCTTATCATACCTGGTCTCGATGCCTCGTTCGTCGAGCAGAAATGCGGTGTTACGGTACGTCGGCGGAGACGTCGCCTCGGCGTCGACGGAGCCGACCAGGAGCGGCGCCCTCACCTCGGCCGACAGCGCCTGGAGGGCCCGGACGAGCTCCGGGTCGTGGCGCAGGAGCGTGGGGGACGCCGTCTCGGGCCACACGATGAGGGCGGGCCGCGCCCGCCCGGCCTGTCGCGTCAGGCCGAAGTAGATCTGGAGCGACGCCGAGGCAAAGCCCGGGTCCCACTTGAGCGGCTGGGCGATGGACGGCTGGACGATGGCCACGGAGACGCCCTCCGACGACGCGCGATCCGTCTCGCGCAGGCGCGCCGAGCCGAACGCCAGCGTCGCCACGACCAGGACGGCGGCGACGCCGAGCGCGGCTCCGGCCGCGCGGCCTGACAGGGCGACGATCGAGCCGAGGGCGACGTTCACGGCGATCACGACGAACGACACGGCGTAGATCCCCCCCAGCTCGGCGATCTGGATCGCCGCCAGCTCACGGAACTGGGAGTAGCCGAGGGTCCCCCACGGGAAGCCGCCCATCAGCGTGCCGCGGAGCCATTCGGCCGCTACCCAGAGAAACGGCGCCGCGGCGACTGCGACGACCGCCGATCGGCGCGCCACGAGCCACGACACGGCCCCGGCGAAGAGGCCGAAGTACAGGCCGCAGTAGGCGGCGAGCAATCCCGTGGGTAGCCAGACGAGCGGCCACGGTATCGCGCTGTACACCCGGAACGTGAAGTTCAGCCAGCGCAAGAGCAGCAGGAAGAAAACGAAGCCGCCCAGCCAGCCGAGGGCCAGCGCCGCGCGCGGCGGCCGCAGGAGCGCGAGCGCGACGAGTGGCGCCAGGGCGATCCACGCCGTCCCCGACCAGTCGGTCCGCGGGAAGGCCAGCGCGAGGGCCACCGCCCCGAGGACGACGAGGAAGCCGTCGACGGCGACGTCGCGCAGCGGGCGCGCGATCAAGCGCCCTTCAAAAGGCGCTCGGCGAGGAACGGGGGCAACCCCGCGGCCAGGATCTTTCCCCGCGCGGTCGCGAGATCGTATGGGACGCGCCGTATGGTCACGCGATGGTCGTCGGTGTCCCACAGCGCGTAGGCCGCGCGCGCGTCCCGATCGCGCGGCTGCCCGACACTGCCGACGTTGATGAGGTAGCGGCGGCCGTGCTCGAACACCGTCTCCGTGGCATTCGGCTCGTGCGTCGGCCCCGACGAGCCGAGGGACCACGCCCCCGGCCGGTGGGAGTGCCCGACGAAGCACACCCGCGTCGCGAAGGCGGGGAACGCCTCGTAGCCGTCCTCGGCGGAGATGAGATAGTCCCACTCCTCGGGACGCGCCGGAGAGGCGTGGACGAGCGTGGCGTCATCGATCACGTGCACGAGCGGACGCGTCCCCAGCCAGGCGCGGTGATCCTCGTCGAGACGGCTCTGCGTCCACTCCGCCGCCGCCCGCGCCCAGTCGTTGAACCAGGCCAGGTCGAGGAGCCCGGCCACCCCGTGCTCGTGGTTGCCCGCCACCACCGCCTCGGCCCGCGCGGCGATTCGCTCCAGACACGCCGCCGGGTCGGCGCCGTAGCCCACGACGTCGCCGAGGCACAGCACGGCGTCGGCGCGCGGGCCGGCGTCAGCGAGCACCGCGTCGAGCGCCTCGAGGTTGCCATGGATGTCCGAGAGGATGGCGTACCGCACGAGCTGGTCGGTCAGGATGCCGCGCGAAGTTCCTTGTGCACGCGGTCGAGGATCCCATTGATGAAGCGGCCCGACTCCCGCGTGCCGAATTTCTTCGCGATCTCGATCGCCTCGTTGATGGCCACCTTGGGGGGCACCTTGCCCTGGTCGAGCAGCTCGTACACGGCCAGGCGGAGGATGTTGCGATCGACGACGGCCATGCGCTCGAGCTCCCAGTGCTCGGCGTACTGAACGATCAACCCGTCGATCTCGCCCTGCCGCCGCTTGGTCCCCGTCACGAGCGCCGACGCGAACGCGCGCGTGTCGTCGTCCACGGGATGCCGCGCCCAGAAATCCGCCTCGTGCGCGGCCGGATCACTCTCGTCGTGCAACTCGAGCTGGTAGAGGAACTGAAGCGCAACTTCACGCGACTTGCGCCGTCTTCCCATGGTTACTTCTTCTGGAGTCGCGGCTTGGCCAGGGCCTGGACGGTCTGGACGAAGGCGGCCATCTCGATGACGGCGGCGGCGGCCTCCTCGCCGCGGTTGCCGACGTCGCCGCCGGAGCGAGCCCAGGCCTGGGCTTCGTCGAGCGTCGTGATCACCCCGAATCCGGTCGGGACGCCGGTCGTGAGCGCGACATGCCGGATCCCCGACGCGGCCTCGCGCGCCACGTGCTCGAAGTGCGGCGTCTGACCGCGGATGACGACCCCAACGCAGACGATGCCGGCATACCGTCCGGTGATCGCGAGGTGATGAGCCGCCTGTGGGAGCTCGAACGAGCCCGGCACCCAGTGGACCTCCACGCGCTCCTCCGGGACCTTGGCCACGGCGAAGGCGTGGAGCGCACCGTCGACGAGGCGCTGACTGATCCGCTCGTTGAAGCGCGCCGCCACGATGGCGTAACGGGCCGATAGATCGGCCGCAGGCGTCCGCGATGCCGGCGCGCGTCCGGCCATGCTAGTCGGGCAGCGACGAGAGGAGGTGGCCGAGCTTGTCGCGCTTGGTGCTGAGGTACTTGCGGTTCTCTTCGTTGGCCGGGATCTCGATGGGCACGCGTTCCACGAAGTGCAGCCCGTACCCCTCGAGCCCCACGATCTTCCTGGGGTTGTTGGTGAGCAGCCGGAAGTGCCGTACGCCGAGATCGACCAGGATCTGCGCGCCGATGCCGTAGTCGCGCAGGTCGGCCTTGAAGCCGAGCGTCTGATTCGCCTCCACCGTGTCTTGCCCCTGGTCCTGCAGCTCGTAGGCCCGGATCTTGTTGTGCAGGCCGATGCCGCGGCCTTCCTGCCGCAGATAGACGACGACGCCGCGACCTTCCTTGTGGATCATGGACAGCGCTTTTTCGAGCTGCGAGCCGCAGTCGCAGCGGCGCGAGCGAAACACGTCGCTGGTCAGGCATTCGGAGTGCATGCGCACCAGGATCGGCTCGGAGCCGGCGACGTCGCCCATGACGAGGGCGATGTGCTCGCGCCGGTAGACGGTCGTCTCGTAGGCGATGGCCGTGAACTCGCCGAACTCCGTGGGCAGCCGCGTGGTGGCGATCCGGCGCACCAGCTTCTCCTTGTGCCGGCGGTACTCGATGAGGTCCCTGATCGTGATCATCTTCAGGCCGTGCTCGCCGGCCAGCCGCGTCAGGTCGGGGACGCGGGCCATGCGCCCTTCGTCGTCGAGCACCTCGCAGATCACGCCGGCTGGATAACAGCCGGCCAGGCGGGCCAGGTCGACGGCGGCCTCGGTGTGACCGGCCCGGCGCAACACGCCCCCCTGCATCGCCCGCAACGGGTTCATGTGACCGGGACGGGTCAGGTCTTCGGGCCGCGTGGCGGGATCCACCAGCACCCGGATCGTCACCGCGCGGTCCCAGGCCGAGGTGCCGGTGGTGACGCCGTGCCGCGCGTCGACGGTCTGCGTGAAGGCCGTGCCCATGGGCGCGGTGTTGTCGAGGACCATCATCGGGATCTGCAGCTCGTCGAGGCGCTCGCCCAGCATTGGGATGCAGATCAGGCCACGACCATGCTTGGTCATGAAGTTGACGGCTTCCGGGGTGATCTTGTCGGCGGACATGACGAAGTCGCCCTCGTTCTCGCGGTCCTCGTCGTCGACGACGATGAGCATCCGCCCCTGCCGGATCTCCTCGATCCCTTCCTCGACCGTGGAGAAGCCCGTCATGATGTCCCCCTGACAGCGAGCGACCGGAGCACGTACTTCCCGATCACGTCGGCCTCGATGTTCACCGCGACACCGCGTTCGAGCCGCCCCAGGGTCGTGACCTCCAGCGTGTGCGGAATCAGCATCACTTCGAACTCCGTCTCGTCAAGGGCCGCGATCGTCAGGCTCACGCCGTCCACCGCCACCGACCCCTTGATCACCAGCAGGGGCGCCATCTCGGGTCCGGGCAGAGACAAGCGCACCCGTGCCGTCGATTCTACACGCGTTACGCCCGTGACGACGGCCACGCCGTCCACGTGCCCCAGGACGAGATGGCCCCCCACGGCGGCACCGAGCCGGAGGGGACGCTCGAGGTTCACGCGGTCGCCGACGGCCAGGCGTGAAATCGCCGTCCGCGCGAGGGTTTCCGGACCGACGTCGAAGGCGAACCCATCCGGCGCCGTCTCCACCACCGTGAGGCAGACGCCGTTGATGGCCACGCTTGCACCCAGCACGCTGCCCTCGAGCGTCGCCGAGGCGGCGATGTCGAGTCGCCGCGTGGCGCCGTTACCCGAGATGCTTCGGACGGCCCCCAGCTCCTCGACGATCCCGGTGAACATCGCTATTCGCCGTCGGGGCGGTCGGGGACAATCCGCTCGATGTCGCCCTCAATGAGGAGGTCTTCGCCGAGGCGTGTGACCTCGACGTCGATGATGCGGGCCGCACTCTTGAGGGGGCTGCCGGCGCCGCCGATGGCCGGTGTCGCGGCGCGTCCGCCCAGGAGCCGGGGGGCCACGAAGAAGGCCACGCGGTCCACGAGCGCGGCGTCGAGGAAGGCTCCGTGGACTTCACCGCCGCCCTCGACGAGGACCGCGCGGACTTCGCGCTTCGCCAGGGCCGCGAGAGCCGCGTGGAGGTCGATCCGATCGTCCCGCACCTCGACCGGGATCACCGTGGCCCCGGCCGCGGTGAGTGCCGTCATCCGCGCCGCGTCGGCGTGCTCGCCGACGATGACGAGGGCGCGCGCCGGTGTCGCGGCCGTGATCAGCCGCGCATCGGCCGGCGTCCTCGCCCCGGTATCGAGCACGACGCGATACGGCTCGCGAGGCCACGGCCGATCCAGGCGCACGGTGAGGGCCGGATCGTCGCGAAGGACCGTTCCCACCCCGGCGACGATCGCGTCTGCCTCACTCCGCAACCGATGCGCCGCCGCCCGGGCACCGGGACCGGTGATCCACTTCGATTCTCCCTGGACGTCGGCGATGCGGCCGTCGAGCGTCGTCGCGGCCTTGAGGGTGACATGAGGACGCCCGAGCCGCATCGCGGTTGTGAACGCGCGGTTCTGCCGCTCGGCGGCCTCGGCGAGGGTCGCCTCCACCACCTCGACGCCGGCCTCGCGCAACACCGCCAGGCCGCGTCCGGCGACGAGCGGGTTCGGATCGACGAGGGCGACAACCACCCGGCGGATGCCCGCGGCAATCACGGCCGGGGCACAGGGCGGCGTACGTCCGTGATGGACGCAGGGCTCGAGCGTCGAGTACAGGGTCGCGCCGCGGCCCCGGGCGCCCGCCGCCTCCAGGGCCAGGACCTCGGCGTGCGGCCCGCCGGCCCGCTCGTGGAAACCTTCGCCTACGATCGTCTCGCCGCTCACCACGACGGCGCCGACCATCGGATTCGGCGACGTCAACCCCCGCCCGTGCTCCGCCAGCTCGAGGGCCCGCCGCATGAAGCGCGCGTCGCGCTCGGCGCTCACGTCCGGGGCACCAGCGCGTCGACGAAGGCGGCGGGGTCGAACGGCTGCAGATCCTCGACCCGCTCGCCCACACCGACGAGCTTGATGGGCAGCTGAAGCTCTCGGACGATTCGCACGACGATGCCGCCCTTGGCGGTGCCGTCGAGCTTGGTGAGCACGATCCCCGTCAAGGGGACGGCCTCGTGGAACTGTCGCGCCTGCGCGAAGCCGTTCTGGCCCGTCGGCGCGTCGAGGACGAGCAGGCTCTCGTGAGGGGCGCCCGGAAGCTGCCGCTCGATGACGCGCCGGAGCTTCGTGAGCTCACTCATGAGATTGGACTTCGTGTGGAGCCGGCCCGCCGTGTCGATGATCAAGGCCTCGACGCTCCGCGCGGTCGCCGCCTTGACCGCGTCGAACACCACCGCCGCCGGATCGGAGCCTGCGGTCTGGTGGATCACCTCGACCCCGATCCGCGCGCCCCACGTCTCGAGCTGCTCGATGGCGGCGGCGCGAAACGTATCGGCCGCGGCGAGCAGGACCTCGTGATCGGGGGCCTGCAGCATCGCCGCAAGCTTCGCGCACGTCGTCGTCTTTCCCGAGCCGTTGACCCCGAGCATCAGGATGACCGTCGGCCGGTGATCGAGCGCGAGGGGCTTCACGGCAGGCGCCAGCGTCTCGGTCAGGAACCGCCGAAACAGCGGGCGGAGCTGCTCGGCGCGCGTCACCGTGCCGAACATGACCTCCTCGCGCGCGCGGTTGGTGAAGTCCGCCGCGATCGCGGCGCCCAGGTCGGCAGCCACCAGGACCTCTTCCAGCTCCTCGAAGAGCGCCTCGTCGATCGGACGGTCGGGCTCGAAAACGGCGGCGAGTTCGGCCCCGAGGAGATCGCGCGAGCGCTGGAGGCCCGCGCGCAGTCGCTCACCGAGGCCGGAGAAGAACTTCATGGCGCGGCCGGCGGCAGGACCAGATTGCCGACGACGACGCCCCGCGCGCCGAGCCGGGGGAGCTTTTGCCCGTTCAGCTCCAGGGTGATCCCCCCGGCATTGCCGACGGTCAGCACGAATGGACGGTTCGAGATCCACTCGCGTACCTCACCCGGCGGAATGGTCTCCTCGATGGTGCGGCCGTCCTCCGTTCGCACGCGCAGCCAGGTCGCCTCCGACGTCCGGGCGATCAGACGATAGGGTGAGACCACGCTGCCCAGCCGCAGGACGGGAGCGGTCGACACGATCGCGGCACCGGGAAGCGCCTCCCCGGCCGGCCGGGACTCTGCCGGGCTCGGGCTCGCCGCCTTGGCCTCGGGCTGACGGACAGCGGGTGCCGGCACTGCCGGCGGCGCCGGGGCCGTCGGCGGGGCCGACGCCCCCGCCGGAGAATCGGTCGTCGATCGCGGGGCCGGCGATGAAGCCCGTGCGGGCGGCGCGCCGCCCGCGGCCGGCGGGGGCGCGGACGCGTCGCCCGCGGCCGGGAC
>WNGF01008114.1_pt1 | contig 38307 bp, 34 predicted proteins | sample 5400641 | NCBI WGS metagenome assembly WNGF01 (sample SAMN13153371, study PRJNA577476) | soil metagenome | isolation source: 80 cm soil or saprolite under grassland replicate 2 | place: USA:California | collected 2016-06-15 | reverse complement strand
CCATGACGGCCAAGCAAATCGGCGGTTTCTGCTCCCGCCTCTATCCGAACTGGAACGGTCGGGGCGTCGCCGACCGCCTCGCGCGCTCCGGCGTGCCGGCCGACGTGCCTTTCGGGCGTCTCTCCAAGGGCCAGAAGGGCGAAGTGATGCTGGCGATGGCGCTCGGGCACGCTCCGGAGCTTCTGGTTCTGGACGACCCGACCCTCGGCCTCGATGTCGTTGCGCGGCAGGCGCTCTACGAAGAGCTCGTGGGCGAGCTCGCGGACCGGGAGACGACGGTCTTCCTGACCACACACGACCTCTCGGGCTTCGAAGGCATCGCCACGCACGTCGGGATCTTGAAAGACGGCCGCCTCGTGCTCGACGAGGAGATGGAGTCCTTGAAGTCCCGCTTTCGCCGCATCCGCTACGGAAACCAGATGACGGAGACGCGCACCGATTTCGGAAACGAGCTCGACGCCTTCGAGGCGGTCCGAGTCCGGGTGCGGGGGTGGGGCGTCGAGGCTGTCGTCTCGAACTACGAGGACTCCGCCTTCGAGCGCTTCCGCGCAAAAGACGGCGTCGTGGACGCCGAGGCCTCGGCCCTCTCGCTCGAAGAAATCTTCCTCGCCGTAGCCGGCGAAGCGCCTCCCGTCGAAACAAAAGGAGCCGCCTGATGAGAGGCTTACTGGCCGTCGCCCGCCGCGAGATCGCGGAGAAGCGCTTCGTCTTCGCCGCTGCCGCGGTCGCGAGCCTCGTTCCCTTCGCCGTTCCAATCGTGCGCGGGCTGCACGGGCAGACCGCGGCTGAGGCGCGTGATTGGACCGCCGTCTTGCTGGCCGCGACGTTCGCTGCAGGACTCGCCACGGCGCTCGGCGCGACGGTCATCGCGAGCGATCTGGCCGAGCGGCGCTTCGGCTTCTATTTCTCGAGGCCTCTCTCCGGCCTCGCGATCTGGGCCGGCAAGATCGGCGCGGCCTGCCTCATCGCTCTCAGTACAGCGGCGATCGTCTACGTTCCGACGCTCGCCGCAAACAGGGGCCGAATCATCCTCGCGGATCTTCCGATGTCGACGCCCCAGGCCTTCCTGTTCGGTGTCTTGGCCGCCGTGGTCCTCTGCCACGCGGCAGCCGTCGCGCTGCGCCAGCGGTCATCGATGCTGGCGCTCGATATGGTCGCACTCATACTTCTGAATCTCGCGTTGAGTTTCCTGGCGCAACGATTCTTCCTGGCATTTGCCGTCGAGGCCCTCAAGCGAGCCGCCAATATCTTCGGAGCCGTGGCCAGTCTGGCAGTCGTCCTTGCAGGCCTCGTCGGAGTCACTCGGGGGCGTTCGGACGGCCGGGCGGCCCACCGGGCGCTCTCGGCGACACTGTGGGGGATCCTCGGGGTGGGCGTCGCGGCAGTCGCCGGGTACGCCGCCTGGGTGTTCGCCGCAGGGCCGCGGGATTTGAGGTCGGTCGATTCAGCGCTTCCGGCAAGCAAGGGAAGCTGGATCATCGTACAGGGCACGGCCCGCGATATGGAGCCGTCTTTTCTCTTCGACACGGCAACAGGCCGCCATGAAAGAACTGGCGCAGACTGGCGATGGCCGATTCTTTCGCCGGACGGTGCCCACGCCGCCTGGTTTGCGGCTTCCGGCCTTGGTGGGCCTCTCGAGCTTATGACGTGGAAGCTCGATGACCCGAATTCGAAACCGCTTCGGACGGGTCTCTATCTCCCGGCCACTCCCGTCGCCTTTCTCTCCGAACACGGGGACAGGCTCGCCACGATCGAAGGCGGTCTTCTCTCCGTCCACGACACCTCCTCGGGAGCCTCGCTCGCATCGGCGCGCATCGGCGAACGGTTCTATCCACGCGGCTTCTTCCTCGACCGGAACCGGTTTCGCCTCTTCCGGAAAGGCCACGCGGATCAGCCCGGTATCGGAAGTCACATCGACATCCTGGAATTCGATATCTCGACGAAGACACTCGCGACGACCGGATCGATCGAGGACGTCGACGAGATCGCCTACAGCGCCACACCTTCCGGTGACCGCCTTTTCGTAAGGGAGAAGAGTCGCCTCGCACTCCGGGACGGCCGCTCGGGGAAGCTTCTCGCCTCGCTCGTCGAGCGGAGCCCGGCGAATCGGGCTCTCGGGCGCTTCGTCTCCGACGGGCGAATCGTCGTTTCCATTGCCGACGAGTCCGGCGCGCGCGTGGAAGTCTTCGCGCAGGATGGCCGGCACGAGCGGACGATCCGGATTCCAGCGCGCGATCGAATCGCTCTGGGCGGCGAGGTTGCGCCCGGCAAGCTCGTCGTGGCGGCCGGCGGCGACACCAAGCAGCGCGAGAATCGAACGATCTTTCTCCTCGACCTCTCATCGGGCCAGGTTCGACAGGTCGCCGATCACCTCTTTCCGGTCAATTACCTGGCCGGCTGGATCTCCAATCGCCCGAACTATCAGCCTGTGCCCGGCAGCGAGGCGACAAAACTCTTCTTCGGCCCCGGCCGCCGCTCGCTCGTGCACTTCGATCCCCTGACCGGCGAGCGGCGTGTGCTGTTCGGAAAGACCTCGGAGCGCTAGAGTTTCCCCCTTCACCCTGCCTCCCGGGAGAGGGAAAGAGTCTCTGCTATCGTCCCGCCACGTGGCGGGGTTCTTTCGACGTGAGACCGAGCTGACGTGCGACGGCGTGTCGCTCTCGGAGATCGCGCGCGCCGTGGGCACGCCCGTCTATGTCTACAGCCGGGCCACGATCGAAGAGAACTACTGCCGGTTCGACGCCGCCCTTGCGAGCGTCGACCACCTCGTCTGCTACGCAACGAAAGCCAACGCGAACCTCTCCATCCTGCGCTGCCTCGCCGATCTCGGCGCCGGGGCCGACGTCGTCTCGGGCGGGGAGCTGCGGGCGGCGCTCGAAGCCGGCATCCCGGCCGGCCGGCTCGTCTTCTCGGGAGTGGGCAAGACCGAGGCCGAGATCGCCCAGGGCGTCGCAGCCGGCCTCCTCGCTTTCAACGCCGAGTCCGAGCGCGAGCTTGAGAGGATCTCGGCTGCCGCGGCAGCCGCCGGGCGAACGGCCCGCGTGGCGCTGCGGGTCAACCCGGACATCGACGCGAAGACGCACCCGTACATCTCGACGGGCTTGAAACACAACAAGTTCGGTATCGACATCGGCCGGGCTCGAGCCGTCTACGAGACGGCGCGCGGACTGCCGGGCCTGCGCCCGACCGGCGTGCAGGCGCACATCGGAAGCCAGATCACGGACCCGGCGGTCTTGGCCGAGACGGCCCGCGAGCTCGCGCGGCTTGCCCTGGCGCTGCTCGATTCCGGATTCCCTCTCGAGACGCTCGATGTGGGCGGAGGCGTGGGCATCGCGACAGACGAAGAGCCGGGCCTTTCTCCGGAGGCGTATGCCGCCGCCGTGCTTCCAGAAGTTGTCGGCCTGCCACTTAGGATCCTGATCGAGCCCGGCCGCGCGATCTCGGGGCCCGCCGGAGCGCTCTTGACGCGCGTGCTCGACGTCAAAGAAAACGGCGGCAAGCTCTTCGTCGTGACGGACGCCGGGATGAACGACCTGATTCGGCCAGCGCTCTATGGGGCCGAGCACCCGATCGACGCCGTTATCGCACGCGGGCAGATGTGTGTGGCCGACGTCGTCGGGCCGGTCTGCGAATCCAGCGACGTGTTCGCGCGCGACAAGAAAATGGACCGGCCGCGGGAAGGCGACCTCCTGGCGATCCGCGACGCGGGTGCCTACGGCTTCGCCATGTCCTCGAACTACAACTTCCGGCCGCGCGCGGCCGAGGTCTTCGTCGAGGGCGGCTCGCACCGGGTGATTCGCCGCCGCGAGACTTTTGAGGACCTCGTGCGCCTGGAACGAGGTTAAAATCCGATGACGAACGACGAGAAGAGTGGCCTGTTCTCTATTTTTCCTCGATTGCGTTTTTCTTTTTGCGCAGGCGGAGCCTCGCGCATTCAAAGGAGTGAGACCTATGCGTTTCCGAATTCTCTGGGCGGCGTTGGCCTGTTTCTCGCTCGTTCTGCCGGTCGCGCTCGCGCAGACGACGGGCGAGGTCTACGGCGTCGTCCGTGACAAGGACGGCTCTCCGCTTCCCGGCGCGACCGTCACCATCAGCGGCCCGCAGATTCCCACGGGCANACGATCGGAGATGGGGCCTTCCGTTTCGGAGGTCTGATTCCGGGCAACTACAAGTTACGCGCGGACTTTCCGGGAATGGGATCCTTTAACCAGGACGTCGTGGTCGGCCTGGGCAAGACGACCGAGGTGTACCCGACTCTTCGGGTCACAGCCACCGCTGAGGTAACCGTTACGGCGGCGACGCCGATCGTGGATACGAAATCGACCACCGTCTCGAACGTGACGGATCGCGCGACGATCGAACAGCTGCCGCTCGCCCGCACATTCGCGGGTACGTTCCAACTCGCGCCCGGCGTGGCGGACAGCGGCGTCGCGGTCTCGAGCACAAACCCGGGTTTCAACGCCGGCGGAGGACGGCAGGACAATACGTTCCTGTATGACGGCGTCAATGTGACGAACCCGTTCTTCGGCGATCTCTTCCAGGACTTCACTGGGCTCGATCTTCAGGAAGTCAACATCACGCGTGGTGGCCTCTCGGCCGAGTTCGGCCGAACCGGAGGCTTCGTCGTCAACGGCGTTACGAAGTCCGGGACGAACACCTTCCACGGCGAGGCGCGTGTCGAATACCAGCCGTCCGGAGCCTCCGCCAAGAGCAAGGATCCGACGCTCACGAGTCAGTTCAACAAAGTCCGGCCGGGCGCGAGCGTCGGCGGGCCGATTCTTCCGGATCGGCTCTTCTTCTATGGTTCGGCGAGTTTTCTCCGGCAGACGGAGGAAGACCGGGTCAACAACGTGAGTGCCTTGCCCGATTCGGACTTCGACATCAACGAGTATTTCGGCAAACTCACTTCCACTCCGTTTCCGAACCACCTCATCGAAGCGTCCTTTCGCTACCGCGGAATCACTCAGACCAACGCCGACATCGGCACCCGCGGCACACCGAGTCAAGGCGACAACCCGAAAGGGATCGACCGAATCGGCGTGGCGTCATGGTTCTGGGCCGTTAACTCGAGATTCAATATCGAGGCGAAGTACAACCACAACGAAAATCACAATGGCGCAGAGCCGATCACCTTCCTCGGCTACAAGCCGCCGTTCGATCACGTGCATCCGGAGCTTGTCGGCAATTACGACAACGGAACCATCGTGGCCGGAGGAGCCGCGTTTGCGATCAATGACGACGACTTTTTCCGCAACGAGTACAAGCTGACCGCGAGTCACTTCGCGAATTTCTTGCGAACGACGCATGACATCCGATTCGGGTTCTCTTACAGCGACAATCGCGAGGACCTCGCGCGGCTCGCGAACGGCTGGGGCGCGATCACCCTATCGACCAGCAGCAACTGCGGACCGGCGTCGGCCAGACCCTGCTATCGAGCGCGCTACAACCCGCTGCAGCCGCCACAGATCTCGCGGGCCCACACCTACGGAATCTTCGCGCAGGACCAGATGACCTGGAATCGACTTACCGTCAACCTGGGAGTGCTCCTCAACAAGGACACCTACATTCCCAACGACAACCAGGCCTTCACTTTCATCCAAGGCTCCAACTTCCGGACTCCCAATAGCGTCATCAAGCCCTGCTCGGATCCGACTTCCGACCCGAATGGCTGCACCTATACCAACCTGCTGCGGTTCGGTTTCAGCAAGCAGATCCAGCCCCGCGCCGGCGTTGCCTATGAGATCGATCAGAAGGCTCATGACAAGGTGTACGCGAACTTCGCCCGGTACGACAATCTCGACAATCAATCGATCGCGCGCGCGGCGGCCCCTCTCCGGCTCGCGCGCAATGACGCTTACTTCAATCGCACCGCTGGCATCTTCATCAAGGAGGTGCCGACGGCCAACGAAACGGGCAAGAAGGTCCTGGGCCACATCGACCCGACCTACACCGACGAGTACCTGGCGGGCTATGCGCGGCCTCTGGGCGCGGGATTCGCCGCGGAAGTCTGGGGCATGTATCGACGGACGACGGACATCATCGAGGACTTTTCCGCCAATGGGAATGAGTTTTCCCTGGACGCGAGTCCCTCCGATTATCGCTACGGGAACATCTCCGGGTTTCGGAAGTACAAAGCAGCGACGTTCGAGCTGCGCAAGACCGGCAACGACAAGCCATGGACCGCAGACCTCTCCTATACCTGGTCACGGCTCGAGGGAAACTGGGATCTCGATTACGCGGTTCAGCTCTTCTATGCCTCCTCCATCATCGCGGATGGCCCGGGTCTCTACCCGACGGATCCGAACCGTGAAGGAATTCTCACGGGCGATCGCACGCACGTCGCCAAGCTTTTCGGCAGCTATCAGCTCCCGACCAACACGGTCGTCGGCGGCTATCTGCGTTTCCAGAGTGGAGTGCCATGGGAGATCCGCGGCTTCGATCCCACCGGTCAGTCGGCTAGCGCTCGTTTGTATCTCGAACCCGCGGGCTCTCGCCGGACGTCTTCATGGACGAATCTCGATCTGCTGGTCGCGCAGAACATCCCACTCGGATCCGTGGGAACCCTGCGTGTAGAGGGTCGACTGCTGAACGTCTTCAACACCCAGCCTCCGCTCAGTGTCGACCAGAGGGCCTGCTTGAATCCTCCGTGTCTCGCCATTCCCGCGGCTGGAGATCCCAACGCGAATCCGAACCTCGGCCGCGCGACTTCTTACGCTCCGGCAAGACGGTTTATTGCCTCCGGGACGTTCAGCTTCTAACCCTCGATCGTCGACGAAATTGAGCCGGGGGCCTTACGCCCTCGGCTTTTCGTTTTCTAGCTTGCCATTTCTTGATCGGGAGGCTCCGGGGACTCGGGATGGGACTTCACGAACTCTTCGACGCGCTTGGAGTCCCGGTAGCTGAGGTTGAGCAGCACAGACTGGGTGGGAGTGATCGTCAGCTTGCCGAAGCCTTCGTTCCGGGTGCTCTTATAGCTCGGAAGCGGGCCGTACAGGTTGGCGGCGTTCTCTCTCTCGTTCTTCGGGCGGTAGTACGAACCATAGAAGTACAGGTGGTCATTGAGGATCGGGCCACCGAGGTTCACGTCGATCCAGCTTCGAGCCTGCTCGTACCGGGAGAGGATGCCGCTATTCAGGTCCGCGGACATGCCCGTGGTCTGGAACTGATAGCTAGTCTCGCGAGCGGAGCCGGTCAAGAGGGGACTCGGCCGGAGGACTTGCGGCGCAAACGAGCATACGGCACGGCGTAGAATCGCACGCCATGAAGACGCGAATTGCTCTGGCTGCGTTGCTCGTTTCCACCGCGGTCCTGGCCGCCGATCCCGCTCCTCCTCAACTGCGCCTGCCGGGCTCTCCGGATCGCGCCATGGACCCCGGCTCGCTTCTCGGCAAAGATCGAAGCGACGTTCGCAGGTCCTCGAAAAGAACGGCCTCGAGACGAAGACAATGGCGAGCCAGCGCAAGGTCGCGCCGTGCGTGGTCCTCGTGACGACCCGCGATGGCTACACGGTCGTCTTCTCGATCGGCGAGCTCTTGATGCACCGTTCCGATCCGCGCGTCTTTCTCGTCTCCGAGACCGCGCAGGGCCCCTTGCCCGCCAACGAAGGACCCGTCCGGATGGTCGTCTTGGGCGATCGCGCGCGCTCGTCGTACGCGCTGGCCCGCGTCGAGGTGCGCTACCTCGCCGAGAACACGCCGGCGCGCAAGCCGTAACGGGTCCATCAGCCGTCAGCCAGAAAACCCCGACCTTCTGGTAGACTCGCCCGCCCACGGTGGGTGTAGCTCAGCTGGTTAGAGCGCCAGACTGTGGATCTGGATGTCGAGGGTTCGAATCCCTCCACTCACCCCAAGGGCTTCGCCGTCTGTTCTTTGCGCCCGTAGCTCAGTCCGGATAGAGCGTCAGCCTCCGGAGCTGAAGGTCCCGCGTTCGAATCGCGGCGGGCGCACCATCTTTTCCTCCCCGACAGTCTAGTCTGATAAACTAGTTTCATGAAAACCAAACCTTCGGAACGGGCGGTGGGTGCCTTCGAGGCGAAGACGAACCTCTCCCGGTACATCGCGGACGCTGGGAAGGGCATCGTGACGGTCGTCACCGTGCGGGGCCGGCCGGCTGCCAAGATCGTGCCGGCGGACGCGCGAGTGGTGACTCCCGAGATCGATTCGGAGGATCTCGTCGAACGGGCGCGGGCGATACGACGCCGCGCCCGCGGAGGCTCCGAATCTCTCCACGAGCTCATCAACACCGGCCGCCGTTGAAGCCTGTCGTCATCGACGCTTCGTTCGCTCTGGCGCTGGTCCTGCCCGACGAAAGCTCGACCGCCGCCGAACGGCTCGTACGGAGCGCCGCGGCCGGTGAGGTTCGGCTCCTGACAGCGGGCCTCTGGCCCATCGAGATGGCCAACGGTCTTCTCCAGGCCGCCCGCCGAAGGCGAATCGCGACCCAAGACCGGCTGATAGCCCACGACTTCCTTCTCGGTCTTCCCGTCACGGTCGCAGATGAGCAGATCCCTGCATCCGTTCTCTTCACCCTCGCCGACGAGGAACGCCTCACCGTATACGACGTCTGCTATCTCGCTCTTGCCATCGAACGAGGCGCGAGGCTCGCCACGACCGACAGCCCCCTTCGCAAAGCCGCAAGACGACACAGTCTTCTCTGGCAGTCGTCCGCACGCTAGCGGTCGGACCGCGACTACGTCAGCAGAAGCTTGCCGCCTGCGACGACGAGCACGAGAGCGAGCAGGCGCCGCAGAGTCAGACTGGCGAGCTTGCGGCTGCCGCGGCCGGATCCGATGAGCCCGCCCGCCATCGCCGCGACGGCCCAGACCGCGATCGCCGACGGAATGGAGGCGAGCGTTGCGGCCTGCCCTGCCAGACCAGCCAATGAGTTGACCCAGATGAACGCCGCCGAGATGGCGGCCGTCGGTTTGGGCCCTGCCCAGCGGCCGACGATCAGCAGAGGCGAGAGAAAGATGCCGCCGCCTACGCCCGTCAAGCCCGAGAGCAGGCCGATGACCGCCCCCACAACGACGGCGAGCCAGACCGGGATCTCGCCTCGGACCTCGGGTTTTGTCGCCGATGGCGCCAGCGACAGCCGCCAGGCCGCGAACAGGAGCACGATGCCGAGCATCGGCCGGTAGACGGCCGTCGGCAGCTGGATCAGGCCCCCCACGAAGGCCAGCGGGATAGAGCCCGCGGCGAATGGCCAGAAGAGGCGCCAGGAAAAATGGCCGGCGCGCGCAAACTGCACCCACGCGATGCCGGCGACGAGCAGATTCAAGACGAGCGCCGTCGGCCGCATCACACCTGGCGCGGCGCCGAAAAGAGCCATCGCCGCGAGATAAGCCGACGCGCCGCCGTGTCCCACCGAAGAGTAGAGCAGCGCAGCGGCGAAGATGCAGGCAGCGAGCAGCGCGATCTCGAAACCCGGCATCGGCAATGAAAACTACTGTTTCGGTGTGTAGCTGATCCGGTAGATCGCCCCGGCGTGATCGTCGGAGACCAAGAGGGAACCGTCCGTCATCACCAGGAGATCGACCGGCCGGCCCCAGACGTCGTCGCCCTTTCGGAGCCACCCCTCCGCGAACGTCTCGTCGGAGACGGCATGGCCGCTCTTCAAGCGCACGAGCACGACGCGGTATCCGATCTTCGTCGAGCGATTCCAGGATCCGTGCTCGGCGATGAAGATCTGATTCCGGTACTCCTCGGGGAACATCTTGCCCGTGTAGAAGCGCATGCCGAGCGCTGCGACGTGCGCAGCCAGCTCCCGCTGGGGCGGTTCGAACTTGGCGCAGGGCTCCTTCTTGCCGTATTCGGGATCGGAAACACCGCGGCCATGGCAGTAGGGAAAGCCGAAGTGCAGGCCGGCGCGCTGCGCGCGATTGAGCTCATCGGGCGGCACCTCGTCTCCCATCAAGTCGCGGCCGTTGTCCGTAAACCAGAGCTCTTTCGTCTCCGGATGCCAGTCGAAGCCGACGGTGTTGCGCACGCCGGAGGCGTAGAGCTCGAGTTTCGAGCCGTCCGCCTTCATCCGGTGGATCGCGGCGTAGACCGATTCGCGCTCGCAGACGTTGCACGGGGCGCCCACCGGGACGTACAGCCAGCCGTCCGGGCCGAAGGCGATGAACTTCCAGCCGTGATGCGTGTCCTTCGGAAAACGATCCGTAACGACAACGGGCGAAGGCGGGGCGTCGAGATGCGCCTCGATGTCGTCGAAGCGCAGCACCCGGGACACCTCGGCGACGAAGAGCGCCCCGTTCGAGACCGCCACGCCGTTGGGCATCTGGAGGCCCTGCGCGATCCGGACGACTTTGCCGGAGACCTCGGGCGAGGAACCCGCCTTCACGGCGTAAACGCCGCCGTCGCTGCGGGTGCCGACGAAGACCGTGCCTTTCGGCGCGAGCGTGAGCGACCGGGCGTTGGGCACACGAGCCCACACCCGGATCGCAAAGCCATCGGGCAGGCGGATGGAGCTGACCGGCAGATCCTCGGCCGACAGGCTTCCGGCAAGAAGAAGAGCTGCGACGAGCAGAATCATCGGGCCGAGATCTTCAGGTTCTGGCCGGAGATGTACCAGTTGATCCCGCCGCCGTAGCGCTGCTGATCCCGGGAGCCGAAGGCCGTGTCACGGAAGTCGAGAAGCTCGTAGCGCACGAAGGGCTGAAGCTTGACCGCGTCGAAGTAGTAACCGGCAACGGCGAAGAGCCCGCCCTGTCTGGGCAGCAGCGGCGTCACCACTCCGCCGGCGATCTGCTGAAACTGTTTCCCGCCGTCGAAATAGCCGTAGTCGGCCTCGGCCGTGACGGCGTCCTTCCCAATCGGGATATCCGCAAAAAGATCTGCGCCGTAGGCCTTGAAGTCGCCCTGCACGTCGCCCCACCCGCCGACGGCGAGAATCTTCTTCGTGCCCCGGTTGGTGCCGACATAGGTGTAGCCCTTTTCCGCGTCGAAGACGTTGTACTGGACGCGCGCCGCGGCCCGAAACGCGTTGCGCGAGCCCGCCGCCGGACCGAGGGGCGCCGCCTGGGTCGTCTGCCCCTGCCGCTGGCCCGCAAACGCGCCCACGCGATACTCGAGGTGGTCGCCGACGAGATAGCCTTTGAGCCCCAGACCCCAGTCCCGACCGTTGGTCGAACCCGTTGCGGTGGCCTGCTGCGAGCCGAACGTCGGCGAGTCGAACGCCAGGATCGCCGGGGAACTCGCCACGACGCCGCGTGAGCCGGGCGTATAGAAGAGCCCCGCGTCGAGCATGAGCTGATCGGACGCGAGCTTCCACTCGAGGAAGGCATCTTGCGTCTGGAACCCCGTGTTGACGTTCTTGGCACCGGTCGTGGCCGCGTTGCCGAGGCGCGCGTTCTCGGTCTGGTAGAAGACGCTCACGCCGGGCGCGACGTTGGCAACCAGAAGGAAACGGATACGGCGGAGGAAGAAGTTCTGCGAGTATCCCCGGCTATTGGCGTCCTGTGTCCAATCGGCCCAGGACTGCAGCAGCGTGCCGAACCGGAAGCTCACACTGTCGTTGAGCTTGATGACGAGCTGGGCGCTGGCCCGAGAAGGCGACGCGAGCAGGAGCACGAGCGCGACGGCCGAGGCGCGGAGAACGGCTCTCTGCAATGCCCGGCTGCGACTCCCGTGCGACCGCCCCATGGCGGCGAGTGTAAACCGCGGGGTTTAGGCCCGAGGCCTCCAGCGCTCCTGCTCCTCGGCGAGCAAGACGTCCACGGCCTCGACCGGTTTCGGCCGGCTGAACCAGTAGCCCTGCAGCGCGTCGCAGCCGTTGTCTCTCAGGTAGGCAAACTGTTCCTTCGTTTCGACGCCTTCTGCGATCACGTTGAGCTTCAAGCCGTGCGCCATGGCCACGACCGCCCGAACGATGCCGGCGTCGGCGGAGTTGGTCGCGACGTCGGTGACGAAGGACCGATCGATCTTCAAAGTCGTGACCGGGAACTTCTTCAGGTAGGAAAGCGACGAGTAGCCGGTGCCGAAATCGTCGATGGAGATGCCCACGTTCAGATCCCGCAGAGCCATGAGGTTGGCGACCGTCACCTCCGCGTCTTCCATGGCGACGCCCTCGGTGATCTCGATCTCGAGGGTCTCCGGCTTCAGAGACGAGTCGGTCAGGGCCTGCTGGACGGTCGAAGCGAGATTTCGTTCGTGGAATTGGCTGGGGGAGAGATTGATCGCGACACGCAAGTCCGGAAAACCCTTCTCCTGCCAGACCCTCAATTGGCTCGACGCCGACTTCAAGACCCAGTGCCCCAGAGAGACCATCATGCCGGCCTTTTCCGCGACGTCGATGAAGTCGCCCGGCATGATCAGCCCTTTTTCGGGATGCTGCCATCGGACCAAAGCTTCGAGCTCGACGATCCTTCCCGTCGTCAAGGAAAGAACCGGCTGGTAGTGCAGGACCAGCTCTTGCCGCTCGATCGCCAGACGAAGCCCGGCCTGAACGTCCAACCTCTTGACCGCCTCGTCGGACAGCTGAGGCACGCTCAACTGATAGTTGTTCCGGCCCCGTTCCTTGGCCCTGTACATCGCGTTGTCCGCGTTGCGTAACAGTGTCTCCGCGTCGTCCCCATCGTTCGGGAAAACGGAAACGCCGATGCTCGTCGTCAGGTCGAGCCGCCGGCCGCTTGCGATGAAGGGCTCGGCTACGGACTCGAGCAGCTTGCGCGCGACGATCGCCGCGTCCTCGGCCCGGACAATCTCCGGAAGCAGAACGACGAACTCGTCGCCGCCGATGCGGGCGACGGTGTCCGCGTCTCGGACACAGGACGTCAGCCTGCGGGCCAGTTCCTGGAACACGGAGTCTCCGGCGACATGCCCAATGCCGTCGTTGACCGACTTGAAGAGATCGAGATCGAGGTACAGAAGTGCCAGGAGCTTGCCGCCGCGGCGGGCTTTTCCGAGGCAGATGTTCAGGCGTTCCATCAGCAGAGCCCGGTTGGGCAGACCGGTAAGGGGATCGTGAAACGCTTGATAGATGATCAGCTCTTCGCTGCGCCTGCGCTCGCTGATGTCCCGCGCGACCGTCGCCAGGCCCGTGAGTTCGCCCGACTCGTCGCGAATCGGCGAAACGGACACAACGACGTCGATCGTCGTTCCGTCTTTCCGCAACCGCGTTGCGTCGAATCGGATGACGCTCTCGCCTGCTTCGATCCTCTCTCGAACGTCCTGCGGCTCGCGGCCGTGCTCGGGATTCTCCAGGATCGAAATCGAGCGGCCCAGCATCTCGTCGGTCGAGTAGCCGTACATCTCCGCAGCCCCGGTGTTCCAGCTGACGACCTGCCCGTCGGACGTGGTGCCGATGACCGCGTCGTGCGAGGATTCCATCAGCGCCGCCATGCGGTTCAAGGTCGCTTCCCTGCGCCAGCGCTCGCTGATGTCGACCGCGACGGCGCCCAACAGCAGACGACCGTTCCTGCTCCTCAACGGGAACTTCAGCACGAGCCAGTGCCGGATGCCGCCGGGCGTCGGAAGGGTCTCCTCGACCTCCATCACGGCTCCGGTCGTGAGCACCGACTGGTCATGTCGCCGAATGCGCTCGGCGACCGGCGCTGGAAGCCACTCGGCATCCGCCTTGCCGACGAGAGACACTCCGCCGGTGGAAAACACGCTCTCGAAGGTCTTGTTGCAGTAGACCAGACGGCCGGACTCGTCCTTCAGGTACTCGAGGGCCGGGCTGTGAGCGCGCAGCAGGGCAGCCTCCGGCGGGTCCTGGCCGGCTCCTTCCCACGCCTCGATGTCCGAGTTTGGCGTCGTCATTCCGCCCCTCCGCTCCTTTAGACGAAGATGGTCCTTCGACAGAGCCTTCTCCAACATCCTTGCCAAGCAAGAAATCTAATGAAATCAATAGGTTGGCACACTCATGCCGCCAATCTTGGGCATCTGGAGCCCCCCGACACTGACAGGAATCGACCTGAAAGGGCCTGTGCGGGCCCCCCGGCCGGCTAACCGATGGCGTGCGGGACGAATCGGCTGCGGTTGTCGGTGATGGGCCCCGAGGACTCGCGGATCCCGACGCCGGCTGCCTCCTGGCCCACGATCCAGCTGCCTATGACCGGTTGCTGGCCGTCGAAGGACGGCAGCGGCGCCAGCGCCTGCTCGATGAATCCCTCGGCGCCGTAAGCGCCCTCCGACTCGGCGAAGACGCCCCGTTCGTCGGAGAGCGTCACGTTGGAGCCCTCGCGCGAGTAGAGGGGCTTCCTCGCGTACGCCGTGAGCTTCCCGTGCTCGAAGTGCGCCTCGAGCAGGTTGGGGTGATTGGGGTACAGCTCCCAGAGGACGGGCAAGATGCCTTTGTTGGAAAGCACCATTTTCCAGGCGGGCTCGATCCACTGCGTGCCGCGGTCGGTTGCCAGGTACGGCCCGAAGGTCTCAGCCACCATCCACTCCCAGGGATAGAGCTTGAAGATCGAGCGGATGGGCCGACTCTGCTCGTCCACGAAAAACCAACGCTCGTGATCCCAACCGATCGTGGGCACGAAGAGCTGGTCGGTCGCGATGCCCGCCTGCGAAGCGGTGTCGCGCAGGTAAGAAGTCGTCACGATGTCCTCGGCGTCGTCGAGTGACGCAAAGTGAAGCGGCTCGCCGTTCAAGAAGGTCCTGAGCTCCTTCCACGTCGCGATCAGGCGCTCGTGGATGCTGTTGAACTGATCGCCGCCGGGAAAAACTTCCTCGAGCCATTTCCACTGAACGACTGCCGCCTCGTAGAGCGCCGTCGGCGTGTCGGCGTTGTACTCGAGCAGCTTCGGCGGCGATTGCCCGTCGTATGCGAGATCGAAGCGGCCGTAGATCGAGGGCGGCTCCTCGTTCCACGTCCTTTCGATCAGGGATCGGGCAGCCTCGGCGATGGCGAGCTCGGCCCAGCGCCCGCACTCGATGATGTGGCCGGCCGCCGCGATGCACATCTGGTGAAGCTCGTTGGTCGCGCGCTCGAGCTCGTCCACCTCGGCGGAGGACAGAACGTAGTGAGCCGACTTGTACCAGTAGGGCTCGGCTGGCGTGTGAAAGACGAGTCCGAGCTCCTCGACCTTGGCCTGCCAGTTGATTCGGGGAGATCCGGCTACCCGGCGCAATCACGCCCCCACGCCGCTCGACCCGTGGGCTCCCGCCGAGGAGCCAAAGCCGCCACGCGAAACACTGCCGTGCGCGCCGGCGCCCTCGCCCGTGGCATGGGGGGCGGACACTCTCGCACCGCCGCGACTGCCTCCGAAATAGAACCAGTGGTAGTACGCGCGCGCGGTGCCGGGCACGGGAGTTCTGTCGGAGTCACTGCAGAGGGCGTCGGGCACGAGCTTGCCGTCCCAGTCCACGCACTGTCGGCCGGAGTCCTGTCGGCAGGCCACAATCGTCATCGAGGCCATCAGCGTGAGGCGGAACGCTGCGGATTTTTTCACGGGGGCTCTGGCATTCTAAAGCCAGAGGCGCGCCGCGCAGGAGGCGAGAGCTACGTGCCGGGCGGTGCGACCGGAGGTTTTGGCGACTCAGCCTTTGGAGTCGAGGCCTGTGCCTGGGACGCTTCGGCTCCTCCGTTCAAGGCGTCCTTGAAACCGCGGATGGATTCACCGAGGCCTCGGCCCAGCTCCGGCAGCTTCTTCGGCCCGAACACGAGCAGCGCGATCGCGAGGACCACGACGAGATGCATCGGCTGGAAGAGACCTTCGAACATGACCGTCTCCCTGGGAGAGGAACACCCCTCCCCTTCAGGATAGACGAAAATGGCCGCGGAAAGCTTACCGATGAAGAAGAGATAGCCGCCGTGGAATCGCTTCGGCTGGCGCTTCCCGCTCTGGTGTTGATCCTCGGCTATCTCGTCGGGATCAATGTCTTGGGCGCCGTCTTGGGGCGCGGGCAGAAGGACGCGCGAGACTACTTCCTTGGAAGCCACGCCATGCCCTGGTGGGCCGTCATGGGCTCGATCGTCGCGACCGAGACATCAGCCCTGACGTTTCTCTCCGTGCCCGGCGACGCCTACCGAAGCGGTTTCACGTTTCTGCAGCTCGTCTTCGGCTACATCGTGGGGCGCGTGGTCGTCTCCTTCCTGCTTCTTCCGGCGTACTTCGAAGGAGAGCTCGCGACGGCCTACCAGCTGCTCGAAAGACGCTTCGGGCCGAGTGCGCGGCGCGTGACCTCTCTGCTCTTCATGATCACGCGCGTGATGGCCGCTGGCGTGCGCCTCGCCGTTCCCGCGATTCCGATCGCGCTCATCCTGGGCATCCCGGTGTGGGTGGCCATTCTGATTCTGGCTGGCGGCACGGCGCTCTACACGTTCTTGGGCGGCATCAAGGCGGTGATCTGGATCGATTTGATCCAGGTCGCGATTTACCTCTCGGGCGCGCTCGCCGCGCTGGCGGTGCTTCTCACGCGGATCCCCGGAGGCTTCTCCGGCGCGCTCGCCGCCCATGCCGCTGCGGGTCAGCCGGTCCATCTTTTCAACCTCGACTTCGATTTCGGCCAGTCCTACACGCTCTGGGCCGGTGTGCTCGGAGGAGCGTTTCTGTCGATGGCGAGCCACGGCGCAGACCAGTTGATCGTTCAGCGCCTTCTTGCCTGCCGCCGTTTGAGAGACGCGCAGAAGGCACTCGTCGGGTCGGGTTTCTTGATCCTCTTCCAGATGACGCTCTTCGTCTCGATTGGCATCGCGCTCTTTGCCTTCTTCGGCGGCCGGCCGATCGGCGGCGTGGAGGGTTTCCGGTCGCCCGACGAGATCTTCCCGACCTTCATCGTGCGCGACCTGCCCCGATTTCTCTCGGCGTATCTCGTGGCCGGGATCTTCTCCGCGGCCATGTGCTCCGAGTCCTCGGCCTTGAACTCGCTCGCTTCCGCGCTGACGCACGACCTCGTGGGTCCGATCTGGGGTGTCACGCGCCTCGAGGGGCGCACCGGGTTGCTGCTCGGACGCGCGTTGACGCTTTTCTGGACTGTCCTGCTCGCGCTGCTGGCGATCGGTTTCACGCGGCTTTCGCAGTCGCAGCCGGCGGTGCAGGTCGGCCTGGGGCTCATCTCGGTGACGGCGGGAGGCTTGCTCGGCGCGTTCCTGCTCGCCCGCTACGCGCGGCGGGCCGACCAGACGGACGCGCTCGTGTCCATCGGCGGCGCCACGCTCTTCATGCTCGCGCTCTGGCTGGGCTCGAAGGGCTGGATCGACCTGCCGCTCGGCCGCAAGATCGCCTGGCCGTGGTACTCGCTCTTCGGCTCGGCACTGGCGTTTGCGACGGGCTCGATTCTTTCAATGCGTCACGCGGCCCCGCAGCGGGTGGCCTCGTGAGCGAGACGGTCGCGGCGGTCGTGATGCCGGCGCCGAGACGGCCGCTCGAAACGAGGCGGTTTCCGGCGCCGCGGGCGAAGCCGGGCGGAGCGGTCCTCGAGATGGTGGCCACGGAAGTCTGCGGCACAGATGTCCATCTCCACCATGGCCGACTCTCAAACGTGCCCTATCCGATCATTCCGGGCCACGTGAACTGCGGGCGCGTGCTCGAGACAGGCGGCCCGCTCGCCGACGTCCTGGGCCGGCCGATCCGAGCCGGCAACCTCGTCACCTTCTTCGACGTGTTTGGCACCTGCGGCGCCTGCTGGCACTGCCTCGTCGCGAAGGCCGCGACCCGCTGCCCGCATCGCAAAGTCTACGGCATCACGACCTCAGCGAAAGACGGCCTCTTGGGCGGCTGGGCCGAGCGGATCGAGATCCTGCCCGGTGTGAGACTGCTCCCGCTGCCCGAGGGCGTCGAAGCGGAGGACTTCATGGGCGGGGGCTGCGGCCTGCCGACCGGCTTCCACGCGGTCGAACGCGCCGGCGTCGAGCTTTCCGACACCGTCGTCGTGCAGGGCAGTGGCCCGGTGGGATTAAACGCCGCGATTTTCGCGCAGCTTGCCGGCGCCCGCTCAGTCTTCGTCGTGGGCGCGGCGCAGGCGCGGCTCAAAGTCGCGCGGCGGCTGGGCGCGGAGGACGTCTGCGACATCACCGTCACAACCGACCCGGCCGAACGCGCGCGTTGGGCGCTCGATCGAACCAATGGCCGCGGCGCCGACGTGGTCATCGAGGCCTCCGGAAACCCGGCGGCTGTCCCCGAAGGCCTGGAGATGCTCCGCGACGCCGGCCGCTACGTCGTCGTGGGCCAGTACACCGACGCAGGCGATGTGACCCTCAATCCCCACCGTCACATCAACCGCCGGCACGCGGACGTTCGCGGCTGCTGGGGTTACGAGTTCACACACCTTTACCGCGCGCTCGAGCTTCTCGCCAGACCGCCGTGACTGCCCTGCGGGGCACGCGGCCAGGGAAGGCTTTCCCTGGAGTCGTGCGAGGGCCGCCGCGTGGTCCCGCGGACAATGCCTCCGGGCCGGGGCGGCTCGACCAGCCGCCCAATCGACATCACTTACGAGACGCAACACTAGCGCGGCAGGCGACTCTTCGGGACCTTCACGAGGACCGTGTAGTTGGGGTCCACAATCTGCACGACCGGAGCGCGGGCGCTTTGCGAGACGAACTGGTAGGCGTCCATCTCACCCATGCCGGTCTTTTCGCGCACCCACTGCACCATGTCCTTGAATGCGATCCGGGCCGCATCCTCGAGCGGGCGTCCGGCCCCGACCGACATCAGCCATTCGGCGTTCTCGATCTGGGGCCAGGGCGTGTCGCGGCGCTTGACGAGGTCGATCGTCAGCTCGACGTTCATCGCGCCTTCGACCGCGGTCCCGATGATCTCGCCGTCTCCCATCGCGTAGTGCCCGTCGCCGAAGGAAACGAGTGCGCCCGGAACTTTGACGCCGAGGTACACCGTGTTGCCCGCGCGGACTTCCGGACAGTCCATGTTGCCACCGAAGTCGTCCGGCACGATGGTGGAGCGAGCCTCGCCGTTCGCGGGAGAGACGCCGAGGCAGCCCAGGAACGGCGCGAGCGGCACTTCCCAGGTCAGCTTACCGTCCAGCGACTTCGTTCGCGCGACGTTCTTGCCGCGGTCGACCTCGTAGAACCAGACCGTTTCCGGCAAGTCCGCCGCCAGCATCGCCGTGCGGCTCGTGGCGTTCAACGCACCGAAACCGGGGAAGGAGGACGAGATCCCGTACGAGCGTGCCGGCTCGAGCTTCTCGATGCGGATGACAAGCGTGTCGCCTGGCTCGGCCCCCTCGACGAAGAAAGGCCCCGTTTGCGGATTGTCATGGCCGGGCGCCTGAACCTTCGAAGGAATCTGCCCCGGCTTCGTCACCGCGCCGTCGTAGCAGTCTTCGGTCCAGGTCACGATCTTCGTGCCTGGCTTGATCCGGTGCGTCGGGGCGACACCGCCGAATGTGTACTTGAGCTCTTCGTGCTTGGGCGTGTAGCGCAGCACAGGCTGCTCGGCCAGAGCCGCCCGCGCCGAAAGCTCAGCAAAGACGAGAAGGCTCGCCGGTCGAGCAAAATTCATATCGCCTCCCCGAAATCCGAAATCATTTGAGTCCGTCCACCAGATACAGCTCTGAAATCGCCCGGCGCGACTGGTACACGTAAACCTCACCGTCACGGCTCATCCGAAACCGCTGGACCCCGCGCCACACACCGGGAGCCACGCTTGGGATCTGCTTCCATGGGCGCGTTTGAGCGGTCTCCACGTCGAAGAGAGACAGTTGGATCGGTACCCCGGGTGTCCGGACGATCAGCGACGATGCCCGCGCCGTGAGCCTTGGCGAGCCCTTCGGCCACCTGCGCCGCCGCGGCCAGGATCTTGCGGGTCGGCATGGCACCGCCGACGGAAAGCTCCCGCAGTGTCTTGCCGTCCACCAGCTCCATCGCGATGTACGGCGTGTCGCCCTCGCGCCCGATCTCGAAGATCGTCAGGATGTTTGGGTGGTTCAGAGCCGAGGCGGAGCGTGCCTCCTGCTCGAAGCGGGCCAGCCGGCTCGGGTCCTTCGAGAGCTCCTCCGGAAGCACCTTCAACGCCACCTCGCGGCCCAGGCGCAGGTCCTTTGCGATGTAAACCTCACCCATTCCTCCGGCGCCGAGGGGCGAAGAAACCTCGAAGGAGCCCAGGCGTGTGCCGGCGGGAAGCGTCATTTCTGTCTGCCGTTCGTTCCCGAGATTCTATGTGCGAAACTCTGCCCGGCAGCGGATCGGCAGAAACAAGAGACTCAGCGCGTGAAACATCGTTTGACCGGAGGCTTCGTCGCCGTCATCGTGTTCAAGTATCTCAAGGCGGCAGCGTTCCTGCTGGTCGGCGTGGTCGTTCTGCGGTTCGTGCACGTCACCCGGCACGGGGCTCCGATGGAGTTCGCCCGGTTCTTGAACGCCAATCCGGAGCGCGAGAGCATCCAGCGCCTTTCGCGCTTCTTCGACGACATCACGGTGGGTCAACGGCAGGCGATCGGCGCCGCGTCGCTGGCCGTCGGCGCGGTCTTCGCCGCGGAGGCGTCCTTCCTGATCGCCCGCATCTGGTGGGCCACGTACTTCACGATCTTCCTGACGCTGCTTGGCATTCCTCTCGAGCTGATGGAGATATGGAGGAAACCGTACTTCCTGCGGGGCTGGCTCTTCCTCGTCATCAACGTCGCGATCCTCGTGTTTCTCTGGCGCCGCCGCAACGAGTTTCGCGACGATTTCGGCTCCTCTAGGACTTGAAGCGCGAGGCCAGCCACTCCTGGACCTCTTCGGGGTGGTACCCGAAGGGCCCGGGCTTGCCCTTGTAGACGATCACGCCCTTCTCGTCTACGACATAGAAGCGCTCGGGCCATCCGGCATACGCCGCGTTGGCCGGGTTTTCGATCGGGTCCACCGAGAGCGGAACCTCCCAGTGGAAGCGCTTGACGAAGTCACCAGCGATCGCGACGCGCTCGGCAGTGGTTTTCGGCTGCGGATAGCAGACGCTCTCTTTCTCGTTGGCATCCATCTGCCACTCGTCCTCGGGATGGGCCTCCTTGATGTACACCGTCAGGAAGTGCGCGCGGTCCCCGTACTTCCTGTACAGGGCCTGCACCCGCTCGACCGAGCGGCGGAACGGAGGTCAGGTGAAGCTGCCGAAGACGAGAACGAGCGGCCGGTCGCCGATAAACTCCGACAAGTGCACCGGCGTCTTGCCGTCCGGCGCGAGCAGCACGACGTCCGGAGCCCGATCGCCGACCTTGAGGCTGCCCTCCTGCCGCTGGTCGTACCGGAGCATCCCGATGACGTTGCGCGGGCCAAACCGCCAGATCGCGAACGCCGCCGCCGCGAGGGCGAGCAGCCCGATGCCGAGCAGGATCCTCTTCCAGAGTTTCACCGCTTCGGCTCTGGGCATCTTGTTCCTCCCCTCGATGTGTCGAAGAATAAACCTGCGGGCATGCGGGAGGGACTCCTCTGATAGCATTCAGCAAAAACAAGGTCGCGGACTCCAAGACGCTTTACCCGAGCTTTCCGTGCTGAAACGCCGCTTGCGGCTGACGCCGACGCGCGCCCTGACGCTCGCGATCCCGCTCGTCTACGTCTTCATCTTCGCCGTGTTCATCCTGCGCAAGGGTGATTCGGATTGGGACCAGATGCTCGCCTTCCACCGGCTCTCGCTCTGGAACTCCAAGCTCTTCGGCTGGGAAAAGCATTGGAACCCTTTGATGCGCGGAGGCATGTCGCTCGCCGGCGATCCGCAGGTGCCGATCTTCTCGCCTTCGATGTTGCTTGCCCACCTCATGCCGACCGCGGCGGCAATGAAGCTGGCGGCGCTGCTCTTTCTCACTGCCGGCTGGACAGGGACCTACCTGCTCGCCGGGCAGCTTGGCCTCACGCCTGCGACCGCGGCGCTTGCCGCGTCGCTTTTTGCGGGCAACGGCTTCATCCTGTCGCGCCTCTCCCACGGACACGTCGATTTCTTGGGGACACTCACGCTGCCGCTTTGGCTCTTTGCCTCCCGGGCCGTCCTGCGCGAGCCAAACGAACCGCGCGGCCGAGCAGCACGCCGTCTCACGGCAGCGATCCTCGGCGGCGGCCTGTTGTTCGCGCTCTCGACGGACGGCGCACCGATCACGATCCTGCTGCTTCTCGTCTGGGTCGGCCTCGACGCGCTCGTCCTTGCCATCCAGAAGACGTCCCCTCGACCTCTGCTTTTCGTCGCCGGCTCGCTCATCACGGCCGGCTTCTTGAACGCGATCTACTATCTGCCGCTCGCCGCCAACGCTGTCGATTTCCCTCGCGCGCGAGAGGCGGTCTTCGTCGAGCCGCTCCTCTTCTTCTGGTTCCTTCTCCTGCCCGCTCGTGGCAAGATCCTTCCGGCCCCGGCTAACGGCCACGAGTTCTCCGTCTACATCGGCCCGGTCCTGGCATACCTCGTCGTGCGCTACCGGCAGGAAATCGTGCAGGCTTTCCGCCCCCAGGCGCGCATGCGGTTGCTCCTCGTCTCGGCCGCCACGTTCGTCATCGGCCTGGGCGCCTGGAAGGCGCTGGCACAATCACTGCCCCCGGGGCCCTTCGACCTGCTGCACGCGCTGCCGGGGTTCGAAGCCGTCGGCATTCCGGCCCGCTTCTGGGGCTATCTCGCGCTGCCGCTGGCGCTCGCCGCAAGCGTGGCGCTTCGAAACCTCGAGGAGCAAACCAGCGCCGCGCGCCCTCAACGGCTCCTCTGGACCGGCGTTTTCGTTTTCACGCTCGCCTTCCAGGCCGCTTCTCTCGCCGAGCCTTTCGTCTCTCCCAAGGGCCGGCTGCGCTTGAGAGCCGCGAAGCTTCCGTCGGAGATCCATCGCATCGAGAACATCGGTGGACCCGTCACGAGCGAGTCTCTCCAGATGACGCCCACTCGGGGCCTGATCGAGGCCTACAACAATCACGACTATCTCCACGGCTCGATCGCGCCGGGCTCCGAGCTCGTGCGGCAGACACGGTGGGCTCCAGCGGACACGCCGATCGTCGCCGGCGCCGAATGGGACGACTGGAACAAGATCGTCGTCACGCTGCCCGACGGCGGCGGACCGGGCGCCGTCATCTTCAACCAGAACTTTCACCCGCGATGGCGTTCGTCCGCGGGGGCCGTCACGCACACGCGGCGCGGCAACCTCGCGCTGCGCCTGGAGCGGCTCCTGCCGCCCGGAACGACGATCGTGCTGCGCTTTCGCGACGAGTGGTCGCTTCTCGGCAAGAGGATCTCCCGCATCTCCGCCTATGTGTTCCTCGCCATGGCCGCCCTTCTCGGCGCTCTCGCCTTTGCCGATCGGCGCTGCGCCGACGCCGCGCCCGGCCGCCCGACCGAACCGCTGGTCTCCCGGATTTCCTGATGCGAGCGCTGATCCTCGAGGACGATGCGCGGCTGCGCTCGCTCGTGGTTCGCACGCTCTCGCGCGCGGGCCTGGCCTGCGACGAGGCCGCGCGCATCGACGAAGCGCAAGAGCTGCTGGACCTCCACGCCTACGACCTGCTCGTTCTCGATCGCCGGCTGCCGGATGGCGACGGCCTCGACGTCTGCCGCCGCGCCCGCCGTCTGGGCTTCGGACAGTCGATTCTCATGCTGACCGCGATGGACGACGCCGCTTCCACCGTCGACGGCCTTTCCGAGGGCGCTGACGACTACCTGGGAAAGCCCTTCGATCTCGAGGTGCTGGCGGCGCGCGCCCACGCGCTGCTGCGGCGCAACGAGCGGCGGCCCGCGCAGGAGCTCGTCACGGGCGACTTGAGACTCGACGCAACCCACCGCACGGCCTGGAGAGGAAAGGATCCGCTGGTTCTGACCGCCAGAGAGTTCGCGATCCTCGAAACGCTTCTGCGGCGGCCGGGCGCGGTGGTTTCTCGCGAAGAGATCCTCGAGCAGGCCTGGGGCGAGCGTGAGGAGCCGATGTCGAACACGATCGACGTTCTCATGGCCCGCATCCGGCGCAAGATCGACACGCCGGGGAAACCTTCGCGCATCGAGACACTGCGGGGCATGGGGTACCGCTTGAGATGATCGGGCTTCGTTTCACGCGGGCGCGTACGCGTCTCGCGTTGACGGGTGCGATGTTGTGCGCCCTGTTCCTCGCCCTCCTGGCCTGGACGGCGCGCTCGATCGTGCGCGCGACGACGTTCGAAGACATCGACGAAGACCTCTACACACTCGCGGTCGCTCTGGGGTCGAGCTTCGAGCTCGAAGGCGTCGAAGAGTCCGTCCGCGACGCTTTGAAGCTCGGCCTCGAAGCCAACCTCTTCGAGTTCAAGCTCGCAAACCATTCGGTGATCCTCTTTCTCGGAGACAAGCCCGTCGCCGTCTCGGGCAACCTCTTGAAGACGAACTTGCCGGGCGGCTTCGAGCCTTACCGGGACAAGCCCGAAGCCCCGTACACCGCGGTCGAGCCGTACAGCGGACAGAATCGGACCTGCCGCTTCCTGGTCACGCACCTCGGCGGACGCGCCAAGGGGGCGACGCTCGTGCTCTTTCGCTCCATCGAGCAGAGTCACCGGGCCTTGAGACGCCTCGACGGCGCGCTGTTGGGCTTCGTCGTCCTGGGGTTTCTCGGAACGGCAGGCATTCTCGCGCTCGTCCTGCGCCGCGCGCTGCAGCCCGTCGAAGAAGTCACCCGTGTTGCCGAGGCTCTGGAGCCCACGGACCTTTCCAAGCGCGTCCTCGTCGCCGCCGGAGGCGAAGAGTTCCGCCGCCTGGCGGCGGTGATCAATTCGTTGCTCGAGCGCCTCGAACGAGCTTTCGCCGCGCAAAAGCGACTCGTCGCCGACGCGGCGCACGAGCTGAAGACGCCCGCAGCCGTGCTGCTCGGTGAAGCGCAGGAAGCCCTGCGCGCGGACGCGAGCCCGGACGAACGGCGCGCCTCGCTCGAGACGATCGAGCGGGCCTCCAAAGGCCTCGCGCGCCAGGTCGAAGCGATCCTCATCCTCGCGCGCGGCGACGCAGGCTCGCTCGAGCGCCGCGAGATGCTGGACTTAGGCGACGTCGCGGAACAAGCCATGGCCGCGGCGGCGCCGCTCGGAGCGCCGCGCGGAGTCCACTGCACTCTGATGCGTCAGGGCGCCGCGCCCGTGGTGGCGGATCGGGCGGCGCTTCTTTCAGCGGCCTCGAACCTGGTCTCCAATGCCCTCACCTACACGCTTCCCCGCACGGCGGTCGAGCTTTCGGCGGGATCGCGCGACGCCGAGGCCTTCCTGGAGATCGCCGACCGTGGCCCCGGCGTGCCTCCCGAGGAGCGCACACGCATCTTCGAGCGGTTCGTGCGCCTGGACAACGCCCGGGCACGCAACCCCGAAGGTTCGGGCCTGGGTCTCGCCATCGTCGAGCAGGTGGCGCGCTCGCACGGCGGCCGCGTCGAAGTCGAGGCCCGGGAGGGCGGCGGATCCGTCTTCCGGTTCACGCTTCCGCGCGCCGAGAAGATCTAGCAGGCTGCTGAGCTGCTGAACGGCTAGCGGTTCGCGGCGGCGGTCGGCGTGGCCCCGGCCGGAGCGGTCGCCACGGCAGGCTTGTCCGCTTCGATCCGAATGGAAGTCGCGATGTTCTTGCCGTCCTTCTCGAGGTAGCGCACCGTGACCTTCGCGCCGGCCTTGACGGAGCCTCCGAGGGTCTTTGTCGCACCCGTCCAGACGAGTGGAATCTGCTTGCCCGTGGATGCCTTGACGACCATTTTTTTTGCCGCCTCGTCGACCGAAGCCACCGTGCCCGTCACCGAAAGACCATGCACCTTCGCTTTGGAAGGAGGAGCTTCGCCGAAGGAGGCCGCCGCAAAAAGGAGCGCGGCGACAACCGAAACCGTCCTGTTCAACCGGCCTCCTTCCTCGGCGAAGCTACAAGTCTCGACGTGAACGCTCCATGAACGCCCGGCGGGGTTCAAGGTATTCCTCGCCGCGCGCCAGCAGACCCAGGGCCAGCTCGACATAGAGCGGCACGGCGGCTTCGACCTGCTCGAGGTCCACTTTTTCCTCCTCCGCGTGCGCATCCAGAATCGATCCCGGCCCGGCCGGCGAAAGAGAATCGGATCCGACTGATAGGGGACCGAAAGCTCCACGCGGCCCTTCGCGAGTGGTCCGAGGCGCTCGAGGACCGAGTCGACCGGGACACCCGTGCGAAGGAGGATCTCGGCCCGCGCGCGCTCGGCGATCACGTTGGGCGCCACACCGGCCTCGAGAACGCCGATGTTCATGGTGGTCTTCCCGAAGACCGGGTCTTCGGGCCACGCGAGCGCCGAGAGGTCCCCGAGGAAATCGAGCAGCGGCAAAACGGCCGAACGGCCGCTCGCGGGCTGCGAGGAATGGCCCGCAACGCCCCGTGCCGTCGCAGCAACGCGCAGGGCCCCCTTGCAGCCCGCGACGAAGCGGTTGCCGGTCGGCTCACCGCCCACGAGGAAGTGTGCGGCATGGGGTCGGCGGTTGGCGGCCAGCGCGCCGTCGGAGCCGCGCTCCTCTCCCACGAGAACGAGCAGCCCCACCTGCGCGCCTTCGGTCGCGAGCTCGTTGGCCGCCATGGCCATCGCGGCCAGGCTCGCCTTGGCGTCGCACGACCCACGGCCGTAAAGCGCGTCCCCTTTGCGCCGTGGCGGCGAGAAGGGCGGCACCGTGTCGGCATGCGTCATGAAGACGACCGTGGCGGAGCCGCCGTGGAGAAAGAGATTGCGCCGGCCGGGCGCGACGTCCATCCATTCCGCCGTCCAGCCCGGAGGTTTGCAGCGCTGTGCGACGAAGTCCAAGAGCGCCGTCTCGTCGCCGGTGACCGACGGAATCGCGACGAGCTCGACGAGCAAGTCGATTGCCCGGCCTGCGTTTCCGCGGCTCATCCGATCGATCATAGACTCTCGCCCATGAGAAAACTCCTTCACTTCTTTCCCGCTGCCTGCGTCTCCTTTCTCGCCCTTTCCCCCGCCGACGCTCCCCCGGCCTTTGACCTTTTGATCGTCGGCGGCCGCGTCGTGGACGGAACGGGCGCACCATGGTTCGGAGCCGACGTGGCCGTTCACGGCGGCAAGATCGTCGCCGTTGGAAAGCTCAAGGGCGCTCCGGCCAGGCGCACGGTCGACGCCTCGGGACTCGTCGTTGCCCCGGGGTTCATCGATCTGCTCGGACAGTCGGAGTACAACGTCCTCGTCGATCCGCGTGCGGCATCGAAGATCTTCCAGGGCATCACGACGGAGGTCACGGGCGAAGGCGAGTCGATCGCGCCGCTCGACGAAAAGGTCATCGCGGAGAATCAGGACTTCTACAAGAAGTACGGAGTGTTTCCCGACTGGCGCACGCTCGATCAGTACTTCGCCTCGCTCGAGCGCCGTGGGGTCGCGATCAATCTGGGCACGTTCGTCGGCTCGGGGGGTGTGCGGGCCATGGTCGTCGGCCGCGAGAAACGCAAGGCCACGCCCGAAGAGCTGCGCCGCATGGAGGACCTCGTCGACCAGGCGATGAAGGACGGGGCCCTCGGCGTTTCCTCCTCGCTCCAGTACATCCCCAATATCTACTCGGAGACCTCCGAGCTGATCGCGCTGGCGAAAGTCGCCGCGCGGTACGGCGGCGCGTACTTCACGCACCAGCGCTCGGAGTCGAGCCAGATCGACGCTTCGCTCGACGAAGTCTTTCGCATCGCCAAGGAAGCGGGCATCCGCACGCAGATCTGGCACCTGAAGACCGCGTACAAGCCCAACTTCGGCCGCATGCCCGAGGTCTTGAAGAAGATCGAGGACGCTCGGGCCCGCGGCATCGACGTGGCCGCCAACCAATACCCCTGGACACGCGGCTCCAACGGCCTGGACGCCTGCCTGCCGCCGTGGGTGCGCGAGGGCGGGCGCGAAGCGCTCTTGAAGCGTCTCTCCGACCCGGCCACGCGCGAACGCGTCAAGGCCGACATGGCCAGAGAGACGAGCGAGTGGGAGAACCAGTACCTCGGGGCGGGCAGCGCCGAGGGCGTCATGGTGGCCGAGGTGCTCGAGCCGAAGCTGAAGCCTTACGAGGGAAGGACGATCGCCTCGATCGCCACCTCCGAGAAGAAGGATCCCCGCGACGTCGTCATCGATTTGGTCCTCGCCGACCGGGCCAACGCCTCCTGCATCATCGCGATCATGGACGAGAAAGACGTGCGCGCCGCGCTCGCGCACCCGCTCGTCTCCTTCGGAACGGACTCGCCCGCGAAGGCGACCGACGGGCCGCTCTCCCACGAGACCTCGCACCCGCGCGGCTGGGGATCGGCCGCGCGCATTCTCGGCCATTACGTCCGAGAGGAAAAGGTTCTGCGCCTCGAGGAGGCCGTCCGCAAGATGACGTCCTTTGCCGCCGAGGCGGCCGGCCTGCCCGACCGCGGCCTCGTCAAGCCCGGCTTCGCCGCCGACCTCGTGGTCTTCGACCCCGAGACGGTCGCCTCCCGGGCGACTTTCGAGAACCCGAACCAGTACAGCGTGGGGTTTCGCTATGTCGCCGTCAACGGGATCCTCGTCGTGGACGATGGGAAGCTCACGGGCAAGACTCCAGGCCAGCCGCTGCGGGGGCCGGGCTACGCAGTGAGTCCAAGGTTCAAGAACCAAGGTCCAAAGTGAGTGAGGAGCTTCGGGCTATTCTCTTGAAGAAGGAGATGGAGTCCGAAGACGCTCTCGTCGAAGGCGGAGGAGCTGCTCCTCGCCGGCTGCGACCCGACGGGCATCGGTGGCACGCTCGCCAGCTACGGCGATCGGCGTGAAGTTGAGCTCCTAGTCGAAGCCGACTTCACCCCCGTCGAAGCCATCCACATCCAGATAGAGAACGGAGCTCGGTTCCTGGGCGAGTCGGACCGCATCGGCACCATCGCCCCCGGCAAGCAAGCCGACCTCATCCTCATCCACGGCGACCCCACCGTCAACATCGCCGACATCGAAAAGACCGTCTCCAAGGACGGCATCGGCTACGACTCGGCCAAACTCCTCGAGTCCGTCCGCGCCCTCGTCGGCCAGCGCTAGGAACATACTGGAAGACGTGTCGGACCAGCGAGTCCGCGAGCAGGTCGTTCCGCGCGCGCAGATGAGGCCAGGCTTTAATCGAAGGGCGCTTGGGTTCGAACGTCTCTCAATGCGTTTCCTAAACCCACCGACGCACGATCGATCCGGTTCAGTCGACGACCGACCCCGTTCGGTCGATTGAGTCAATACACCGGTACGAATCGGTTTCAAAAGATTGTCGGTCTCCGGAGGTATCCTTGTAGCCCTAAGACACTGAGAATCGACAACCAAATGCCGGTCTGGTTAGTCCGAATGCTGTCTCTCGTCTGGCCGATCGCCACATCGCCAGACCCCAAGTTCCCGGCAGATCTCACGCTATTCCTGCTCGGGAGTGGGATCGCTTTTCTCATCGCCCTGCTGGCATGGGGTGAGCAGATCCGATCTCTGGCAAAAGATACTCGCGACCTTCAACGCCAATTCCAGGATAAGCACAACGTGCACCCGGGCTCCTTTCGCACCATCACAGACCCCTCCGCGAAACCGGTAGACCGGATCTTTGAGCTAGCGAAGATTGTCGCGGACGGTACGGTCAGCGAGGCCGATCAATTTGCGCTCCTGCAACTCTTTCTGGACTGGAAACCCCTGGCCCGACGCCTCAACCATCAATACCAGTTGAAGTACCGTCTGACGGTCCTACTGACCATCGCACTGCTGGTGACGGGGCTCCTGTCCGTCTGGCTGCCGTCAGACGCGCGAATAGGCCTTTGCCGGTACACCTTTAGCTTCGGGAGAACGTGCTTCGTACTTGTGGGCAGCATCATCACCTACCAGCTCGGCGTTCTAATCGTGATCGCCCGGACAGAGAAGCGACTCAACGCGCTCCTTACTGAAATACTAGAAAGGCTGTAGATGGGCGGACGCCGCGCAAAAAGCGTAGCCGAGATCGCCGGGCCAGGCCTTACGTCCCTTGCCGCACGACTCGGCCGTGCCCTGGAGGCAGGAAAGCCCGAGGACATCACCAGCAGTGCCGCCACGCTCGTAGCCCGCGGCACCAAGACCATTGACATCATTTACTACGGCTCCAAGCTGCTCGATTTTGTCGAAAGAATCATAAGAACGCGCGGCTCCATTGACCGGGTAGATCGAGAACGACTTGCACGCCAGGAATGGAGCCGGATCAAGAAGGCGGAGGGCCTGCCCGACGACCCCATAGCGACCGACGCTATCGTGAAGGCCGCGGTTCGTGCGCTCGGCAAAGCAGGGCGATGACCAAGCGCAAGCGCCCAGGCGGCCCCCCGCGGAAAGCGCTCTCGCCAGATGCGCGCGAACGAGCCATCACCCTTTACGGCACGCTTATTGAAGCCGAGATGCTCGGAATGATTAAAGCAGAGAACCTCGAAGACAAGTACGCCAGGGTACGGGCAGCAAAGCGGGCGCTAACCGAACAGCAATTCACGGCACTCGCCCGACGAGCGGCGGAGTACTTTGTCGACCACAAGAATCCCTCGCAGACTGCGATCACGCGGGATGAGTGCGCGCGATTGACCGAAGCCGCAATCAACCATGCCCTTGAGGAGTTCACACGTGCCCAAGACTCGTAGGATCAGGCACTTCGCCTATCAGCCGCGTGGCGCAGTGGGCCGGCTCCTGCCGCCCGACACCGGCCACTTGCGGGGCGCCAACGCACTCCTCATCGGCAATGCGATCGTTGAGTACGAGGTCCTCAGCCGCACCGTCCCAACCGAGTCCGTCACGATCCCCCTTTACGGCGCAATGGCCCTTGCCTACCCGCTCGACCAACTCGCGAGGATACTCGAGGGCCTTCTCATCGACACCCTTGCCCGCGATGTTCAGGTCCGATTTCACCTGCGCCGGTACCAAGAGCCACTGCCGCGGAACGACGGCGGCTCAGGCACGGCCGCGACAGCAGCGCTCTTCTCTGGAGGCGTCGACTCCTACGCCGGGATTCTCGTCGCTCGTGAACAGCGCGACCACGTCAAAGGTGTGTACGCTGCACACCGAGATCAGTCACACGCGACTCAACTCGTCCGCCAATTGGCAGAACACCTCGAGCAACGCTACGGCATCCCGGTCGTGGCGGTCCCAGCACCACCGCTGCGCGCCGAGGGGTATGTCCAATTGCGCGGCTTTGGCTACGTCCTAGATGCGGCATACGAGGCCCTCAGTGATAACGCAGACGCCATCGTTGTCAGCGAGTGCGGCCCAACCATGTTTCAGCCGCACTTCGGGCCCTTTGACGCCGTCACAATGACCACGCATCCCCAAGTCATGAGGGCAGCACAAGATGTCCTTGCGATCGTCGCAGATAGGCCAGTGCCAATCCGGGTGCCGTTTCGCCATCTCACGAAGGCAGAAGTTATTCACGTGTCACCCGACAAGGATTTCCGTGCCACGCATTCCTGCATTTCGCAGCGCTTTGGCCGGCATGACGGGACCTGCTACGGCTGCGTAATTCGACGTCTTGCGATGATCGCCACTGGCGCACGCGACGTAGAGTACGATCGGAATCCCATCGCTGACGCGACCAGCCGCAGCGGCAACCTTCTGTCACTGCTAGTTTTCTGCCAGGATGTGCTGACCCGGTACGAGGACCTTCCCTACTTTCAGAAGGAGCCTATCGAGACCTACGGTACCGCATCTCTTTTTCAGCGTTTCGCCTTGGATAACTATTCTGCACTTCACCTCCTCAAGAGAGGACATCGACCGCTCCAGCCGGTGGTCCGTCAACTCTACGAGGACACTCTCGGAGCGATTGGCAGGGAGACACTCGATGACCGCATCGACGAGCTGCGTAGCCAACGACGTGATCCCCCAGATATTCTAGGAACCAACGCTGACCTCCCCTCGTCGGTTGTGCGACCCGGGGAGGCCGATTGCGCCTAACTATAATAACTAGTCGGGTTCGCCGAGGTCGGACTGAATCTCTGAGAACTGTTCCAGGGCGGAGCGGAGGTCGTCCGCGATCTCTGCGGCGATCACTGACGGATCGGGGAGGGTCGCAGAATCTTCGAGGCTTTCGTCACGGAGCCAGAAGATGTCGAGATTCACCTTGTCGCGCTGCAGAAGCTCTTCGTAGGAGAAAGGTCGCCAACGACCGGCGGGATTCTCCTCCGACCAGGTTGGTCGCCGCTCGTGACGATTCTGCGCATGGAAGCATTCGACGAACTCGTCGAGATCGGAGCGCTTCAGCGGGTTGGTTTTCAGAGTGAAATGTTTGTTCGTTCGAAGGTCGTAGATCCAGAGGGTTTTCGTCCATGGTGTCTCGCTCGCGGGCTTGCGATCGAAGAAGAGGACGTTGGCCTTTACTCCCTGGGCGTAGAAGATCCCGGTCGGCAGACGCAGGAGCGTGTGCACGTCGCATTCCTGGAGAAGCTTGCGGCGAACGGTTTCTCCCGCTCCACCTTCGAACAGAACATTGTCCGGCACGACGACTGCCCCTCGTCCATGGATCTTCAGGGCCGTCTTGACGTGCTGCACGAAGTTCAACTGCTTGTTGCTCGTCGAAGTCCAGAAGTCGTCCCGAACCACGGTCAAGCCCTGCCGCTCCTGCTCCCCTTCCTCGTTCACGACGAGGACGCTCGACTTCTTGCCGAACGGTGGGTTTGTCATCACGACCTCGAAACGCGTTCCGGGGTCGGCCCTCAAGCTGTCATCGGTCGTGACGGGAGGGTCTCCCTCGCCGGCGGACGGCCCGATGCCATGCAGAAGGAGGTTCATCGCGCAGAGCCGTGTCACACTGTCCACCAGCTCCACACCGCGGAGCGCATCGACCTTCAGATGCCGCTTCTGTTCCGGGTCGAGATTCGGGTTATGAGCGGCGACGTACTCGTGCGCGGCGAGCAAGAACCCGCCGGTTCCGCAGGCCGGATCGCAAATGGTCTCACCGGGTATCGGTCGGATCACGTCCACGATCGCGCGGATCAGTGCGCGCGGCGTGAAGTATTGCCCGGCGCCGCTCTTAGTGTCCTGCGCGTTCTTTTCGAGAAGTCCCTCGTAGGCATCCCCCTTGACGTCGGCGTCGAGACTCATCCACTTCTCGCGGTCGATCAGGACCACGATCAACCGCCGCAGTTTCGCGGGGTCCTGGATCTTGTTCTGAGCCTTTCGGAAAATGACGCCGAGCATGCCGTCCTTCTTCCCGAGGCTTTCGAGCACATGCCGGTAATGTGTCTCCAGGGCATCACCGTCCCTCGCGAGCAGGCTCGGCCAGTCGAATTCCCTCGGCACCAACGAGGGGCGATTCCAAGGCGGTTCTGTCTGCTCGTGCGCCATCTTGAGAAAAAGCAGAACCGACAGTTGTTCGAGGTAGTCCAGGTACGAGAGCCCGTCGTCCCGCAGGACGTTGCAGTAGTTCCAGAGCTTCTGGACGATCTGCTGGGAGTGGTTGCTCATGAGGCGCTCTCCGCCGTGATCTTTGTGTTCCGCTTCTGAGCCGAGGGTCCCGCTCGCTTTGAAGCCGAGACTGCCCTGGAGGCTCGGATGCGCTTGAGCAGCACGGCGGCCGGTTCGTCGTTTGGATCTTGCCGAACGAGCTTGCCCTCAAAGGCTCGCTTCAGGATGGCCTGGCGGAGGCGGACCCCACGCCTCATGTCGAAGTCGACCGCCGCGTCAAGCTGGTCGACAGCAGAGAGTCTCCTGTCGAGCTCGGCGATGATTCGGTGCTGCTCGGCGAGGGGAGGAAGTGGAACTGCCAAGGCGGACAGCGTCCCAATGTTGATGTTCTTTTGTGCAGTGGCTGGAGCAAATCTCGCGAGTCGCGCTTTTGCGGTCCGGAAAAAGATTTCGATGAAGCGAACGACGACAGGATCACCGTTGAAAACGAACCCGACAACACTGTCGGGGAAACAAGCCGGATATCCAAGGATTCCGGTCTCGGCAATGTTCGCTGCGATCGTGATGCAAAGGGTTCCCGTCGGCCATAGGCGGCTCTGGGATAGCCCATACTCTGAATAGGTCTGAACGTGTTCTCGGATCCGCCCTCGTGAATGCTTAACATCTCCTGTCTGGATGAACGGATATCGGCCGCCGTAGAGCTTCGCATCGTCTCTGGGTCGGTGTTTCGACACTCCGCGATTCAGCTCTCCCAGCTGGCGGAGGGTTGCCCAACACCATCCGATGGGAAGTTCCGGCAATCCGCTCAGGATTGGTTCAGGCGGCTCTTTGAAACCCGCGCTCCACTTGCCAGCTTTTCGAGTATTTCCCCGCTGATTTGCCGTTGCGACCTGCTCGGTCTCCCAGCTCGTTCGCCGTTCGTGCAGTACGCGAGCAAGAAGCTGCTCACCCGTCTCGTAGCTTCGTTTCTCCGCCTCGGCTAGCTTCGCCTCGGTGGGTACAAGCCGCCCTTCGCAAGCCATCTTGAGCACCGACGCCCGATAACCTTTTAGCTTCACCTGTGCCCGCTTGAGAGCGGCCACGGCTGCGTCGAGCCGAGTGAACTGCTTTTCGACCTCGGCCACAATGCGTTGCTGCTCGTGCAGCGGTGCGACCGGTACTCTATGGTTTCTGAGTTGAGACCCGCCGATCGCCGAGAATGTCGATCCGGTTCCCAGCCCTTCCAGACGAGCTTGGCTGTCACGCAATACGTACAGCAAGTATCTGGGTTGGATCCCTTCAGCGGCTCGACATGCGGCCAATCCGCGCCCGATGCATGATTCGACCCGACAAAGATTTGTCGGGCCTACCGGCGCACGAATTGAGATCAGCACATCATCCGGCTGAGCGACCTTCTTTGGGTTTGTACACCACTTCACCACGACCGGATACAACTCGCCGAATTCTGCCTTCCCTTGGAAAAACGGCAATCCGTGTTCCCGCGTGTTGTAACTCGTGCCAGGAGGTGACTGGCCCTGCACGATCGTGCAGAAATCCTGCAGAGGCGCCCACTCCCATGAGGATGGGAGTTGAGGTTGCATGGCTATTTCAGCCACAGCGCTCGCTCCGCCTGACCCAGCAGGTACGTGAAGATGTGCGCCGGGATTCTGAGGATCTTTGTCTCCAGGCCGTGCGGCTGGACCACCGAGAAATCCCGGTCTTTCAGAGTGACCCAGTAGGCCTTCGGAATTTTCTCCTCTCGGCAGTAGACAACAAGTCCCGCCTTCTCGGTGATCTCGGCATTCTCCCGATACTTGATTTCGACAGGAAGCGTGTAGCTCGGGCTCCGAACGATGATGTCAACCTCCTGACCGGTCTTGGCGTCGCGCCAGTACACAATTTCCGGCGTGTCAAGGTAGTAGTAGGCGTAGAGATGGCGCAGAACGGTCGTCTCCACGATCGTACCCATCTCCTGGGGGTTAGTCAGAATCTCCTCTCCCTTGAGCAGAACAGCATTACGCAGCGCGGCATCCACCAAGTAGACCTTATCGCGAGCCTTCAGGATCTTTCGTCCTGTGATGCTCGCCGGCCGCAAGCGGTAGATGAGATTGGCGGCTTCCAGGGCGTCGAGATGATTCGCAACGGTCGCGGGCGAGATTTCGAGAGCGTCCGCGCACGTTTTGACTCCGAGAATGTCGCCGCTGTGCAGGCAAAGGTAGATAAAAAGCTTCTCGAGCTCGTTGACTTTGCGGATTCCGAAGAGCGCCGTCATGTCGCGCTTCAGGACGCGCTCCACGACGTCTTCCCGAAGGAGTCGCTGGCAGAGGAGAATGTCCGCTTGCTTCGCCGTCTCGGGAAACCCGCCAACCAGAAGGTAACGAAGAAACAGCGGCTGGACCCCGCGGAAGCGGCTTGCGAGATCCGCGAAATCCCCTTCGCGCTTGCCGAAGAGATCGTCGATCGGCCTCGACTTCTCCGGAACGGTCGGAGGTTTCTCTTCGCGGATTTGCAGGAACTCGTAAAAGGAAAGCGTCGGAATCGGCACCCGAATCCAACGTCCCACGCCGCTCTCGGCAATCCGCTGGCGGTGAAGCAGGGTCGCTGACCCGGTCGCGAGGATCCGGTACTCCGGTCTGTGATCGATGAGCTGTTTGATTTCGAGCTCCCAGTCGCTCGAGTATTGGATCTCGTCCAGAAGCAGGACGACGGGCTTCCCGGTCGGGTAGACGTTTTCGTGGTACAGCCGAATGATCTTGGCCAGGCTAACGAGCTTCAAGAGGGGATGATCGAGACTCAGATACAAAATGCTTCGAGGATCATGCTTTTCCTCGACAAGGCTCGTGGCAATCTGATTCAGGATCGTCGTTTTTCCGACGCGTCTCGGACCCGAGAGCAAGACCGCACGTTTAGAATTCGGGTCGTCGAGGTATCGCCGGCAAACCTGATAGGCAATACGCCGGAATTTCGGAACGGCGAATGGCCGCTCCGTCCACCACGGGTTGAAGCCCTGAAGGACGGTTAGAACCTCTGAGGTGTCGAAAAAATCTGCCATTTCGATAGATATTCTATAGACTTATCTCGAATAAATAACTACTATACTTTAGATATATTTGGGCAAGGTTTAGTCGGCGCCTTCGCTCCTAAGATCTTAGGCAGCAACGATTTGATTCAAGTCCTCGAGTAGAGAGGCCAAGTCGCCGCCGCCGAAGACCTGAGCGGCTTTGCCGGCGCCTCCTCGCTGGACGAAGGGTGTGTAGTCGAAGTCTTCCATTTCAATCCGGAGACTTGCGGCGAGGTGGTCACAGATTAGCTGGAGCCACTGGCGCTGTTCATCCGAGAATCGCCTCCCATCGCTCTCTTGCTGCGCGAGCCAAGTTCGAAAGCGCTCATCGACGACGTCCCGAAATGGAATCAGAACCTCGTCGCGGTGAAGGGCGAAGCGGACGAGGGAAACCATGTCTGTCAAGAGACGGACGCTTCCCGCTCCCCGGACCCGGTCGCGATCAAGCGTTTCGTACGCGCGCCAGAGTAGCTCGGGCGTCCAAGATCGCGGCGGCGCTTCGATGGCATCGGCGAGAGCCTGGATGTCCGCAAACCGCAAGCGCTTTGCGTAGGGTCGGCTGTACAGAAGTTGAAGCGCCGTAATCTCGTCCTTGTTCTGTTCGATGAACTGCTCGAAAGACCGCACGACACTCCTCGCGCGCTCTCTCGCTTCCTGGGAGTGACTCGCCAGAAGAATCTCGTCCTTGCTCTGATCGTCCAGCGTCTGCTCGAGCGTCTTCTGGATCTCCAATAGGCGGCGCCGGAAATCAGGATTCGCAGCGATCGGTCGCGCTGCCTCCCGCAACAGACTTTCGGCGGCTTTCGAGATCAGCTCCGGCGGAGGTTCGGCATCTTCCGGTAGCTTTCCCAGGCGCCGGGCCTCTCGTATCTGCCTGTCAGGATCGAGGGAGTCGACCAGGCGTCCCGCGATCTCGTGCAGAGTCTGCCCTTCCGAGAGCTTCTGGAGGTCGGCGATCTCGCGCGGTTCTATCTGCCCGGCGATCCGAGCTAGCCGGGCCGCGACCGAAGACAAGACCTCCGATTCGGTGCTGCCGAACGCCACGGCCTGCAGCAACTTGTCGAAGGACACGTATCGCTTTCGCTCGAGCGGGTAAGTGTCCGCCAGCCCTTCCTCGTCGATCCCGACACAATCCACCAGGACGAAGCCCGACTTCGATCTGGCATCCGGCGTCACCGCCTGAAAGTCCGTTCCATCAATGACGCGTACGCCGCGGCCCTTCATCTGCTCGAAGAAGCTCCGGCTGCGGACGGCTCGCATGAACATGACGATCTCCAGAGGTTTGATGTCCGTCCCCGTCGCGACCATGTCCACCGTAACGACGATTCGCGGGTTGTAGCTGTTGCGAAATGAGGAAAGAAGGTCCTCAGCTTTGAGGCCTGAAGACTTGTATGTGACTTCCTCGAACTCCCGGCCGTCGGAGCCCGCCGTTTTCGTCACGATTCTCGCCGTTCCGGTTCGGTAGGTGATCTTCTGGCAGAAATCGTTTCCCTTGCCGAACTCCTCGCGGACGATCCGCACGATATCTTCCGCGTGACTGTCGTCTTTTGCGTAGATGAGAGTCTTGGGGACCTCCCGCCGCCCCGGAAAGATCTCGGTGAACAGCTTCTCCTTGAATGTCCGGATCACCGTCCGGATCTGGTCAAAGGCCACGACATCACGGTCGAGCGCGGCTGCGGTGTAGGTCAGATCCTCATCCAGTTTTTCCCACCGGACTTTGCGGGATGCCCGGTTTCGCTTTCCGATCGCCTCGAAGGGCCCGGCTTCCACCGTCGAGCCCGACTGCGTGATGCGGGTCAGAATCCGGTAGATGACGAAATCCACGTTCACGCCGTCGGCGACCGCCTGCTCGTGGCTGTACTCCGTGACGAGGTTCTGCTGAAAGAAGCCGAAGGTCTGCTTCGAAGGAGTCGCGGTCAAGCCTACGAGATATGCGTCGAAATATTCCACGACCTGGCGCCAGAGGCTGTAGATCGAGCGATGGCATTCATCGATGAAAGCGATATCGAAGTATTCGATCGGAATGCCGGTGTTGTAAGAAACGGGTACCGGCGCGCGGATCAGTCCGCCGCCGGTGTCGAACTGAGACCCTTCTTCCAGCGTTGGATCGAGATCCGGCTCTCCCTT